>Ga0075158_10000311_pt1 | contig 39781 bp, 35 predicted proteins | sample JI91814BDNA_FD_70968 | JGI IMG/M metagenome (GOLD analysis project Ga0075158, IMG submission 70968) | Wastewater effluent complex algal communities from Wisconsin, to seasonally profile nutrient transformation and Carbon sequestration -... | ecosystem: Engineered > WWTP > Effluent > Algae... | reverse complement strand
TCCGGGCGTCCACCGGCATCCGGGAAGCCAGAACGCATTCCGAACATGGGGATCGCCAAAACGATCATGAAAAGAAGTGCCAGCGAGCCGTAGAGCCACGGACGCTTCTGCAAGGTGTCGCCGTACTTGGCGAAGCCCTTACCCTCGGGACTCGCCTTCGGCTTGCGTGCCCACGGCATCCTCCACGCGAACGCCTTGCGTCCAAGCAGCGACAGCACTGCCGGAAGCAGCGTCACTGCCGTGAACATCACCGTGATGACGGTGATGCCCGCGCCGATAGCTAGCCCATTCATGAAGCTCAGACGCAGGACGAAGAGGCCACCGAGCGCGATGACGACTGTCGTACCAGCGAACACAACTGCGCGCCCGGCCGTGTTGACGGCCTCGAGCGCGGCATCCTTGGGCTCGCGGCCGACCAGCACTGCCTGGCGATATCGGTTGATGACAAAGAGTGCGTAGTCAATACCAACACCGAGACCGATCATTGCCGCCAGAGTCGGACCGAACGTCGCAATGTTGACGACATTCGCCGCCAGCGTGACCAGTGAAATACCGGCACTCAATCCGATGAGCGCAGTCAGAATCGGCAGGCCCGCTGCAACGATCGAGCCAAACATGATCAGCAGAATGACGATCGCGACAAGGACGCCAATGCCCTCGCTCTTCGGGGGTTCACTGCTGGCGAAGTCAACGACCTGGCCGCCAACGCCAACCTTCAGCTCCGCTGTATTTGCGGCCTGAACGTCGCTAACGAGTTGTTTAACGTCTGCCTGTGGGACCTCGTTGTCTGGCACTTTGAAGGTGACCTGCATTCGGCCAACCTCGCCATTCGGGCTGATCAAGCCGCGCTGGGCAGCGCCAGGGGTTGTGTACGGCGATTCAACAGCCGCTACCGAACCGATCTGTTTGACCTTTGCTTCGAGCTGGTCGATCGATGCCTTCACCGACGGCTGCTGGATGGTTCCAGTTTCAGGCGAGAACAGAATGTTGGCGTTGGCGTTGCTTGCCAGCCCGCCAAACTTCGCTTGCAGAACCTCCTGCGCTTTGGTCGACTCAGTGTCAGGCAGGCTGAACGAGTCGTTGTACGCGCCGGCGAACTTGCTCGCTCCGCCAAAGATGGCAATCAGGATGATGATCCAGGCGCCGATGGCGATCCATGGCTTCCGGACAGCAAACCGAGAAATCGGTCCCATGAGTTGTTTCCTTCGCAGAGGGAGGGCCTCGTTGGCCACCCAATGTTTAACACAACGGTTCTGTGTCAATAACACCGTGCGTCTGCTGGAGTATCCAGCGCCACATTTCGGTGCACCTGGCGGATTACTCCACGCTCCTGGGTTGGGCGAGCGGCAGTCGGCCCGGCTCACTGTTGACCGAACCAGGCGAGGCCATGGCGAGGAGCTACGCGCCACCTATCGCGACTAGTCTGAAGTACCACGCTGATGACTCAGGAGTTCCATGTCAGACCACACGGCGCCAAGCATGGCAACGGCATTCGGCGAGGTTAGCTACCTCGACCGTGGGTCAGGGCCCCCAGTGCTGGTCATTCATGGGAGCCCGGGTGACGCCGCACAGGGGTCACAACTTGGGGACTTCTTCGTTCGGGCGGGCTTTCGGGTCGTGAGCCCCTCTCGACCCGGATACCCCGGCACTGCCCTCACTGACAAGAACGCGAGCATCGACGCGCAAGCAGACGCCCACGCAGCATTGATGGATGGACTTGGAATTGAACGGTTCTTCTTGATGTGTTGGTCGGGCGGTGGCCCCTCCACCTATCGATTGGCCGTTCGACACCCGGACCAAGTCCAGGCGCTCGTCACCCTGGCCGCTGTCAGTCAAGAGGACCACTGGGACGACTCATTTGTTGAACGCTTCGCATTCGAAACGAGGTTCGGCAATTGGCTACTTCGCCAGTACACGCACATCGCGCCGAAGAGTTTCGTGTCAGCGACGCTTGCCGCTGAAGGCAAACTTTCGAGGCCCCAACTCAAAGAACTGACTACCTCGGTGATGGCCGATCCGGACAAGCGCTCGCTCATTCTGTCCATGGCCGACGGAGCGAGCCGACTGCCACCACACCGAGATGGAATCAGAAATGACATGTCTAACTTCGCAGCAATCACGGACTTGGAATTGCATAAGATCACGTGCCCGACTCTGCTGATTCATGGGCGCAATGACCGTGACGTGTTGCCTGAACATAGTGAGTTCGCGGCATCGCAAATTGCCAATGCCGCGATTGAATGGATGACGCCAGGGACGCATGTGTGTGTCTACACCGAACCTGGTTCGCAGGCCGCTCAATCTCGAATCGCTGAGTTCTTCCGTACCAACGACTAAGTGGCGTCTGCGCCTTCTGCGGTCGCCGAATCGGCGAATCCGGCGCCGGTATGCGCACCGTCGCACAAGGGTTTTGTGTCCGAATGTCCACATCGACATAACGTGACCCGGTTGCGAGGCTCCAACTGTGAACCATCGGCCAGGGTGATCGGTATCGAGCCGATGACCCAGAGCGGTCCATCATCGACGATCGCGATAGTCGGCTGCGTTTCGAGCTCGTGGATGTCGGCTTCATCTTCGAAGCGCACAGTCAACGCGCCCGAGGGGCACCGTTCAATCATTGACACGACGTTGCGACGCACATCGTCGTCATCGGTCTGATCAGCTTTCTTCCAGACGTTGCCTTCTTGCGAGAAACAGAACTTCGCGTGCATGCATAGGTGCCGGTTGTCCTTAATCACCATTCCAACGCCTCCGACAACGCTGGCGCCTTCGTCATACAGCTGCGGACATGAGTCATCTGCAACAAAACCTTGCCTATGGCTTCCATCGCAGAAAGGTTTGTTAGCGGACTCACCACACCGACATAGCCACGTCTCTTCGTTGTGGGGTACCTCGCCAACGTGTTCCCAGGCGATGCCTGCACCCCGAGCGTTGCGAATGCTGCGTCGTCTCACGATCTTGACGGGTCCTGAGACTTTGATCGGTCCGTTCTCAGTTATTTCAAGGGCGGCTCCGGACCCGACGGGAGCTGCGGACGCCGAGGAAGTAGTCCCGTTCGTGGTGTTCACCCGCCCACCCTAACGAGGCAGCGCTGTGAACAGCCAGCAGCAACTACACCGGACGCGGTCGAGAAAAATAGCGGGATGACCGAGTTTCGCAGGCTCCGGTCACGGTGGGGTGTGTGAATGAATGGTGCCGAGCGGCAATCAACTGTGCGAGGAGCTAGCGGTGAGTGAAACGCAACAACAACCAAGCACCGAGTGGGTCGAGGTTGTCAGCCCAGACGAGGAACGTCGGCACAAACAATTTGCCGAGACGATCGTCGAGATCCAAAGCAAGATCGATAGAAAGAACGGGCCAGGCCGCGCATTTCACCGCAAAGAGGTGCTCGCCGCCCGTGCCGTGGTCGAGGTGTTTGGCGATCTCCCAGCGGCCGCCGCTCACGGTTTGTTCGCCGAAGCGGGCACCTACGACGCAGTAGTTCGGATGTCCAATGGTTCGGTCGTGCCGCAACGCGATGCGATTCCCGATGTTCGCGGATTCGCACTTTCTGTTCGCGGCCTGGAAGCCCCCGGCGCACTCGGTGGCACAACTGACCGCCAGGATTTCTTGCTAATCAATCGACCCGTATTCGGGTTCCGTACCAGCCAGGAATTCGCCGAGATCGTGCCAGTCAGTGCACAGGGCCAGACTGCGCTCATCAAGTACTTCGTGTCGCGGTATGGGCCATGGAAAGGGCCGCTGGAAGCAGCCAAACTGACAAAGGACTTTCTCAAGCCGTTCTCCGGGTTCGCGACAGCGACCTTTCACTCAGCAGCCCCGATCCGAGTAGGCCCGTACGCGGCTCGAGTCCGCCTGACCTCACGGCAAGATGCGATGCACCTGGCCGCACAATTGGACTTCTCCCACGAGGTCAAAGAGCGCTTGAAAAGCGGCGACCTTGAGTACGACCTCGCCCTGCAGTTCTATGTCGACGAAGCGCAAACGCCTATTGAAGACGGGACCGTGGACTGGTCCACCGACGTGAGTCCTTACGTCGACGTGGCACGGGTGATCTTGCCGCAACAAGATGCCGAATCAATCTCCGGAAAGTCGCTGTCCGAAGAAGTCGAGGCCGACACATTCGACCCTTGGGCGGCCCTGGCCGAGCACCAGCCACTCGGCGAAATCATGCGTGCCCGAAAGGTTGCCTACTACGCGAGCCAGCAACATCGCCTCGCCGACGAGGCAGCGAGCGAGTCCAGCGACTAAGCAGCGGCAGGTTCGGTTGTTGGCTGACGCTTGCCCACGACCGCGGAGGTCACCAACGCGAGGACAAACGCGACGATCAGGCACACCACGGTGGCAGTTCCGAAAGTCAGGGCTGACGTCACTCCCATAATCACGGCAACGATGATTGCTCCTACTAGACCGACAATGACACCCGGTAGCGGTGCAAGGTCTGGCAGCTTGCCTGATACCGCAGGCAGGATTGCTCCAAATGCGGCAGCGGCGATGGTTGCCGCCACGGCGAAGATCTGTCCGGGTGCCGGAACGAACATCGCCAGGAGGATCGCGAGCACAATGATCGCCGCGGTCACCGGCCGACGCCGACGGTACGACGTGTCCTGCGCCGCCACTTCAGAGGCGGCCGCCAGTTGAGTGTCCGCTGCGGAGGCCAGCACGAACACAACGAAGAACATGAAGTAGCCGATCGCCAACGCTGGGGCTGCGGCAAGCAGGAATGCTTGCAGGGTTGGCGCAACAAAAGCACCGCCGTACAGCAAGATCAGGCCCAGACCGAACACCAGAACAAAGGCCGCAGCGATGACCGCGCCCCAAAGCGCCGCTTTGCCAGGCTTCTGCGAACCACGCAAGGTCAAGCCCATAGCTGGATCGAGGAATCCACACGCGCCAACACCGAGCACCAAAGCAGCCGCTGTTCCGAGTGGCAGTGCCTGATAGGGAACCAGTGAGTCGATGAGCACTTCGGGCTTACTGACGACTGCGCCACCCAGGAGCAGGATCGCGGGAATGATGAATGCGACAGCAACCGTCCAGCGACTGGTCCTGCTTGCCGCCTCCCGACCTTGCGCCAGCAAATAGCCTGCGCCAGCCAGGCCAATGACAGCCGTCACCAGCATTCGGTTGACGCCTCCCATCAAGGAGAGCACTGAACCGGCCGTTGCCAAGATCCCAGCGAGCAGTGCGAAGGACACAACGACGCCTGCCCAGTCGTACACCACCCCGGCCTTGTCACCGAGGCGCGCGCGTGTCTTGACAGCCAGCCCTGACGCGATCGCGGGCAACGCAATCACGACGATCAGCAAGAGTGCAGTCGCCAACACGAGGCCGTACGGCATTACTACAGGCGCCAGCACAACGACATAGGCGAGCGCCGCGACGAAGATGCTCGCAGGCCCGCCATTCGCGCGCTTCTCGCGCTTGTCGCTATTGCGGATTCCTGCGGTGATTGCGAGCAACGCCAGCACAAGTAGTGCAAGCCCGGTGCAGATTGCGGTCACGGTAGCCATTTGATTCTCGACCTCCCCTTACTGATTCGAGCAGTTGGTCGGGGCAGGGTTGCCGTTGAATCGATCCTTGATCCAGGACTGCACAGTGTCTCGCGATGCGACCACCACGCCTGGGTGAGTGTCGTTCGGATAGATATGGAAGTCGACGGTGTTCCCCATCTGGCAGAGCTGTTTGTCGAACGCGAGTGTGAGTTGCGGAATGATCGTCGTGTCCTTCATTCCCTGCGCCATGATGATGGGCATCTGGATCTTCTCGGACCCAGGCGTGTTTTCCGTGGCCAACGTGTAGAAGATCGCTGGAACCGGATCCTTCACGTAGGTCGACATCGGAGCGTCTTGGAATGCATCGAACACCTGGTTCCCGCACACCGAGTCAACGATCGGCAGCTTGGCAACGCCGGCGGGCGTCAGGATGTCCGCCGGTGTCATCTGGTCGGGGTAGATACGCGACCACGATGCTGCGATCTCCATGACAAATCCGGTCTGCCCACTCGGCTGAGTTGCGGCCAACAAACCTTGCACCGCTAGCGGTAGCGACGGAAGCAGACCAGGTGCAAGCACGACGGCGCCTTGGATGGGCAGCTCAGGTGCGTACTTGTTAGCGATCTGAGCGGCAAATGCCGAGGACTGCCCACCTTGCGAGTGTCCCCAGATCACGGTCTTGTTCGGATTGACGTCTTTCTGCCACGTGTGGACGGTTCGCACGGCATCGAGTGCGTTGCGGCCCTCAATCTGACCAACGAGGTAGCTCGGATTCCCCGGCGCGCCCATGCCTTGGTAGTCAGTCGCAACAACTGCGTAACCCTGTTCTACGAGCGGCAGGATCTGCGCCTGGTAGGTGTAGTAGCTCGGGGAATTCGGCTCGAACGGCGTCTGCGAAATTCCGCAATGTTGGTTGGTTCCGGTAGTTCCGTGCGTCAACGTGATCAGCGGGAACCCACCTGCGGGCGGTGCTGTCGTGGGCTTCACGAAGAGCCCCGACACCACCTGATCCTTGTCGTTGTTGTCCGTCGAGTGGTAGATGAAGCGGGTGCTGGCCACACCCGCCGGTGAACCTGCAACCGGCTCACTCTTGACGAGAGTTCCCGGTGCGGCCGGAGGCGGAATGGCGATGTCATAGAAGGGCGGGATCGGTGGCGTCTTGGTGACTGCGTTGGCCGGAGGTGCGGCGATCGCCTGCGGAACTGCGGGGGTATCGATGATCGGCGAGGCGGGCGACAGCAGCGCCAACGCGATCACGCCAACGACGATCACCGCTAGTGCGATCGCGGCATGTCCGGCACGCGAACCTTCCGGCGGTGATTGCTGACCGGAATCGTCTGCTTCAGGTTGATTCGACACACAACAGAAGGTAGTGCGTTTTGCGTGCCCAACGCGCGTCGCCGATCACGAGTGGGTGCGCCAGCCCTCCACAATGACATCAAGCGTTTCCGGGTGTCTGGTGATGTACGAGGCCACAAATGGACACTGCGGAACGACGTGGCGTCCCCGATCTCTGGAATCGGAGAGCGCGAAACTCGCCAGGCTCGAAGCGATTCCCTGACCTTCGTATTGATTCGGAACAATGGTGTGTTGCAACGTGATCACGTTCCCGTCTAGCGAGTAGTCGATCACTCCCACCACCTGGCCGTCCAAGAGCGCCTCGTACCGCCGCTCAGAACTGTTGTCTACGACTTCGACCACGCCTACCTCATCTCGACAGTTCACTGGTTCCTTGGACCCGCCGAACACTAGGGCTTGGGTCGGTCTGTCGCCTCTTGACCAAAAAGCTCACGGTGGATGAGCTCCCATTGATTGCGATGACTCACCGATAGCAGACCCCAGGTGGTGTGCGTCGGCTCATAGGCGCTACCGGAGAGGTCGCGGGCGGCCCCGCCGGATTCCTCCAGCAAAAGCGCTCCGGCCGCGTGATCCCAGGGGTACTGGCGACCGAACACGGCAAAGTCCAATTCACCCGTCGCCAACTCCGGATAGACGTAGCCACAGGCACCACCGCGATCGACAACTACGCGTTCCTTGTCCTGAAATCGCTGGAGGAGTTCGAGTCGTTGCTGATCTACAAAGAATGTCGTCCGAACGTCCCCGGTCATTTCGCTAAGGTCGTGCGAGGGGGTTGGCCGGGGTTCAATCTTGATGCCGTCGCAGTGCGCGCCCTGCCCAAGATGTGCGGTGTACATCCGCTGATCGATTGGCTGCCAAATCCAGCCAGAGACTGTCTGCCCCTCGTCCAACAACGCCACCATCACTGCGAATCGTGTCGCACCCCGAGCGAATGAGCCGGTGCCATCGATCGGATCGATAATCCACACTCTGCCTCCGGCAGCGGCCCGCTCAAGAATTGTGTGATTGGCAGCAACAGCTTCTTCACCGACAACAGCCGACCCCGGGTCAAGGTCAAGCAACCGACTCGTCAGCGCTTGCTCGGCGAGTTGATCGGCAACAGTGACCAGGTCGCCCGGATTCTTCTCCATGACGTCACCGGGTCCCAATGCCCTGAACCTCGGCATTATGACCTCTGCGCTGACCTCACGAATCGCCTCAGCGACGCTGTCTGCGCGAACTGAAGAAGCCATCGGATTCCTGTCGGTTGCAAGTGGCCTGCTGATGCGCCGACCCTAGCTGCGGTTCCTAGTGCGTAGCCAATCGCTGTTCCAACACGGCGACGCCATCGCCCGACAAATCTGCCAGCGCACTACCCCGGCCGACTAGCGACATCATGATTGCCTCGGCCGGGCCACTAACGATCTCACCATCGCCGAACGTCCAATTCAGATCAGTCGCATGCAACTTGACGTTCGCTAATAGCGACTTCCGTGAAAAGCCTTTTGACGCGTCGGGGCCCGTCAAGAAGTCAAGGATCAGGAGTTGCCTGTCTGGATCGATATCGCGGCTAATGCCCAGAGGTCGCCGAATGTCCTGCCCGTGCACAACTACATCTGTCAGCGGCGCTTGCGGCCCCAGACCTGGCGGAGTGAAGTGGCTATCGGCCTTCTCACACAGCCCGGCCACAATCTCCTCGTTGCTCCGAGTGGAAACTGCCGCAGTCAGCGACAGATTCGCTCTGTCCCAGTTCATTCGATGGCGCGCCATCACGGCTATCACTTTGTAGGTCGGGGTAACCAACGGCATGAGTAGGTGCGCAGCGACATCATGGACGGTCCAGGCTGAGCACAGACTCTGTGTCTGCCACTGATCCTCAGTAAGACCATCCAGCACATCGGCGAGCATGGTGCGTTCCTGAGCGATCTGAGCGAATTCGTCCATGCCCCGAAGGCTACCTTGCGATTTTGGCGCTCGCCGGGCAATTCTCGGCGAACTGACACCAGCGGGCAGTTACCCGTCACTAGTCGGGTAACGAGTCTCGTTCGATCGCAATCAACTGCTGATCGGCGTGGGCCTTGCGGGCTTGAGCGGACTCGATCTCTGCGGTTGCTGAAGCAACTGCATCCGCCGCATGTTGTTTGGATGCTCCTACCTCAGCAAGAAGTGCGAGCGACCGGTTGATGGCTTCAGCGTCACGGTCAGCTGAGAGCCCCGGATAGGCGCGCAGCAGTGTGTAGGCGATCGGGTCGCCGGACTGGACCGCCTCGAGCTTCGACACGATCTCGGGTTCCACTCCGGCGATGTACAAGGACCTGGCGAAGACAGCGAGCCGTGATTGGGCCTGGTTAATTTCGAACTGCATCGCGTTGTACTTCGCAATGAGCTTCGCCTGCGCTTTGTGCGCGGCATCGAGCTTGGGGGTCGCCTGCGCCAACGCGACGTTTGCGTCCGTGATCGCCGACTCGGCCGACTTGCGCTTGGCATCGAATTCAGTCGCCCAGTCCAAGCAACCGCCAGATACTGAAGAGCCGCCGTCAAACTTGGTTCCCCAGGGCGACTGCGACACCGCCTCAAGCACTCCCGCAGCATCGTCGCCCGAGGAAAGCTCCGCGCGAATCGCATCGTAGAAACCGAGGCCAAGAGTCTTCAGGGTGGCATCAACACCGGTCTGCCAATCCGGATAGTTTCGTACTCCAACTGAGTTGAAGATCGAATCCCCTGGCATTGACTGAGTGGTGTTGATGGGATTGAAGCGCGATGCCCCGCTGACGAAGTGCCCGCCCTCGGCAGCTTCCCACGCCATCATGGCGCACACGTTGCTTCCGGATACCGGCCATTGACCTTGACGTAGGAGTGCGACAGCAAACTGCGCTGGGCTGTCAATCTGCAGCGGGGTCGCTTGAGCGGATGCCTGCGGAGTTGGTGTCACCTTGCCCGGGGCGGAGGCAGCCGTAGCGCTTGAGAGTGCCCCCGTTGACAACATGGCCACGCCTGCCACCCCAACAGCGAAGGCACGGATGCGCGTAATTCGCCTCAACGTGACCTCCCTCCACTGCCGTGATAACCAGTTCTCGTCCCTAGGATCATCAACCTAGCCATCGTAAGTAAGTTCCGTAACTGATGGGTGCTGAGAAGTCAGTACGCAAGAATCGATCTAATCCGCAGGACCGCCTGCTTGCGCCAGGGATTTGGAGACCACCGCAGATGCCCGAGATTCTGTGCGTCGGACTCACCACTGTTGATGTGACTTATCAACTCACGGCGCAAGCCGCTGCGGGGAAGAAGACCCAAGCCCAGGGTGCGACGCTGGCCTTCGGTGGGCCCGCTGCGAATGCGGCAGCCGCGGCCGCGACGCTCGGTTCAGACGTGACGTTATGCACAACCTTCGGACAGGGCCCTTTGTCCGAGTTCGCTGTGGCAGAGCTTGGCGCCGCGGAGGTCAAGCTCGTGGCGGCGGAATCAACCGGGCAACTTCCGATCTCCTGCGTCACGCTGACTCCAGACGGTGGCCGCACGGTGGTCTCAGCCAACGGAATTGGTGTCAGCCCGACTCCCCCAACTGAGCTCGCGGCGATCGCCAGCGCCAGCAAAGTGGTGCTGGTCGACGGGCATTACCCCGACTTGGCGATGTCAGCGCTAACGAACGCGCGCGCTGCTGGTGCAACAACAGTGATCGATCTCGGCAGTTGGAAGCATGCGCTCACGAGGCTCCTGCCTGCGTGCACAGTGGCAATAGCCTCAGCAGACTTCACCGTGCCGACTCCAGATCTGTTCGAGTACCTGTTGGCGGCAGGTCCGGAATTTGTTGCAGTGACCGATGGCGGCCGCGACATAACTTGGCAAGATTCGTCCGGGAACTCTGGCCGGATCGCTGTCCCGCAGGTTGCTGCCATCGATTCAAATGGCGCCGGCGACATCCTTCACGGGGCCTTCGCATCTCTTCTGGCGGTTCATGGCGACATCGTCGAGTGCCTCACGCAGGCCGCCGCGATAGCCAGCGCTAGCTGCACAGTCCTGGGCGCCCGGATTCCCGCGCCTGCTGCCGCGAACCTTGGGCGGCGTCAGTGATGACCATCGCACTCTTGATCTCGGTAGCCCTGCTCGCCGGGATCTTCGCCGGTCTCACCGGTGCGGGTGGTGGACTGATTCTGGTTCCACTGCTGGTGTTCATGGGCTATTCGGCCCTCGAATCCGTCGCCACCAGCAACATCGCGGTCATGATTTCGGCAATCTCGGCAACAGTGATGAACTCACGAGACCACGACCTTCCGTGGCGGCGAATTCTGCTCCTTGCGTTACCGGCACTGATTCTTGCGCCGGTGGGTGCGATCATCGCCAGTCGCACCCCAGAGATCGCACTCTTGATTGCGTTCTGTGCCCTCAACATCGTCAACATCTACCTACTCGGCAAACGATCACGGCTCGCAGACACAACTGATGCGACCGACGTCGGGAATGTCGCCACCAAAGTTGTAGCGGTCGGCGGCTCCGGTGGACTGCTGGCAGGACTCTTCGGTGTGGGCGGCGGATTGGTCATGGTGCCCCTGCAGGTCCAATGGCTCGCGACACCGATTCAGGCAGCAGCGAGGATCTCGCTGGCAGTGATCATCTTCTCGAGCATTGGGGCGATCTTTGGCCACGGGGTTGCCGGGGACAACGCGTTGTTCTGGACCACCGGGTTGATCTTGGGCATCGGTGGAGTGGTCGGAGCACCCATCGGCGCCCGCATTCTGAGCCGAATTTCTCAGCGAACCTCAACAATTATCTTTCAACTGACCCTGGTTGCCGTCACAATCAGTCTGTTGGTCAAGATCTTCACTCACTAACCCTCGTTCACTCACCGGAGGCAACAAATCAGCGCATCAAGACGCGAACACGCGAGCACCATTCGCAGTGTCGAGAAGCGCCGTGGCGAACTACGCGATGCCTCCATGGCGCGCCTGCGCGAACTCGAATGGTTCGACGGTTTGTCGGATGACGCGCAAGGCTGGGTCAGCGAGGTCGTCGATGCTGGCATTGCTCGGTTCCTGGTGTGGCTCAACAACCCAGAAGAGCCGCTACTCGCGTCCAATACCGGTCTGGGTTCTGTGCCGACCGCCGCCGCTCATGCGGTCTCGTTGGGTCAGACAGTCGAACTGATCAGCACGGGTCTCGAGGCAATCGAACCCGTCGCTGCCACGATGGCCGCGAAAGGCGATGAGGAATGGCTCCTGCAACAAATCGCCAAGTACGGTCGTGAGATCGCATTTGCCGCCGCACTGGTCTACGCACGAGTTGCCGAACAGCAAGGTGCACGAACCGCCCGCCAGAGTTCAGGTCTGGTGGACGCCCTCATCACCGGCAGATCAGCCGCAGCTATCGAGCTACTAGCAAGCCGCGTTGGGTTTGCCCCTGCGGCTCCGGTGCGAGTTGCAGCCTGCGTACCCACCCAAGATCCGCAGCTCGCCCTTGCCGAAATTGAACGGGCCGCACGCAAACTCGACCGTCATGTGGTCACCGCGCTGCATGAGGGGCTCGTCGTGGCGATCTGGGCGACCCGGAGTCGAGAACATCCACTGACCGTCGCACGCCAGTTGTTCGGGCCACACGCGTCGGCCGTGGTGGCAGGCCCGACCGAATCCATCGTTGCTGCTGGCCCCGCACTGCGCCGTGCCATGGCTGGACTGGCGGCGAGGCCCGCGCGCCCGAGTAACCGGGAGGTCCTTGAGGCAAGCGATCTGCTGCCGGAACGAGCCCTCATCGGCGAACTCGCTGCCCAGGATGAATTGGTCGAACGTTGTTATGTCCGCCTGAATGGCAGCGGCACTGGCCTGCTCGAGACAGTCGATGTCATGTTCGACAATCAGGGCGTTCTTGAACAGGCCGCGAAGGCCCTGCCTGTCCACGTCAACACCCTGCGGTACCGCATCGACCGCATCGCCGAACTGACTGGTTTCGACCTGCGCGACAGCCGTGGCGCTTTTGCAATCTTCACCGGGGTGAGCCTCGGAAGGATGCGCGAAGCCACCGGCGCGGCACCCATCGATTTGTAGGAATCCTCCAAAGACCTCGACGGATCTTCGGAGGGGTTGCTAGACGACAAACCGGCCCGGCCGCCCGCAACATTGAGATGTGCTCATATTCATCTCGCCCGGCCAGGGCGCTCAACGACCCGGAATGCTTGCGCCTTGGTTAGCCGATCCAACGGCCAAGAAGCAGCTCGAAACCCTCGATGCCTGTGTTGAATTCGATCTCCTCGCCGCGGGAACGACGTGGGATGCCGACCGCATTCGCGACACTCGCATCGCCCAGCCGTTGATCTTCGCCACCTCACTCGTGTCTGCCTACGCGGCGCTCACTGCACACACAAAGCCTGCTGCAGTAACCGGCCACAGCGTTGGCGAATGGTGTGCAGCCGTGTTGGCTGGCGTTCTCACAGCCACCGATGCGATGACGCTTGTTGCAGCGCGCGGCAACGCGATGGCGTTGGCCTGCGAAGAGGAACCAACGGGACTGTGTGCAGTGCTCGGGGGCGATCAAGATGAGGTCACCGAAGCAGCCACAGCACGCGGCCTCGCGTTGGCCAACAACAACGGACCAGGCCAACTGGTGTTCGGCGGAACCCGCGAACAACTCGACTCGTTCGCCGTTACTCCCCCGTCGAAGGCACGGATTCGAGCCCTCGAAGTTGCCGGAGCTTTCCACACGGAGGCCATGCATCCAGCGGTTGCGCAGGTCAGTGAGAACGCTGCGACGTACGCCGTCAACGATGCCGACATCCCGTTGATTTCGAATCGCGATGGCTCAATGGTCACCAACGGCCGCCAAATCCTTGATCGCCTCGTGGATCAGATCGCCCTGCCGGTGCGGTGGGACCTCGTCATGGAAACCATGACAGCGATCGAGTCGACTGTGGCAATCGAGACTTGCCCTTCCGGGACGCTCAGCGGAATCCTGCGGCGCAACGTGAAGTCGGTGACAACTCGGACCGTCGACACCCCGCAGGACGCACGAGCACTGCTGACAACTGATCTACGAACCAGCGAACTCACGGGAGCACATCGATGAACGGCGCAAAGATCCTTTCAATCGCGGCACAACGCCCGGCCCGCACGATGTCGAACGACGAACTACCTGGCAAGTTCGACATCGACGACGCCTGGATTCAATCCCGCACTGGAATCGCCACTCGAGGGGTTGCCAACGCTGAGGAGACCCTGGTCGAGATGTCAGCTGGCGCTGCCAGCAAAGCCATCGCGGAGGCGGGTGTCGATCCTGCGACCATCGACCTCACGATCGTCGCCACCTCGTCGAATCCCATCACCACACCAGGGATCGCTCCCCCGTTGACGGATCGCCTAGGCCTGAAGTCCGGAGCCTTCGACATCATGGCTGCTTGCGCAGGATTCTGTTACAGCGTGAATGTTGCCGCGGATTCGATCCGCGCAGGCAGCGCGCGCAACGTCCTTGTTGTCGGGGCCGAACGCATCACGGATCGCATGGACTGGAACGACCGCAATACGTGCTACCTCTTCGGGGACGGCGCGGGTGCAGCCATCATCTCCGCGACCGATGTTGACGATGACGGCATCGGCCCGGTGGTGTGGGGCAGCGATGGTGCGCTTGCTGACTACATTGCACAGCCGATGGACAGCCCCTACCTGCAAATGGATGGCCAAGCTGTCTTCAAGTGGGCGATCACCGAACTCGCAGGGTTCGCTCGAGAAGCCTGCGAGAAGGCGGGCATCGAGCCAAAGGATCTCGCCGCGTTCGTTCCCCACCAAGCCAACCTGCGCATCGTCGAATCGGTTGCGCGCAACCTGGGTGTCGGCGAATCGACAGTGGTCGCCGACGACGTGCGCTACTCCGGCAACACCTCGGCAGCCAGCATCCCTCTCGCGATCTCACGAATGAAGGAAGAGGGTCGCATCCAATCCGGTGACTCGACTCTGCTCATCGGCTTCGGTTCAGGAATGACTTGGGCATCGCAGGTCATTCGCTGCCCGTAAATCAATCACTTCCCAGCTTCGTACGTTCACAACCGACAAATTGGAGAAACAAATGTCAGACATCAACCTCACCGACAGCACGACGGTCCTCGCGACCCTCACCGAGGTCATCGAAGAGATCGCCGGACCGCGTTCGGTCGCCATCACTCGCGAAGCCGCGTTCGACGCTGACCTCGGCCTCGACTCGCTGACGATGGTCGAAATCATCGTCGTCGCTGAAGAACGCTTCGACATCAAGATTCCGGACTCCGCGTTTGCCGAAATGACCACTGTGGGCGAAGCCGTCGACTTCATCACCGACTCGGTGAAGGCTGCAAAGGCATCAGCATGACCAACTCCAACGATGCGGTGGTCGTGACGGGAATTGGCGCCACGACACCGCTCGGCGGAACTGCCCAGTCGAGTTGGCAACGACTACTTGCCGGTGAGTCTGGGATCAGCCAACTCACCGCCGACTGGGCCCAAGACCTGCCCGTGCGAATCGCGGGAGTCGCGGCGGTCGACCCCACGACCGAACTTGATCGAGTCCAGGCTCGACGTTGGGATCGATCGCAACAGTTCGCCGTGATCTCTGCGCGTGAAGCGTGGGCAGATGCGGGGCTTGTCGACTTCGACCAACCCGAACGGCTTGCTGTCGCGTTTGCATCGGGAATTGGCGGAGTCACCACCCTGCTTTCGTCCTACGACACACTCAATACGCGTGGTGCGAGCCGGATCTCACCGCTGGCCGTCACGATGTTGATGCCTAACGGACCGGCGGCAGCGGTTGGCCTCGATCTGGGTGCACAAGCCGGCGTCCATACGCCTGTGAGTGCCTGTGCTTCGGGGGCCGAGGCCGTGTCACTCGGCCTGGATCTCATCGCTCTCGGCCGGGCAGATGTAGTTGTCTGCGGTGGCACTGAGGCAAGCGTGCATGCGCTTCCCATCGCCGGTTTCGCAGCGATGCGAGCACTCTCGACCCGAAATGACGAGCCACAGGCCGCGTCGCGACCGTACGACAAGGGCCGCGACGGCTTTGTCCTCGGTGAAGGCGCAGGAGCCCTAGTACTGGAACGTCGCAGCCACGCCATTGCCCGCGGAGCAACCATCTACGCCGAAGTTGCTGGCGCCGGTGTGACGTCAGATGCCTTCCACGTGGCGGCTCCCGACCCAGAAGGTCTTGGGGCCAGCCGCGCAATCTCGATCGCGTTGGCGAATGCAGGGGCGAGTGCAAGCGACGTCGTCCATATAAACGCCCACGCCACGAGCACACCTGTTGGCGATGTAGCTGAGTCAGCCGCGCTTCACCGCGCACTCGGATCATCGGCCGACTCAATTGCGGTCAGCGCAACCAAGGCGTCAACGGGGCACCTGCTCGGAGCAGCGGGAGCAGTCGAAGCCGTCTTCAGCGTGCTTGCCCTCAAGGACGGCATCGCTCCCCCAACGCGGAACTTGGATTCACAGGATGACGAGGTACACCTCGATGTCGTTCGAGTCGAGGGACGTCAGATCAACGGCGAAGGCATCGCACTGAGCACATCGTTCGGTTTTGGTGGCCACAACGTTGCGTTGGCATTCCGCGGTGATCGCGGATGAAGATCGATGGGCAACTCCTGGAACAGTCAGGGGCGCCACGCGGCGACCTGGCAACGAGCCCGTTGGCGGCTGACGTGATCACTGAGGTCATTGACCTGCGTGACCCACTGCACCGCCTTCGTCAACTCAGTGATGGTTGCCCACTCGAAGTCCTTCGCGCTAGCGATGGGGCAGTCTCCGCAGTTGGCCAACTCGGTGAGACAGCGTGCGTACTCTTCGCCACTGATCCTCGTCACAAGGGCGGGGCACTCGGAGTCGACGGCTGCGCCGCAATCGTCGACGCCTACGAGACGGCAGTGTCCCGGGGACTGCCGATCATTGGGATCTGGCAGTCGGGCGGGGCACGACTGCCAGAAGGTGCTGCGAGCCTGGATGCAGTTGGGTCCGTCTTCGCCGCCATGACAAGAGCTAGCGGAATCGTGCCGCAGATCAGCGTGGTGCTCGGCCCAGCCGCCGGAGGTGCCGCGTACGGTCCCGCCCTGACTGATGTTGTCATCGTCGGCCCAGCCGCGCGAGTCTTCGTGACCGGTCCAGACATCGTCAACAGCGTTACCGGAGAGACGGTCGACGCCGAATCCCTCGGTGGTCCGCACGTTCATGCCAAGTCGTCCGGTCTAAGCCACATCCGGACCGGGAGCGACGGTGAGGCACTCGCCCGTGCCCGCGAGGTGGCCTCACTGTTGAGTAACACACACACCGGGATGCCCTCAGCCGCGAACGCTTCGGAAGCTGTCGATCCGGGCCAGTTTCTCCCGACGAATGAGCGGCGCGCGTATGACGTTCGCCCCATCGTCGCCAGCGTTCTTGATGAGTCGCCGACCGAACTTCACCGTGAATGGGCCCCCAACATCGTCACTAGTCTTGGCCGCCTAGATGGCCAACCCGTAGGTGTAATCGCGAACAACCCAATCCGAATGGGCGGGTGTCTGACCGCTGCGGCATCAGAGAAAGCCGCACGTTTCGTTCGACTCTGCGATGCGTTCGGCTTGCCACTGATCGTGCTTGTTGACGTCCCGGGCTACCTTCCGGGTGGCAAACAGGAGGCCGACGGGATTGTTCGACGCGGTGCCAAATTGCTGCATGCCTTTGCCGCAGCACAGGTTCCCCGATTCACGGTGATCACCAGAAAGGCATACGGCGGTGCGTACATCGCCATGAACAGCAAGTCTCTTGGCGCGGCGAAGGTTCTCGCGTGGCCAACGGCGGTCGTTGATGTCATGAGCGCGCAAGCAGCCGTCACCATCACTCGGCGGCGCGATATCGCAAACGTTCCAGAGGACGGCCGCGACGAAGCGATCGCCGCCTTCGCTGCTGAACACAGCGAGCTGACCGGCGGGCTCCAACGGGCAGTTGACTCCGGCATTGTCGATGAGGTCATCGACCCTTCAGCGACCCGAGCTTCACTCGCAGCGCTCGTTGCGAGTGCGTCAACCGTCCCTTCTCGACAGAAAAACATCCCACTATGAACCCAACTGAAGTCTTCTCATTCACCGATGGTCTCGGGATCGACGGCGAGACGGTCTGGCTCGAACAGTCACCATTCACCACAAAGGTCGATGTCACCACTCACCCGATACAGAGCACTCCAACCGGGCGTTCAGTTCTTGTCAGTGGGGGAAGTCGCGGAATCGGGGCCGCAATCGCTTCGCGCTTCGCTGGTGATGGTCACCGCGTTGCGAACCTCTCGCGGTCCGGACGCGGCGCCGCCAGCGGCGGGCTCGCCGTGGCTTGCGACGTCACCGATTCCGAAAGTGTCGACCTCGCTGTCAAGAAGGCGACTGAAGCGAACGGGCCAATTGATGTGCTCATCGCAAATGCCGGGATCACTGACGACAAGTTGATGCTTCGGATGGGCGAGGACTCATTCGCCGACGTCCTCGACACCAACCTGACCGGGGCGTACCGATTGGTGAAGGCCGTGTCAGGCCCGATGCTCCGAAACCGTTGGGGACGCATCGTGTTCATCTCGAGTGTTGTCGCCATGAGTGGTTCTGCCGGGCAGGCGAACTATGCAGCAAGCAAGGCTGGTTTGATCGGCCTCGCGAGGTCGCTGGCCCGCGAATTCGGTCCCCGCGGAGTGACCTGCAACGTCGTCGCGCCAGGTTTCATTGACACCGACATGACGGCTGAGCTGTCGGCGACTCGACGTGACGACATCGTCGACAGCATCCCGCTGAGTCGGATCGGCAGCCCAGAGGATGTCGCGGCAACCGTTGACTTCCTCACCAGCGATGCAGGCGGATACGTCACCGGCGCAGTCATCCCAGTCGACGGCGGCCTCGGGATGGGCCATTAGCACCATCTGCACAGCAGGCCCCAGACCAGCGCAGCGCCGCACCACCTCAGGCCCAGCATTGGGCCGGTTAGCTGCCTCATAGCGACCACAAACGAGCACAATGATTAGCGAGGAGACACCGTGAGTTCCACTCTGCTGGACACGCAGCTGGCGGAAACCCAGCCCACCGTCGAAACGAACAGCAACGGCATCGTTGCCGGGAAGCGCCTACTCATCACCGGGGTGCTCACCGAAAGCAGCATTGCGTTCTCGGTTGCGCGCCTCGCACAGGAGCAGGGCGCAGACATCGTTCTGACGAGTCCACCACGAACGGTTTCTCTGACGCGACGCATCGCTGCCCGCCTGCCGAAACCCGTTGAGGTACTCGCCCTCGACGTCACTGATGACGCCGATCTCGATTCGCTCGACCAACGTGTCGGTGAACACCTCGAGCAGGTCGATGGCATCTTGCATGCAATCGGCTTCGCCCCCGCGAGTGCCCTTGGTGGCGGCTTCATGACTGCGCCATGGGCCGATGTGGCGACCGCGATGCATGTTTCGACGTACAGCTTGGTCTCACTGACTCGCGCACTTGCCCCGAGCTTGGCACCAAACGCCAGCGTTGTTGGTCTCGACTTCGACGCATCGGTGGCGTGGCCGAGCTACGACTGGATGGGCGTGGCCAAGGCCGCGCTTGAATCCGCGTCCCGTTATCTGGCCAAGGAACTCGGCCCACAGGGGATTCGGGTCAACCTAGTTTCTGCAGGTCCGCTGCGCACGATGGCTGCTCGATCGATCGAAGGCTTCAGCGAATTCGAGAACGTCTGGGACCGGCGCGCACCTCTCGGCTGGGACATCAACGATGCCGAACCAACAGCCCGTGCCGCACTCGCGCTGCTGTCAGATTGGTTTCCGGCAACAACCGGCGAGATCGTTCACGTTGATGGCGGCGTTCACGCGGTGGGAGTGTGAACGCCACAACGCTGACCCGGCAGGAATCCAAGGGCAAGATCGCGGGCGTCGAGTTCTTCGTCTTTGGCACCGGCGACCCAGTGACAGTCTTCGCCCATGGCTTGGCCGGCTCCGTGTCGGAAACCAAACCACTGGCAATGCCATTGAAGGGCACGCGAGTGCTCTTCAACTTCCGCGGCCACGGTGGGTCGGACGCCCTTGCGGACGGCTGGGACTACGACCTGCTCGCCGACGATGTGCGAGTCATCGCAGACCACGTCGGCGCCACCGGAGCGTGCGGCCTATCACTCGGCGCAGGAGCCATCCTGCGTCTCCTGACGCAGACCCCGCAGCGCTTTGAGCGGTTAGCTTTTGTCATGCCCGCCGCTCTCGATCAGCCCTGGACCGACGGCGCGATCGTCCGCCTTCGCGAGTTGGGCGCCGCGATCGAAAAGGGCGACAGGGAGCGCTTGACGGAGGTTCTTATGAGTGAAGTGCCGGAGCATCTTCGGGAGCTGCGTGTCACGCGAATCCTGCTCGCGCGCCGTGCCGCCGAGCTCGCGGCAATGACACCACCTGCACCGGCACGCGTGGACGTCCCGGTGCCGAACCTGGATGCGCTCGCGGCCGCCGCAGCACCCTCACTTGTGCTTGCCCAACGCGGCGACCGCCTTCACAACGTCGAGGTCGCCACTCGACTGTCCGATGCCCTCCCGCACTCTGTGTTGCACACACTTGAACCAGGGGGCGTCTTCTGGACGCAGTCGGACATCACCCGGGACTTGCTGACCGAGCAGTTCAACGCCAATCGGGTCTAGAGGTAGGCACCAAACCAGCTGACGGCGTCGGCTAGTGCAGCAGTGAGCCCCGGATCGGTATCGAGGGTGTTGTGATCGGCGTCAGGAACAATGATCCACCGCTTCGGCCCAGGCAGGACCCGATAGACCTCTCCTACAGTCTCTATGGGTGCTGTGTCATCGTCCGCACCGTTGATGAACATCGTCGGGCAGCCTGTGAGTTGGGCGGCCGCGGCTTCCGGCCGGAATGCTGACATCGCGTCGACACTGGCCAGGTAGAACGACGTCTTGCCCAGCCCATCAGTCCCGGGCAACGCACTCGTACCCCCTTGAGACGCTTTGAGCTTTTCGTAGGCCGCGGCGAATGCCGGGCTGAACGGGAAGATGTCGTTGACCGGTACGACTTCCGGCTCATGCCCTCGCGAGATCGCGAGTCGATCCACCGCAACGCGCTTCTTGAGTTCCACCCACTCCCACGCTGGTCGCGGGGCCCTCAGCATTGCTTCACCGTTGCCCGGGCCAGAAACCGTGACCGCTGCACGCACCTGCGGATCAGCCGCAGCAAGATGCAGCGCGACCGGGCCGCCGTAACTGTGTCCGTACACACCGACTCGGTGCGGGTCCACTTCCTGCATGCCTATCAAGTAGCTGAGCACGTAACGCGCGTCGGAAACTCGTGCGAAGGGGTTGATCCATCCTCGATCACCCGAACTTTCGCCGTGACCTGCGTAGTCAAATCGCAGACTCGCGATTCCAGCGTCTGCCAGCACGCTGGCAACTGTTGGCATCACCAGGTTGCGAACGCCTGACAACCCCTGGCACAGCAGCACAGCGGGGGCGGGCGACGCGTTGTTGGGGGTAAGGAACGTGGCTGCGATTCGCTCCCCCGCGCCGTTGTGAATCGTGAGGTCGAGCTCGACATGTGGCATCGCCACATCATGGCAGCGCAAAGACGATCATGGCGCGATTGCTACGGCACTCGCATTAGCTAGGTGCGAGGCCTCCGTTCCCCGGATGTGAGTTGCACGTGCGCGTGGAATTTGTTGTGTCAGTTCCGAAATCGCTCGTCGACCCAGAGCAGTTGCGCAAGTCCAGCAAACCGACGACGGTGATCACCGCGACGATTACCCCAACGATCACGGTGCTGACTTCGATCATGAGCCTTGTCATCTGATTCCTCCGGTTTGACGGTGTGAACTGCGGGTTGCAAGTGCGTCAACCACAACTTCCCCCTGAACCTCGAGCAGGAAACCGACCGCGGCGATTGCACCGGTGCACAACTGGCACGCTGGGTCGCTGACACGCCTTTCCCGCACACCCCTTGGCAAATTTGTGGACCTTGCTTTGTCAAAAATGCACTCAATCGGGCTACGGAAACCTCTGGCAGTTGCCGATACGACGAACAAAGGGTTAGTAGCTCGACAAGAAGGCGTGGCAAATGAATTCCGGTAGCTCACGAAGCAAGGCTGTGACGATCGGTATGGCGGCGGCATTGGCCGCAGGCCTGGCGCTTGGCGTACCAGTGGCAAATGCCGACACACCTGGCACGGCGAACCCTGCGGCACCTGGAGTTGGCGACGGCGAGACGCCAAGCGTGCCAACGTTGAGCCAACGAGCAGTGACCTCCACGCCAATCGGGTCCACGCCCACCGGGTCCACAGTCACTTCGCCCGCGTGGATCGGCGGAGCGAACCTCAACACGGGCTGGGAATACAGCAACCACGGCGCGCACCGGGCTTGGGACGTCGGGTTGTGGCTCGGCACGCGCGTGTACGCACCTAGGTCGGGCACCGTGATCGGGCTCAATGACGGCGTCGCAAACAATCCGCCCGGAGTTAACCCGGGCAGTAACGCCCCCTCCAACTGGGTACTTCTCTGCCACACGGTGAAGGGCAAGCCGGTTTCGAGCCTGTGGCAACACCTTTCGCCGGGGATCCCGCTCAAGGTTGGCCAACATGTGACCGGGCCGCGGGTTGGTGCCAATGGTGAAGCGATTCCCGGGACTGGCACACTCTTGGCACTGACAGGTAACACCGGCAACAGCACTGGCCCTCACCTTCACCTGGCAACAATGAAGGGGTGCGCGGCGCCAACGGTCGCTGGCAACAACAGCGCTGCCGCCTGGAGTCGATACAACTACCTGAACAAGCCCGAGACCTTGGTGTGGGAGCCGTCCAAGATCTGGCGCCGCCCGGTCGTCAACGCTCGCGACCTGATGATTGCGTACAAATCCCAAGGTCGATCCGTGGCCGTGAAGAACCTGCGCAAGGCTGCCGGGGCGAAGTCCCGCAGCACCAAAGCGAACAAGAGCTTCCGCACACTTGTGAAGAAACTCAAGGTGTCCATCAACTACTCGAACCACTCGTCACGGCCATCGAAGCGATTCCTCAAGGCGCTGGCTAACCGCACCCAAGACCTTGGCGTCAGCTGACAACGCCCCATTTGGGCGAGTTGGAATGACACCCACGCGTTGAAATGAGCCATCCCCGCGCGCAATCAATAGGATCGCTGAAGTGGCGGGCCAATGGAGAAGCGAGTTTCGCGTATTCCCGACGCTGCGCGGGTATAGACGCAGCTGGCTGACTCGCGACCTGTTAGCTGGCCTCAGCTTCGGGGCGATAACAATCCCCGGCCAACTTGCGACTGCTCATCTGGCAGGGATGCCAACAATTACCGGCCTCTACGGATTCCTTGCCGCGTGCCTCATGGCGGCGATGTTCGCTGCGAACCGTCACCTTGCCTTGGGCATGGACAGCACCATCGCACCGATGTTGGCCGCTGGGTTGGTCAGCGTAGGAGTTGTCGCTGGCACCGAGCAATACGTCGGGCTCGCGCTTGTCACCACGCTCATCGTTGGTGTCCTCCTGCTGATTGTCGGCATCGGAAAGATGGGGTGGGTTGGCGATTTTCTGTCGCGACCAGTGGTGACTGGCTTCCTCGGCGGGATCGCAATCATCATCGTGATCAACCAGTTGCCGCAGTTCTTTGGCATCCAATCGACCTTCGAACGCACGCCTGCTCGGCTTCTGCACTTCCTCCAACATGTGTCTGCAGTGAACGTTCCGACCTTGATCGTGGGAGTCGCCTCACTTGCGCTGCTACTCATCTTCTCTCGCATTGGCGGTCGCTTTCCGGGGGCGCTGGTGGTTCTCGTTCTAGCCATCGCCACGTCGGCGATCTTCGATCTCAGTGCTCTGGGCGTCCAAACGCTGGGTCCACTCAAGTCAGGGCTGCCAAGCCTCACATTGCCCCCGCTGACATTCGACTCCATCGAACTGACAATGGGCACCGCGCTGGCGATCGCCATTATCTGTATGGCCCAGACTTCTGCGACAACCAGAACATCCGCCGCTGTTGGGGGTTTTGAAACCGACATCAACGCAGATTTCCGTTCGGTCGGCGCGGCGAATGTGCTGTCTAGTTTCTTTGGCGCATTTACAGCGAACGCCAGTCCACCGTCCACAGCGATCATCGCCGAATCTCGTGGTCGCACTCAGGCCACTGCGTTATTCGCCAGCGTGTTGGCAGTAATTCTGATGTTCGCCAGCCGATTGATTGAAGCGCTACCCGAAGCGACTCTTTCGGCGATCCTGATCTTCATCGCCATCAGGATCTTCCACCTCGACGAGATGATCGCCATGAAGCACTACTCGTGGCGGGCCTTCTCTCTCATGCTGACCGCAATGTTTGGCGTGGTGATCCTCGGAGTCGGGTATGGGGTCGGCCTGGCAGTTCTGATTTCGGTCCTCGACCGCGCTCGTCGCACTGCACGCCCCGAACTCCTTCGGCTGGGGCGCACCCCCGAAGGCCAATGGGTCAAGCGCTCAGCAAGTAACAGTGAGGAAGTGCCCGGAGTTGCGGTCTTCCGGCTTAACGGCCCACTGTGGTTCGGAAACGCAAATTGGTTCCGTGAAGAGATGCTCGCTGCGATTCCCGAGGACTCCGAGAAGCCGGACCTACTGGTTCTCGATACCACCGGAGTCGATGACATCGATTTCACCGGAAACAACGCAGTCATTCAAGTTGCTGAGCTCTGCGAGCTGCGAACGGTTGAGCTGGCCATCGTGACTCATCCCGGAAAGACCGACCGGGCATTCCACAAGGGTGGACTCATCGACGACATCGGCCAGGACCGAGTGTTCGAATCTGTCGAAGCCGCTGTCGTCGCCCTTGATCCTGAAGTGGATATCCCGTTCGAGGATTAGCACTAACCGCGGGAGTACCACGCTTTGCGGGTCGCTTGGAGCAATTCCTTAGGCGCCTCGGATTCCTCGACCATGGTTCGACCTTTGAGTATCTGACGACCATCGTGGCGAGTCCGGTAAGCGGTCCACACAACACCACTGTCTTGATCAGTCAAAGTGACAACGTGCGACTCTTTGAGGATTTCGGCGGCTCCGGCAACTGCTGAGTCACCGTTAATGACTGCCTTGCCCGCGACTTCGGCCTGACCGGATACCCACGCGTTGTCAGTGAGAACTGCATCCCCGGAAACCACGGCAGAACCTGATACTTGAGAACGACCGGATAGCTTCGCTTTGCCCCCAACCTCAGCGTGCCCGGACACCTTGCATTTGTCACCCAACACGGCACTACCTTTGACCTCGGAGTGGTCGACAACCTTGGCTGAGCCCGAAACGGATGCGTGACCGTGAACCCACGCTGAACCTGAGATGACGGCAGAACCCGTCACCACGGCGTGCCCAGATACCTTGGACTTGCCAGACACCTTTGCTTCGCCACTAACTTCCGCGTGGCCGGCCACTTTCGCCTTGCCACCCACAGTGGCGCTGCCAGTCACCTTGGAGTTCTTTCCCATGTTCTGAGTGTGACGTGCCCGACGCAAGGTCGCTTGGTCAGCCCACCCTCATTGGCGGCACCGTTAAGCAAATGTTCATCTGGCGCCCAGAGTGCGCTACTGGTGACGGGCGGCGACCCGTGCGGCGCCTACACCTGCCACTCCCACTGCAATTCCTGCAAGGACCCCGACTAAGGCAGCCATGTACGTGTGCGACTTCATTTCTGTTCCCCCGAACGATTCGCTCCCGTGGGTCCAGCGGCGAGCCACGAACAAGATCTCAACGTGGCTGGCAGGCCAAACCGGCGAGCGCATTTCATACTTTCGTTCCAGTGATACCCCCTGATCGGCCAGCCAAACGGAAGGCGACAAATACCGGCATACTCAACGCGTGGCTGACGACCTTGAACTGCGCCCGAATCTGGTGATCCCAGCTTCAGAGCTCACCTGGAAGTTCTCGCGGTCATCTGGCCCCGGCGGTCAGTCCGTCAACACGACCGACAGTCGGGTGTCCCTGTCGTTCGATGTTGGCGCGACCAAATCACTCGATCGCTACCTCAAAACGCGCGCATTGGATCGATTGGCGCCTCGACTAGTAGACGGTGTCCTGACGGTTCACGCGGAGGGCGAGCGTTCCCAGTATCAAAACCGGCTGGCAGCGCAGGCTCGATTGGCGCAGTTGTTGAGGGCTGCGATTGCGCCGCCCGGGCCCAAACGACGGGCCACCAAGCCGTCCCGCCGGGCGAAGGAACGCCGCATCACTGGCAAGAAACAACGAGGTGAGACCAAACGTCTTCGGCGCCGCATTGAAGGTTGAGAACACTGGTCGCATCCCTCCCGGGGCGCGAGTCAATTGACGTGCTGGTCCCAACCGCCAACCACTCTCATGAGCTCACGATCGAGTTGAATGACGGTCTGCGCTGCCTTCGTTGAACATGCTCCGTCGTCGCAGAAGCTTTGGGAGTCGTCTGAGGCCCTTTCGACCTTGGCTGCTGCAGACAGCGTTCGAGCGACGAGATCGGCAATCTCGGGAGGCGGCGGCCCCTCTTTGGCCCGCACGTTCTCCAAGTTGTAGCGCAGATAGCCTGCCTCGAACCCGACACTCTTGATCGAGTACTTGCACTGCGCCGAGAATTTGTTAGCCGTTATTGCGGCCTCACACGCCTGCGCGTCAGAGCTCGCCCGTTGCAGGGAGTTGCTGTTCACGTCCATGGCGGCTGTGTAGCGAATGACCTTCGCCGGAGGTGTCGGGGTGCGAGTAAATGTCGCGCTCGAGACGCCGCCACACGCACTCAACGAGGCCATTGCCGCCACCGCGGCCGCAGCTGTGCCGAACATCCGGAGCATCGAACCAGCCTAGTTCGTATCTACAAGCTTCTATCGCGCGCAACATGATCGAGCCACCATGCCGCCCACGTAGCCGTTACTAGCGCGCGTGGATGGTCTATGCAGTTCTGCGTGTCAGAATCGATCACCTGACGAACCGCCGCTAGATGCCCGTTGCCTTTCCCACGAAGTGCATCGGCGAGTGCGGGAATCGCGCTGGGGCGCTCCCCTAGATTCGAGAAGCGCTCGAATATCGAAGTGACCAGGAGCATCTCGAAAAGCCATGCCTCCTCTGCGGACAGCTCATGCAAGTTTGCGGTCCGATTGAAATCGTTCATGTATGCCACGTCGACTGCATCCCCAAACCTGCTGATGGCGCGGGCAAACGCGAGATGTGCGGCGCGAGCTTGCTCCACGTTCGGCTGCTTGCCCGTGATTAGCTCGGATGCGGCTGCCACGGCCCGCTGGCCTTGCTGGCGAGCATGCGCCCGCGCCGATTCGACTAGGCGCAGTTGGCCACGGGGCAAGACGATCCACGTGGCGACCAGCCCTACGATCACACCAACGATGACGTCTTCGATTCGGATGCCCACAACACCAATCGGTTGAGGCCAACTGAGGACCGCGAGGTTCACCACTGAGAACGGGGTGAATGCGAATTGCCCAAGCAGTGGCCCCCTCGAGGCCGCCCACTTCGCGAAGAATGCAGACAGCGGCAACAAGGCGACGAACATCCACGCTTGCGGGAGCAGCCACATCGCCATTCCGGAGAGCGCAACTCCAGCTACGACCCCAAAGGATGTTCGGATCGCTGAACGAGACGATGCTCCGGCCGTGAAGGTGACCTGCACCAACGTCAGGGCAGTCACTGCCACCCAGAAACCGTGCTCGAGGCCTAGGAGTCTGGCAACCAATACTGCACCCGCGACAGCGATTCCCGTTCTGACGGCATTGCGAAACCAGATGGAGTTCCGGCTCAGGTTGTCACGCAGATGTTGGCTCGTTGATGTCAGGACATCAAGGCCAAGTTCAGCACCCGAAAGCTTGACTCCGCAGGACCGGGCAGCCAAGTTCTGCATCACATCCGCCGAGATCGACAGGACGCGCGCGCTCTGATGCCGGATGAGGAGATCGAATGCCAGCTCACCGCTCTCCGCGAGTTCAGCCGCCGTCCATTTCACCGCCGCATGCTCATCTCGCAGCCGCGCCCCACCAACGTCAACAAGGTCAACGGGCCCCTCCCCCTTTTCGACTGCTGCGGCAGCGACTGCGAAGGCGTCGCGGCTGGCCACGCCGAGAGCAGCGCCGGCGGCGACATCCGGTGCGTTCAGCGTCGAAAGATCAGCCATGGTTCGAGTTGCCTGCTCAATCTGGCCCTGCATCCGCTGCAATGCCCGCATCCGGCGCGAAACTAATCCGGGCCGCACCACGGTCCCAGCCGATTGGTCCAGTAAGTCATCTCTAGCCCGCTGAAGATCAGCGATCACCACTGCGTCGGAACGGCTACCAAACGCAGCGGGCAGCTCACTGGCATGTCGACACCAGATAGCGATTGCCTTGCGCATTTGACCGTTATGACGCAAGGGAAAGATCGTGAGCGCAGCGATCACAGAGAACACCGAACCAAGCGCCCATGCCGCGATGAATGATCCGAGATCGGCTGATGTCGAAGGGGTTAACAGACAGAGGAGGAATGCCAGCTGAACCCCGATAGTGCTGCGCGCAACATAGCCTCGTAGCACTCGAGCAAGCCCGAAACCGAACGCGACCAGAAACGCCGTGACCACCGCAACCCACAGGGGATTCGCAACGAAGACTCCCGTGACGATGCCAGCGATTCCGACACCCGTTGCAATGGCGTAACCGCTGAGCCGTTCACGCCACGACCCATCGAAGTCGAGGAAATACAGAGCGGCAACGACAGCCATCGACGCAAATAGCGCAATACCCTGAGCTGGGAACAACCTGACAGCGAGCAGGTCCACGACCGTGATGGTGACGGCGAACCGAATGGACGAGCCAGTCCGCGCACTGATCTGACGTCGGCTCATGATCGTTCAGTTGTACCGTCCTCAGCCGTTCGATGCGCGACCGCAGCGGCACCAGCGCGCTAGCGTTACAGCGTCACCGTAAGCAGTGGGGCGAGTCGGACTCGAACCGACGACCTGACAGATTATGAGTCTGCTGCTCTAACCAACTGAGCTACCGCCCCTGACCGGCCAACCCTAGCGACTACGAAGCTGGCACCGTCAACGGCTACACCGCAGTTGGACGCCTGGATAGCCAGACCGCAACTCCGAGCATCAGGAGCACAAGTACACCAGCGAGGCCTGCCATCACCCATGGTGAAACGGGAGCCTTAGCGGGCGCACCAAGCGTGATCGCATAGGTCGCCGACGTCGTTGCTCCCGCTCCCGTTGCCAAACCGTAAGGGAATCCCTCTCCGGTGTTGAACTTCTTGTCGATGGCCAGGTTCATCGCCGCAGTCTTGCTTGCGTTTGACGTCAGATTGGCGGCCAACCCTTCGAGGGTCACAGCTTCTGAAGTCAGTGAACCGAACGGTCCCATTGCCAGGTTGTCGATCACACCGGGCAAGTCATTGAGAGCGCGTTCAAGCGGCAAAGAACCGCGTCCGATGTCATTGGCAACCGCAATGATCTGTCGCATCGGGAGCAGAAGCGAATTTTCGATCCGCTGCAAGCCCACCTGCACCGCCGTGGCCGATTTTTGGTCGGCCGCTGATGAGATCTGCATTGCCTGAATCAGGCCGCACTCCGAGATGTTGGTAATGACAGCCGGGGAACAGCTGTGGTCCAAGGCATAGTTGATCGTCGGCATTTGGTTCACGAGCTTCGTCAGAGTCTTAACCGTGAGATGCAGTCCGTTGTCGACGTCTTGCAGGCCTGGTAGCAGAGCCTCGAGGTCGGAATAGATTTCCGACAGACTGGCGATCAGTGGCGGGGTCGCGGCGACAATCCCATTGGCTGCCGTCTGGCAAGCGCTCGCGTTCCACGTTCCCGCGGCTTCCGCTTGGAGCAGGTTCTTCAGGGTCACCAAGTTCGCAGGATTCGACATCTTGGCGATCGCGGCATTCAGCGCTGTGTTGATCGCCGCCGCGTTGTTCTGAAGATAGGTACGCGTTGCATCTCCAGAGGTACAGGAGGTCGGCAACAACGCCACGATGTCTTGCTCAACGATGTCCGTTCCCGTGCAGCCCTTTGTCGGATTTGGGCAAATTAGATTGTCCGGCGACTTCAGCTTGTCATTCAGTCCGGCGATCACCGTGGGCAACTGCTTGAGGAGACCCTCTAGCAGCGTGATCGATTGTTCAAGTTCGTCATCGATTCCGTTGATCAACGCGATAGAACTGTTGACCTTCGCCTGGCTTGCCGGAGACGTGGCAGAGGCCACGAGACCCGCAACCTTCGCAGTTGCGTTCTCCGTCATCTCATTGAGCAGAAACAGATAGTCGCTGGCCTGACCAACTTGATCCACGGTCTTTGCAAGCTTCGCTTCAGCTGTCTTCGGGTCCACCCGAAGCTTGGAGGTCATGTCCAAGATGGGGTTCACGTTCTTGTTCAGGAACGCCGCGACTTCGGTTGACGCTGTACCCAGACCGTTCTGCAGCTTCACCAGCAGGGGCACACCCTTACCGGCCAGGAAGTCATCAACGGTTCCGCCGATCTTGGCGCCCTTGCTGTAGAGCGCGCTGGTTGCACTTGTCGAGTCTTTCGGAACCGCCTTCACGTTGATCTGTGGCAGCTGTGCGTTGTCTGCAGTGCCACTGAGCTTGGCCACGACTGAAGAATCCTTGAGCGTAACGCCACCCGCGAGCGTCTGCCCGACCGCAAAACCAGTATTCGCCCAAGGCGCGGTCACATTCGCCCAGCCCTTGCCGAACGTGCCAGTAATTCCGATACCAAACGGCACAGAGACATCAACAGTCTCAGTCACAGGCGTACCTGAGGTACCCCGGTATGAAATCGTTTCCTTAGACGTCGTGTGGTTGGTGAATACCCACTCGATCTCGATCTTTCCAGACAGCGAAGTAGCTGAATTCGGATCGACGGGTTGGCCATTCTGGGTGATCCGAGTGGTCACTGACAACGGCATGCTCCCCGTGTACTGGCCCACCGAAGCCACAAGGTTCTGGACCTGGGGCGTCTGGTTGTTGACGTCGTAAACAATGGAATCGTTGTCGACCTGCAATGGCTTGAATGACGAGACGTCCCTCGGGTTACCCGGCCCCACTGGCACATTGACAGTTCCTGAACCCGCGCCGGACACATTGGTTCCCACGTGGAATGCATTCGACTGAATCGAGCCGGATGCATCCGCTGCGATGGTCAGCGTCTTGCCGACGCCAACACTCAGGTTGGTCTCAGTGAATGGCTGATCCTCAGCAGGCTTGGGCGTCAGATCAGGGGTCTTGATGGGCGGAATTCCGGTTGGCACTCCCGAGGGCAGACTGGTGGGAAGTCCCTTAGGCAGGCCACCACTAGGGATACTTGGCATAGGGGGCAATGAAGGGACCGCAGCGCCGGATGTTGGTAGCGGAATCGGCGAAATTGTCACTCCTGGCGCAGGGTAAATGGTTTCTGCGGCGGCTGGAGAAACGGGCGACACCAAGCCAGCACTCGCACCGGCAGCCATGGCGAGAAGTGAGACGGCGCAAACTCCGGCCGTCACCTTGAGCACTTTCTTCTTCTCTTTTGAGACCCCGCGCCATGATCCGCGCTTCGATGTCCACTTCATTACTTTCCTCCGACAATGTCGTCTAGCAAGGAGGCCGAGTTCGAGTCCTTGGCGGCGTCGGCGTTCTGACTTGAGTCGTCCGCAACATCAGTGCTGTCCGCAGAATCGTCTGACTTCGGCTCCGCGTTGGGTGCGGCAGAAAGGGCCGTCTCATCTGGGAATCGCTGGGCTGGGATCACAGCCAGGAAACCGATCATTCCCATCGCGATTTGTGTCAACGCGGCTGTTGGGAAGAGTCCAGGCGCGGCGAACGGGTCTGCAGCCAGCGCTGGATAGACGCCGGCGCCCATGGCCAAAACTCCTAGGAGCATGGACCACGCTTGGATCCGCCGTCCCGTTAGACCATGAATCAACCCAACGATGACAAAGACGACAACAAGCGAGATGGCCACCCCGATGTTGTTACTACCGCCCGGCAGGATCCCAATCTGCATTGCAACCAGGATGGTCCCCAACACCAATCCGATGAGGTAGCCGGCCAGACGCTCAATTGGCGTGCCAATCCGAACGATTGCTGCGATGACACCGGTGCCTACCCCAAAGATCGTATTTTGCGGATTGACGCCCATCTGTTCGCAGACGAACAGACCGATACCGCCGATCACCATCGCGAACAGCCCGATTATGAATGTTCGCTTCATCGAACTCTCCCCATCACTATGCCGATCTTGATCATGGGTTGATCCTCCGTCGGAATAGGTAGGTGCCCAGTCCCAGCGCGAGAAGCAGGAAGACAACTGCGATTCCGATGCTTATCCCCCAACTGCGGGCGTAGGGGCTGGCCTCTTCCGTAGTGATTTGGTAGGTGGCGTAGTTCGTGATCTTGCCGTTGGTTCCTGGTGCGAGTGTCGAGTTCCCGTACGGCGCCCCATCACCGGCAATGCCACGTTCGTTCATCGCGACCAGCGATGCCTGCGTCTTGCCAACGAGATCGCTGACCTTGACGAGTAGCGCATCACCCTTACCCTCTAGGCCCAGAGCGGCGGTATCAACCTTGCCCTGAACAAGATCACCGATACCGGGGATCGCATCGAAAACGCGCCCAGCGATACCCGCGAGGTTCTTCACCTTGTTGACACCATTGACAACCTTCGGGGTGTCCTTGCTGAGGTTGCGTAGAAGTGTTGCCGCCCCGGTGGAGACGTCGGAAATCGTCAGATCAACGCCGCCGAAGAACTCCATGACCTGAACGAGTCCGCAATTCTTGAGGATTGCCTGAACGATCGGCACCGCGTTCTTCTCAAGGTTGGCGATGCCGTACTTCTTGATCGCGGCTTCGATCGGCCCGATGATCTCTGCGTTCGTGCACGACGGGTTGTTCAGGATCAGGTTGAGCTTATTGACGTCGGCCAGAACCTCAGCTTCGAGTGTTTTCAGCTGCGGACTCGCGGCGAAAGCAGCGAACTGTCCCAACGCCTGCGACGCCGGCGCTAGGTAGGCTTGGATCTGATCAGCTTCGCTGGCCACTGGGCCCAGAATCGAGTCCGTAACCACACAGGCTGCCGATGCCCCAAGCGGTTTGAGGTCCGCTGGCATGAGGTTCCGGTACTGCCAGAGCTTCTGCGCATACGAGTTCTTGCTTTGCTCCTGCAGCTGGGTTTGCAGAGCCTTAAGAACGTTCTTATCCGTTCCGTTGGAAAGCGCTGAGATTCCGTCGGACAGCGCCTTGGCACCGTCGCTCAGCCCGGGATACGGAGGCAGCGTTGGGTTGGTCCCGCCGAAGTACGTTGCAGTAGCACCAACCGTTGAACACATCTGCGCAACCGTCTTGACGTCGGCATCGAGCGCAGTGATGTCGATCGACTGCAAGATCGTATTCAGGCTGGCCAGAGACTTTGAAGCCGCTGCCGCGTCTGGGCCTACTTCCTGGATGACGCTGGTGAGCCATTCAATTGTGTCCGGAACGTTCTTTCCGATGTAGTTCGAAATCTGCAGAATGACGCCTGCGATCTCTCCCTTAGCGGTCGCGTCACCCTTCAGCACCGTCCCGAGTGCGGTCAGACCATCAGCGAGTTCTGCAACGCTGTTCGATATCCCCTTTGGATTGACGGTGAGCTTCTGGATGTCCTTGACGAGTGGATCGATGTACCCCGAGTCCAGCTGCCTGAACCCTGAGGTATAGCCGCTAATAATCCGCGTCGCTAGGAGCACATCGTTGACCGTGTCCCCGAGCATTCCCGCGATCGGCTCAACAGCCTTGTTCTCAACCATTGGCGCCAGCGACAACAGCTGACCGTTTTGGTAGTTCTGCAACTGGATCGGGACGACTGTGTGAGTTGCCGACGGTAGGTTCGCATTCTGCGCCCGGGCCTTGACCGTCACTGACTGAGTGGTTCCACCCGCCAGTCCTTGAATAACCGGGAACAAGATCAGCGTGGCCATCACTTGGGTTCCATTACTCGCCGGCTTGGCTGTTCCAGTTCCCGTGTCAATAACATCCCAGCCATCGCCGAACATCACCTGCAGTGAGTCGCCGAAGGGCACCGGAATGTCCATCTGAGCAGTCTGGGTAGCGCCGTTCAAGTCTTTGTAGGTGACGGTCTGAGTCCTGGACGTGTTGTTTGTGGCCGTGAAGGTGATCTCGACGTCGCCGTTGAGGTTGTACGCATCATTGGACGCGACTGGCTGCCCATTCACCTTGACCGTTGAGGTAACCGACACTGGCAGATTGCCCTTGTAGGTTCCGCCCAGCTTGAAGAAGCTGTTCACGTCACCTGATGAACTTGAGACGCTTTGGTTTTGCGTCTGATTGTTGGGGCCGGTTGGGACAACGACATCACCCGATCCGTTACCGGAGACCTGGCCGTTGAGCAGGTAGACATTCAGTGGTGTCGTGGAACCTGAAGGATCAGTAGTGACCGCGACAGTCTCGCCGACGACAACATCGAGCGGGCTCGTTGAACTTGCGGTCGGCGAACTCATCTGTGTCGCCGAGACGGCGCTATCCACGCCTCCGGTTGCCGCGACAACCCCGGCCACGAGGGCTACCGCCACTGCGCTTCGCAAGACTCTTCGCTTTGCCATCTTCGTCCTCATTCCGATCCACTGACGGTCGACGATTCCGCCGCTGGTGCCAAGCCCGTATCGGGAGCACCGGCTATTGCATCGCCATCAGCGCTTTCATCTGCCGCTTTCGCCGAAGCTGAGCCACCCGGCGTCACGTCCTCTAGCAGTTCAACAACGATCGTGACGAGGAATCCGCCACTTGACGCAGCGAGGGTCACCAGCAGAACTGTCGGGTACTGGGTAAAAACGAACCATGGGCTTGAGAGCAGGAGGGGTTGGTAGACGGCGGCCAAAGTGCCACCGCCCAAGATCATGGCCCAGAGCGGCAAACGACCCTTTGTCAGCGCTGAGATGACGGTCAGCACAAAGATTCCACCGACCCAGCCGATCCAACCGACCATTCCAAGCACTAGCGCAAAGAGCCCGAACACCAGGCCGATGAGAAATGCTCCATACCTTGCCAGCGGTGACCGGTCGCGGGTCAGACCGAGGACGACACCGGCCAGCACTCCGACCAGCGCATTTGCCGTGCCAAGCTCAAAGATCGTTGTGACGAACCAAACGCCAAGCCCGAGAATGAGCAAGAGAAGCCCAAAGACCAAATCCTTCGAACGCACGAGCCACCCATCTCTACATCTCTTTGGCAAAGCCACTCAAATCGAGGGCAATAGTAAGTAGCGCAAACACTTCGAGTCTGGCGTTCTCAAAATCAATTTCGAAATACTGCTCGCGCCACGAGGAATTAGAACAAGAACATCAATTTTGACGCTCGTTGAAAGGGTGCGAAACGCAAGGATCTTGAGGGAGACCTCGATACGAGCAGTCCGTGTTCGCGGGAGCGTCAAATACCCACTCCCGCACCCCTACTACTTCGACGGTGAAGGTGTCGTGCCTGGCGGCGGATAGGCAGACTCAGTTGTATCGGATGTTCCCTGGGTAATGGGTGCCGCCAACACCTCGGGCGGAACGGTCACCTGCGGGTACGGTGCGCTCGCGGGTGGGAAGGTGCAGTTCCGTGGCGCTTTCTGCCCGCCGAACCTACCCACTGCCCACTCCATAAACGTTGGGCCAGAGGCAACCGCTACCTGAAGATGCCCGACACCACCGAGCCATTGCACTGCCATGTCAGAACCGGCAGCACACCATTCCTCTTGCATGAGCGCGTTACTTCCCGAGAGCACGATCGTGTCGGCGGTTCCCTCACTCATGAACAGCGGCATAGAGGCTGGCAGTGGCTGAGGGGTCTGCGCCAAACCGGTCTGAGCCCAGGCGGGGGAATCAACGGGACTTGATTTGAAGAACTGGCCACCGAACTTCTCGTAGGCTGCTCCCTGCAAGGCTGCTGGCGTAGTGCACTCACTAAGCAGCTTGTCTAGCTGACGCTTCCCGAGATCGCTGATGATCGCGTCAAAGTCACGGTCCGGATACCGATCTTTGAAGGACACGAGTGCCTCTGGCCCAATGACCCAGCCAATCGTGCCATTCCATTGGTTCTGCATGATCACCATGAGCTCAGCGGCCGGAGCGGCGGCGCCCACAGCAATGAGGTCCAACTCTGGAGCGATCTTCTCCGCGAGCTTACCGGTCCACAACGCGGAATGACCGCCCTGTGAATGTCCCCAAACAATCCAGCGCTTTCCAGCTTGACTCGGTTCGAAGTTGCGCAACGCGCGCACGGAGTTGACTACATCGGCAGCCTCCTGCTCGCCGACTAGGTAAGTCTTTGGTCCGGGCGTCCCGAGGCCGAGGTAGTCAGTCGCAGCTACCGCATAGCCGTTATCCATGGCGATGTTCAACCAGTCGTCAGTATCGCCCAGCACGTTCTTGGAGCGTGATGGCGCACATTGCGGCGCCAGACCGACTGTGCCGTGTGCCCACCCAATGACGGGTCGTCCCCCGGGAGGTGCTGGCTTGTTCGAGATGAACATCATCCCGCTGACGGCGACAGGCTCGCCCTTTTGTCCAACGCTGGAATAGAGAACACGAAAGCCCGTTCCGCCGGGAACGTCTACACCAAGGGGCTCAGTCCGGATAACCGTGCCCGGCGTTGACGGAATCTGTGCAGGTGGGGTGTAGAACGGTTCGAACTGAGCCTGCCTCTTCGCTACTGCCCTGTTGTCTCGGTAGACCTTGACACTGATAACAGTCGCGGCCACAAGAGCAATGACGATAAAGAGCACGCCGAGAATCGTGAACAATCGCAACTTGCGGTGCGGGGCCACCTCTGGAGTCTGCGAACTCATCCTTTGTCAACCTCACAAGATCTCGTCGCCGGGTGCGGAAATCCGAACACGGGCCGGGCAAATCGCTCGGAATCATTTACGCAGAGCGCGGCGGCACAACGCGCGCTGAACAACGCGATCGGTTCAAGGTAGTCATTTGCCAATGTCAGCTTCGGCGGACATGTGGCACAGGCCGCTCGCCCTGCTGGGTAGCTGCAACATTCAAGTGTGGCTCCTCCGACTGGACTCGAACCAGTAACCACTCGATTAACAGTCGAGTGCTCTGCCAATTGAGCTACGGAGGATTATCGGCGATAGGCAGATCGCCGCGGCGAGATTATCAGATCGCCCGAAGGCGAAGCTTAGATGCCAGCAGACTCTCGCAGCCACGTGAGGTGTTCGTCGGCCCGAGCGCGGAATTCCGGGTTTGTAGGGTCGATCCCCGCGTCGAACACAACCTCCCAACGAACCTCGTCCGATTCCCGATCGCGGCGGGCAACCAGCGTCGCGCCACGTTTGCCGACAAGTTCGACGCGAGATCGCATGACGATGGTTGAGGTGACTCGATCGAACACAACCTGCGGGACGGATCCTGCGTTGTCCAGCGTGATTCGCAAGAACTCCGTGCTGCCCCGCCCGTCCAACATGACAACTTCGAGGATTGGATCTTCCCAACTCGCGTGCAGCACTTGTTCCCACGGCAATCTGTCGACGTAGCCGTGGGCATACATGGCACGATCGGTGGTCATAACGATGGTGGGTTCGCCATCGAGCCGTTCGGGGCCCTGCGCCCAGGCCATGACGCGTTCCTTCTTGGGAATCTCGGAGGCCAACTGCGTCGGCAGGCCACGGCGATCGAAGAACCCCATCACGTCTCCCCTAGTGCACGTTCGCGTAACTGACGGCGGTACTGCTCCAACGCCAACAGGTCAGCAAACTGGCGGTTGTAGTCGGCTTCCTGCTCGGTCGGATTAGTGCGCTGCAACCGACCCTTCAATTCCACAATCCGCCGCGTGGCGTCCATCTCCAACAAACGCGCGATGACCGCTGCCCCGTAGTCCCGCAACGACTCATCATCGTCGCCTGCGGAGTGCAGCGGATCGACCGCAAACTCACGAACATACGCGCGCAGTCCGTCGTCTGGGCAGGCGGCCAAAACGGCCTCTATCCACTGCCTGCCATCAGCAACGGCTCCGGGCGAACCAGCAGCCGTGATCGCCTCATGCACGGCTACGTGAACGTCCGCGGTATATGCCTGCGGTTCAACCGACGCGTACCAGGCTGCGACGTGCTGCGGGATCTGAACGGCGCACTTCAATGACTCGCGTTCGACCTGCGTGGCTGTGCTCTTGGGATCAGGACGTTGCCAACCTGGAGTTGGTGTCGCCTCACGATCGGAGTCCGAGTTCGCTTCACTCGCAGCGGACTCAACTACCCGTGGCTGCGAAGGACGCGCGCTCGCTGCGGGCTTCGGGTTGTTCGCAGCCGCGCGAACGGCCTCACTGACTGCAGTGGGTTCCATTCCCAACCAGCCAGCCACCATTCGGGTGTATTCAGGACGCAGCGCACGGTCGCGGATCGTGGCAAGCACTGGTGCGGCTGCCCGCAACCCGGCAACTCGCCCCTCGGCGGTGTTCAAGTCGTAATCCTCAAGCGTCGCCCGGATAGCGAACTCGAACAACGGCACCCGGCGCGCAATGAGTTCGCGGACTGCCTCGGGACCACTCTGCAGTCGCAATTCGCAGGGGTCGAGACCATTCGGTTCGATCGCCACAAATGTCTGGGAGACAAATCGCTGATCTTCGTTGAAGGCGCGCAGAGCCGCTTTGCGCCCGGCAGCGTCGCCATCAAATGTGAAGATCACCTGGCCACGGAACTCATCCTGGTCCATCAACAGTCGACGCAGAACCTTGATGTGATCGACACCGAAGGCGGTGCCACAGGTGGCCACGGCAGTCCCGACGCCGGACAAATGAGCGGCCATGACATCTGTGTAACCCTCGACGATCACTGCCTGCTGGCTTCGGGAAATCTCCTTGCGCGCGAGATCGACGCCATAAAGAACCTGCGACTTTTTGTAGAGCGGTGTCTCTGGGGTGTTGAGGTACTTGGGGCCTTCATCGTCGTCCCGCAATTTCCGAGCTCCGAACCCGACGACCTCGCCCGACAGATCGCGGATCGGCCACAAGAGGCGGCCGCGAAACCGGTCGTATGGCCCCCGCTTGCCCGCGACTGCCAGGCCGCCGCTGATCAATTCCTGGTCAGTGAAGTTCTTTGCGCGCAGGTATTTGGTCAACCCATCCCACGCGTTGGGCGCATAACCAACCCCGAAATGTTCGGCGGCTGCCTGATCAAAGTCTCGTTCCTTGAGGAACCTGCGTCCGATCTCGGCATCGGGACCGTTCAGTTGCTCGGCGTAGAACTGCGCGGCAGCCGTGTGTGCCTCGACCAGTCGGGTGCGGAGCCCCTTGAGGCGATCGGGCGCTGCCGAGCCTCCTTCTTCGTATCGCAGCTGAGTACCGGTGCGAGCGGCGAGCTTTTCGACGGCCTCCGCGAACGACAGGTGGTCAATCTTGCGAACGAAGTCAATGACGTCGCCACCCTCTTGGCAGCCAAAGCAGTGCCAGTAACCCTTCGCTGGCGTCACGTGGAAAGACGGGCTTCGCTCATCATGGAACGGGCACAGCCCCTTGAGCGATCCGCCGCCGGCGGGCTTGAGTGCGACGACATCTCGAACAACTTCATCAATTCGGGCTCGCTCGCGCACCAAGACGATATCGGTGTCCTTGATTCGCGGCACGGGCCCATCCTATGCGCGGTGGCACATCGGCCCATCGGTAATCCACAAATGGATTGCGGCAGACTGCATGTATGCCGATCGACGTTGCGGCCGCTCGAGCCGACACTCCCGCCTGCGAGGGCCAAGTCTTCCTGGATAACGCCGGTTCTGCGCTGTCACCTTCGCGCGTGACTCGAACCGTGATCGACTACATCGAACGCGAACAACAAATCGGTGGCTATGCCGCAATGGAGGAAGCCCAGGATCAGCTTCTAGCAGTCATCGCCAGCGCGGGAGCGCTAGTGGGTGTCCCGGCCGATCAAGTTGCTTTGCAGACATCTGCGACAGCTGCCTGGCTGCGGGCCTGCGGCAGTATCCCGTGGCAGGCCGGTGATCGAATTCTCACGACGAAGGCCGAGTACGCCAGCAATGTCCTGCCAATGCTGCAGGCAGCCCGGAGAGCCGGAGCATCC
>Ga0075158_10000307_pt1 | contig 39999 bp, 35 predicted proteins | sample JI91814BDNA_FD_70968 | JGI IMG/M metagenome (GOLD analysis project Ga0075158, IMG submission 70968) | Wastewater effluent complex algal communities from Wisconsin, to seasonally profile nutrient transformation and Carbon sequestration -... | ecosystem: Engineered > WWTP > Effluent > Algae... | reverse complement strand
GATGACTGCTATTGCCCCAACATCCTCCTTTACCTGGAGCCCGGGAGCAAATCTGAGTTCAACCAGTGCTTCGCTGGTATCGGCGAATCCAACCATAACCACCATTTACACGATAAGTACCACCAACTCGCTCAACTGTGTCAGCAGCACAACGGCTGAACTGTATGTGGTACCCACCCAAACAGTTCCTCTCGTCAGTCCAAGTACCTGCGTGGGACAAAACCTCAATTTAATTGCCAACAGCACTTATACGGGCGCTTTATATAGCTGGTCAGGGCCAGGCGGCTATACCTCCAATCAACAAAACCCTGTTATTGCCATCTCAAACTTCACAAATAGCGGGGTTTATAGTTTAACAGTGGTTAGCGCCCCAGGCTGCACGAGCAGCGCGGTCACCAACGCAAGTGTGTTTGCGATACCATCACCCACAATAACAAGCAATTCACCTGTGTGTACCAACCAAACGCTTACTTTAAGCGGTACGGGTGCTACTTCGTACAGCTGGACCGGACCTTCACCCAACAATTTCAGTAGCGTTTCACAAAACACAACCATTGTCAACACCAATACATTTGATTCTGGTATCTACACATTAACGGCGTCATTCACCACTGGATGTAGTACTTCAATAACCAGATCTATAACGGTAAGACCATTACCGGCCACTAGTTTTACTTACTCCAATCCGGTTTGTCAAAGCGGAACTTTAACCTTACTCGGTAGCGGCGGGTCTGCTTATTTGTGGAGTGGGCCAAATACATTTACCAGCTTGGCCCAAAATCCGGCGATCCCTAACGTGCCATTGACCGCTTCCGGGATTTACAGCCTACTGGCTACATTAAATACCTGTACCGCACTTTCAACTCAGTCCATTACGGTGAATGCACTTCCTGTACCAACCGCAACAAATAACTCTGCCATCTGCGAAAATTCCAGTCTTCAATTTGGAGGAGCAGGTGGTGTTAATTATAACTGGGCGGGACCAGCTGCCTTTACGAGTAGCCTCCAATTCCCGTCAATTCCATCATCGTCACTGGTTAATAGTGGTGTGTACTCACTTACTGTTACCGATCTGAATGGCTGTGTGGCAAGTGCTAACACAACTGCTTCCATACTTGCTAACCCAACCATCGCCGTTACAGGGGCAGTTGTTTGTTTAAATGAACCAGGTTTACTGACCGTTACAGGAGGTACCAACGTCTCGTGGACAGGACCTTCGGGTTTCAACTCTGGTTTAATAAACCCGACCATTACAACGGTTAACAATATTACGGCTGGATCTTATACCGCCATGATTACCGGAAGTAATTCCTGTACGAACCAGGCCATAGCAACACTTAGCTTCCTGACTTTACCGGTTCTGGCTACCAGCGACGCTACCGTCTGCTTCAATTCTGCTGCAACGTTAACTGTAAGTGGAGCTAATAGTTACACCTGGACCGGTCCAAATACTTATTTGGGCACGGGCACAAATGCCGCTATTCCATTAGTGAACGCATTAACTTCGGGTGGCTACACAGTTTTAGGAAGAGGTGCCAACAGCTGCACTAGTAACGTTGTTGCCAACCTTTCTACAAAACAGCTGCCGGTTGTTACTGCCAACGGGACCATTGTGTGTTTAAATCAACAAGCCTCATTGTCGTGCACTACAAGTGCAGATGTAGCCTCCTACTCCTGGACTGGCCCCTTCAATTATACCTCTTCCGTTCAAAACCCCTCCATCCTCTCAGCAACTAACAATACACCTGTTAATTATACCATTACTGTTAGCGCGCAAAACAATTGCACCGCTCAAGCCGTGGTTACTCTATCCACACATGCTTTGCCACCGGTAGTTAGCACCCAAACAGTGATTTGTAAAAATCAGCCGTTCATTATTCAAGCCAGCGGCGCATCCACCTATACATGGAGCGGACCCCTTGGTAACCTCAACGGCCCCACTGTAAATATTAGCAACGTAAATGCCGGATCGGTGGGAATTTACACGGTCATAGGTCAAGACGTAAATACGTGTACCAATGTTGCCACCTCTACCATCGACACTCTTTCGCTTCCGCATGTCACAGCTCTGGGAGCGACCGTCTGTATTGGGCAACCCGCCGTTTTGAAAGCTTTCGGAGCGCTAAATTACTCCTGGCAGGGATCAGGGGGTTACACCAGTATTCTTGCCAATGCCGCAATTAATGCAGCTAACAGCCCCATTACGCAGGTTTATACTGTTACCGGCACGGCTCATAGCTCCTGCACTAACATAGCGTTTGCAAACCTAGACACCTATCCACTTCCTCAACCAACATTTACCGCGCCATCGAGGGTGTGTTTTGGTTCTAACATTTTTCTTCGGGGCGGAGGTGGCCAAACTTATACCTGGACCGGACCCTATAATTATTCCTCAAACAACGTCAACGTGTCGATACCCGTATACAATAACCTGCAACAGGGCAATTACACCTTAAGCATAACAGACCTTCTCGGATGCAAGAATGACACCACCGTTTATGTTAAAGTGGATCCGCTGCCAGTTGGTACACTTGTTAGCGACAACTCTAATAATTTTTGTGCTCCGTATTGCTCAGAGTTTAGGTTAAAAAGCTCCAGTGTTTCACCTATTGTGAATACCATCTGGACATTCAATAAAGAGCTTGTAAACGCTGAAAGTTTTAGTATTTGTATAACTAAACCCACCGGCAATACTGTAATAGGAACATTTACCGATGCAGTGGGTTGCTACAACACCATTAGTTTTGCACTTCCCGCAAATCCAAAACCCCAAGCTGATTATTTATTTACTCCCGAAAAACCGGTGGAGGGAATTGATCCTGTGTTGTTTAACGATAATAGCGCCGGTGATAAACTAACAGCATGGAATTGGTATTTTGTAACCAACAAGGGTTACCAGAGTGAAAACCGGAACACCAGTTATTTATTTGATAATGCGGGCACCTATCCCGTAGCACTTGTTGTTTCAAACACATGGGGGTGCGCCGATACGATTGTAAAAAACGTTTTTGTAGAAAGTGATTTCACCCTATTTGTTCCAAACACGTTCACTCCCAATGGAGACGGCATGAACGATACATTTCAACCCAAAGGTCGTGGAGTAACGAAATACAATTTAACCATCTATAACAGATGGGGTGATCAGATTTTTCAGACCGGAGATTTTGTAACCGGGTGGAACGGACAGGTGAATGGCTCAGATTCTGCAGACGGTATTTATGTTTGGAAGATTAACGCAGTAGACACAAAGGGTAAAATAAAAGATCTCACCGGCCACATAACACTTACCCGTTAGAGTTTCAGTTTCATCTATACTGACGATTCTTTTTCAACCCAATCACCGTGCTCCCTGATCAAACCAATCAGTTCATCCACAGCAGTTTCGCTGGTGACGTTTTTCTTTACTACCTCTTTGCCTTTGTACAAGCTTATTTTGCCGGGACCGGTTCCTACATAACCATAATCCGCATCCGCCATTTCACCCGGGCCATTTACGATACAACCCATAATCCCTATTTTAATTCCTTTTAAATGATCTGTGCGCTCCCTGATCTTTTGAGTGGTTTCCTGTAGGTCGAATAAAGTACGACCACAACTCGGACAACTGATGTACTCTGTTTTACTGATCCGTGTACGTGTGGCCTGTAAAATACCGAAGGCGGTAGAATTACACACTTGTGTACTCACACACTCCTTTTGTTTGATCCAAATCCCATCACCAAAACCGTCCAATAATAAACCACCAAGATCGGTACTGCTGTATAATTGAAAGCTGGCCTCATCGAGATTTTGATAATTGCATTTTACTATGAAAGGCAAATTGCAGCCCTGATGTTTTAATTCTACTGCCATTCGGCGCAATTCAGGCATGGTATGCTTGTTAAACGAATCCAGTACCAGACACACCCGTTTGTCGTGTTTAATTTTATGAATGAATGTTTCTGTCAATTCCTGAATATCCACCGCAACAAAGTTTAATTGTTGAGACTTATCTGAACTCATAAAATATTCTTCTCCGCAAAACAGAGGATAAGCCCTTTCTTGTGTTTTATGTTTTAACCAGGTTTGGGAATTATAAATTAATCCCAAAGTACCAGGGATTTCGAAATTAACCGTGTTATCCCCTGCAAACAAATAATCAACGGCCATATCCGTCAAGTTCCACTTATCAAGCGGTACAGAGTAATTGTATCCAACGCCAAAAAAACTGGCCGGGGTAATCTCCGTTTTCATACTGTAATCCGCAACAACTCTTGGAACATTATGATTCCCGATATTAATGACGTCGCGGCTAACATTCCGGTTGTATTCATAAGGACTGTAAGGCAATTCGAAATCAATTTCCTTAATGGGCGAATGATTTTTTCGCTCGTAATACCGTTCTGCCAGTCGTTTAGCGACAGGAATTTCGTATTCAGGTTCCTCGGTAAGGGATACACGAATGGTGTCTCCAAGCCCGTCTTCAAGCAGAGTGCCAATACCAACCGCCGACTTAATACGCCCGTCTTCTCCATCGCCAGCTTCTGTCACACCCAGGTGCAACGGGTAATTGCGGTTAGTCTCAATCATTTTTGCCACCAGCAAACGATAGGCCTGCACCATCACCTGGGTATTGCTGGCCTTCATGGAAATAACAATGTTATAAAAATCGTGGTCTTCACAAATACGTAAAAACTCCAATGCGCTTTCTACCATACCCAGCGGAGTATCGCCATAACGGCTCAAAATACGATCGCTTAACGAACCATGGTTAGTGCCAATGCGCATGGCGGTACCATACTCTTTACAAATTTTCACCAACGGTGTAAACCGGTTGCGGATACGTTCCAATTCTGCTTCGTACGCGGAATCCGTATAGTCAATGGTTTCAAATTTTTTCTTGTCAGCATAGTTACCGGGGTTAACACGCACTTTTTCTATAACCCGAGCTGCAAACTCAGCGGCATTCGGAGTAAAGTGAATATCGGCGCAAATGGGCGTATCGTATCCCTTGGACCGGAGCTCTTTTTTGATGACTTCCAGATTTCTGGCTTCATTCATACTGGGAGCGGTAATTCTCACTAATTCACAACCCGCTTCAATCATTCGGATACTTTGAGCAACAGTGGCTTCCGTATCCATTGTATCTGTGGTTGTCATACTTTGCACCCGAATCGGATTAGTGCCACCCATTTTAAGGTCTCCCATACTTACTTCACGTGTCAAAAAACGGGAGTAGTGGGTTAGATTATTACAATATTTTTCTGAAAAATTCATTTTAAAAAGAAGGACAAAGATACGAAAAGAAAACTTACTTTATTTCCAGCTCATCGGTAAAAATAAAGGCTTGTCCTCCCTGCCCAATGTGCCATTCAGGAAGTCTTCCAAATTTAGTGGCAATCATTTTCACATAACGCACATTTAGCTTTTTATCCAGTTTTTTTTCATATTTATAACTCTGTATCGCATAATCGTCGGGCTTTACCAAAGTATTTGTTTGCGCGAGTAGTGAAAACACCTGTCCATCAGATGATCCGTAAAAATTAATCTGTTTTGGAAAAAGTATCCAACTGCGGGTGTCCTGAAGACAGTTAAGACTGAGATAAGAAATATCTCTTTTGGCACCTAAATCCACTATGCATTCAAAATCCTGCCCCTGGCAGCCGATCCAATCACCTTTACGCCAGTCTCTAGAAGCATAAATGCCATCCACCAGCGACTGTGACCCGTCGGCGGCGTATTGGGCATTTACATCCGAGTTGATCGTTACCGTGTAATCATGAAGTAATTTGTAAAAATGTGCCTGCGTCACCGCACTGCTATCGTTCCCGGAATAGGCTTTCGTTTTTATGATACAGGTAGAATCAATCGTAAACGGCTGGTTGTACACTTTTGAATCGCGTGTTGGATCGCTGCCATCCAACGTATAAAATATAGAAACCGACCCCGCATTAATGGCTTTAATGGTGATCTCAGTGTTAGTTTTAAAGATCCTTGAGCCACCACCGATGGTAAGTGCTGGAATGTGTTTAACCAATAACGATTTGAAGGTGGCCCTATTGAAGCCCTTTTTACCATAACGATTTAGAGAATCGCCAACGTGTGTGTACAAAAATTCTATTTTGCCACCCGAAACAATTTGATTATGCGATATTTCAGTACCCGTCGTTTTAATGTGATTGACATTTACTGAAGCTACTACCTGTCCAGGGTTTGAGTACGATTGGATGGAAAGCGTGTCGCCACTTTCAAAGTGAATTTTGATCTTTTTAAAAAGAGGCGCTCCAAACGCGTACTCTTTGGATCCGGGACAAACAGGATAAAAGCCCATTGAACTAAAAACATACCAGGCACTCATCTGTCCACAATCTTCATTACCAATTAAACCATCCGGCGCATTTTTATAAAACTCATGACATATTTTATGTACCCGCTCAATAGTTTTTTGAGGTTTGCCAATGTAGTTATATAAATAGGCCATGTGGTGACTTGGTTCATTACCATGCGCGTATTGGCCCATCAGACCTGTAACATCAGCCTGGTCGCGTCCCTGTGTTTTCTCGGAAGTGGTAAAAAGTTCGTCCAGCTTTTTCTCAAAATTTTCTTTACTTCCGTGCAAACGGATTAACCCTTCCACATCGTGTGGTACATAAAAAGAATACTGCCAGCTGTTGCCTTCGGTAAAGTGATTATTTATCTCGGAGGCATAAAAAGGAGAAAGCCAGTTACCATTTTTACGCGGGCGCATAAAACCTGTTGTGGGGTCATAAAGATTCCGGTAAGCCAGCGACCGTTTTGTGAATACCTTCACATCCTCTGATTTGCCCAACATTCGTGCTAATTGCTCAATACACCAGTTATCATAACCGTATTCGAGCGTTTTACTTACACTTTCATGTTCGTCATCCACCTGTAAATAGCCCTGCCGGTTAAATTCCGGGATCCCAAAGGCTGAATAGTTGGATGCCGACTTCATGGCGGTGTAAGCGAGATTCGTATCTATCCCTTTCATTCCTTTCACAATCGCATCTGCAATCACCGATACCGAATGAAACCCAATCATACAATCGGTTTCGTTGCCCGAAAGTTCCCAAACCGGTAAGCGGCCTGAAGTTTTATACTGGGCTAAAAATGTATTGATAAAATCAACGCTGCGTTTCGGTTCAAGTATCAACAATAAGGGGTTAAGCGCGCGATAAGTATCCCAAAGCGAAAACACGCTATAATTGACAAAACCTTCTGCTGTATGCGACCTGTTATCTCTTCCACGGTATTGATTATCCACATCCATGTTTAAGGAAGGATGGATAAAACAGTGGTAAAGCGCGGTATAAAAAACCGTTAACTGATCATTATCCGAGGCTTCCATCTCAACTTTCGATAATTGGGTGTTCCAGATGTCAGAAGCCTGTTTTTTGTAGTTGTCAAAATTCCAGTGATTTGCTTCCGCCAACAAATTCTTTAACGCCCCTTCTTCACTTACGGAAGAAATAGCCACTTTTACAATCAACTCTCTGGAATCATTCAAATCAAATTCAAAATTAGCCCCTTCTACCCTCTCTCCCTTCGTTAAGTCGAGTTTCGGTCTGAGATTTTTTTTAAACGCATATTCAATTTTCTTTACCGGTTTTGAAAATTTGATGACAAAATAAAGGTGCTGATCTTTCGCCCAGGCCTCACTGGTACGAAATCCCGAAACCGTTACACTGTCGATCATTCGCAGACCGCAGGATAGTGTTTTATCCCGGTGCAAAAGATCCAGCAAGAGATTGGCTTTACCCTTTTCAGTAAAAGTATAACGGTGGATGCCAGTGCGCCAGGTACTTGTCAGTTCTGCCTTAACTTTATATTTATCTAGTAGCACCTGATAAAAACCTGGTGACGCGATTTCATTTTTATGCTGAAAGGACGAGGCATAATTTTTATTTTCCATCGATACGTTTCCGCTCACAGGCATCAACAAAATATCACCCCAGTCGCTACAACCAGTGCCACTCAGGTGTGTGTGTGAAAAACCATAAATAAGACTGTCGCTATAATGGTAGCCGCTGCAACCGTCCCAGCTATCATCCGCACGGGTATCAGGGCTTAGCTGTACCATGCCAAAAGGAAGCAGTGCTCCAGGAAAGGTATGGCCATGACCACCAGTACCAATAAAGGGATTAACGTAGCCCGCGTAATTGGGCTGTGATATAGCGTGTTCTAAAAACACTATTACACTGAAACAGATCGCAAATAAACGGATGTTCATACTTTGAAAATACAAATTATTTCATGAACCACTAGTTAAGGCTTTGCGCAGTTTTTTTATTTCTTCCACATTAACCTGCAGGGATTGACCAGTAATGGCCGCACTGTGAAATTCGTGGCAGCCGGTTTCTAACAATTGTTGGATATTCGTAGAGCGGACTCCGCCGCCCAGCATTATTATCAGTTCACCACCGTAAATTTTCTGAAGTACTTCGAGGTTTGCGATATGGTCAGCGGCGTTTTTACTTCCACCTGACGTTAAAACTCTTTCAATCCCCAAGTCGATTAACAGCTTCAAACTCTTGTCCAAATCAACACACTGGTCAATGGCACGGTGAAATGTGACCTGCATAGGCCCGGCCGCTGACTTCAATTTTCTACACGCGTTCCGATCAATATCATTTTTTTTTGTTAATACGCCAAATACAACTCCGTCTATACCGCTTTCCTTACAAAATAAAATTTGCTGCCGCATGAATTCCAACTCTGCCGAACTGTAGACAAAATCACCGCCCCTCGGACGAATCATGACATGCAGGGGAATTTTAATTCGTTCTCGCGCCGAAAGAATAATATCATTTAACGGGGTAAGACCGCCTTTCACATAATTTTCGCAAAGTTCAATTCGATCTGCACCAGCAGCTGCGGCTAATTCCGCTGAAATCAGATCAAAGCACGCTATTTCCAATATTTTTGCGTGGTCGGTCAAAACAAACTTTTGGCATCAAATAACTGATTATTTATTTCTGGCGAGTACACCGCATAGTTAAATCCCTTCTGTAAACAAAATGCGCCATGCTCCCCATGTTTATTAATCGCAATAAAACCGATTTGCAATTCCGTGAGGGATTGGTTCCTTCTTTTCGCGCTATTAATAATGCGCTCTACCGCTTTTTTACACGCCAATTCGGGGGCAAGACCCTGGCGCATTAATTCAATTACCGTATGAGAACCAGCGATACGAATCACTTCTTCGCCATGCCCGGTGGCTGTTACCGCCCCCACTTCATTATCCACATAGAGTCCCGCACCAATAATGGGCGAGTCGCCTACCCGGCCGTGCATTTTAAATGCCATGCCACTGGTGGTACACGCACCGGAGAAATTGCCTTCCATATCCAACGCCACCATTCCAATAGTATCGTGGTTTTCTATATTTGCTTTTGGTTTATACTCCGATGTTTTCAGCCAATCCTGCCATTCGGCTTCGGATTCAGCGGTAAGGAGATTCTCCTTTTTGAAACCTTGCGCCAGGGCAAATTGTAACGCACCGTCCCCTGTTAACATCACGTGGGGTGTTTTTTCCATTACCGCTCGTGCCACAGATATGGGATGCACAATATGTTCCAGGCAGGCTACCGAACCAATGTTCATGTTTTCATCCATGATACACGCATCGAGCGTTACCCGACCATCTCTATCAGGCCGACCACCCAATCCAACACTCCGCTCCTGCGGATCAGCCTCCGGAATTTTCACTCCTGCCTCAACGGCGTCCAACGCCCGGCCGTTTTTAGTCAACACCTCCCAGGCGGCCACATTCGCTTCTACCCCGAAACGCCAGGTAGAGATAACAATGGGTTTAACCTGTTTCCTACCCGTATCGATTAAAACATTAGCAGCCTTGGATGGTTTAACGGCAAACAACGTTGTTGCCAGTGCTGAAAGTTTTAAAAATTTGCGTCGTGTTGCCATATTCACTTGTATTTAAATTTACTAATGGGCTGCAGGTGCTTCAATGTAATCAATCCCTTGTTTTTTAAAAATAGATTTTACTTTACGCGCATACCAGGCCAGATAGGCGAAGCAAACAACCGTAATGATATAAGACGTGTGTGGGTTAAACGTATCTACTAAAAAGCCCTGAAATGGCGGGATAATTGCGCCGCCCAAAATCATCATCACCAAAAGAGACGAACCCTGGCTGGTATAATTACCGAGTCCGTTAATTGCTAAAGCAAAAATGCAGGGCCACATCACTGAACAAAACAAACCGCCACTTATAAAGGAGTAAAGTGCGAGATTTCCTGTAGTCACGAGCCCCAAAACCATCATCGCGCAAGCCGTTAGTGACAATATGAGCAAGGTTCTTGCTGGATTTTCCCCCGAAAAAACAAAAATGAGTGAAGCGATAAGGATATAGGGAATATAAAGAACATAATCCGACACATTACTTCCACGGAGATAGTTAACGCAGCAAATAACTCCAAACGCAACAAGCGGGGTGACAAATTGCATCAATAACTTCGTCCCTCGCTTAAAATTAAATACGGCAAGTGATCCGGTCCAGCGGCCAATCATTAAACTTCCCCAATACAAAGAAATAAAATGGGAGATGTGGGTGTGATCCAACCCTTTAATTTCGGGCATTGCCAATAACGCCCCCAAATTACTTTGTATGGTAACTTCCACACCAACGTAAACAAATATGGCAATCATTCCGAGTTTTAGTTGCGGAAACTTAAGCGCTCCCAGATCTTTATCGAGCTTTTCGGAATTCGCCACAGAAGGCAATTTCGAAAACCATAAAATAGAAGCGCATAACATAAAAAGTAAAAACAGTATCAATGCTGGTGTTTTTACCTGCTCGAGACCGCCGCTTCCCGTGTCAGGTGTATTGATATTCCCGAATAACGCGTAACTCAATACGACAGGGCCAATGGTAGTTCCGAAGGAGTTAATGCCTCCCGCCAGGTTTAAGCGCTGAGCCCCGGTTTCTTTATCACCAAAATTAATAACAAATGGATTGGCTACAATTTGTTGCAGCGCAAACCCAAGGCCAATAATAAATAAAGCGCATAACAAAAAGGGATATGAATTTAAACTGGCCGCAGGAATGAATAATAACGAACCGCTCGCCGAAATTAACAAACCAAGAATGAGGGATTTTTTATACCCTATTTTATTAATGGGATCGCCACTAGCTCGGGAAGTAAAAAAGTAGATCAACGAACCAATCGCATAAGCAGCGTAAAAAGCCAGGTCTACCAATTGCGACTGAAACTGAGTTAAAATAAATTTTTGTTTAAAAAGAGGAATAAGGATCCCATTACTGGCCGCTACAAAACCCCAAAAGAAAAATACGCTGATGAGCGCCACAAAAGATGATTGTAATTTCTGCATAAAATTGACTTGTATCTAAAGTAATTGTTTTTGGTTTACCTTTTTGCTGGTTTAAAAGTTCACTTATTAACAGTCATTTTTTTACTAATTATTTAAAGCAATTACGCTATTTTTATGTTTTATTTCAACTTATGCAATTACTTACCCCCGATCATTTTACAGATTATGAATTACTAGACTGCGGCGATTTTGAAAAGCTGGAACGTTTTGGTAAGTTCATTGCAATAAGGCCAGAACCTCAAGCTGTTTGGCCTAAGGTGCTTCCAGAAAAAGAATGGGAAAAACTGGCTCATATAAAATTCGTACCAAAATCAAGCAGCAGCGGCGACTGGAAAAAAAATAAACAAATGCCCGATCAATGGGATGTAAATTATACGGTTAAGAGATCTGCTAAATCAACTGAAAGTTACAACCTTGTTTTTCGTTTGGGGCTTACCTCATTTAAACACGTAGGTATTTTTCCCGAACAAGCGGTAAATTGGGACAAGATTTATTCCTTTTTACACAATAAACCGAAAGCCAAATTTTTGAATCTATTTGCTTATACGGGTGGCGCTTCTATTGCTGCGAGAGCTGCCGGGGCCGACGTTACTCACGTAGATAGTATTAAACAGGTGGTTACCTGGGCCAATGAAAACATGCAGAAATCAAAACTTGATAATATCCGGTGGCTGGTGGATGACGCTCTGAAATTTGTAAAAAAAGAAATAAGACGCGGTAACATTTACCAGGGCATTATTCTGGACCCACCAGCTTTCGGGCATGGTCCCAATGGCGAAAAATGGAAACTGGAAGATAATATCCAGGAAATGATGGAGAGTGTATTACAAATTGTTGACACCAAACAACACCTCCTGATTTTAAACGCTTATTCTTTGGGATTTTCGGCGCTGGTGCCTGAAAATTTACTTAACCCATTTGCCAAAAAACACGCTTCCGAATTAAACATCGGCGAATTATACTTAAAAGCTACAAGTGGTGTTAAACTCCCATTAGGCGTATGGGGAAGTTTAAAAAAAGAATAAATTGGATCAATGTGGTTACGGACGACTAAACGATATGATCCCTTAATCTGATAAGCGATCAGATCATTTTTATGTTTCGGTTTAAAGCTAACATATACAAAGTGGGGATTAACTGGTGCGTGAATGTGCCAACCCGAATTTCAGATGAACTTGAAAAGGAAAAAGGTTACATCCGTATAACGGGCCTCGTCAATCAATTCAAATTTAAAATCAATCTGGTTCCGGTTAAAAATGCCCCCTTACCGTTTATTCGTAAATGGCCATATGATGAAAGGAGGAAACACAGCCCTCAATGAAATAGCCAGTTTTTCCATAGAACAAAACGAAACAAAACTTGACGTTTCCAGTGCTCTTAAAAAAATTATTGAAAAAGTAATCCCTCAATTAAAGAATAAAAAATAAAACGTAAGAATCCCTTAAGGAATTATATCATGACAAACATTATTGAAAACATTAAACACACCCGTAAATTTATTGTAGATGGACTGAATGATTTTACCATTAAGGAATTAAACACCATTCCTCCCGGCTTCAACAACAACATTATCTGGAATTTAGGCCATCTGGTGGCAGCCCAGCAGGATCTTTGTTATCAGAGGGCCGGGCTTAACATGCATATTGAAAAAAGTTATTTTGACAAATACAAACGTGGATCAAAACCCGAAGGTCCGGTAACGGAAACCGAACTGGCGCTTATCAAAAAATTACACATTGAAACGCTGGACCTTTTAACTGCCGATTATAATACGCAACTTTTCGAAAACTATACCCCTTTTGTAACGAGGTATGGTGTTGAATTAAAAAACATTAATGATGCCATCCACTTTGTTTTATATCACGAAGGTTTACACGGCGGCATCATTATGATGTTAAAACGGCTTGTGAAATAAAAAATTATTCTAATTAAAATTTAAGTATGTATAAACATCAACTTTTGTAAAACCTGCAACGTGAAATTTTCTTATTAAAACAGTTGGCGCCGCTAATCGAGGAGCGTGATCTTGATTACAGACCGGCCGAAAAAATGCGCAGTACGATGGAATTGATGCAATACCTCTCGGGTATTGGCGCCACGATGCTCCGCTGGTTTGTCATCAACGACCTCACCCCGGAAGAATGGGTAAAAATAAGGGAATACCGTAAAACATTGACCGTTGAAAACTTTAGAGATCGTCTGGACGAACAAATGGAAGACATTGTTAAATACATGAACATGATCAACGAAGAGGATCTCGTAAAAGTGGAAGTAACGTTGCCGTCCAAGGAAAAGATGGTGCTTGGCACCGCTATTATTAATGCGCCCATTAAATGGCTGGCAGCTTACCGAATGCAGTTATTCATGTATCTTAAAATGAATGGCCGCTCAGAGATAAGCACCCGTGAAGCCTGGACAGTTATAGAAGAATAACTATTCGCCTCACTCCCACCCTGACAAAAAGGAGGTGAAGGGGCTGGAGATTTTCGGGCTTTATTGTTTCGTTCCTTTTTTTGGCATATATTTATTTATAAATATTAGCGAATAGTATTATGACTTTAAAATCCACGTTTTTAGCTTTTACAATTGTTTTCAGTGCAATTGATTGTTTTTCTCAAACTTCCTATACCTACACAGGGAAACCAAGGTTTAAGATTGAAACCCGCAGGGCTGGTATTTTTTTAGGAAACATTGAAGTAGAGTTATTTCCCAATATCGCGCCTAAACATGTCCGGAATTTTGACAGCCTGGTGAGCACCGGCTTTTATGACACCACTGCTTTTCACCGTGCAATTCCCGGCTTCGTAATTCAGGGGGGCGATCCCAATACCCGAAGCGGACCCATGAGTACCTGGGGCTACGGAGACCCCAACCAGCCAACCGTGAATGCGGAATTTAGCGCCGCTAAACACCTGAGAGGGTCATTTTCCGCGGCGCGATCCAACAATATCAATAGCGCCACTTCTCAGTTTTTTATTTGTGTGGCCGCCACTCCCAATCTCAATGGTCAATATTCCTTATACGGCCGGGTTACTTCCGGAATGAATTATGCGGACACAATCGCGCTATCCCAAAAGTTTCCGGGTACCTATTCGAATACCCCGCTTCAAAAAGTAGAAATGTTTGTTACTTATGTGGGCTCTAATGATACGGTCCCAAACCCTCCAGCGCTAAATTTGCCGGTGAATGGAACCGTAGATCTCGATTATTTGTTTCCCATTAACTGTAGCTGGATCGCGGTAAGTGACGCTATCATTTATGAATTGGAAGTGACTACTGATTCGCTTTTTACCACCATTACGGAACCACTAGTTAAAACTGCGAATTTGAATTACGCCCTGAACGGATTAATGAGTAATACCAAATATTTTTGGCGCGTTCGTACAAATAATGGAGGACATTTTAGCGCTTATACTCCCATCAGAAATTTTAAAACATCACGTGATCCCGATGATGCTACAGGCATTTTGAGCATTTCGGCGGTAAGTGAAACCCATAGTATTTTCCCTAACCCTACGACCGATAAATTCGGCTTTACTAATTTACAAGTGGGCAATACCCTCGAAATCATGAATGCTGAAGGCCGCTCTGTTTATAAAACAACTGTTAAAGATCCGTCTATGACTATTGACTTTGAAGGGAAAGAAAAAGGAATCTACTTCTATACCATAAAAACGAACGGTGCAGAAATTGGCAAAGGAAAATTATTGGTTAAGTAATGAATCCCAGCCCTTGAAAATTGTACCATAAAACTGCGAACAGAATTGGTTGGAAAGATAGTGAACCCAAAGATGATAGCTTCGCGAATCTGGATATAAAGATCTATGATCCTATTAGGAGTTTAGTGCAACAAATGATTCACGATAGAAATTTTTAGATATATTACCACTTACTCCGGGAATTTATTTCTTACAAGTTGATAATCCTGATCAAACGAACTACCGAAACAAATTTATTCTTGTTAAATAAGTTAACGGGTAAACTAAAGTTATAAATTTATACTTATAACTTTAGTTTACCCGAATAAGAAAATTCAGGGTATTTAATTTAAATTTTTAATGTTATGACAAAACAAAGAAAAACGGTTATCATCGTATTGGTCATTTTAAACAGCGTAGTGCTTATGGGACAATTATGGCCGCAAGGCGCTCCACCATTTGCAGATGTCGTTAATATTGTAACTCTTTTGGTCAATTTACTTTTTTTTCTGTCGATGCTGAGAAAATAGAAGTAGAAATTAGTCTATAAAAAAGCCATGGATTGCTCCATGGCTTCTTGTTTCCAAACAGACCGCTGTTTTAATTCTCCGTTTTTACTGTTTTCGCCTTAATCATTTCACTAACACGGTAAACAAGGTAAACGCAAATTAATACAAAACCTACCATCACATAACCCAGAGTATCAAAATGTTGTATAGGACTCGTTTTAGTTTGTTGCACGACAACAAAGCCGGCAAAAATAGCGGCGAGTCCACCCGCCATTTGTTGCAACGAAGAGTTTACGCTCATGTACGCGCCCCTGTCTGCCATATCAGGAATAGCTGAATTTAAAGCTGTAGCGGGAACCATACGACTCATGATGCCCATAAATAATATCATATTAATGATAATCACCTGCCAGATCGGTACTGGTGTGAGATTGGTATAAACCACAATCATAATACAGGCAATCACCGAGCCAATTGTAAACAATTTGAACTTGTCGATCTTATCAGAAAGTTTTCCAATAATTGGCATAATGATGATGGAAGACAAACCCGTAAACAAAAAGATAACAGGAAGATCGGTTTGCGGAATGTGCACATTGTTAACAATAAATGCGCTCGTAAATGGCATTAACATAAAACCACCCATTGAGAGTAATGCGGTCGCAAGGAACCCAATCCGGTAATTACGATTTTTAATGGTTTGCCACAAGTGTTTTAAGGGACTGCGTTGGGTTTGCAGTTTTAAATGTTCTGTTAATGGTTTTAATTTTACTACCACAGCCATTCCAATAATTACGGCAAGGATCACCACCATAAAAAAGGTCGCGTGCCAGTCCCATTTCGCGGCAATTAACAACCCAATCGGAATCCCCAGGATCTGACTCCCGGCAAAAGCCATTTGTACATAACCCATCACCCGACCACGTTGTTGAAGTGTAAACAGATCCGTGATTATGGCCATGGAAATCGCTCCTATTACTCCACCAAAAACACCTGTTACAATACGCGCAAGGAACAAGGTGTGGTAATTATAGGCCAGTCCACAAAATACAGTTCCGAGTATAAAACCCATATAGAAAAAAAGTAAGAGTTTTTTCCGGTCAAATTTATCCGCAAAACCGGCTGCCAAAAAACCAGAAATTCCGGCGCTAATTGCGTATGCCGAAACTACTGAGCCAAACTGAGAAGTACTCATATTCATTGATTTCATTAAAATATCACCCAGGGGAGATAAGATCATAAAATCCAGAATGATGGTAAATTGCAATAATGCCATTATAACAATTACAAATTTTTGATACGAGTTGAACATCGGCAAAGGTTTTTCCTTTGGGGCGCTCGTGTTCAAAGGCGCCGAAGCCACCGTTGCTATTGGTTCCTGTTCTTTCATATTTTGTTTATCTTTCGTTTTGTTATTCAAGTTCCTGGCAATCAAATCCAAGAGCCCTGACTTTATTAATAATTTCCTGAGGGCCTGTTTCATGCGATACAACCCTTAACACACGGTCTACATCTTCTACATCAATACTCCACTCTTCAATTGCCACTAATGCGGACATTGTTTGTTCTAAAAGAAGTTTGTCGTTACCGTTATTGATATTTGTCTTAAACACCAATATGTGCGCTAAATTTTCAGTCATAACCATTTTAATTTGCGTTTTCTGGTTTAAGCGCTTTGACCACCATTTTAAGCGCTATTTTTAATTTAACATCTGTGAGCTTAAATGTCTCCGTCATCATTTTCTTTTCCTGTAAATGGAATTTGACAAGCGAATAAAAAGATCCATAAGCGAGAGACCAAAAAATTTCCGGATCCATTTTAGAAAGCTCTCCCCTTTTAATTGCATTTCTCACGAAGATCATCATGTTCTCCCTGAAATAAGCCATGTTCACATTTTTGTGGTTAATGAGCGGGGAATTCCGGAACTGTTCAAAAAACTGATAATAAATAGGAGATTCGGTAATGAATTTCAAACGGTTTTTCCATTGCGTCCATAATCCTTCCTCGAGACTAGCCTCCGGATCAAATCCCTGAAGGGCTCTGGCAGCAAAAACTTCCTGCGCTTTATTGAAAAGCTGGTGCAGCAGATCCTCCTTGTTTTTGTAGTAAATATAAATTGTTGCAGGTGATACATTGGCCGCTTTGGCCAGTTTTTGCATACTTAATGCTTCAAAGCCACCTTTCACAATCATTTCCATCGCCTTTTCACGAATGGCTACCTCTTTATTTTCGTCCCTTACTCTCATTTTTCGGGTGCAAATATAAATGAATATTCATTCACTTAAAAATAATTTCACGAATCTGGAAAAAAATCACTAAATCATTTTAGAATTCTAAAGGTGATGTTCACTCGCGAATGGGGCGCCCTTATATCTTTGGGGACGCGATGTTCCCAATACTGCTGCGTCTCACCACGCATCACTAAAAGATGGCCATGCTCTAAAAAAAGTGTCCGGGTATTTTCTTTCGTCGCGTATTCCCGCAGCTGAAATTTCCGTGCTGCACCAAAACTTAACGAAGCAATCACTGGAAATTTTCCCAACTCTTTTTCGTTGTCCCTGTGCCAGCCCATACTATCATTTCCGTCCCGGTATAGATTTAATAATGCACCGGTGAATGTAACACCAGTAATTTTTTCCACCCTGATTTTCATTTCCATTAAACCAGCTGTCCAGATATTGGCCGACATGGTAATGCCAGAATAAGTGTATTTTTTTTCACTGTCACCAAACAACGCTGTCAATCGAGGTTGCATGATGGTTTTACCAAATAATTTAATAGGTTCCTGCTTCCAGCCAATATCCTGCATCAAATGGTTTAAATAGGTATCACTTTCTGATTTTGAAAAAAAACCAGGATACAAAAATACTTCGCCGTGGTGGGGAAGAAGATTATCCGCTGTTAACAACATATCAATTAAAATAAATAAATTGAATTTTCGATTTGATCACCATACTAGCCTACGTTCACTCATAAAAGAACCGTATCATTTTTATTATCAGCTCAACTGTTTACTTTTGCCGCTTCCCAGGCAATGAGTGCTGACTTGCGGGTATTTCCCCATCGGTACTGTCCATAAGTTCCTGTGGATTGAATCACCCGGTGGCATGGAATGATAAAAGCTATCGGATTATCACCAATAGCCGAACCAACCGCTCTTGACGCCTTTGGGTTGCCAATTTCGTCGGCCAGCTTACCATAACTGGACAGTTTACCCATGGGGATCTTCAACAAAGCCTCCCAGACTTTTAATTGAAAGTCAGTCCCTTTAAGATGTACGTGTATTTTTTGAGGCCCCTGATACTGCCCGGAAAATAGCCCGAGGGCCTTCTGCTGAATGGGATCGGAAGCGTTGGTATAACTTGCTTCAGGAAACAGCTTCATTAACTCATCCAATCCCTCTTTATCATCCTCAACAAATGCCATGTAACAAATCCCTTTTGGAGTAGAAGCAATAAAAACCAATCCAAACAAAGTTGGTGAACAATGATAATTGATCCGCAAATTCTTGCCCCCACTTCTAAATTCACCAGGGGTCATCCCCTCTATCTTTACAAATAGATCGTGTAAACGACCTGTTCCTGAAAGACCAGACTGATAGGCCGCGTCAAATAAAGTGGCGGTGTGTTCGGCTAATACTTTTTTGGCATAATTAACGCTCAAATAGTGCGTAAACTGTTTTGGGCTTACGCCTGCCCAATCCGTAAATAAGCGTTGAAAATGAAAAGGACTCAGATTAATTTGTTCAGCCACTTGCTCCAGGCTTGGCTGCTTTTTAAAATTACGTTTGATGTATTCAATGGCCGAAGCAATGCGGGCATAATTGATGTTTTCCAATGCATTTAACATGGTTGTAAAAATAGAAAGCTTTTTAAGGCTTTAAAACCCGAAAATTGCTAAATATCAAACTTGTTTAAAAAAATCACACTCAAAACTATCAACAGAGTTCTTTCGGCCAATTGACCTGTCACAATCTCTTAAATTCGAACTTAGGAGCACCTTTGACCCCGGAATTCGTGTAGAAATCGACAAAATGCAACTTATAATAATACCCATTGTGATCCATAAGAATGTAACTCAAATTTGGATCAACAGAATACAGGTTGGTGTTAAGATCAAACGTTTTCCATTCGTAACCAATTACATTCCGGTTTGAGCTAAATTTACGTCCAAGCGTATCGTAAAGCGTAATAGTTGAAAAACTTTTGTTGGTAATCTTCATGGCCCGAGTTTTATAGGTATTACAGAGTACACCTGTAACTTGATAATATTGTAATGGATCATAAAACAAATGCGTATAGTTGGTAAAACAGAGATCGAATTCTGTTTTACGTGGTTCAACATTTTTAAACTGCGCATGGCTACTGAAGGAATAACCGATAAAATTGTAATTGTCGTCCTTAACAACAAGCCCCTGATAAATCTTGGCATCAAAAACATCGCCGTATTCAAACCTATATTGATTCGTGGTTACTGACGTTATTTTTAGTTTATAGTATCCGGTGTGTAACCCCTGTTCATTGTAACCGCGATTAATGAGGTAAACTTTGTTATCCAACTGCCAATTACCAATGGCTGTACTATCCAAATTTCCGCTCGGCATATCTGCTTTTCCATTTGCCCCTAACCCAACGGTATCTGTTAACTCCGCAAATGAACTATACGGCGTTTTATAAGCCCGCATGGCACGTGAACCGTTTAATAACACATGATATCCTCCGGAGGAAGCATCGAAACAAATATCCCAATCGGTTTTAAGATTTTTGTAAGTTACCTTATTCTGGCCCAGCGAAAACCAAATTTGGTTTTTATAATCTGAACCCATATCGATTTGAGCAATCAGGGATTCGCCTTCAGCATGGCGCGGCACCGGTAACTCCTTTTTTTCACAGGAGAAAAAAAGAAATGTAGAAAATAGTATGATTATCTTTCTCATGAGCGTGAAAAATGGAACGAAAGTTTTACAAAATAATTTCGCCCGGTAGATAGTGGCATGCTCGTTGCAGACGAACTATGAGCCCCACCAGGCGTAATACCCGAATTGACTGTAGTAACATCAAAGATGTTCTTACAACCTATATTTAACTGAATACGCTCCTTCCAAAAAAATTTTCCAAAAGAAGCATCCATCATCTTGTAAGCATCCACTTTGGTTGGATGAACCGCTTCGCCTACCAGCATATAACCTGGTAAACGACCTGTGTATTTGAAGAAGATAGCAACCGTTGCCCCTATGGCCGTGAATTTGTAGCCCAGGTTGCTTAACACTTCGGGACTGTAATTAAAACCAGGAACATCAGCCGACTCCGATAACTGATTGTAACGCCCTGTGTAGTTAACTCCCAGGTGCAAAAAAAGACGCTTAAATGTGAAACTGTTTTCTACCTGAATTCCAAGTGTTTTGTAACGACCGATGTTCACATACGAATATTCGGTACCGGTTATTTGTGCCAGATTAATCAAATTAAAAATATCATTGTAAAAGGTGTTTATATCCAACCTTACCCTACACCGTCGGATATCCCGGTTATACTGATAAGAAAGCGCGTAATTGTCTGATCGTTCTGATTGAAGTTGATCATTTCCAACGATGTTGTGATTCACGTCAACAAACAAAAAGTAGAGTTCTTTAATGGTAGGGGCCCTGAAACCACGGGCGTAACTGCTTCTGAACGTATGATTTTCGGAAACGGTATATTTCACATTAAGTGATGGCACCAGCGGTGTCTGGTATGTTGTATTATACGCATATCTGAGTCCGGGCTTTATAACCATTTCCTTGAAAGGTTTATACTCTGAGGTTAGAAAAACTGCATAATCTCCCATGTACTGCAGTTTTCTGTCAATGCGCCTTCCAAGAGCTGATTCATAGTTCACATCATAACCCAGTTCGCAATCCAACTTTGAACCGGGCACTGCCCGAACAAAAGAGGCCCTGCTCATAATGAGGGTAAAAGAACTGGTATCCTGATCGGAACTGTTTCCTGACAGCGTGTCATTCAGGGTAGTTAAATCCCGGTAAAGCGTTTTTTTGATCCGGTTATAATAATTAAACCCATTCAATATATTTATTGACCATGCAGAAGAAAGTTTTGCTTTGAACGAAAGACTGTTATCCACCCGTTTGGTGTAATAATAATCGTCAAAAGCACTTTCGCCATAGGGTGCGCGGGGATACCCCCGGTTGTAAATAACCTCGTTAAAATAAGCCGTTTTGATGCCCAGATCAACCTTCTTAAACACGCAGTTATAAGAAGCTCCGGCAAAATACTGTTCTTTAGATTTCCATTGTTTAAATCTTAAACTGTCTGCCGGTTTTGCCCTGGGCAATGTAAAAAGTGGGTCACCACTATTCCACCCGTCAAAATAGTTACGACCTCCATTTACCAGAAAACTGTGTTTGTTTTTAGCGAAACCAAGATCACCTGTTAGGTTATAGGTACCAATACTTTCGTAGTAAGGATTCACACTTAAGGTATAGCGCCGGTTGAGTGTTTTTTTCGTAATTATATTGATAGTGCCCGCTAAGGCATTTGTTCCATACTGCACCGAGAGCGGCCCTTCGATCAACTCAATTCGTTCTACCTGGTTCATGTTGATCTGCGACAAATCAATATTCCCATCCAGCCGACCTATAACAGGCACGCCATCCACCAATATCTTCACATTTTCGCCTTTTATTCCCTGCAAATTCATGCTACTTCCAAGAATGTTATCCTGGCCGATTCTTACATTCAGTTGATTTGAAAGTACATCCCGAAGGTTTACCGCACCCATCTGCTGAATTTTTTCTTTCCCGATGATCTTGATTTTCTGAACCGACTTATCAGCCTGAGTTGGCTCGTACTGAGCGGTAATGACAACTTCATCGAGATGAATGTTTGCTGGGGTGAGGTAAATCTTACCGAGCTCATCTATTTGTGCCCCCGAATAAATAGCCATATATTTTTCGAAGCCAAAACTTTGGATAATAAACGTGTAACGGCTGGTATCATCAAACTTTTTCGATAACTCAATCATTCCTTCATCGTTTCCAGTCTTCCCGTAACTAAACTGTTCATTTTTTATGAGTAATGTGGCGAATGGAACGCGCAATGAATCCTTTCCGGAAAACACATGGATCTGCTGGGCAAATAAGCTATGTAGGCCCAGTGCCATTAGCATTGTCAAATTCCGTTTCACTCCCTGTTTACTTTTAATTCCGCGAACAACGTTTCAAACTCGGCATTAAATGATGATTCGTTAACCAAAGCCGCTAGTTTAACCAGTTCCAAATAGCTGAGCGTCATCATCGTATTCACCGAAAAAATATCGATGATAAACCGCTTTTGTTTTTCAAAACCTGATAATTCGCCAGCATCCAACTGTCTGTTTACCTGTCTGAAAAATTTTCTATAGTTACCGGGGCTAAATGTTACCAACATGGTACCAAAAGCTACCTGACAATGCTGACAACTGTTACATAAAATAACGTAACCGTCTTCATTGTGGGCGAGCAGTTTATAATCGCACATGTGTGTTTGGATTTTAAGGTTTATCTCTTCAAAATGGTTTCATAGAAACTCTATTCACCAACGACGGAAGTCTGCTAACAAATGCTGCCATCATCTGGGGCGAGTAAACAATGATAAGAAGTCTAACAGGTGAGTTGGTAATTAAGCCGACCTGACAAAAGCCTCAATAATTTTTCTGATCTCAGGAATAGCGGAACCTTCGACATATTTAGGCATACTCACTTTATCTCCCAGTTCAAAAAGATCCTCATATAAACGTTTATCGTTCACTTTTGGCATCAGTTTTAAGTCCGGATTTTTTGTATAAACTTCATCCCAGGTTTTCCTTACATCCGCCCAATATTTTTTCTGAGCCTCCCACCATTTTTGAGCAGGAATCGCGTTGTAATTTCCCTTAGTGAAGCGTTCCATTCCTTTCTCCCAACAAATGGTTTTATCAATTCCATTATTACGCACAATTTTTTCATTGTCCTGCTCAAGCATCCATCCGTCGCTCAATATTTCCATTCGGCTGTGCCTTCTCATCACATTGTAATCATCGCGCTTGGTAAATTCGCGACGAGGTAATGGAGCGTCGTTGGTTCCCTCCCAGTAATGCTTCCCGTCTATGTGTACCCAAGTGCCATAACTTTCGTAGCGGGGACTATCGTCCACCTGATAAACTTTTTGTGTCCAGGTCCCTTTTACCTGTTCGGCAGACAAGACCTCCCTGATCCACTCATTATCTTTGTAATATTTATATACTTCTTTGTTTTCATACACCCAATCCTGACGCCAATGTTTTATGATAATGGTGTCGTTTATGATTAACAAATGTTGTAACACTATTTTATTCGCCGTTTCCTCAGCTACAAAAACATATTCAATACCCCACTCTTTGTAACGCGGGTAGTACTTATAATTTGAATCGGTTGCGAACGTTTCGGCAAAATTAAAAGACACTTTGTAAATGCCACTCATGCTTTTTATCGCAGCTTTATCCTGATCGGCTTTGTTGTTATTTATGAGTGCTACCTCTTTTGTTGCAGATTTACTTACCACTTTTGTTTGCGCACACAGACCAACAGAAAGGATAAATGCCACGATGGTGATTAACTGTTTCATGTTATTTTGTTTGTTTGTTTAAATTTGACGGCCGGAAGCATCCCACGAAAAACCACTTAACACGAGTTGCCCCGGCCTTTAATTATTGTTTGATTAATTTCTGAACACTTGTATTACCTGCTGTACTAACTATTATAAAATAAACCCCGGCATTCCATCCGTTGGTATTTATGGTATGATGATCCAATCCGGTTTCAATTTTCACCTGCTCCTTTGATATCCACTTGCCATTTACATCCGTTACCGCAACAGTGATATCTTGAAATTGCTGCGCTGAAGAAAACAAAAGTGTGGTGTTGTTTGTCGTGGAGGGATTTGGATAAATTGTAAATTTGATCAGTTCTTTACCGGACATATCGGTGATACCTACTGCCGATATTTTTTCTTTTGAAAATATGTAGTTGCCATTTGAGGTGCCGCCAAAAGCTGAAAACCGCATCTTCCAAATATTTCCCGACCGATCCGCCACAAAATAAACAGTATCATTTACCACTTTCCATTGACTGGTAGTGAGGTCAACCGCTTTCCAATCATGGCCAATGGTACTCATATTAGTTGAAAACACATTTCCTGCCCAGGTGCTGAATGCGGAAGGATTGGTTACATCATTCTCCTGATGCACATACACATTTTTATTGGCCAGAACCCCCACTACCGCATAGGGCACTGTTAATGAACCCGAAGGTACAAAAGCAGTATAACGACCAAACATTAAATCCCAATCAGCGGCAGTGGGTTCGCGATCCAGCGCCGCATTTGAACTAAGATCATAATAGGCAAAATTTTTACCGGCGTAGGCGGATTTCGAAATTGTTGCGGTTTGAGAGGCGGTTCCGTTAATATTGGCGTATTCAAATGTGTAACTACCACCAATCAAACTTACAATCTTTAACTTTTTATAGATGGAAGCTGAAACTTTAACAACGTAACAACTATCTCCAAGTATGTAATGGGTGCTCTGATCGTAAACACCCCATCCCAAATCGTTTGGATTTGCAGCATTTGCTCCGCGGTTAAACGCCCCAACACTCCAGGTCTCATCACTGTTATACAATACCGACCAACCATTAATCCCAGCGGTATCAATGGCGTTGTAATTGGCAATGCTGTATGGCGCTTTATAAACGGCAAAGTTGGAACGCTGCGTATTAGCAATAATGGCAGCGGAATAACCGGTAATTTCAAACCCAAGATCCCAATTATCCTTTGATTGAATTCCTTGCTCATCATTTTGCAGGCTATAAAATTTGTGATTAGCGTAACCGGCACCTACCGAAACAGTATCAATCACAACTTGTGATTTCATTTCATGCGTCAGTAGGGCGAAAATACCCATGGATAGTAGCGTTTGTCTCATTGTCTTTCTTGTTTAGAATAATTATAAATAATATTCTACAAAGATTTGCTCTTTTGGTACCAAAAACAATACGCAAATGGGGGTAAATTTTGGTACTCATTTTTTGGTAGCTGGTTACCAAAATTAAGGTAGGTTTATTTCATTAAACCTGTTTTCACGGCGTACATGGCTAACTCAATGGTATTTGAGATTCCCAATTTGGAGTAGATATTTCGTTTATGAGTTACAATGGTGTGGTAACTTAAATTCATTATGGCCGCAATTTCTTTGGGGCGTTTGCCGGTAACCAATTGCCTGATCACATCTATTTCCCGATCAGAAATACTTCCGGTCATACAATGCTCATCTTTAGATATTTCTTTTTCAAGAAGCACGTCGATTATCTGCCCGCAAAAATATTTTTCACCCCGGGCACATGCCATTATTGCATCGGTGATTTCCTTTTCGTCACAATCCTTCAACAGATAATTTTTAATCCCCAGATTAATTATTTTTTTTATTTCTACAGAGGATTTTTCGTGCGAGATAACAAGTATGTTTAAATTAGGATACTTGCTTTTTATCTCACTAATACTGTCCACCGAAAAACAATCGTCGCAACAATGGTCGATTATCAGAACATCGACAGGATCATTTTTTAAGACCATAAAAAGTGTTTCTGAACTATCAGCCTCATTTACAAACTCAAATTGTTTATTCTCAAGAAGAAGGGTGCGTATTCCTTTCCGGATAATAAATGCCGTATCGGCAATAATCACTTTTATGGGTGTATTGTTCTTCAACATGCGGATGACTGAACGGCAAATTTATCGCAAAATTAAAGTAGCGCCTCTACCTCGAAAAGGGTAGTTTATTTTTGTTGTCACCTAATTTGAAATACACAAAACCAATTATGTGAAAGATAAACCACCCGGTATCCGCTATCAGAATTGTGTAAAAATTAGAATTTTTTATTCTCCAATTCCTCGATAGCCATCCGTATTGAATGCGGGATCAATATCTTTCCATGGTTATTAAAATCATACATCACCAGCACGTCTCCTGCTTCCGCCGACACCTCGCCAGTTTCATTCAGAAGAACATGCCTGATCCCAAAACTGCTACTCTTAATGAAATACACCGCTGATAAAATGACAACGCGTCCCGGATAAGTCAGTGGTTTCCTGAAATCACATTGTGTGGACGCAAGAATGACACCAACATTTTTTTCCGAGTGCAAACGGTTCAACCCAATTCGTTCCCAATAGTTGACCCGTGCGGACTGTATGTATTTAAAAAAACTCACATTATTAACATGTTTAAAATAATCCAGCTCACTCCAGTCAATTCGAAGTTCCAGCTGTACATGAAATTCAGATAATTCCATTTTATCCTCCATCATTCGTTTTATTCTTGTCAAATCAAACTCGGCATTGGTAGCAGCCATTATCATATAACGGTACTAAACTGCCCGATTCATTTTCCTTTTCCGTTCCACTCTTTATTCTTCAGTTGTATAATCCGGCGGTACGCTTCGTTTATCCGCTCAGGCGATATTTTTCCCTGAAGCACCAGTTTCTTAATTTCTGCATGTACTTCTCCGGCAGATACCGGTTTGTCTTTCTTACTAACATTATTGCCATATACCAAAATATCTACCCCCGCATTTATGGCCAGTTCAAGTGATTTCTCAAACCCATAATTTTTGCTGATGGCATGCATCTGCATATCATCTGAAAACACAACTCCCCTAAACCCCATAAGATTTCGCAATACACCGTTAACCATTTGTGAGGACAAAGTTGCTGGCAAATAAGTCGTATCCCAATTCCGGTTAATGATGTGCGCTGTCATAATTGCGTCGCAGGTACCCGACTTCATTATATTATAAAACGGAAGTAATTCCTTAAAATCCCATGTATCGGTAACATCTACAATTCCAAAATGAGAATCACCGGTGGAACTGCCATGACCTGGAAAGTGTTTTAAAATAGTTTTAATTCCCATTTCGTGGTGCGCCTTAATACAAATTAAAGCGTGCTTAGTAACGGTTTCGGTACTACCCGAAAAACTTCTTTCCCGTTTCACGATCACCGTGTTTTCGGGGTTTATGGCAAGGTCTACACTTGGCGCATAGTTAAAATTGATCCCCAAACTCTTAAGCTCCCTGGCCAGGCCGCGGTTGTAATACAAAGTGGAATCCGCATTATCCAGTTTACCCAAATAAGCGGCTGATGGCATGTCGACAAAACCATACTTGGGTTTTAAACGGTGTACTTTACCACCTTCCTCATCAATACTCACCAGCAACGGAATGGCCGACTGATCTTTCATGGTCTTTATCATAGTTTTTAACGTGTTCCTGGAATCTAACGGACTGATATTTTTTTCAAATAAAATAATCCCACCAACCAAGTTTTGCCTAATGTCAGCCAATAAACTATCCGAAACATTCACAGAAACTCTGTCGCCAATACCCACCATGATCATCTGACCGATTTTTAAATCCAGGCTATCAGTGGTATTTGTCTGAGAAAAGGACGAGAAGGCTATTAATGCCAAGGCTGCTAGAAAAAAATTCTGAATGCGGTTCATTTATTTCGGTTTAATTATTTTTTTATCCAAGTGGTACTTTCAAATACCCTGGCACCAAAGGCTTGAAAATGTTAAAATGCTTACAACAATAAAGATTTACAAATTTTTTAACTCGATCCAAACCGGTGCGTGATCGCTTGTCTTTTCCCAGCCTCTCACCTGTTTATCCACACCTCCTGCCACCAGACGATTCTTTAACTGATGGCTTAATAAAAAGTGATCGATACGCAAACCGGCATCTCTTCCATAAGCATTTCTGAAGTAATCCCAAAATGTGTAAATAGTTTGATCCGGGTAAAGCGTTCGGATAGCATCTGTCCAGGTATCTCCCATCAACTCCTGAAATGCCTGCCTTGTTTCTTTCCTAAACAAAGCATCCTCCACCCATTTCTCCGGTTTGTAAACGTCCTTTTCTGTTGGGATCACGTTAAAATCGCCCACCAACATCACCGGAACATTCATTTGCTGAAGCTCACCGGCCCGTTTCTTCAACCGTTCAAACCATTGTAATTTGTACTCAAACTTTGGGCCGGGTGCCGGATTTCCATTTGGTAAGTAAAGGCAGGCAATATGTACATTATTAACCAAGGCCTCTATATACCGGCTATGTAAGTCCTCTGGATCCCCTGGAAGCGAACGTATTACTTCTTTAATTTGGTGCCCTTTTGAAAGTATGGCTACCCCGTTCCAGCTTTTCTGACCGTGCCAGATGGCCTCATAACCCAATTCCGCAATAGCCATTTGCGGAAACTTTTCGTTCGGCGCTTTCAATTCCTGCAAACAAACAACATCCGGGCCTGTTTCTTCGAGCCAACGGAGCAATACCGGCAGGTGACCATTCACCCCGTTTACATTATAGGTAGCAATTTTCATGACGACTAAATATAGGAAAATCCTGACAATTGTTAAGAATTAAAGTGGTACCTATGCTTTACTTAAATAATCTTTAAACGAAATGGAACCCGCTGTTCGAATAAAAATTCATTCGCAGGACCTCTGAATTCAGCTAAAAAGACCTCTTGATTGCGATAAAAAAAATCTGGAATCCAGGGTAAAACAATTCCATGAACTACTGCACGTTTAACCATTGTTCAGCATCCTGAAGGTTTTTGAATAATCCAGTTGGGAAAGTAGATTTAACTAATCGTAGAAAAACCCCAATCATAATGCGTTGAGAAATTGATTTCAATACGTAAGCTTTTGTGATCGCGTAATCCGATGAAAACGGGGTATTTATAATAGTTAGAGCCTCGTAACTAAGATTGGCATCTTCTGAGCATATAATTAGCATCTTGTGTCTGTTGCATCGGATTACCCGTTTTATGTTAGCCATTATTCTCAGTATGTTATTTTTATCATATTCTTTATCCGCCGTGATATTAATCTCCAAAATTCCGTCATCCCTAAGACGTATAAAACAAAGGTCATCGTAGAATTCTTGATCGGATTGTTTCGAATTTATATTCTCCATACTAATTAATTTGAAATAATTTTATCGAAAAAATGTATAAGATATTGTCCAAAATATCTGCAAGTGATCAAATGAACGATTAAATCTCAGTCGGAAACAACCATTTTTTCGACAAAAAAGCGTCCGAAGATTTTACTGGTAATATTGACAAATAAATAATGAGATAGATCGCAGAAGTTTAATTGCCCCGCTAGAAACATTCCGGGTCACCGCCTCAATTCACATCTGTTATTCAAATTTTTAATACCTAAAATCCGCGTCTAACTTAAACGACAAATAATTTATGCTCAAACATGAAGTTACCGTTGTAAGAATTTCGACAAAATAAAGAAACGCCGACATTTTTTTATACATCCGATTTCATTTAATACCTGCTGCATTAACACTTTACATACTGATTCTATTTTTTTTCCGTGTAAAAATAGCTGGGAATAAAAACTTAACCAACAGGTAAATAAACTCTGAGATATTAAAAGTATAAACGCGTTAAAATAGGAAAAAACGAGTAAGCGTTTTCCGTTAAGTAAGACCGATTTTATACTTTGGTAAGTCGTCTTATAAACTCTTCCTTCTTACGCTGAGAAACCGGAATAGTTTTGCCGTTTATCATAGTGATGTGGCCACCACGTGCCTGATGATATTCCTTGATATAGTTCAAATTAACCAAATGAGAGTTATGCAACCGAATAAAATTATGATCAGTTAGAATGTTTTCAAATTCTTTAAGATTTTTTGTCACAATAACCTGTCTGTTATTTGAGAAAAAACACGTCGTATATTTACCGAATGCTTCGCAACGTTCTAGTTCCTTTATTTCGGTAAAAACTAATCCCCTGGCAGTGGTCAAAGCGATACGACTATTGTTAGAATTGTAATAATTGTTTCTGAAAATTTCGAAACTCTGTTCATTTAAAGAACTGTGTTTATTCCGATTTACTTTCTTTATAGCCCTCACAAGCTCATTCTCATCTATGGGCTTCAACAAATAATCAATTGCCGAAAACTTAAACGCACGAACCGCATACTCCTCATAAGCAGTGGTAAAAATAACAGAGAACTTTGTATGATCCACCTTAGCAAGAAGATCAAAACCACTACCACCAGGCATTTCTACATCCAAAAACACCACATCCGGGCTTAAAGCCTTGATGAGATCAATCCCTTCCTTAACATTCGACCCCATACCAAGAACATTTACCTCAGGACAATTTTCTTTAATCAAGACATTCAGCAATGCTCTGCCTTTCTTTTCATCATCAATAATTATTGCGTTCATTAGATTAAATTTATTATTCAACAAAATTTGTTTACTAAAGTTTAAGGAAAATAAAACTCACGTTTTTTTCAAAACAGCATTCCCTTCAAACCTCAAGTTCATAGGAATTAAAATTCTTACCAGCGTTCCCTCTGGAACTTTATTCGCGTCCATTTTGTCTATTATTTCAAGTTTAATAGACGTATTTTCAACAAAATTGATGCTATCGATACGATCTTTTGTATTGCGAATCCCAGTTGACTCTTTATTTTTCAACAACCCATCCCTTCGCCTTTTTGATTCATCTCTACCGATCCCATTATCTTCAATTGTACAGCTAAAAAGGTCATTCTCAGTCCTAAAAAAAACACTAATCTTTCCCCGTTTTTCTGACTCACGAATTCCATGATGAATCGCATTTTCAATAAACGGTTGAAAGAGCATTCCCGGAACCTTTATTTTGTCCATGTCTAATTCAGGATCGACTAACATACTGAAATCAAAACTTTTATCTAATCTTAACTGCTCCAATTCCACATATAAGCTAAGTACTTCTACTTCGGTTCGCAAAGTATGGTAGTTGTTGTTACTATTGTTAAGCACCAAACGAACCAGATTTGCAAATTTGGCCAGGTACTTTCCCGCCGACATTTTATCGTCAACAGTAATAAAAAACTTAATGGTGTTTAAGCAATTAAAAATAAAGTGCGGATTCATTTGCCCCTTTAAAGCCTTTAATTCAAGGGCAGCGTAGTTCTTGTTTATTTCTGTCTTTGTCGCCTCATTTTTACGGATCATTCTGACACGAATATAAACAATGATTAAAAATAACATTGTACAAAAAGCCAATGCGACATATATGAAAGTTGATGTTTCCCAAAAAGATGGAAAAACCCGAATTAATTTGACTTTTTCTTTGTTTAAAAATCGATTTTCACTGCCATAAATTCGGATTTTAAATTTATACTCCCCTGTTGGTAAATCTGCGTACTTTATTGAATTCACCGTATTAGTTGTGCTCCATTCTTCATCCTTGCCCTCCAGCTTGTATTGAAATATTAAATTTCTTCTTTCACTGAAATAGGGCGCATTAAAGTGAATTTCCAGAGAACTTTGTTGTCCCTTAATTTTTACAAGCGAATCATCCGATGAAACCAACTCTTTGTTCACCCATACCCCTTCAAAAAAAGGTTCCGGAACGTAATCTGACCGGGAGTACCGGGAAGGATCAACCTCCACGATGCCATTGATTGTTGGGAAAACAAACCGGCCTCGATTATTCCTGATCCCCGGTGATTGAAAACCACCGTTGCACTCGGTATATCTCATGCCACTTTCCCTGCCATGATAAAACGGCGAAACAAAAGAAGACTTGCCAACCGCGTAATCGTTGAGCTCTGCTTTTGAAATGGAATAGATTCCATTATTTGTGGTCACCCATAAATTTCCAAAATCATCTTCCATGATAACAGAAGTAAACGGATTTATCAATGCATTTAATTTGCCGTATGCGAAAACAGTTCCCTCCTTTAACCGAGCGATCCCACCCCCATAAGTAGTGATCCAAAAAGTATTTTGTTTATCTTCATAAACATCCCTCACATGGTTATTCGCAAGTCCATCTCTGGTTGAGTAAACTCTTAGTATACCATCTTTATAATGTACTAATCCGCCTGTCGTACAAAACCAAATACTCCCATCCCTTCCCCCAACAATACGTTTAATCGAGTACCCTCTTAAGAGATCAAAGGCCTCCAGACGTCCGTTTTTGTAAATATTTGCACCGTTATCTGTTCCAATCCAAATGAAATGATCCTGATCCTCATATATTGCACGAACATCTTTACTCTCGAGATTCTCCACAATTTCAACAACAGAGGCTCCAGACCTATTGTACTTAACCACTCCACTTCCCAAACATCCTATCCATAAAGACCTTTTGTTGTCAAGCATTAATGCCCACAGGCAATGCCGTTTTCTCCTCTCATCAAGTTTAAATGCTCCGGCTTTATAACGGTATAAACCATCGCAATAATTGGCAATAAAAAGCTCATCATCAACTGAATCATATACTACCGATCCAGCACTACTCCCGAAGTAATTTTCAGACTCTCCATACGACCTGACCACCTTGAGTTTTAGTTTATTCAGTCCTGCATTACCCGCATTCAACCAAATATTGTTTTCACGATCCTTAAGCAATCCATATATTTTATGAGTAGAAATTCCTCTTTCAACCAGTTGATAGGAGAAGTTGTGAGCATCCACAATGGCAACCCCAGTTTTCGAAGAGACCCAAATTTTATCGTTATCTAACAAAAAATCAAGAATGTAGGACCCAATGTCTTTGTTCATTAATTCAACCGGAAGTTTAACTGGTTTAACCGCATCATTTTTAATTCTAAAGAGATCGTAGTACCCCAAAACATACAACACGCCTTCTTTGTCTAGTTTAATGCTTCTGATCGGTTTCGCCCCAATCAATCTGGTAATCGAAATTTGACCTGCTGAAAATCTAAAAAGTCCCTTTTCAGTTCCCACATAGAGTGTACTATCCGACATACATTTTACACTCGTAACGCTGTATGGCACTTTACAAATAAATACGAAAGAATTATTAACAAGTTTATACACCTCGCCCCGATTAGTGCCCAAAAAAATTGCGTCGCCCTCACCCTCAGATATGCCGTATGTGAAAATAAGATCAGGTTTACCTAAACTTAAAGTTTTTATTCCTTTGGTGGAAAATTGGAATAGGGTATCATGTGATAACAAACAAACATTCTTTCGATTATCAGAGAAAATCATGGTGATGTTACCTGGAAAATTGGCGGTATTTTTTGAGTTAAAACTCTTAAAATGAACACCGTCAAACCTTACTAGTTTGTTGTCGGAAATAAACCAGATGAAACCATCTGAAGTCTGAAGAATACTCCGTATCTGATTTTGCGGCGCGCCATTTTCCCGGTCCCAAATTTTAATCGAATACTCGCTGTCCGCGTTTAAACTTTCCTCGGAAACCGGGGGTACCTGGGCACATATTGAAACACCCGAAACTACGAAAACTGTTAAGAGTAAAAAAGATGTTTTAAATAAAGTGCTTAATTTCACGGAAAAGTATTATCCGTTAAATGTAAATAATAATTTTCCATTTTTTTTAGCGTCATCAAACCAAAAGATAAAGATGACGGTAGAACGCCGTAAATAACCAGTAATTCAAAATATGCGTAATTGACTCATGGATAAGCTATTCCATATGGTAAAACCAAACGTATCCACCAATTAGGTTGTATGGCCTTTTTGAAATTGCATGCAGATAAACAATTAGATGATCTAAAACGATAAATTCCAGCTAAAGATTTTACCAAATATTTCAAACAGGTAATCCATAAGATTTAACGTATCCAGACAATTCAAAAAAATGACATGCATGATGAAGTTGTACGATCGTCCAAGACATGGATATTTACAAAATAGTTTGTTATTTTTAGTAATTATTAGAAAAAGTGACGCAGTACTTTGGTGAAAAAAAATTAATGCATGAATACGATAGGTTATTTTGAAATTCAGTCCTCAACGCCGGAAAGAGAAATTAAATTTTACACGTCCGTTTTTGGTTGGAACTTTATTAAAGAAGAATTTGTACCCATTGATTATTACCGCATAGAAACAAAGGGCATTCACGGAGGACTGCTTATACGACCAGCAAAAACGCCGCTACCGGAATTTGGCGCAAATGCCTTTGTATGCTCGGTACAAGTTGATAATTTTGACAGAACCAGTGAATTAATTCTTACAAACGGCGGGCGGATTGCTTTAGCGAAATTTGCCATTCCCGGGCGTTGCTGGCAAGGTTACTTTATAGATCCCGACAACAATACGTTTGGTATTTTTGAAGTGAACGAACAGGCGAAATAATTCGAATGGTCAGCTAAAAACAATGCTTCCGATAACGCCGGCGTTTAATGCACACAAAACAACCATCAAAATGATATATATTACACAGCTTATCTACCTTGTCGAAGGCCAAGAAAAGGTGTTTCACCAGTTCGAAGACTTAGCCATCCCCATCATCGCAAAATACAAAGGAAAACTACTATTACGCGTAAGGCCAAACGAAACCGGGATTGTAGCGAAAAATATAGAAACACCCTACGAAATTCACCTCATTGAATTTGAGAACGAGCAGTACTTCAGCAACTTTCTAAAAGATGAAGAACGCAAGAAATTTTTGCATCTAAAAGAACAATCCATCAGCTCCTCCATTGTTATAAAGGGCGAGAAATTGTAAAAGCTGATTCAATCCACGTAACTTGTGATGAATAATTGATGAGCCACTTACTCCTCAAAGATTATCAGCGCACTACCTGTCTATTTTCTGACGGTCGTTTTTAAACTTATCTCTTGGCGCTTCGTTATTCAGTTGACTCATTTTCTGATAGGCCTTTAATAAATACTCCGGAAATTCGCCCTTGTATTCAATTTTGTAAAATGAAAAACCATTGTAAGGGATAACATTTTTACCGGCCGCTACTTTTACCTGCTTTGCGCTACCACGCTTTTCAAAATAACTCATAAACACATTCCATCTTTCGCTATTTAACATTTCGAACTTTGAATCAACAACCTGAGCCCCTACGAGTTTTAAACACTTGGCCTGAGCAGTAAACAGCAGTGGATCACGCGTTTTTTCATTCAAGTACTTTACAAATAAAGAATCTTTTGCTGACATTTTTTCCACCTTTAAGGAATCTTCTTTATCAAAAGAGCGAACATTTTTCCCGCTCCTCTCTATAAAATATTTTTTCTTGGCTTCATAAAACAAAATGTATTCTTTTTCCTTTAGTTCATAACGCTGGGGTGTAATTATCACAACAGCCTGTTCATTTTCATTAAGAAAATCCGCTACCCGTTTCAGAAATTTTTCTTGTTTGGAAGTTAAGGTAGCGCTTCTCATTTCCCATTTCAGAGATAGTGATTTCTCGATCTCGGTTTCCGTATTTTTAACCTGCAAGCGGTAAGGTGTGGTAACCGGTTTTACAAAAATATTTTCAAGTGCATCCACCAGCACATCGCGCAATTTAAACTTCGGGTCTTTTAAATTTCCCCGTATTGGAACCTCGTAATCTATCACGTTGCCCCGTTCTCTTACAAAAAACATTGCCAAACGCAGTGGTAGCCACTTTGTGTTTTTGTTTCCAGACCTCTCCCCAATTCGGGGATCAATGACCACTACATGATTGTCGCTATTGATCTGACCATTTCTTACGTGCCATATACCTGCCAATTCAATGGTTCCTCTGTCCAAAGGAAACGATGTATATCTCAGCAGATAGGGATTAAATAACGAAGCTGGTAGTTTCTGAAAACGGTACTTTAAATCAAAATCTGAACTATCCAGAGGATTTAAGCTGACATTCAAGGCAATATCGCCATAGGGTCTGATACCCGAACCCAATTTAAAATTAACCCGTTTATGGGTTTTATCCACTGAATCGGCCATAAAAGTGAATGGATTCAGTTCAACCGCAAATTTTTCAGTCAACGAATAGTCGTTGTACCGTATTTGGCCGTTATAAATAGCCAGACGATCTAATTTATAGTTGCTTCGGACCAGATTTTTTGATAGTGTTTTGATATGTTTTACTATTTCAATAACCAAGTTAAACCTTGCGCCATCTTCATTTGCTGCCTTTAGGTTTGCGCCCTTTTTCCCAAACATGGTTTGTACATTGTCCAGATAATCATACTTTTCGTACTTAAAATACGGTTGCTTAAGGGAGATGGAATCAAAAATATATTTTAGCTTTTTAGGGCTTACTTCTTTAATGGCAAATGTGAGGTTTTTGAATGCCGCAAAATCCTCAAGACTATCTTTCCCAAAATGAAAGTCGCTAACTGAAATGAGCCCTGAATTCGTAACGTCTTCCTGATCCAACAGATTTCCAGCTGATTTGAAATCAGCGTCCAATAACGCTTTAAAGTTACCGTAGTTAGATAAGTCCTTTATATATTGCCCAACAATGTTTAAATCAAATTTATGAACAAGTACCGACAACGTATAGTCTTTTTCTTTTAAATTAATTGAAAAAACACCCTTCATGTCACCACTCCCCATACCCGATAAAAAAGAAAATCGAACGGGAATAGTATCGACATCCCAGCGGAAACCGGGGCTTTCGATGTTTACTTTCTTGATGAAATAATTAATGGGGGTCACCACCTCCCGGTAATAAAATTCACCGTCAGTTATTCTAATATTCAGAATACTGAGGTGCAACGGATCCTTCTTTCCAGTAGAATCCTTCTTTCGGAAAAACCGGTCAATTAAATCATCAAAATTAAAAACCTTCCTTTTTTGAGAAACCATGCCCCGGGGTTTATCCCATCTCAACTCGTTTATTTCGTAGTTTTTTGAAAACAATCCCAACATCGAAATATTTGCACTTAAGCCGTCTACCGCTAAAAAAATGGAGTCTCGCTCAAACTCATACACCGTCAGATTACTGAAATGAAGGTACCCGGTAAAAGGATTGACATAAGCCCAATCCATCGTAATTTCGCGACCCGTCACTTGCTTATCGAACCGTTCGATCACATATTTTGTAAGTGGAGAAACGGAAGCAATTAGCAATACCACCAGAGCGAGGACGGTAATAAGAGTAATTTTTAGCGTTTTTTTTAGTTTGTTCATTTATTGGGCGCGCATGTTAAAGGCGGGTAAGGTCTGTATTAAAAAAGGAAGATTAGCGGGAAATTTATCCACATTTTGAATGCCTCATCGGGGATTCACAGTTTCAAAATTCTCCACACGGGTAAAATCGTTCCATGTAAATAAAATCGGTAACGCTTTCACTCCGATGGAAAACGCGTTAATAATATATATTTGGGGATAAATTTTGAAATACCAGCAGCCCAATGAATCGATGACAACCCATACGCTAAATGCGGTGATGATGGCATTTCTGGCCCATTTTTCTCTTTTGCGAAAAGGGCCCCACGCTAAAAAAGCCAACAGGATGTAACAGCAGGCGATTGTTCCACCAAATGGCAGGTAAATAAACCTTCGGAAAGTATTTGCCGAAGCGGGAAATTCAAAGCTGCCCCAAAGGGCCTCAGCAATCATTCTATCGTAGGGTAAAGTCAGGAAATTTTTACCTGATACCGCAAAAGCTATGCCAGCTAACGCAAAAAGTAAACTGGAAAAAAACAACCACTGCTGCCAAAACAAAAATTTACTTTTTTTAAAATGGTCTACCATGTGTTTGTTCTATTACACTTCTGGCTAATGAAGGAAACGTGTTAAAAAGTCCAATTGTTAAACTTGTTAATAAAGGGAACTCCGAAAGCTTTTGAAAATGGCGGCTAAGCCTGATTCGTGAATAAAATTCCATTATCCAAAAATCCCGATAACTTTCATTCAATTGTTGTTTTGTAATTCTCCCGTTAAAGTAGTTGTCAATATAACCCGCCAGTGTAAACGCTGATCTCAAAGAAATACTCATTCCATTTCCGGTAATGGGTGCAATAGTACCAGCGGAATCACCCAGAAAAAAAACACCGTTAAAAATTGGTTCCTTAATTAAAAATGCAATTCCACTTACTGTTATCGGAACTTCGGTTATAAAGTCTGAATCACAGAATATTCGTTCCAAATTTTTGTTCTGATACAAATATTTTTTCTCCACTTCAGTTATTGAATTATTTACGTTATTAAGCATTTTTGAATTTACCAGGTAACATAAACAGGATTTACCTTCCTCTACATCTGAAATACCGCAATACCCGCCAGGAAAATTGTGTATTTCTATTCGGGAAACATCCCTTTGTGTTTTAATGTGATACTTTACACCCACATAGTTTGTTCCATTGTATGTATTATTGTTTTCCCTGACCTCCAAATTCGATTTTCTTCCTGACGAATTGCAAACAATCCAGGAAGTATAACTATATGTATTTGTTGTGATGGAATAGTGTTCGGCACCTGGATCAAACTTAACTTCCAATGCTTTACTATTAAGTGCGAAAACAACGCCATTTTCCTTAGCTTCAAGAAACAACAAATACTCCAATAAATACCTGCTTATCCCAAATCCACCCAAATCGAGCGAGGCACTAAATTCCTTTTTACCGACTGAACTCAATAAAAACTTATTAATGCGCGGTAATTTAAGTGTTTTTAACGATGGGCAAATGGCGTTTAAGTAGTCATAGGATTCCATGGAAATATACTCCCCGCAAACTTTATGCCGGGGATAACTGCCTTTTTCGATCACCAAAGTAGAAAACCCTCTCTTCTTAAGATCAATGGCCAAAGAGAGCCCGGCAAGTCCACCACCAATTATTGTTACATCGTACTTCATGTGTAAATAATTAAACGGTACCTAAACGCCCATGTCCATTTTAACCGATAATCGGTTAACCCGGATTTATTAAGTAACGCTATCAATTCTGCCTTTTTAAATCCTCTTTTTACCGAAAGAGGGGCATCGTTTTTCACTAAATAAGATTTTGAGAACAGAAACGTAATAAGTTTGATAGCGGAATAGGCGATCCAATGCCGGTGTAAATCATTTATAAGAATGACGCTGTTGGTTGATTTACAAAATTTGAACAATGCAATTATCTCATCATCGCGAAGATGATGTAAAAACAAGCTACAGTGAATTATATCGATTTTATTCAAAAGTTCAAAGGAAATATTGCGATAATCCTCACACATCAGTTCTTTATTTCTAATTGCCAGAAGATTTTCTTCGGCATATTTAACACAATCGCTTTTCAGATCCACCCCATAAAAGAACAGTTTCAGGTTTAACTTTGTGGCAAATAAAGAAAATTGTTTTATCGCGTCTCCACCTCCAAATCCTATATCCAACACATGCGTGATTTCCTTCCTGATCTTCAAAATATCAGCCAGACCTTTTAAAGAGGCCCTATAACCGCCTAACCATCTATTTATAACATCCAGTTCGCTCAAGTTCAAATAAAGATCCCGGGGATTTATGTTATCCGCGTCTAAATATTCTTTTTCATATGACCTAGATCTCAATAGCATGATTTTTGTGTATGTTGTATTTACCGGATTGAGAAGCTGGTACCGTTGAAAAACCTACCATCTCGACGCTTAACCCGGGACCAAAAGCACAGCTGAATATTCTTTT
>Ga0075158_10000306_pt1 | contig 40097 bp, 30 predicted proteins | sample JI91814BDNA_FD_70968 | JGI IMG/M metagenome (GOLD analysis project Ga0075158, IMG submission 70968) | Wastewater effluent complex algal communities from Wisconsin, to seasonally profile nutrient transformation and Carbon sequestration -... | ecosystem: Engineered > WWTP > Effluent > Algae... | reverse complement strand
GCAGCCTACCCGCTTCGCAGTCACGCATTAGTTGCAAAGGCTTAAATTTTTACAGATGCAAAACCAAAAACCTGATAATCAAGAAATGGAAGTGTGGCATAACGATCCCTCCAATTGGATTTGGGGACTCTTCTATTACAACAAAAAAGACAAACGAATTTTCCCTCCCAAACGCTTCGCTTTTTTTGGCTGGACCATTAACTTCGCTAATCCTTTATCAGTTTTGGTCTTTTTAAGCATTCTACTTATCATTCTGGTTTTAGCTGGATTTACTGTTTATTTGCAAAGCTAAACTACAAATTGCTGGCACAAACTGGTGAAGTAGTTTCCAAACCCACGTTTTCGAAAATTCTATCTTCGCATTTCCATAAAAAAGTTCTTTTACATGCGTTTAACCACACCATAATTTTATCTACTCCCCATCCGTAAATTAAAGTCAAAGCGGCTATATCATTTCTAATTCATGCATCATTCAACAGGGGATTTCGTTTGATCCCGGTCAAATTTTAACACTGTTCATCTGAAAATTGAATCCTGACAGGGTTTATTTCAATTTCAATGCTATTTTTGCAACAAAATACTAAATCCATGAAAAAAATCACATCGTTACTACTAATTGTTTTTACCATGTCCCTGGCCCCGCTGAAGGCCGATGAGGGAATGTGGCTGGTTCACCTGATTGGCGACAAAACTTACGCTGATATGGTAAAGAGGGGGCTTAAACTTAGCAAAGAACAGCTTTACAGCATGAACAAAAGCAGCCTGAAAGACGCCATTGTTATTTTTGGCGGCGGTTGTACGGCTGAACTGGTAAGCAAAGAGGGTCTCTTGTTTACTAACCACCACTGCGGTTATGGGAATATTGCCGCGTCGAGCACTGTTGAACATAATTATCTAAGAGATGGTTTTTGGGCCAAAAGCAAACAGGAGGAAATAGCCTGTCCGGGTTTAAGTGTACAATTTCTGGTAAAAATTGATGATGTAACAGATAGTGTAAAAGCCAAACTAAAGGACGTAGCGCCAAACAATTATACTGCCAAACTTCCAGGTATTTTAAACGAAATGTCAACCAAAGCTTCAACTGGTACTGGGTTCGAAGTGCGTATAAGCAGTTTTTTTAAAGGAAACCAGTTTCTGCAATTTACTTACCAACGTTATAAAGATGTGCGGCTGGTTGGAACACCACCAGAAAATATTGGAAAATTTGGCGGTGATACCGATAACTGGGAATGGCCTCGTCACACCGGCGACTTTTCAATCTTCAGGGTATACCAGGCGGCAGATGGTAAGCCGTCCAGCGAATACAAATCGGATAATGTGCCTTACCAACCTAAACATTTTTTACCAGTTTCTATAAAAGGAGTTAACGATGGCGATTACGCTATGATATATGGTTACCCCGGAGGGACCAATCGTTATGAAACATCTGCGGGAATCAAACTAAAAGTAGATATAGACAACCCGAGCCTGGTAAAATTACGCGACCAACGTTTAAAACTAATGTTAGCTGAAATGATCGCTGACCCGGCCGTAAAAATTCAATTAGCAAGTTCTTATGCGGGTATAGCCAACTACTGGAAGTTTTTTGACGGAGAATCGAAACAATTGATCAAATACAACGTAATCGGTCAAAAAGAAAAAGAAGAAGCTGCTTTTGAAATCTGGGCGAAAGGCAAAACCGAATACGACAATTTATTTGCCAGTATTAAAAACGCGCACGACGCCTGGATGCCTTACGCTAAAGGCCGTGTTTATTTGTTTGAAGGCATCATGGGTTCGCCGTTAATGTCTTTCGCATCAACCCTTAAAACCCTCGAAACCGCCCTTCTGGCTTCACCTGCTAAACCAGAAGACCTTACTAAAACTATAAACACCGCGAAAACAGCCCGTGAAAAGTTTATGAAGGATGAGAACATCGCTTCCGACAAAAATATTCTGGCTTACGTTACACGCATATTTAATAAAGATATTGTGGCCGACCAGCAACCTACCGCTTTTTACAGCGCGCTCAATTCGGCTTATGGAGACCTGAACAAAGAAGAAACCTATAAAAAATTCGCTGAATTTGTTTTTGCCAACACGATGATCCTTGATAACGCTAAATGGGAAGCATTTATTGCGAAACCTGACCTGGCAGCTCTTCAGGCAGACCCGGCTTATAAAACAGCCATAGCCTTCCTGAACAATTATAACGATCGTTTCAATAAATTTTTCACCGATTTTACAGCTGTTAATTACGCGCTCACTAACAGGTATCAAAAGGGAATACTTGAAATGAAAAAAGGAACTGCCCTTTACCCGGATGCCAATTTTACCATGCGCATATCTTACGGCAATGTAAAATCGTATGTGCCAAGAGACGCTGTTAAATACAGCGAGATCTGTACGTTAAAAGGAGTGATGGAAAAATACAAACCAGGCGACTATGAGTTTGATCTTCCGGCCAAATTAATTGAGTTAATTAAAAACAAAGATTACGGTCAGTACCTCGACAAAAAAGCGAACGATGTGGTGGTGTCGTTCATAACTACCAACGACATTACTGGTGGTAATTCAGGGTCTCCCGTAATAAATAGCAAGGGGGAATTGATAGGTCTGGCCTTTGATGGTAATTATGAAGCACTGAGTCATAAGATCGCTTTTGATAAAGATCTCAACCGGACCATTTGTGTTGATATCCGCTATGTATTGTTCATTATCGAAAAATTAGGTGGTGCTAAAAACCTAATAGACGAATTAGTAATCACGAAAATTTAATTTTCTACTTCCAACAGAAAAGCAGGCGTATATGCCTGCTTTTTTTGTGCTTATTTTTTTGTGTCAGTGATTATTTCCCTGTTTTTTTGTCTTTACTTGGTAAAATATAACCTATTCGAAAGCCAGCGGTGCCGGAAAGACCTATGCCCGGATTACGCAAAAACCCATGATAATTGGAAATGCGGAAATACTCGCTGCTGTAAGGTCCAAGACTCTTCTTATAATCAGGATTGGTGTAGTTGACACTCTGTCCGGAAAACCCTACTCCAATATAATATTCAAGTGTAAAAACATTTCCAAGAATAAATTGACGGCCATAATTTACAAATCCGCCATATGCAAATGTGTTTATGTTGGTAGAAACATTGTTAGGTGTCGAATTATATGGGTTATAATACGCTGTTGTTACATTGGAAAAATAAAGATAAGAAAGTGCCAGGTCCAGCTTTATATAGCGTCCTTTTAATGGATGCGCGTACCTCAGCCCTTTAATCGCAAAATCCTGGCCCAAAAAGAACTTAACACCGGGTTTCAAATAAACACCCGTATAATCAGCTACCCTATAGTTATTATACAGCCTGTTGGGTGCAATGTTTTGTCTGTTAATCGCGTTGTTTATATAACCCAATTCAACATCAAGATTAGTTCCGACTTTTATGACCCGCTCGTAAGCAAATGAAAACTGCGAATTAACAGGGCTGAACGGATGAATCTTAATGACGCTCCGGTTATTGAGAATTTCTCCGTGTTCATTCTCGATGGATAGTTCGTCCGGTCTAAGCGCCTCTGAAAAGCCATTAGACAACGTATATTTAATCAACTTTTCTCGGCTAATCACATAAATAGGCCCATCCATGGCGATCGCCAGGCGGTACTTTACCTCGAGGTCGTTAATCTCGATGATTTTACCAGTAATTTTTTCTTTTTTCTTAGTATAAAGTGTGTCTGATTGCGAATATCCTGAAAAGACAATACACAACAGAATGATGGATGTAATCAGTTTCTTCATAGCCATGTGTTTTAATAAAGATATAAAAAAAACTAATTAATCCGACAAAATCGAATTAAACCCTCTGCTAATAAAGAAATGGCTTTAAAGCCGGGTCCATGCGTGAAGGTACGGGATTGGCCTGATAATACGAGTAAAAATTTTCATTGAGCATCTGCACAGTGAGCATTAACCTTTCGTAGAGATAACTTTTTTGTATAAAAACCTCCATCCTCTCTCCATTATAATTAAAACTCATGGCATCTTTTCTCCTCACTAAGTTGACTACATTAAAGGGAGTGGAAAACCCATTGAGCATTATGTAACTTACTTCCGGTGTTTTATCCAATCCCGCTTTTATTTTGCTTGAATATGGAAATGGTTTTTTGAGCTGATGGCCATATTTATTTTTTATCACCATAAATTCTTCGCTGGTAGTAGGGCTCCCTTTTTCCGTCACCACCCTCGCCGAGTCTTCGGGAATAAATCCGACAGTCGAATTATAGATGCGGTCGTTCTCTGCTAGGAGATAAAATTTCTCTGTCATCACAATTTTAGGATCAACCAAGAGATTCGTGTCTAAAAAAATGTTTTCTCTTGCTCCTTTCAAAAGCGTGTCCGCGAAATGACTGTAGATAAAATACACTTTGCTGAAGTCATAGTTTTTCAAGAATGCACGCATGATATTAACGTTTATGCCCGCAGTTTCCAATCTTTTTTCTCTTGCCAGTTTAGTATCCCCTTTTTTCTCCAGCGCATTAATTAAAATAGTATTTGCTTTTAATTTAACTATTAGCGCGCCGTCTTTTAACTGGTTAATCTGCCAGGCGCCAATCATCTTACGGCGCTTATAGAATTTTTCAAATTGTTCCCCGTCCTTATACTCTCTTTCAGCCGAGCGATCGGTTGGATCGTTTTGTGCAGGTAAGCACATGGCTAAAAAAACGAACAGCACAAGAACTAATTTATTTAACCTCTGCGCCATTTTCGATGTTAATTTTAACGGGAGACACAAAACTGAGTTCTCCATCAGAATTTTCAGCCATCAGAATCATTCCTTGACTTTCTATTCCTTTAATTTTACGCGCGGCCAGGTTAGCCAGCAAGCACACCTGCTGACCAATAATGGCTTCTGGTTTATAGTAAGCGGCAATGCCGCTCACAACCGTTCTTTTATCAAAGCCTGTGTCGATCGTTAATTTTAATAGTTTGTCAGTCTTAGGAACTGCTTCGGCAGCAATAATGGTCCCTGTGCGGATGTCCATTTTAGAAAAATCATCAAAAGAGGTTTCTGGTTTTAGAGGTTTAACTTCTTTATTAGTTTCCGCATTTTCCATTTTACTTTTTTGCAGTTTATCCAGTTGGGCCTGTATGTCTGCATCTTCCACTTTTGAAAACAACAGCTCTTCTTTGTTAATTTGGTGCCCGGCAGTCAAATTAGCCGTTTGTGATGCCGCCGGCCATTTTAAAGGTTGCACGTTAAGCATACTAAACAAACGCGAAGCGGTGAATGGTAGAAATGGTTCGGCAAGAATGGCCAAATTACAGGAAATTTGAAGCGCCACATTCATGATCGTTTTTACCCGCTCCCCATCTGTTTTTATCAGTTTCCATGGTTCAGTTTCCGCCAGATATTTATTTCCTAGGCGGGCCACACTCATCCATTCGGAAATGGCCTCTCTGAATTTAAACTGTTCGATGGCTTTCGCAATTTTGACAGGTGCCCTACCCAATTCCTCCAGTACAATCAGGTCTTCTTTAAGGTAGGTATTTGCAGCAGGCACTTTACCGTCATAGTATTTATGGGTAAGTACAAGTGTACGGTTAATAAAGTTTCCAAAAATAGCCACCAACTCGCTGTTGTTCTTTGCTTGAAAATCTTTCCACGTAAAATCATTGTCTTTGGTTTCGGGGGCATTTGAACATAGGGTATAACGCAATACATCCTGTTTATTCTCGAATTCAAGCAAATATTCGTGCAGCCATACCGCCCAATTACGGGAGGTGGAGATTTTTTCCCCTTCCAGGTTTAAAAATTCGTTAGCGGGTACATTGTCGGCCAAAATAAAATCGCCGTGTTCCATCAACATGGCGGGGAAAATAATGCAATGAAAAACAATGTTGTCCTTCCCGATAAAATGAATGAGGCGGGACTCTTCATTTTTCCAGTAGTCCTCCCAGGTATCTGGTAATAGTTCGCGCGTAGCCGATATATAGCCTATGGGCGCGTCAAACCAAACATACAGCACTTTTCCCTCGGCGCCGTCCACAGGTACAGGTACGCCCCAATCCAAGTCTCTGGTCATGGCTCTTGGTTGCAAGCCATCGCCGCTGTCGAGCCAACTTTTACACTGACCATAAACATTCGGTTTCCAATCTGTATGTTGATCGAGGTAAGCTTTAATTTTAGGCTGGAGTTTGTCCAAGGGCAAAAACCAGTTTTTGGTTTGTTTTAATACCGGTTTGCTTCCTGAAAGGGTTGATTTAGGATCAATGAGATCGGTCGCATTGAGCGAAGACCCGCACTTTTCGCATTGATCACCGTAAGCGTTAGGATTTGCGCATTTGGGACAAGTTCCCACAATATATCGATCAGCCAGAAATTGTTTTGCCTCAGCATCGTAATATTGTTCGGTTGTTTTTTCGGTAAACCCGTGTTTATCATACATCACCTTAAAAAAATCAGACGCGGTTTGATGATGGATTTCTGAACTTGTGCGAGAATATATGTCGAAGGATATCCCAAATGATTTAAAAGCATCGCCCATCATTTTATGATATTTATCCACCACGGCCTGCGGGGTGATCCCCTCTTTTTTGGCTTTTATGGTAATGGGCACACCATGCTCATCGCTCCCACATATAAATTTAACGTCGTGCCCGATACTTCTCAAGTACCTCACGTAAATGTCTGATGGCAAATAACAGCCTGCCAAATGTCCAATGTGCACCGGACCGTTCGCATAAGGAAGCGCGGCCGTTACTAATGTCCTTTTAAATTTTGAGTTCATACGCCATTTTCCGCCATGTATTTTGATTAGACCGATTTGTTAAAATCAAAAATGCGGAAATTTCATTACAAATTAATAATTGTTATCTTTAACAAAGGTAAAGATATCTTATTTAAAAGTAAATCCGCATGAGCAATAAGAAAGAAATCTGGAAAACGTTTACCATCGATGGTAAAAAACCAACAGTACCTTATGCTATTTCGAACCACGGTAGGTTTGGAGTAATGTCTGAAGACGGTAAAGTGGAGGTCCGTAGCTTTAAGCCTACCGCGGGCAACTACCGTTTTAATACCCGACAAAATGGAAAAAATAAAGCCATTTTCCTGGCGAAAGAAGTGGCTAAGGCCTTTCTTAAAAGGCCCTCCAACAAACATTTATTTGTTATTCATAAGGACCACAATTATTTGAATGACCATGTGGATAATCTGAAATGGGTGACCAGTAAGGAACACCGCGCACATACAACATTAAGTCCAAAATCCGTTTTAGCCCGGCAAAAAAAAGCTATTATCACGAGTTCTCATTCCAGAGTGTTGGATGAAAAAAGTGCTACCAATCTTAAAAAAATGATCTGGGATCCAAAAAGAAAACTGTCTTACAAACAACTGGCAGAAAAATTTGGCGTCTCAGAAATGCAGATTTACCGAATTAAAACAGGGCAATTCTGGTATCATATCAGGGTTGCGAATGAACCTCTTCATCCTAAGTACAAACAAAACCTAAGCAATATCGTGTATCAGGAAAAAAAAGCGGCAAAAAAAGCCGTGATTGACAGGAAAAAAACTAAACGGCCTGCCTCCAAACTAAAAAGGAAAAGATAAATGTCACTTTTGATCCCTCCTTACTTAACCAAGGGAGACACCGTTGTTATTATTGCCACCGCGAGAAAAATTAGTGACGCAGAATTACATCCAACTATCGCCATTTTAAATAGCTGGGGACTTGTTGCCGAATTAGCCCCGAACCTTTTCAAAAGCCACAATCAGTTCTCAGGTAGTGATGAAGAGCGTACTGAAGATTTGCAATGGGCGCTCAATCACAAAAGCGCTAAGGCTATTCTAATTGCGCGTGGAGGTTATGGTACGTTGAGAATTATTGACAATGTAAACTTTACCGAGTTTAAAAAAAATCCAAAGTGGCTGATTGGTTACAGCGATGTTACCGTTTTACACAGCCACTTGCAGAGCATTGGTATTGTTAGCTTGCATGCCACCATGCCCGTGAATTTTCTCCAGCACGAGGAGGCCACATTGTCGATAAAAAAATTATTATTCAACGAGCGCATTAAATACAACATCCCGGTACACCCGCTTAATAAGCGTGGTTTTGCTGAAGGCATTGTAGTAGGTGGTAATTTGTCCCTTTTGTATGCATTAAGCGGAAGTCCTTCGGAAATAGAATTTGATAACAAAATCTTATTCATAGAGGATCTTGATGAGTTCTTATATCACGTTGACCGAATGATGTTGCAATTAAAACGCAGTGGGAAACTTAAAAACCTTGCGGGCCTTATTGTTGGCGGAATGAGTGAAATGAAAGATAATTCGATTTCTTTTGGAAAAAATGCCGAAGAAATTATTTTTGATGCTGTAGCTGAATACGCCTATCCTGTTTGTTTTAATTTTCCCGCGGGGCACATTGAAGAAAACATGGCTTTCTACCTTGGCAAACCTGCTTCACTTGATGTGCGCGTCGACCATGTGGATTTTAACTATCTGAAATGATCTGCAAAACTTCCGATAACTTAGACCTTTATTACGAATTACATGGGTCCCCGACGGCAAAAGAAACACTCGTTTTTTTGAATGGCCTTACACAAAGCACTGCTGCCTGGGCATTATTAACTCCCTATTTTAAAGAAAAATATAAAATCGTGTTGCTTGACTTTATATTTCAGGGGCAAAGTTCTAAAAACAGTGCCTGGAGGAATTTTGACCAACACGCGGCAGACTTAAAGTTACTTTTGGAAAAAGAAAAAATTACCGATCCAATTCTGATTGGTATTTCCTACGGAAGTTTGGTGGCGCAGCACTTTGCGGTGCTTTTCCCAAATTCTCTCAGTAAACTTATTCTTATTTCCACCTTCGCGCATAAAACCCCTTATTATGAAGCTGTTGAACTGAGCTGGTGGAGAGCTCTGGAATTTGGGGGTTATAATTTAATGTTAGACATCATGTTGCCAAGTGTGCTGAGTGAAAGTTATTTTTCAAAACCTATTATCCCAATTCAGGTTATGAAAGATGCGAGAAAAGAAATTAACCAAAATTCTGACGCCATTTTTAATTTGATGCGGGCAACCAGGGAAAGGAGAGACTACCGAAGGGATTTGGAAAAAATTAAGATACCTACGTTGATCATTCAGGGAGAAAAAGATTTACTGTTGCCGGTTCATATGGCCAATGAAGTTCATTTGCATATCGCAGGCTCCAGGATGATTGTCATAAAACATGCCGGTCACACCCTAAACCTGGAACATGTGGATGAAGTGGCAAAAAGAATAGCTGACTTTTTAAATTAAGTCAAAAAGAGTGTTTACGCCCGGATAACGTCCGGTAGTAAATCCTTCCGCATAACTCACTCCAATGGCTCTTCCCCAAAGTGACATTTTACTGTTAAGGCTTTCTAAAAAATCTTTTCCGGAAATAGGTGTTACCGGTTCATTCGATCCGGGGTTGTAAAATTGAGACGAAAAAGCCATGATAGCCTTGTGTTTTATTTCCAAATATTCTGTGACATCAATAACAAAATCAGGATGAATGTATTGGTCCTGAATGTAATGATAAACCGCTTTTGGTCGCCAGGCCAATTGCTTTTCGCCATCCGAGGTAGTTTCAATTTTTACCAGGCCACTGTAAAAACAAGCTTCTGCTACCAACTGGGCTGCTCTTCCGTGATCGGGATGTCGGTCATTGATGGCATTGCATAAAATCACTTCGGGCCGGTGTTTGCGAATTTGTTGTATTACCTGCCGTTGATGTTCTTCATTGTTTAAAAAAAATCCATCTTTAAAATTCAGTTGTGTCCTGAATGAAACGCCAAGAATTTTAGCGGCGTTATTGGCTTCGACCGTGCGAAGTTCAGCATTTCCACGGGTACCTAACTCGCCACGTGTAAGATCGAGCATGCCTACCGATTTCCCGAGAGCAATGTGTTTTGCTATGGTACCACTGCAACTTAGTTCTATATCATCGGGATGAATCCCAATGGTTAAAATGTCAACTTTCATTTCTGGCATTCAGTTTTTTTGTAAGATCCGATATTTTTTCGTTTAGTTTAGGCAGGCTGCGAAACAGTACGTAGCTCCTTTTGTAATCTCCAATACTAAACGCTGGCGAGCCTTGCACGATTTCATTTTCTTTGTCAATATTGCCGCCAATACCCGACTGGCCGGCAATTTTTACCCCGTTCGCTATCTTTAAATGTCCGGCTATTCCCACCTGCGCGCCAATCATGCAATTTTTACCAACTTTGGTAGAACCCGCCACGCCCGAAAGACCAGCGATAACGGTATTCTCTCCTACCTCAGCGTTATGCGCAATCTGTACCAGATTATCTAATTTTACGCCTTTACGCAAAAGCGTTGAACCCAAAGTAGCCCTGTCGATAGAACTGTTTGATCCAATTTCCACATCATCTTCAATAACAACGTTACCTATTTGCGGAACTTTAGCAAATGTCTGGCCTTCGGCATTTGGCGCAAAACCAAAACCGTCACTGCCAATTACCGTATTGGCATGTACTGTACAATTCATTCCCAGCACGCATTCATGATATATTTTAACTCCGGAAAATAAAGTGGTGTTATCCCCAATTACACAATTGTCTCCGATATACGTATGCGGATAAATTTTCACTCCGTTCCCAATTTTAACGTGTTGTCCTATGTAGGCAAATGCTCCAATATAACAATCTGATCCTACCGTTGCACTGGGCGAAACGAAACTCGGCTGTTCTACACCCACTTTGTTCCCTTTTATCTGGGTGTACATTTCCAGCAGTTTGGCGAAGGACTCATACGCATTATCAACACGAATTAATGTACAGGTAGATTTAACGGGTTTATCTAAAACCAATGTTTTATTCACTATAACAATACTTGCATCCGTTGTGTAAATGTGATTCGTATAGAGTGGATTGGCCAAAAAAGAAAGGGTCTTTGGCGCTCCTTCTTCAATCTTTGAAAGGTTGTTTACTATGACCTCCGCGTCGCCTTCAACGATTCCATGTAAAAGCTGCGCTATTTGCTGGGCTGAAAATTCCATAATTTTAAACTTTTTAAAATTAATTATTTTATTAATACCTCATCTTTTAATCGCCTGCGCGTTATTAATTACTGCTAACAGGCCTTGTTTTTCCGTCTGCCAAATTAAGGTGTTTTTCACCTTTGCCGTATTCAATTTATAAACGGCTAATTTTGGTGATGAAAGTACCTCGTTGAGTTTTTGTCCTATCGTGAAAGGATCATGATCTTGAATAAAATCTCCCACTTCATACCTACTAATTATTTTTTCTATCTCTGGAAGACGGCTTGCCAATACCGGAACTCCTGCATGGAGGTAATCAAAAATTTTATTTGGCAAACTGTTGTAATAATTTGGATTCGTGTTTTTATCAAAGCTGACGCCGAGATCTGCATTAAGAGTATAATGGATCAATTCGTGTTTTGGAATTTTATCAATCATCCTTACCTTTTCGTTTACCCCTAATTCCACAACCAGCTGTTTTAATAATTTCCAGCAATCGCCACTTCCAACAATCAATAACAGAGCATTTTCAACATATTTCATGGCAGCCACCAACTCTTCAGCTCCCCTATCTATGTTTATTCCCGCTCCTTGAAGTAAAATAATTTTTTTGTTGGCCGGCAGGTTGAGCTGTCCTTTTGTTTTTGGGGACGCCGTATTTATCGTTTCTGGAATATTCCTTACCACATTGAATTTTACATGATACTTTTCCTCAAAAATGGCGGCGATACTATCATTTACCGTAATACAGTAATCAAGTTTAGGCACAATCCAACTTTCGAGCTTTAACCAGATTTTTCGTTTTACTGGCGACCGGAGCAATTCGGGCACATCACAAAACAGTTCGTGGCTATCATATATTAATGGAATATGCTTTAATTTCGCAATTAAAAAATTAGGTAGAAGTGTATCCAGGTCATTTGCATAAAGTAAATCCGCTTTCCTAAAAAGGAGTTTAAAAAAAAGACGCCAGGTATAAAACAGATAAAAAAAAGGTCCGCTTTTCGCAATCATTTTCATCCGGATAGCCTTATAGGGCCAGTCCTCAAGTGGCAATGACGTGGGCAATTTTCTTCCAACTAAAACTACCTCAAAGCCACTCTCAATAAGGGCCAAGCATGTTTTTTTAACGCGGTTGTCAGTTACCAGGTCATTTATTACACTTACTATTGCTATTTTCTTTGTTGTAAACAAATACTTTGTTGATATTGGGCTAAAGATAGAAATATTACCCTGAAATTATTGGTTATTTTTGTTTTGCATGATCACCATAAGAGAACGGGTAAACCTGAAACCCTATAATACATTCGGAATTGAAGCCTATTGCGATTTTTTTACCGAAATAAATTCCACTTCTGATTTTCTGGAGTTAATTAAAACCGATACGTATCAAACCAATCGTAAATTAATAATTGGAGGAGGAAGCAATTTGCTTTTTACGAAAGATTTTAATGGCATTGTTGTTAAAAATAATTTGAAAGGCATTGAGGTTTTATTGGAAAACGATCTTGAGATCATCGTAAAGGCGGCGGCCGGAGAAAACTGGCATCAGTTTGTTTTATATTGCATAGCACATAACTATGCGGGGTTGGAAAATCTGTCGTTAATCCCCGGTTGCGTTGGGGCCAGCCCAATGCAAAACATAGGGGCCTATGGTGTAGAAATAAAAGAAGTTTTTGAAGAACTGGAGGCTTATTCAATGACCACAGGTGAGAAAAGAATTTTTAAAACCAAAGACTGCGGATTTGGTTACCGTGAAAGTGTGTTTAAGCACAAATATAAAAATCAGTACCTAATTGCATCGGTAAGTTTCAGGTTAAAAAAACAGGTTAAACTCAACACCACCTACGGCGCTATCAATACCGAACTAGCCGCTATGCAGATAACTTCTCCGACTATTAAAGACGTGTCCAACGCTGTCATCCAGATTCGTCAAAGTAAATTACCTGACCCTGAGGTAAGCGGTAATGCCGGTAGTTTTTTTAAAAATCCGGAAGTAAGCGCGGATAAACATGATGAACTAAAACAAAGATTCGCTAATCTGGTGGCTTATCCTCTAGCAAATGGCAACTACAAACTGGCCGCAGGTTGGTTAATCGAGCAATGTGGATTAAAGGGTTATGAAATGAATGGGGCCGCAGTACATAACCGACAGGCACTTGTTCTTATCAATAAAAATAACTGCTCCGGTGTAGACGTTTTTGCCCTTTCAAGCTATGTTTTACAGAAAGTATTTGATACATTTGGCGTGCTGCTTGAGCGTGAAGTGAACATTGTTTGATGACCGTTTTATTTTTATACACCGAATTGGCGGATTATTTCCTAAAATGCTGTGATGAACTATCCAAACACAATGACGTTCATGTTATCCGTTGGCCAGTAAACAAAGAGGCACCGTTCAAATTCAATTTCTCCGAAAAGATAAAGATTTACACTAAGAGTGACTATTCTGGTAACGCGTTGCGCGATTTAATAGCAGCAATTAACCCTGATATTATTGTTTGTAGCGGATGGGTAGATAAAGAATACCTGAAACTAACGAAACCATTTTTCGGAAAGGTCCCTACCGTTATTACCTGCGATACACGTTGGACCGGCTCCTTAAAACAATATGTCGCGCTTTTATTGAGTCGTTTTTTTCTACTTAGCACGTTTTCACATGCCTGGGTGCCAGGAAAAGCGCAACGGCAGTACGTGAAAAAACTGGGGTTTAAACAGGATAAAATAATGGAAGATTTTTATTGTTGCGACCTGAATAAGTTTAACGCGGTTTACGCCCGCCTTAAACTTCTAAGAGAAAAAGAATTTCCAAAACGCTTCCTGTACGTTGGTCGCTATTACGATTTTAAAGGCATACAGGATCTCTGGCAGGCCTTTATTCAATTACAGGAAGAACAGCCTAACGAATGGGAACTCTGGTGCCTGGGCACCGGAAGTATTATGCCGATACAGCATTCCAAAATAAAACACTTTGGATTTGTACAACCTGCCGAACTGGAACCTATTATAGAAAAAACCGGCGTTTTTGTGTTACCCAGCCGATTTGAGCCCTGGGGAGTAGTTGTTCAGGAATACGCCGCCGCTGGGTTTCCCTTATTACTCAGCAACGCGGTAGGCGCAAAGGAGACCTTTCTCGAAGAAGGGACAAACGGATTTTCCTTTGTTTCAAAAGACGTTGAGGGTTTAAAAAAACAACTTAAAAAGATACTGGAATTAAGTACTAAAGACTTACTTTTAATGTCTGAAAAAAGCCATGGCCTTGCCCAAAAAATAAGCCCTCACAAATGGGCAGCCCAGGTGAAAGAAATGTATGATGGATTCGGCAAAAAATAAAATCCTTGTTACCGGTGGCGCTGGAAATATAGGAAGTGCTTTGATTGAAAAACTGATTAGCGACCCGGCAAATTTTGTCGTAATTCTGGATAACCTGTCAACAGGCTTTCTATCGAAATTACCGGGCGGTCGTTTTACCAACTGGAAATTTATTAATGCTGACGTGAATCATTTAAATGATATTGCTGCGGTGATGCTCTCTTACAATTTTGATTATGTTTTTCACCTTGCTGCGGTTGTTGGCGTATTGCGCACACAAGAAAATCCGGTTGACGTATTAAATGATATTGAGGGAATTAAAAACATACTTAACCTTTCAAAAAATTCGTCGGTAAAACATGTTTACTTTGCTTCCAGCTCGGAAGTGTATGGCGAGCCGGTTGAACTACCGCAAAATGAACACAAAACGCCACTTAATTCGCGTGTACCCTATGCGGTAGTAAAAAATGTCGGCGAGTGTTTTTTCAGAAGTTACTGGCAAACCTACCAATTGCCATACACCATTTTCAGATTCTTTAATACCTATGGTCCAAACCAAAGTACTGATTTTGTTGTTTCCCGTTTCCTTGCATCCGCCCTTAAAAATGAGGATATTACGTTATATGGCGATGGCATGCAAACCCGCACATTCACCTATGTAACAGACACCATAAATGTTTGTTATAAAATTTTTGAAAACAAACTATTGGTCAACGATGTAATTAATATCGGTAACGACGAGCTAATGACCATTAAAGATCTGGCTGAACTCACGATCCGTCTTACCGCTTCTTCTTCAAAAATCGTCCATTTACCGCCTTTGAAAGAAGGTGATATGACCCGTCGGCAACCCGATAACCGTAAAATGCGTGAAATTCTTGACAAAAAACTCCTAAACGTAGAAGATGGTATAAAATTAATGCTCAACGACGCCCGCTTTTTAAAATCTATAGGAAGGGGGTAGGTTATGTGCGGCATCAATGGTTTTATTTCACAAAAATTTTCCGTCGAAGAAAAAGTATCCTTTGTCCGTAAAATGAACACGGCCCTTGCGCACAGAGGGCCTGATAATGATGGTATCTGGCATAACGAGACATTGTGCTTAGGGCATCGTCGGCTCTCCATCATTGACCTGAGTTCAGACAGCAACCAACCTTTTTTATCAAACGACAAACGCTACATTATTATTTATAATGGCGAACTTTATAATTATAAGGAGTTAAAGCTTGAGTTACAAAGATCAGCACATGGAAGTGCACACACTCCTTATTTTTTTAATAGCGCTTCGGACACTGAAGTAATTCTCGCGGCCTATATCCGTTGGGGCAACAAGTGTCTTGACTATTTTAACGGAATGTATGCCTTTGCCATTTATGACACACAGTGCAACAAAGTACTGATTGCCCGTGACCGGACCGGTGTTAAGCCACTTTACTACTATTATGGCGAAGAAGGCTTCATTTTTTCAAGCGAAGTCAGGCCTATTATTCACTCGGGAATCAAATCGTTTTCTCTTAACAAAGAGGTTATCGCCGAATATGCGATGTACCAAACCGTTTTGGCTCCCCATACCATTATTAAAGGTGTTAAAATGCTTCTGCCCGGTCATTTGATAGAACTTGATAACGGCAAACCAACTATAAGTCAGTATTATTCCTTCAACAAAATAGACCCTACATCCGAAAACTTGTCGTACAGCCAGATTTGCTCGAAAGTTAACGAGCTACTTACTCATTCTGTGCAACAAAGATTGATTGCCGACGTTCCTTTTGGCGCTTTTCTTTCGGGAGGAATCGATTCCAGCGCTGTAGTTGGACTGATGAGCAAGGTGAGCAGCGAAAAGGTACAAACATTTAACGTCAGTTTCGAGGAGCGTGATTTTTCAGAAGCAAAGTACGCACGATTGATCGCAAAAAAATTTAATACAGAACACCACGAAATTAAACTAACGCCAAACGACTTTTTGAAACAATTACCCGAAGCTCTTTCAGCGACAGATCATCCGAGCGGCGACGGACCAAACACTTACATTGTTTCAAAAGCGACAAAAAACGCGGGAATTACTATGGCTTTGAGCGGCATAGGCGGCGATGAACTTTTTGCGGGTTACGATGTGTTTAAACGAATGGTGGAATTGCAAAAAAAATCATGGTTAAATGCCGTGCCACATTTCGTTAGAAAAACTACCGGGTTTGCGATACAAAAACAAAAAAAATCTATTAGCGGAAATAAAATTGCAGAACTTCTGGGAGAGTCAAAAATTAATTTTAATTCCGCCTATCCACTTAACCGAAGTTTATTTACGCAAAAAGAACTCGCTTCCCTTTTAAAAAATTCCCAGCCATTTAACCAGATCAAAAAAATAATGTTAGATGTGCCACAAATTGAGGGGCACTTGTTAAGCGCAGTTTCAATTGCTGAGTTAAACACTTACCTTCAAAATGTATTGTTGCGTGACGCAGACCAAATGAGTATGGCCGTGGCACTTGAAGTGCGAGAACCATTTCTCGACTATCGCCTCATGGAATTCGTATTTGGAATACATGACCTGCATAAATATCCCCATAGCCCAAAAAAATTACTGATAGACAGTCTTGGCGATCTGCTTCCGACAGAAATTGTAACCCGACCAAAAATGGGGTTCACATTGCCCTGGCAATACTGGCTAAAAAACGAATTAAAATCTTTTTGTGAAAAACATATTCATGAATTTTCAGAATATGATTTTTGTAATAAAAACGAAATCCGCAAATTGTGGCAACGTTTTTTGGAAAACGATAAATTGGTAACCTGGAGCAGAATATGGCACCTGGTGGTACTCAACAACTGGATAAAAGAAAATAACGTACAAGCTTAACAAATTGAGTAAACCCAAAATAGCTGTATTGATAGACTGGTATCTGCCAGGAACAAAAGCAGGTGGCCCTGTGCGTTCAGTGTATTCACTTGTTAATCTTTTAAAACCTTACTTTGAATTTTATATAGTGACCAGTGATAAAGATTTAGGTTGTACTGAATCCTATAAAGAAATTACTTCTGATAAATTGTTCGAAAAAGAAGGGATACATTATTACTTTTTTAGTTCGGAAAAATTAAACTCGAAAAATATGTTGAGGGTTCTAAAACAAATTGATCCGGCATTAATTTATTTGAACAGCTTCTGGTCCTTTCATTTTTCAATTAGTATTGTTAACATCAAAAATAATTTTGCACTAGATACACCGGTTTTACTTGCTCCAAGGGGCATGCTTGGAAAAGGGGCTTTAGGCTTAAAATCGTTGAAAAAAAGGTTATTTCTCCTTTTGGCAAAAACGCTGGGTTGGTACAAAATCATTTTATTTCACGCCACGCAAAAACAGGAAGAGGCGGACATTAAAGCAAAATTTCCGTATGCCAAAATCCGGATTGCGCCCAACATTAATTCGTCACCGGTTTTATCGAATACAAGTATAAAAGCTTCAAAAAAACTCCGGCTATTTTTCCTTTCAAGGGTTTCAGAGATTAAAAATTTACACTTCGCGCTGGAGCTATTAAAAGAAATTCCACCGCAGTATGCTATTGAATATGATATCTTTGGTAACATTGAACACGAATCCTACTGGGCTATCTGCAAAAGCATTATTGCTTCGCTACCAGCTCATGTTCAGGTGTCCTACAAAGGAGAAATTCCTTTTCACGAAGTACAACACGTTATTTCTTCGTATCACTTTTTATTGCTGCCTACACTAAATGAGAATTATGGTCATTCCATTGTAGAAAGTTTATTATCGGGTTGCCCGGTAATAATTAGCGATCAAACTCCCTGGACCGATTTGGAAGAAAACAATGCCGGCTTCTCAATACCTTTAAATGATCGGCAAAAATTTGTAGAAGCAATTAGATCCGCAGCAGACATGGACCAGTCTGCCTTCTCAAAAAAAAGCAAAGCCGCAAATGATTACATCTGTAAAAAAATCGACCTTAATTTAGTTTTAACGCAATATAAAACCTTATTTAATGACTGTATTAAAAACCGACCTTTCAACATTTAATAACGATTGGTACAAACCCGGAAAATCTCTTGCATACAGAATTCTCTGGTATCTTATCAACCTTTGTTTTTTTCGATCTCCATTTCCTTTTTATGGCCCCAAACGGTTTTTGCTACGGCTTTTTGGCGCAAAAGTGGGCAAGGGCCTTATCATAAAACCACACGTTTCTATAAAATCACCGTGGCGATTGGTAATTGGTGATCATGTATGGATTGGTGAAGAAGTGTGGATAGATAACCTGGCAAAAGTGACTTTGAAAAGTCACTCGTGTATTTCTCAGGGGGCGCTATTGCTCTGTGGAAATCACAATTATAAAAAGACCACTTTCGATCTGATTGTTGGTGAAATTATGTTGGAAGAGGGGGCGTGGGCTGGCGCAAAAACCGTAATCTGTCCTGGAGTGCGTTTAGGAAGTAACAGTTTGCTAACGGTTGGAAGTATTGCTACCACGAGTATTGAAGCCAACTGGATCTATCAGGGAAACCCGGCAAAAAAATTGAAAATAAGAGAAATAAAATACTAAACTCTGGTGTAATTTTGCCGACCAGATCCCGACTACAATCCGACTAGAGATAAGCTGTATGTCTTTCTAGTAAACGATTCAAATTATTGTTTTGTTCTTATCGTCGATCCTTTCTACGCGGTTCACCCCTTTTACACGTCTCAAATTATCGATCAAATGATTTAAGTGTTTGGTGTCATGCACATAAATCATAATTGTTCCTTCAAAAATACCATCGTCGGTATCAAAGTTAATCGAGCGCATGTTTACGTTATTTTCGTTTGAAATAACTTTGGTAATATTATTTACGATGCCTAACTCATCCGTTCCCGTAATTTTAACCCCGGCCAGGAAGGAGATTAACTCATCGTTCATCCATTTAGCTTTAACGACACGATACGCGTAATTGGACAATAGTTTGATGGCATTTGGACAATTGACTCTGTGAATTTTAATTCCTTCGCCAACAGTTATAAAACCAAATACGTCGTCGCCGGGAATGGGATTACAGCAAGGAGAAAGTTTATAGTCCAGTTTTTGCAGGTCATCCCCGATAACCAACATGTCTGATTTCCCACGAGCATTGGTAACAAGTTGTTCCAAATTTGGCGTTTCGGATTTTTTCGATTTTTTTGTAGGTTTCTCCCTGAATTTTATAAAGTCTCTGATTTCCTTCAAGTCCACATTGCCAAGGGCCGCGCGATAAAATAGTTCCTGCGAAGAAGGAAGTTTTAAATAGCTGTAGAATTCGTTAATTACACTATTGTTAAAATTCAGTTTGTATTTATGAAACTTTCGTTCCATAATTTCTTTTCCCTCTTCCGCTATTTTTTTCCGTTGATCTTTGAGACTGTTTTTGATTTTCGATTTGGCTTTAGCTGTGATTACATAATTGAGCCAATCGTCTTTCGGTGTTTGTTTGTTGCTGGTGAGTATTTCAACCTGGTCGCCACTCGTTAGTTCATAACTTAGTGGGACCAGTTTATGGTTCACTTTTGCTCCAATACAGTGTTCCCCCACTTTTGTGTGGATTTCAAAAGCAAAGTCCAGCGCAGTAGCCATAACCGGTAAAGTTTTCATATCCCCCTTTGGGGTGAATACAAACATTTCGTCGCTAAATAAATTCAGTTTAAAGTCATCAATAAACTCGAGGGCATTGGGATCAGGGTTTTCGAGCATTTCGCGGATGCGCAACAACCAATTTTCCAGCTTACTCTCTTTTTCTGTAGCGCTGTCCTTGTATTTCCAATGTGCAGCATATCCGTTTTCAGCCAACTCATCCATGCGCGTGGTCCGTATCTGAACTTCGACCCATTTACCCTCTGGTCCCATCACAGTGGTGTGAAGACTTTCGTAACCATTACTTTTTGGCGTGCTAATCCAATCCCTCAATCTTTCCGGACTTGGATGATAAAAATCGGTAATAATGGAATAAATCTTCCAACAATCTGACTTTTCTTTTTCTAGCGACGAATCAATGACGATCCTGATGGCGAAAAGATCATAGATCTCCTCGAATATCACATCTTTGGTTTTAATTTTGTTATAAATACTAAAAATAGATTTTGGTCTTCCAAAAATTTTGAATTTAAAGCCCTGTTCTTTCAGAATTTCCTCAAGAGGCTCAATGAATTTTTGAATAAATTTCTTCCGCTCCGGTTCGCTTTCTTTTAGTTTATTGGCTATCTCATTGTATGCGTCCTCGTTGGTATATTTCAGGCCAAGATCCTCCAACTCAGTTTTAATGGCGTTAAGTCCCAAACGGTGAGCAAGTGGGGCATAAAGAAACAGGGTTTCGCTAGCAATTTTCATCTGCTTATCACGCTTCATGTGCTCCAAAGTGCGCATGTTGTGTAAACGGTCGGCGAGTTTGATCAGGATCACACGAATATCCTCACTCATAGTGAGCAACACTTTCCTGAAATTTTCGGCCTGAATAGACGTATTGGTGTTATCAATAACTCCCGATATTTTCGTGAGCCCATCTATGATCTGGGCCACTTTTTCACCAAATAATCCTTTTACATCATCGAGGGTAAGATCGGTGTCTTCAACCGTGTCATGCAATAAAGCACAAACAATACCCGTTGTACCAAGTCCTATTTCTTCCGCGCAAATTTGCGCAACTGCTATCGGATGATAAATATAGGGCTCGCCGCTTTTTCGGCGCATTTGCTTGTGGGCTTCTACAGCCACTTCAAACGCCTTTCGTATAATTTCCTTATCTCCCTTTTCCAACCTGCGTTTGCAGGCATTTATCAGCTTTTTGTAGCGGTTTAAGATCTCTTTTCGTTCTGCTACCAGGTCAATCTGCATATCTAAACTATTTTGTTCTAAATGTATGTTGAAGGTATTACATTTATGCAATATTTAAAATACTATAATTTGAAATTTTTGCTCTATCTCGTGTACTTCTATCGCTCCGCAACGCTTCGCGGATTCATAAATACACTCCGTCTGCTGAAGGCGGAATTAAGTTTTGAAAAAAAGTTTGGAATCAAAACTTCCACCATAAAAAGAAGCGCGTCAGACGAGTTTTTTCACTATCAGGGAGCTGGTTATTTGGTTTTGATCCGGCTTTTTAATTTAATGGCACCCCATACGAAAAAATTCCGTTTTTTGGATATTGGCAGTGGTAAAGGTCGGGCAGTATTTGTGGCGGAATACTGTGGATACGAGCACTTGATTGGGATTGAACTGGACAATAAGTTAACAGAAGAGGCTCGTCAAAACGCGACACGTTATGTTCCGAGAAACAAAATATCCGAGATTCAGTTTATAACTGACAACGCGCTTACGCATAATTATATAAATGAACCCAGTGTTTATTTCCTTTTTAATCCCTTTAATTCGAATGTGTTAATGCGTGTTCTCGAAAAAATCCGGGCGTCTACAAAATCTGAAACGTGGTTTATTTATATGAACCCTTTATTTCGGCAAAATTTTGAAAATCAAAATTCGCAACTTGTCGCTGAAATTAAAACAGGCCGCTATCTGGAAGCGGTCATCTATAAATGGCCAAAATCAGAGGCCTAATCCGTCATTTTTCTATTTATCCTTCATCTGTTAAAATTGATTTATTTGAGAAAATAATCAGTAATTTTAAAAATCTAAATCCATTAAGGCGTTGCATATTATGAAAAAATTTACTCTTCCGCTTCTTTTTAGTCTGCTATCATTAATCGCTCGATCACAAGTTCCGGGCGATACCATTGTAGTAAAGGCATTTAAATACGGCAGCGGGAACAGAGACACCATGCTCATGTTTCCAAACAACCCGAATCTAACATTCGAAAAAATAATCATGAAATACAACATGCGTTGTAAAAACAACCTTGTCTCTACACAGGCTGCTCCTAATCAAGGTTGTGGTGAATGGGACTACTCCTGTAACACGTTTGTGGTAGACTCCACCAGAGTCGAAAATGACCTCAACAACCACCCAAGTCATATAATTTCAGGCTTTACCGGTTCTTCTTTCAATTACGTTACACAGCCGGTTTTCGATTATTACGCTTTCAGTCAAAATACGGTAACGCTTAATAACATTATTTCAGAAAACCAGTACACCGTTGGCCTCGGAGCCAATGCGGTTCCCAATCTACTTAATGGAAACGAAAAATCTGGCCGTACCCAGCTGTTGTTTACTGCGGCTGAGTTAGCCAGTGCAGGTTTTACACCCGGTAATATTGATGGAATTTTATTAAATGTTGCTAATGCGGGTGGTGGCGTTAACTTTTTTAAAGTAGGGGTCAGACATACAACTCTTACCGTGTTAAATGCGAGTACATTGACTGTTACAGGATTTACCAATGTATTCAACCAGAATTATTCTTTTGCAAACGGCAATAACAGAATTCAGTTTCATACAGCCTTCGTTTGGGACGGTTTAAGTAATGTACTTCTCGATTTTTCTTTTACCAATACCGTTCCCACTAACCCGATTATTTTTAATGGCCTAAATACCGCGGGAGCTATGGTACTTTATGCTAATAACAATTACGCTCTTGACCTTTCGGCTATGGGCCATTCTTACCTGAATCCCGCCCAATTCTCTTCTATTACCAATTCGTTAAGTATTACTTTTTGGGCCTATGGTAATGCAGGAGTAGCAGCTGGAAATTCCATCCTTTATGGTGTAGCGTCCAACCCTTCTCAACGACAGTTAAACGTTCACCTGCCTTGGAGCGACAATAATGTCTATTTTGATTGTGGTTACACAAACGGTGGCTTCGACCGTATAAACAAAGTATCGGTGGCTTCCGAACAGGGAGGTCAGTGGAACCATTGGGCCATTACTAAAAATGCCACCACGGGGGTTATGCGGATATACCTAAACGGTGTTTTATGGTCTTCTGGTACAGGAAAAACAAAGCCAATCTCATTATTGACATTAATTTTAGGCAAAGACCTTGATCTATTGAATAATTACAAAGGTAAAATCAATGAACTAACTATTTGGAACCAGGAACTCGGACTTTCTGATATTCAGACCTGGATGAATAAACCAATTACAAACAACCATCCTTTGTACACAAATTTAGTAGCGTACTATAAAATGGATGAAGGCGCCGGGTTAACGCTTACCGATTCGAAATTCAACCTGACGTCTGGTGGCGTTAATCTTCAATGGAGCTACGAGCGTGGTCATAACCTCAACAGGATGTTTAGCGAATCTACACTCCGTCCCAACGTAACTTTTTTACGTGGTAATTATAGTATGAATACCTCGACTGTCGTAACGATGGATTCGGTAGCACGAAATCCAAATATTGTTCAGCAATACTCTATTACCTCCAATGCCAATGTTACACCTTTCTTAAGCGATGCGGTGGTGCCTACTACTACATCGTATTTCTATGCAACAACCCCATCCAATATATTTAACGGTGACAACGGAACACTAACAGGCACTATAGCCGTTACTGCTACCGGTAGTATTAGCATTACCAACCTACCTTATTACAAACGTTATCCTTTTTACAATGAATTACTTTCGTTTGTAACTCCTTATGGTAAAGGATTGAGCCTTGGTGCTGCTGGTAAAACCTGGTATTATGATGTAACTGATTTTACACCTGTGCTCCGCGGTCCGAAACGTTTCTTAATGACGATGGGTGGTGAATATCAGGAACAAATGGATATTGATTTCTGGTTTATTGTAGGCACCCCGCCGAGAAATGTTTTAGAGTTCAAACAATTGTGGCAGGGTGGTGCACGCTGGGGTGGTCCCAGCATAGGAAGTATTATTAATGACACGCGATTCAATACCTTAAACGTTCCGGTGCTTGCAAATGGACAAAGTTTTAAGCTTCGCTCCACTATTACCGGTCACGGTGCCGAAGGGGAGTTTAGTCAGAACGGCGGGCAAATTACTCATCAATTTAACCTGAATGGGGGAGCCCCTGAATTCAATTGGATAATTACAACTAATTGTACCCGCAATGTTATATTTCCGCAGGGCGGAACGTGGGTTTATAATCGCCAGGGCTGGTGTCCTGGGCAAACTTCTGTGACAAAAGAATATGATGTTACTCCTTACATAACGCCCGGCGCAACCGTAACTATGGATTATAGCTGTAGTAATCCGCCGGTTGCTAATGGAGACTACCGCTTTATCGTTGCCAATCAGTTCGTAACTTATGGAAGCGCTAACCATAGCCTAGACGCTAGTCTGGTTGACGTATTGGCCCCTAGCAACAAAGTTTTATATTCAAGAAAAAATCCAATTTGTTCAAATCCGGTGGTTTTAATCAGAAACACTGGATCTACAAACCTTACAAGTGTGAGTATTGATTATTGGATCAACAATGCAAGCTCAAAACAGACCTATACCTGGACCGGTAATTTGGCGTTTATGGACACCGTGAGTGTGGTGCTGCCTGCCGCTAGTCTCTGGCTAGATGGCCTACAAGTGAGCAACAATGCGTTTAACGTAGAAATAAAAGCTGCTAACGGCGTTGCCGATAACTATGCTTTCAACAATGTATTCCATTCTCCATTTACAATGTATGATGTATTACCGCAAGTGTTCAGTATTGAATTTAAAACCAACAACAATTACACGCACAATACTTACACGCTGGTAGATGAAAATGGCAACGTAGTGGGCAACAGCAATTTTACGGCAGCCAATACAATTTATGAAGACAGTTACGTATTAGCGGGTTGTTATACTTTGTTTGTTGAAGATATTGGCGGGGATGGTTTAACCTGGTGGGCAAATCCCTCTCAAGGCTCGGGCTACGTAAGAATCAAAGATATACAGTTAAACACCATTAAAAACTTTCAAACAGATTTTGGTGGTGGATTCCAGTATAGTTTTTCTACCATCGATCCGGTGATTACATCCGTACCTAAAAATCTACTAGACGCCTCGCTGAGCCTGTTCCCAAATCCCGCACATAACCTTTTTGCTCTGAGCGGTAGCGAATTAGAAGGGGCCACTATTGTTATTACGAATATTATTGGACAGTCCATGGACGTTCCTTCCGTAAAGAAAAATGATCGGGTGGAATTTAATACAAGCTCGCTGAACAAAGGCGTTTATTTTGTAACTGTTACTAAAGGTGGTGAAACGGTAACGAAAAAGGTAATTATCAATTAGGAGTTGCGATTCTTGATTGATGAAGGCCTTCAGGTGCGGTGCAACGAAAGTTGTAAGGATCCTGAGGGCCTTTTTTGTGTCATCCTAGTGGGTTATCCCCTTTTTAATTCGATCCTAAAAACGGTGCCTTTGTTTGGCTCACTACTCTGAACATAGATCTTGCCTTTATGATAAATTTCTATGATGCGTTTACACAGGCTCAACCCAAGGCCCCAGCCTCTTTTTTTGGTAGTAAAGCCCGGCTCAAAAACTGTTTTGAATTTCGATTTAACAATGCCTTTCCCCGTATCTTTAATATCGATGCAAATCCACTCGGGTAAACCGGTTAGGGCAACCGTAATTTCTCCTTTACCATCCATCGCGTCTACGGCGTTTTTACAAATGTTTTCAATTACCCATTCAAATAGCGGCACCGACATCTCCGCATAAAGGGGTTCGGGCGGTAAATTCAAATAGTAATTAACGTTTTTTGATGTGCGTTTTTTTAAATAATCGATCGACTCCATCAATACCTCATTTACGTTTTGTTCAACAAGCGTAGGTTGGGAGCCAATTTTACTGAACCGTTCGGTAATAGTATTCAGGCGTTTCACGTCCTGCTGCATTTCCTGGATGATGCTCTCGTCGACACCGATTGACAACAAGTGCTCATTCCAGGCCATAAGGGAAGAAAGCGGAGTGCCTAGCTGATGAGCGGTTTCTTTGCTCATCCCTACCCAAACTTGATCTTGTTCCGCTTTCCGCGCCGTACTAAATAATACATAAGCAATGATGAGAAATAGCCCAATAACGCCAAACTGGACATAAGGATAAAATTTAAGCTGAGTAACCAATTCGGATGGCGCATAAAATATATAGTATTGAACCCCCACACCTAAATCAACCGGAATTGGCTCATTAAGCGCGGAAAGCTCTTCGAGTTTACTCTTCAATTTTTCCGGCGTATTCACCAATAACGAATCGGTCTTTCCTAAGGCAATTACGGAATCTTTTGATTGGTTTGTATAAATAACTGGCACCTCTGCACTATTACGTACAACCTCAATAATAAACGACTTTATCAAACTATCAAACACCAGTTTAATGTCATTAAACAATTTGCTATCCTTATGGTAAAGTTTCTGTTTAAGGCCTTTGTATACGTCAATCTCCATTGGCGCATAAAGTTCTTTCATGATTTTTAACTGTTCCTCTAAATAGGCAGGATCATTTTCCCTTGCTGAGTCAAGATTTCGGGATGTTGCAATATTATCCTTATCATCCGTTAAAATTACTGGTACGGTTGTGTTATCCTGCAATACCTTTAGTACAAAAGAATAATCCTGATCTGTTTTCAGATCTCCATTACTTAACTGACGGGTTGCTTCAGCGAACAACTCCGCTTTTTGCATTTCGCCGATCTTTATCTTCTCGAAAAGTTCTTTGGTGAATTTAACAAGGCTTGCTTTTTTTTGAACGGCTTTCGCCCACAGTTCCACTTTTTGTTTTTCATTCTGTTTGATCCTCTTCACCAGGTCGGTTGTATACCAAAACGAAGCAATCACGATTAAGAGGGCAGTGGCTGCCAGTCCAAGTTTCCAGCGTTGTTTCTGATGATAGATATTCACGGTGCTAAAATAGATGAATAAAGGTAACGAATTTTAGAAATCATCGTCTTCCTGCTTCTTTTTAGCTTCAAACGCTTTTTTTGGAGCGTTATTGTCTGGCTTTTCCAGTTCAAACTGCCGATCGCTTTTATTTGTTTTTTTTATGGTAGAATCTTTTTTAAACAATCCGAATTCCTCCTTTAACAATTGTTTAATGGTTTGCTTCTCATCTTTTATGTCTGCGGTTACTTTCTCTTTCATGCCCCAACTATCATATTTCATTATTGGTTTGTCCACGGTGCCAGTCATTCTTATAAATGCTCTGCGTCGGTTCTCCCGGTCATTTTCTACGAGACCAAATTCGTCATCTCTAGGTTTTCTCTTTTTGGCAAGGAGATCGCTGATAAGAAGTTGAATGTGATAGTCAATCTCATTATCAAAGGAGTGAGTCCCCCAGAAATCAATATCAAGTGCGGAATTTTTAAGTGTTGTTTTTGGAAAGGTAATCACACTATTCGCAATACGAATAGAACTTTGTAGATCCGCAAATTTAATCCGCTGCAAGTCGTTTATCTCCACAAATCGCGAAAGACTGAGCAATGGCTTAAAATCTATCAGTTCGCCTCGCACGATACTCAAATTGCAAACCGAACGCATGGACGAGAGGTTAGACTCCAGTTTATTATTCCAACTTCCGGAAAACTCAATATCCGCCGAAGCAAAACCCTTGATGTTTTTACCTTGCAACGTATTCTGCCCAAAATTATTCAATTGTTCAAATAAATGGCTGATGTTTATATTTTTTAGTTTAGATTGCAGCACCACATCCAGTTTCTGGTGACCATTATCGGCAAAGGCGTCAATGAAAGCTTCACCACCCATTGTTTGCAGTTTCATATCACTTATTATCGCTTTTTGCTCTTTTATGTCAATTTCGCCTTTTATATAATTTGCTTCAAACTTCGCATAACTGAATTTTGTTATTTCCGCGTTTAATTGAAACCGGATATTTGGAGGAATAACTGGTCCCTCACCGCCTGAAGAAACATATTTTACCATAAAATCTTCCAGCTTAATGTAATTGGCAAACAAGTTTCCGGTAATCATTAACGGCGCTTTCTCATCAGCCAGGTAATTCAAAAATCCCGGAAGTTTTCCATTTAGCAAAATGTCGGAGCTACCCCTTTTTAGTTTCAGATCTTTTACCTCAATATCTCTGTTAGCAGCTGTTACAAGGCAATTTTCGACAGCGAACATCCTATCATCATTTTTAAATCCTACTTCCAGGTTTGTAACCGAGGCTTCCAGATCGAGCTTTACTTTATTTGAAAAAGTATGTTGTTTTATATCGGCGAAAAGCCCATCCACTTTTGCATCTATTGTTAAATTTCCCTTCAGTGTGCTGAGAGTATCTATCATAAAAAATGATTGAAGATTAGAAAGATTCAGTCCGGCCCGCAAACTAGCATGAATGCGCGGATTCTTGAAATCCGAAATTTGGCAATTTCCACTTATCTCATCTTCTCTTAATTTTAGATAAATCCCTTTCATCGTTAGCACCGACTGATTTTTGTTGTACACCAATCGCCCGTTTAAGTTAACCTCATTCGCAGTTGTGACATTTGGCTCATAAGTGATCGTTCCGTTCTTAATCCCAAAATCACTTGTTATAGAAAAGGAATCAAATCCGTTGTACAACAAATTACCGCTTGCGTAAATACTTCCCGTGCTTTTATAATCTTTTATGTTATTTCTATATTTTTCTGGCAACAGGGATAAAAACGACACAATGTCAACCCCGGGAGTGCTAAAATTGATATTAAGTGTTTTTAGGCTATCGGCAAAAACGAAGCCCCCGCTTAATTCTATTGGGAGCTGATTTAAATTAATTGCTGTCTTTTTGAATGTGTAACTTTCGCCTTTTACATCCAGGTCAATTGAAAAATTACAGGTTTTCTCTTTCAAAAAATTTACCTGTCCGGTACTCAGTTCATGAATAACTAGTTTGCCAGCTGAGTTTAACTGGTAATCGGTTTCCCTAAAATTTCCCATAAAATCAAGAGAAGGTATTTCTATTCCGGTTTCAAATTTATTGTGAGCGTCCTTATAGTTTAACCGGCATCTTTCCAGCTTAACTGATTGAAGCGAGAACGAAAGACTCTGTGTTGGCGCATTGGTAGTTGATTCCTCTTCTTTCCAAAAAACGTAGTTCGTATTTCCGTTTTTAAACGTGTGTAATTTTATTACCCCGCCAACTAATTTTATTTTTCTGATATTGTACTTTTTATTCCAAAGATCTTTGATATTAAAATTTAGATTAAGTTGTTTTGCAAATAAAAGAGTGTCCCTTTTTTTTATAGGAAGCGCCTCGTACATTAAAACGTTTCGAAACTGGATCGAACAATCCGGGAAAGTTTTAATGATAGTAAGGTCGATATCCCTCGGTGAAATTTTCACTTCCGCATTTAAGTGTTTGTTGAGCTCAGAAATAACCACCCCCTTCACTTCATCTTCATAAAGGAATAACAGACACAATAGCCCCGCAATAGTAAAAAACAGGGCAAGAAACATATAAACAACAAGCTTTCTGATTATCTTACCAAACGGATTCTTTGGTTTATTGGGTTCTCGATGCATTTCCACTATCCTAAATTTCAACAATTGTACGTTTCTTTCTACGTCAGGGCAAAAGAAAAATAAACAACCGGCTTTTTATAAAATTATTAACGTTTCAACGTTCAATAAATTAGATTAAATCGGTTAATTAATTGACCAATTTGGACACTTTGTAGCCAATATATCTTAAATTTGTATATATCATTAGCTCTATGGACATGAAAAGGAACGTTTCGTTATTTGTAATTTTAATTGTGGCGTGTGCCGGTATCTTATCTATTTCATTTATGAACAGTGCGCTCATTGAGGAACTCCCCATTAACGCGGCCATTCCTCAGGCTGATTATAAAATGAAGGATGTTAGCGGCAATAACATTTCGTTAAATGAAATAAAAACTGCTAAGGGCTTGTTGGTTATTTTTAGTTGTAACACCTGCCCTTACGTAAAACTAAGTGAATCACGTATCAAAGATTACTCTGATTTTTGTGTTGCCAATGGGATCGGATGCGCGCTCATTAACAGCAATGAGGCTCAAAGAAACGAAGACGACAGCTTTGATGAAATGTCGAAATATTATACCACCCAGAAACTTAAATGCATCTATGCGGTTGATGAGAAAAGTCAGTTGGCCAATGCTTTCGGCGCTTCCCGTACACCGCAGTGTTTTTTGTTTAATACCAAAGGGCTGATTTACAAAGGAGCCATTGACGATAATGTAAAAGACCCAGCCGGGGTTAAAAGTCCTTATTTAAAGGAGGCTTTAACGGCCTTGGTTAAAAATGAAACGCCTAAAACACAGGAAACCAAATCTATTGGTTGTACAATTAAGCGTGTAGAGTAATATTACATTTCCTTATCTTTAACCACCCTTGAGCTGTTTTTGTTTTTGCTGCTTGGCTCTCTAATTTGTATTTTTGTTTTGATGTTCAAAAAAGATCTTGACCCGGAAGATTATTACGTGAGTCCGGAAGGATACATTGTTTTCACCGAAAAATATCATCTGAAACGTGGTTATTGTTGTAAAAGTGGCTGTCGCCATTGCCCATACGGTTACGACAAAAAAACAGGGAATTTTATAAAAAAACCAAATTAAAAACATTTACCTTTCTATGTCGTTAGTATAGTCATTTCTATTGAGTCATAAACCACTTTTACAAACAGATGTCAACACTTACCAGTCCTACATTTAAAGCCCTGATTTTGCAAGGAATCCCTGATCAGCTGCCGGAGAATAAAGCGTACGAAACAACAATTAACCATGCCCCGAAGCGCAAAGATATTCTTAACGAATTTGAGAAAAAACTTGCTGTGAGAAACGCCCTGCGGTACTTTGATAAAAAACATCACCCCCTGCTGGCGAGAGAATTTGCTGAAGAGTTAAAAACCTTCGGGCGTATTTACATGTATCGCTTTCGGCCAGATTATAGATTGTATGCACGACCAATAAACGAATATCCTTATAAGAGTTTACAGGCTGCAGCCATTATGCACATGCTCAGCAACAATCTTGATTACGCCGTTGCCCAGCACCCGCACGAATTGATCACCTACGGCGGTAATGGTGCGGTATTTCAAAATTGGGCACAATATCTGCTTACCATGCAATACCTGGCTACTATGACGGATGAACAAACTCTTGTACTATATAGTGGTCATCCTATGGGTTTATATCCATCACATAAAGACGCCCCACGTGTTGTGGTTACTAACGGTATGATGATCCCCAATTATAGCAAACCGGACGATTTGGAAAGGTTTAACGCTCTAGGCGTAACGCAATACGGCCAAATGACTGCTGGGAGTTTTATGTATATTGGGCCCCAGGGGATTGTTCATGGTACTACGATAACCGTTATGAACGCCGCACGTAAAAAGTTTAATACAGAAGGAGAAAGAAAAGGCAAACTGTTTGTAACCTGCGGGCTTGGCGGTATGAGCGGGGCGCAACCAAAAGCTGCGAAAATTGCGGGCCTCGTTTCCATTACCGCCGAAATAAATCCAAAAGCGGCGCAGACACGCTTATCGCAAGGTTGGGTGGATGAAGTGTTTACAGACTTGGACAAATTGATAGAAAGGACCAAGCGTGCCCAGCAAAATAAAGAGGCGCTAAGTCTGGCCTATCAGGGCAATGTAGTTGACCTCTGGGAAAAACTATTGAAAGAGAATGTGCAAGTGGATATTGGAAGCGACCAATCCTCTTTACATAATCCTTGGGCCGGAGGTTATTACCCTCAGGGTTTTTCAATAGAAGAAGCCAATACCATGATGGCCGAAAATCCTTCTAAGTTTAAAGAAGAGGTTCAAAAAACGTTGAGGGCCCACGCGTTAGCAATAAATAAATTCGCTGATAAGGGTATGTACTTTTTTGATTATGGAAACGCTTTTCTTTTGGAGGCTAGTCGTGCTGGCGCAGATATTTTAACTGCCAACGGGGACTTTAAATATAAAAGTTATGTGCAGGATATTTTGGGCCCTATGTGTTTCGATTATGGGTTTGGGCCATTTCGCTGGGTATGCACATCGGCAAACCCGCAAGACCTGGCTATAACGGATCGGCTGGCGGAAGAAGTTCTTTCAGCGATCTATAAAGACGCGCCTGTCGAAATCAGACAACAATTGAATGACAACATTATCTGGATAAAAGATGCCCAACAAAATAATTTAGTCGTTGGCTCTCAGGCCAGAATTTTATATGCCGATAGTGAAGGAAGGATTAAAATTGCACAAGCAATTAACAAAGCTATCCGGGAAGGTAAAATTACCGCACCTGTGGTTTTAGGCCGCGATCATCACGATGTAAGCGGAACGGATTCTCCTTACCGTGAAACTTCCAATATTTATGATGGCTCTAAATTTACTGCCGATATGGCTGTACAGAATTTTGTCGGCGATGCGTTCCGGGGAGCCACTTGGATAAGCCTGCATAATGGCGGCGGTGTGGGCTGGGGTGAAGTGATTAATGGCGGCTTTGGATTAGTTCTGGACGGTAGTTCTGATGCGGACCGGCGCCTGGAACAAATGTTGTTCTGGGACGTTAACAATGGGATTTCGCGCCGGGCCTGGGCGCGTAACGACGAGGCGTTGTTTGCGATTAAACGCGAAATGGAGCGTACGCCTAATTTGAAGGTGACACTACCTAATCTGGTAGATGACAATTTACTGGAAGGGTTAAATTAATTGACAAAAATCTTTGATTAGTTCATCGTCAGACAAAACAATCCCTGGCCAAAAGTTAGCTAATGATGATTAACCCCGGGAATTCATACGACGGGCTTTAGACAGAGGAAACTCCGATCTGTGAAAACGAGTACTGCGCGTTTGTCTGGAATTATAGAAGTGCTCTGAACAGCAAAAACAATCCCCCTGAAAGAAGAATGGTAACCGGTAAAGTAAGCACCCAAGTTAGGGCTATGGTTTTGATAGTGCCTTTTTGTAGGTTTTTTAACCCTTTCTTGGCCACCATAGATCCGGCAATACCTGAAGAAAGCATGTGTGTTGTACTAACAGGTACCCCCTTCCAACTGGCTAAGCCGATACCGATCGAAGCAACAATTTCCGCGCTGGCACCCTGAGCGTAACTCATGTGTTGTTTACCGATTTTTTCGCCCACCGTTTTTACAATCCTTTTCCAGCCAATCATGGTTCCTAAACCAAGGCATACCGAAATGATAATAATCACCCACAGTGGAGCATATTCTATCAGTGCTTTTGTTGCTTTTACTTCTTTGCCTAATTTTTTAATTTCATTAAAACTAAGTTCAAGGTTTCCGCCTGCGATCAGTTTATCCGCATTTTTTGTGATTTTAACAATATCACTCCTTAGTTCAAAACGATCTTTAAGATCAACATCCGTTGAGTATATCTTATTCGATATGGCCTGTTCAAAATGATTTGATCTGGTAAGAATTTCGGCATGCATTCGTTTTTCCTTAGCAGATAATACCGTGGTGTCTGCTTTAGTCATCAAGGCTTCAATAGCTAAAATATTTGAATTAACGCTTTGCAGATTGACACTACTATCCAACGCAAAACGACCTGGCAGAATGGCGATAAGTATTAACATTATCAGGCCAACTCCCTTTTGCCCGTCATTCTGCCCGTGGAAAAAGCTCACAAGGCCGCAAGTTAACCATAACAACATACGAATCCAGATGGGCGGTTTTTTTCCGGGGATCGGTTCCTTGTAAATGGTATCATTTTTAATAAATCGTTTAAACAAGAACATCATAATGATGGCCATTGAAAAACCAAGCAGTGGCGAAAGCAACAAGGCCAGACCTGTATCTTTCGCTTTATCCCAATTAACCGCCGAGTTTACATTGCCCGGCAAAAAATAAAACGCCAGTCCTATACCAAGTATAGATCCTATGATCGTGTGCGAGCTGGAAGAGGGGATTCCAAAATACCAGGTTCCGAAATTCCAAATGATGGCGCTTAGTAAAAGAGCTAATATCATGGCCACGCCGTGATAAGGATTTGCGTCAATAAGCGCGTCTACCGGCAATAAATTCACAATACCCATTGCCACTGCAATACCGCCCAACAATACCCCCATAAAGTTAAGTAAACCGCTGTATACAACGGCCACAGTGGGTTTTAAGGAATTGGTATAAATTACGGTGGCCACCGCATTGGCCGTATCATGAAAGCCATTAATGAACTCAAAAAAACAAGCACATAAAAGGCAAACGATTAATAAAACGGTAAGTGTAGTGTCTAATCCGAACATATTCTCTTTTTAAAAGTGTGTCAAATCTCCTTGTTTTTCTTTCTCCGAATGTTAAGATAATGTTAAATCCCCAATTCTATTTGAAAAACGGCGAAAAAATAGCTGTTTACGTTTTTATGTGCTATCAGGTCCCGTTCTTTATTGTAAAACACATTAAACTGGGTTTTAACTTTGTGGTTGTTGAGGTATTTTGAAACGCCAATTCCGTACTGCTCGTTTTGCCTAACACTTGCCAACACGTCACGGTGCGGGCTTACCAATGAATGTCTGGCAGCAATTTCCCACTTACTCTTAAAACAATAGCTTATTTGGGTGTTAATTCCGTCCCCCGTAGTTATTTGTCTTGTTTTTCCATCCGATCCAAGTACTGTCGGAGATCCTTCGGTGTCACGTCTGATGTACTCAGCCGTGAGGGCAAAACCACGATATTTAAGTAAAAAATCGGCAAAATAAAGATTAAAACTTTTGCTCCCGTAGAGATCTTTACCTAATTGCCCCCCAGATCTTACCGCTAAGTCATTATACTCATAGCCTCCGGCTATCGAAACTTTCGGACGCTCTTCTCTCAAAACATCTCCTTCAAAAAAATCACCGTTGTCCTTAAATGCGCCTAACGGCAAAATCTCCACTCTGGCCGTATATGCCAACCCTGAATTACTGGAATTAGAATTGCGCCCTTCGCCACTTGTAATTGCTAATTTTGGAACCACTAAAAAACCGGGCGTAAACTTGGCGGTATAATACATAAACAGCCCAAAATCCCGGTCTGGTGTAAAATTAGCGTTTACAATGGAGCGGTCATAAAACTGAAGTGCGCCAGATGAATTGATCCGTTGACGGTTTCCTGGCAATTTGCCCTGGCCAAATCCGAATAGCAGGTTTTCTGTTGGTCGGTAAAAGATCATAGCATCACGAACCGCGTTTGGACTCACATTTATAGTACTTGCGTCACTTGCGCTCCAATCCATATCTCCCCGCGAAAATGAAAGCTGTAAATAATAGGTTAATTTAGGGTTAAGAATGTGACCTGTAAGACTAAGTCGGCAACGCCTCACCCTCGCCTCGTACGACGCCGGGCTCAAGTCCTCATCACTTACCGTGTTAAGTAGTGCCCTGTTTTGAACTCTGAACCTTAGGTTTAGTGAGTACGAGCTATCGGGACTAGTAAACCCCAAGCCGTTTTTAAAGTTAAAATAAGGTGTGAGATCTTGTTTTTTAGGCGCTTCCTGACAAATCGCACTATTTGAAAAACACAAAATAACGTTGATTACCAGTAATTTATAACTAATTTTCATGTGTAAAAATTTAGTGCAAACTAAAGGTTACAAAATCATTTTAATGTAATTTCAATGTTAAGGAATTGTTAATATGTAAATATTGGTGTTGGGCTCTAATACAAAATGCCCGGCACTTCTTCCCGGGCATTTTGTATTAGACGTTTTATCCTAATTGATCCTCACTTTTTCAAGGAATCCCGGATCTCCATTAAGAGTTTTTCCTGGGTTGTTGGCTCGGGTGGGGCTGCCGGAGACGCTTCCTCTTTTTTCTTAGCGGCATTTATCCCCTTTATTAATAAAAAGAGTGAAAATGCCACGATAACAAAAGAAATAAGAGTTGAAATAAAGCTACCGTATTTAATAGCCGTACCCGGAATTTTGAGATCAGCTAAATTTGTGAGATTTGCTGCCTTAAGTGCCGGCGTAAGCACTGCCGGGGTAATAATATCGTTCACCAAAGAAGTAATAATGCTGTTAAAAGCGCCCCCGATCACTACACCAATAGCAAGATCTATGACATTTCCTTTAATGGCAAAGACTTTAAATTCTTTTAATAATCCCATAATCGTTTTGTTTATTTAAGGCTAAAATAGCAGAACTATTGATTATCTCCTAACACTTTTAATAGCTCGTCTAGTTTAGGAGTAAGTATTATTTCCGTACGTCTGTTTTTCTTCCGGGCTTCCGGAGTTTTTGCCGAATCCAACGGAAAGTACTCTCCACGGCCGGCAGATGTAATACGTTTCGCGTCTATTTTAGCGCTTCCTAACATTATTTTTGTAACGGAGGTGGCGCGCATAACACTTAAATCCCAATTGTCCTTTATTTCTCCCGCACCTTTCATGGGCACATCATCGGTGTGACCTTCCACTACGACGTTAATATCGGGGTTTTGTTCCAACACTTTGGCCACATTTTTTAATGCTTCCACGCCTTTAGCTTCCACCGTCGTTTTGCCGCTCGCAAAAAGAAGACTTTCGTCCATACTCACATACACTTTCCCGTTTTTTTGCGTTATAGTTAACCCCTTGTTTTCGAAATTGAATAACGCATCGCTTAGCTTCTTTTTTAAATCCGCCGCAGCCTGGTCTTTCTTTCTTAGAATTTCCTCCAGTTCGTTCACTCGGGCTTCGCGTTTTTGCAATTCCAATCCCAGTTTATCGAGGTCTTGCTTTTGCCCGTTTAATTTCATTTCTAAAGCTTTAAGTTCATCTTGTTTCTTCAGCAATTCTTCGCGGGTAAGCTGTAGGTCGCCACTCAGTTTAGCATTATCATTAGTGCTTCCCGCCAGTAATTTATTGAGCCGGTCCATTAATTGCTCATTCAGTACGTTCAATTTGTCGTATTTAGAAGTCATGCTCCTTAAACTGTTCCCTGTAATATTGGTGTCGCGTCGCAGTGCCTCTATTGTTTTTTGATCCTTGGTTGTTTGTTCTTTTAATGCCGCCAATTGCGCGTCCGTTTCTTGGGAGCCTTTTTTAAGAGAGGCTAAATCTTCTTCACAGGTTTTTAGTTTCGCTTTTGCCTCATCCAGCAGTCTATAAGGGGCACATGAGACCAATGATACAATGCTTGCTATGTATAAAAAATATTTGAGTTTTATCATGTCTTAAATGTATTAAATCCTTCTGCTCAATTGAAATAAGGATGATTTGTTTATTAACAACGAAATTAACCTTTGCGTCCTAAAATTATTTACCGTTAATCCACTCAGGCAACACTTAATTGGCTATTTTTGAAAACAGAGTCCGCGTCCACTGCGACCCCATTTGTTAAACTAAAAAACATCTGCAAATCATGTTTATTCAAGGGGCTAAAAAGGATGTATCACAAAGATGTATCACATGGAAAAACAACTAGCGAAAGGCATGACATATACTGAGTATGGCACTCTCATAAATAACCTGTTGGCTCTCGGAAAAACAACAAGCGGCGACCAAAGCGCAGATTATCTGAATTACACCAAATTGAATTTACAAAGAATGCGCCGTTTAGAAAAAACGATTGAACTAACCCCGGAATTAAAATCCTCTATTCATCTAATTACTGGAACTTATACCTGGTTCGTGTTAACAGAAGGTTGGTGTGGCGATGCCGCACAAAATTTGCCAGTTTTGGAAAAAATAGAAAAAGAATCCCAAGGTCATATTGTCCTAAAATTATTATTGCGCGACCAAAACCTTGAGTTAATGAACAACTACCTCACGCATGGCAACAGATCTATCCCAAAACTTATTTGTATTGATAACCAAACATCTCAGGAAATTTTCACCTGGGGCCCTCGCCCAGCGCAATTGCAAAACCTGGTAATGGAATTAAAGAGCAAAAGCGTTTCTTCAGAAGAAAAAAGTCTTCTTGTTCAAAAATGGTACAATGCCGATAAAACAGCCTCTTTACAAAATGAACTTGCAACGCTTATTCTTAATTTTCTATCTGCCTAATTTTCTAAATTTGGGTTCTTAGCCATGTTAGCCGCAACGGTTTCCTTATATAAAACTTCTTTTACCGGTTTATCGAAACAAACCTGGTTACTGTCTTTTATCATGCTCATTAACCGAAGCGGTACAATGGTTATTCCGTTTATGACCCTTTACCTCACCGGGAAAGAGATGGGCAGAACACTCAGCGAAGCTGGAATTGTGATGGGGCTTTTTGGGTTGGGCGCGATAGTTGGTGCCTATTTTGGTGGCAGGTTCTCCGATAAAATTGGATTTTTTAATGTTCAGCTGTTTACACTTTTCTTTGGAGGTATTATGTTTATTATTCTTGGCCAGATAAAATCTTACCCTCTTATCTGCGTATGCACATTTATTTTAAGTTCAGTCAACGAAGCGTTTCGCCCAGCTAACTCTTCAGCGATTGCTTTTTACAGTTTAACACAAAACAGAACACGCTCGTACTCTTTAAACAGATTGGCGATTAACCTGGGTTGGGCTGTTGGTGCTTCTATTGGAGGAGTTCTGGCCTCGTACAACTACGAGCTCCTTTTTTGGATCGATGGATTTACGAATATTGGAGCGGCGTTGCTTCTTTTTTATTTTTTAAAGCCAACAGGTATTACCCCCAAGGAAAAACAGAAAGATGAAATTCTTCCCGCTAAACAATCTGCCTACAAAGACAAACAATACCTCAGCTTTATTTTACTCGTTACGTTGTTTGCAATGTGCTTTTTCCAGTTATTTACGACCATACCCAACTACTTCAGAGATGGGCTACACCTAAGCGAAAAATACATTGGCTTTATCATGGCAATTAATGGACTAATTATTGTGTTATTGGAAATGGTACTCGTATATACTCTGGAAAAGAGAAAACGACTTGTGTTTTATATTTCTATTGGGACCATTACTTGTAGTTTGTCTTACTTTTCGTTGTTGATTCCCGGGAATGCTAAATTTGTCACGTTGTTAATGATTTTACTCATTACGTTTGGTGAAATTATAGCCATGCCATTTATGAACACCTACTGGACCATGCGATCAAACGAAAAAAACAGAGGTCAATACGCGGCTCTTTATACCATAGCGTGGGGGATTGCGCAAACATTAGGTCCGCTTTTGTGTTCACTGCTGGTAGACGCTAGTTCATTTACGGTTCTTTTTTGTACAATGGGTATAATTGGTTTGTTTACTGCTGCTGGTTTTTACAAATTGGGAAGGGTTTAATTTAATGTTTAACTTTATCGTTCTGTTATAACTAACCAATGGCGCACGATCATTCTCTTCACCATGGTGCTTCTTTAAAAAAAATAAACCGGGCTTTCGTAATTGGTATCTCTCTGAATCTGGCATTTGTGATTATTGAATTCGGAGCGGGATTTTATACCAATTCGCTTGCCCTCTTGTCCGACGCGGGTCACAACCTCAGCGATGTGGCCACCCTTGCGCTTTCACTCTTTGCCCTTCAAATCGCAAAACAAAAAGCAAATCTCAAATATACTTATGGTTATCACAAAAGTACCATCCTCGCTTCTCTCGCCAATGCTGTTATTTTATTGATGGCCGTTGGAAGTATTGGCTGGGAAGCCGTTCAGCGATTTATCCATCCTGAACACTCGGAAGGAAAAGCTATTAGTATTGTAGCTGGTATCGGGATCATTATCAATTCTGTATCTGCTTACTTGTTTTTCAGAGACAAAGAAAAAGATCTTAACATCAAAGGAGCGTACCTCCATCTTGCCACCGACGCCCTCGTTTCTGTCGGAGTTGTTATCGCCGGATTCATCATGTCGCATACGGGTCTTCTTTGGATTGATCCACTTATTAGCCTGTTGATTATGGCAATTGTTTTGTATAGCACATGGGGATTGTTATTGGAAAGCATTCAACTTTCGATAGACGCTGTACCAGCTAATATAGATGTAGAAAACGTAAAAATACAGCTTGAAAAAATAGAAGGCATTTATAAAATTAGCCATGTCCATATATGGGCACTAA
>Ga0075158_10000304_pt1 | contig 40221 bp, 28 predicted proteins | sample JI91814BDNA_FD_70968 | JGI IMG/M metagenome (GOLD analysis project Ga0075158, IMG submission 70968) | Wastewater effluent complex algal communities from Wisconsin, to seasonally profile nutrient transformation and Carbon sequestration -... | ecosystem: Engineered > WWTP > Effluent > Algae... | reverse complement strand
GCCTTTCTAATAGAACAAGATAAAAACGGGCAAAATAAAAAGGGATATGATTACGCCCGACCAACAGCCCCTTCAAATAAAAATCTTAATGCGGATAGAAATCTGCTTAATGAATTAAATGAGGAGTTAGATGTAACTTTTCGTGTTCATCTTGCTAAGAGTAAGGAAAAAATAGACACTACTATTTTTAGCGCCAAAGGACTTACTGGAATTAAAGAAGAAATAATTGGCGGTGAATTTGTATACACATACGGGAATGAAGCAAAAGGGAAAGACATAGAAAAGTATTACAAAAAGGCTCTGACTGCTGGATTTGCTGAAGTAGAGGTATACGGTTATAAGAATAACTCCATTAAAATGGACGAGTATTTGGCGGCTCAGGGTGGTTACGACAGTTTTTTCGGTAAAAATATAAATGGCACCCGCAACCTGCTTACTGAATTGAACGAAGATGCGGATATTACTTTTCGTGTACACCTTGGTAAAAGTAAAAACAAAATGGATACGACGGTTTTAACTGCAAAAGGGATCCACGGAATAAAAGAGGAATTTATTGCGGGTAAGTATGTTTATACCTATGGCAATGAGGCAAAGGCAAAAGACATTGACAAATATTATAAAAAAGCTCTAAGTGCCGGCCTTGCGGAGGTAGATGTATTTGCTTATAAAGACAACATCATTAAAATGGATGAGTATGTGGCCGCTCAAGATGGACGGGATAGTTTTTTTGGCAAAAACATAAGTGGCATCCGCAACCTGCTCACCGAATTGAACGAAGACACGGATATCACTTTTCGCGTGCATCTGGGTAAAAGTAAAACCAAAATGGATACCACTGTTTTAAATGCAAAAGGCATCTACGGAATACGAGAGGAATTAATTGCAGGCGAATATGTTTATACTTATGGTAACACATCGAAAGCAAAGGATATAGACAAGTATTACAAAAAAGCCTTAAGTGCTGGCCTCGCGGAGGTAGACGTATTTGCCTATAAGAATAATTCGATTAAGTTGAAAGAATATTTGGCTGCTCAAAATGCAAAAAATTCGTTCTTTGCGAAAAATTTAAGCGCTGATAAAAACGGTTTAGCCAATCTGAGTGAGGACCTGGATGTAACTTTTCGCGTACATCTGGGTAAAAGCAAAGCCAAAATGGATACCACTGTTTTAAATGCAAAAGGTATTTACGGTATTAAGGAAGAGCTGATTGGGGATGAATACGTTTATACATACGGAAATGCATCCAAAATAAGCGAGATCGAAAAATATTACAAAAAAGCGATACAGGCAGGCGTCAAACCAAAGGTTTTTGCATATAAAAACAACTCGATCAAACTGAATGAATACCTGGCTTCGCAGTCTCAGGACAATTCTTTACAAAAAGGTACAAACTATCAAAATCTTGGAGTTATAAAGGATACACTCCTTCAACTTTCGGAAGATGCGGAAATTAACTTTAGGGTGTATTTGGGTAAAAGCAAAGCCAAAAGGGACACCTCGAGGTTGAGCGCGATGGGTGTCATTGGAATTAGAGAAGAATTGGTTGATAACGAGTATGTTTATACCTATGGTAATGAAAAAAACGCTCTCGGAATAGAGAAATTTTATCGAAAAGCGCTTAAAGCAGGAATTAAAGAACCGGTAATACTCGCCTACAAAAACGCCCGTATTGTACCCAACCAATCTACCTTTTGGAAAGAAGCCACTTTTGGTGATGAAAACGTACTACTAGATCCCGTAACGCAAGTTAAGCCTAAAAAACAAGGTGGCCTTTTTAAGAGGAAACGACATGAAGATGAAGAAATAACCAGATCGGTTATGGAAGCAGTGGCTTCTGCTGAAAAAGCGGTTGCGGTTGAAAATAGTGCTCGGGCTAAAGAAGACCTTTCTACGGAAATGATGAAAGAAGAGAAAGATTCTGCATTTTCACGGGAGGTAGAGCCTGACAATAGCAATGCTTCCGGACCAGGAGACAGGAATGATCCGAATCCTTTTAAGAAAGATCCTGATAAAAAGCAGGAATATAAGTTACCACCGGCGCTTAAACCAGACGACGTGCGGATAGAGGATGTGTCTTCTGTTGAAGTGGTGACTAAAGATAACCTGACCGAATTTATAGAAAAGTATGGGAATACCAGTGCTAGAGATCTCGATTTCAGAGTTCAGATTTCTGCGTTTAAGTACCGCAACCGTTATGATTTTCCTCACCTGGAGCATCTCGGAAAAATAGAAAGTACTCTTACTGACGACGGTATTACCCGCATCACCATTGGCGGAGTATTCGATACTTATAAAAAGGCGAATGAGTACAACAAGAAAGTGGTTGAAGCTGGGCAAAAGGACGCATTTGTCACTGTTTTTTATAAAGGAAAGCGCGTCTATGCCGAAAATCTCGAAAAAATGGGCATTTTTCTTACAAAATAAAATCCTTACTTTTAATGCATAATTACTGTTTTCGGATCACTCCCGGTGCGGTTAACTAATTGTTGTTACTATGAAAAGACAAAACTATTTATTGGTTATAATTTTATTTATTCATTTTACACTATTTAGTCAGATTATGCCTTCTGTTGAGGAAAACATTTCCTACCTCGTAACATTTAGCAAATCGGCCGACAAAACCTGGGGCGATGACGATAATATCCAAATTTATTTTTTCACTGTGCCCGAGGCTGTTAAAGTTCCATTTTATATCCGAGTATTTGATCCAGATAATGGTGGCACAATAGACGAAAACCGCGGGGGATTTAATTCGAAAACAAAATTTTCAGTATACGGCGGTATAGGAGCGCACAGTAATCAGGATGCTGTTAAGCCCGATCCAGTGAGGAACTACAAAAGTGGCGTATTGTTAAATACAAAAACGTTTGGGGAAGATAAAACTACGGATAACAAATGGTTTAGTTTTGGCCCATTTAATTCACTCGAAGGAGAATTACAACCTGAGCTCGGGGGGTATATATTTAAACTGGTGGTAGAGGGCCTTGAAGGAGATGATGGAAATCTCTACAAACTAAGTTTATCGAGCGATAAATCAAATGATGTGAAGCTGGAAGGGGGAAACGTTTTTACTTACGAGTATTGTTTCCGTACCAGCGACCTTGAATTGAACACCTGCCATTTATATCCGTTCGTGTCAAAAGATATTACCGCCATTAAGGTAAATACTTATGACTATGATGAGGAAGGAATTATACGTATTGTCTCCCGTGCGAAAAAAGGAGAAGAGATACAACCCAGCGGCGATGGGAAATGGGACGCCTCTATTCACAAAATTCTGGCCGAAGAAATTAATACGTCACTCGACATCCAATTTATTAAACGGAAACCAGTCCATAATAACAACATTGTTGTTTACCTTACTAATCAGTATGGTGTTGCCATGCCCTTTTACACGGCCCCTATTGGTGGAGTGCCGAAATACAAATCGGGTTTAAAAGCTACAAAAAGCAAATAATATGTATAAGAGGCTTGTTTTATTAATTGCCCTCTTTTCGTCCTTGGGGGCTATTCGGGCGCAATACATAAACTTTAAGCGCCTTACTACAGACAACGGTTTATCCAACCAATTCATCTATAGCATTAATCAAAATAAAAACGGTTTCCTATACATAGGTACTGGAAATGGACTGTCGATTTATGGGGGGGATAAATTTACACAAGCGTTCATTAAAGAAGGCCTTGCCGACAACTTTGTCACGTCTACCTATCAGGACAATAAAAATATGACCTGGATTGGACATTTTCAGAATGGCGTTTCTTTTTATACAAATGGGCATTTTGGTCAAATGGTTAATTCTATGCTCAGTACGGTCAAAGTAAACAGAATAATTGGGGATAATCGTGGCCATGTATTTGCATTAAGCGCTGGTCTGGGAATTGTTCAATTGCTGGACACAATTACCGAAAAAAAACTGGATATTAACGACGAACTTATTCTGGATGCATATATTCACAATAATCAATATTACATTGCTACACCCGAAGGCTTAAAACTTTACATATATAAAAATCAGAAATTTTTACCGGTAGAACTTCCTCCTGTTTTAGGCAAAGATAAATGTACCCGTGTCATAAAATCTGAAACTACCGATGATTATTTTTGCGCGATTTCAGGGATAGGTATTGTTTGGTTTAAAAGTAGTGGAGAGAAAATTCAAATCGTTCGTATTTTTTCACAAAAAGATCTGAAGTCGGACGCTCAAATAAAAGATATGGTGATTGACCGCTCAAATAATATTTGGGTAAGTTGTTTTGATGACGGGCTGCGTCGGCTAAATTGCCGGAATAGTAACATGCATTATTACATTAATACCACGATCATCAACACAGGCAACGGCTTACCTTCGAATAATATAGAATGTTTGTTTGTTGACAATCAAAAAAATATCTGGATTGGCACTTATGGAGACGGGCTCCTGCAATATGTAAACGAAATTTTTATTGAATACAGGGCAAAGGATGGGGAGGATTTTATATCAATTAGTGCCGATCGAAAAGATAACATTATTGTGGTAACCAACCAGGGACTTTTTAAAACGACAGATTCAAGCGGTACCGAAGACCTAAAACCATTGGTGCTAAATAATTCGGATCGAAAAATAAAATACGTAACATTTGTAAACGATACACTGTTTGTGTCTGGTGAACTCAAAAACACCATTTTTATTTATGATTTAAAAAGTGGAAAAATAAGGGAGGAATTTGTTTTTCCAAAGACTGTGTCTACCGTGGTGAACAATATTTTTGCGAAAGATCATTTACTTTATATTTCAACGAATCAGGGACTCTATATTTTGACAACTACGCTCAAATTTGTAAAATTTTTTAATCATGAAAACGGGCTACTTCGTGACTATGTGTATTCGGCCTTTTGTGACTCAAGAAATCGTGTTTGGATCGCCAGCCATGGTACAAAGCCCTACTGGATAGATCCCAAAACCGGTGAAATAGATTATTCTAACGATATTCAGGGAATGAATATTTTTAATATTAATGGATATACAGAAGACCCTAAAGGGAATATTTGGATTGCTACCGATGGCGACGGATTGTTCCGGTATGACAATAAGGATTATACAAAATTCAGCACATCGGATGGGATATTGTCTAATTACTGTTATGGGATTAATAAGGATGTTAAAAATAATATCTGGGTAGGGCACAAAAATGGTCTTACAAAAATGGATCCGGAAGGAAAGTTTACCTTATTCTCGGCAAATACGCAGGTGAAAAACATAAAGTTGATTGAAAACGGCGTTATAAAGGATCAGGGTGGCAACCTCTGGTTTATTGGCGACAAGTCCATTTTCAAGCATGCGATTCAAAATGAAATAAAAAACACCGTGCCACCTGTTGTTGTTTATTTAGGAGCTCATGTTGGAGATAATTTTTATAAACCTACCGACACCATCATTAATCTTAAATACGGTAAATATCCGATTGTATTTGATTTTGTATGCATATCATTAAAAGATCCTGAAAAGGTTAGTTACTTATATATGTTGGAAGGACAGGATCCGAAATGGATAAACGGTAGCGGTAATGCAACTCCTGTAAATATTTCGGGTGTATCTACGGGTTCTTTCAAGTTTAAAGTGATTGCTGTTAATGAAGACGGTTATTCGACAAAAGAGGTGATTTTGGTAACAATAAACGTTGACGCACCTCTTTGGCAAAAATGGTGGTTTATTTTAATCTGCCTTGTTGCAATTGTGCTTGTCATTATTGGTCTTTTTCGCTACAGAACACAGCAATTGATAAGGAATAAAAAGGAACTGGAGCAAAAAATTCACGAACAAACAATTGAAATACGAAGTGAGAAGGAACACGTTACAAAAATAAATAAAGAATTATCTGTTGTATATAAAGATCTTAAAGACAGTATTAATTATGCTAAAAATATTCAGTTTAGCATCCTGCCAAATTTTGATGACCTCAAAAACAGATTACGTATATACAGTTATTTAAATCCAAAGGATGTAATAGGCGGAGATTTTTACGGATTTTACGATTTGCCTAATAAAAATCAAATCGTATTTCTGGCGGATTGTACTGGTCATGGTGTTCCGGGCGGTTTTTTGACTGTTATTGCCAAAGCGTTACTCGATAAAATAATACTACAAATGAAGGTAACCGACTGTAGCGAGATTATTCAAAACTTAAATATTGAGTTCCGACTATTTTTCGGTTCAGATTCTCAAAAACAAAACATAAAATTTGAAGGATTGGTAATTTCTATTTGTTATGTTGATTACCAGGAACGCAAAATGAAAATATGTGCGGCTGGCACTTCTGTTTATTATACAAATAACGACAATGAAGTTGTGCGTTTTCGGGGCAACAGAGATTCAGTAGGGTATGAAGAAAAATTAAGTACAATTGATACCCTTGAACTTCCTCTTGAACAGGGTTCCCGGGTGTATATGTTTTCCGACGGGGTCCAGGATCAGTTTGGCGGGCCCTTATACAAAAGGTATTCCACAAAAAAACTGTTAGCTTCTGTTGATAGGTCTAAAGATCTTCCAATTGAAAAACAAGGCGAACAGGTGATAAAGGAATGGATGGAATGGAAAGGTGCTCATGCGCAGATAGATGACGTGGCATTTATTACATTTGAAATTATTTAAGCCTTCGAATCATGCCCATACTGAACTCAATAGCGAGCTGGCTTATGAAAAAGCGCATGCATCAGATCGAGCTGTTTATAAAATATCCGGTGGATGTTCAGCAGGAATGGTTGTATAGCCTGTTAACAGATGCTGCCGAAACAGAATTTGGAAAAGCACACGGGTTTTCTGATATCCGTAACTACAACGAGTTTAAAAATAAAGTACCGCTAAATAATTACGAAACGCTAAAACCTTATATCGAACGCATGCGTCGTGGCGAACAAAATTTGTTATGGCATAGTGATATTAAGTGGTTTGCCAAAAGCAGCGGAACAACGGACAAAAGTAAATTTCTACCCGTAAGTCAGGAAAGTCTGGACGGCTGCCACTATAACGCCGGCCGGGACATGATTACTCTTCATTGTTACAACAATCCTGAAACGCAATTATTCACGGGCAAAAATCTGGCCTTAGGGGGAAGTTTTAAAGAGGACCACTTTGAGAATCACAACTCTTATCATGGGGATGTAAGTGCTATTATTATCCAAAATCTTCCTATGTGGGCAGATTTTTTCAGGGCTCCTGAAATAAGTATTGCGCTTATGGATGAATGGGAAAGTAAACTGGAACGTATGGCGGTGAGTATGATGGATGAAAATGTGACCAGTTTGGCTGGAGTTCCCAGCTGGATGTTGGTTTTGCTTAAACGCATTCTTGAAAAGAAAAGCGCCAGGTCTATTCACGAAGTGTGGCCAAACCTGGAAGTTTATTTTCACGGGGGAGTAAGTTTTGCGCCCTATAAAGAACAATTTGTAAAACTATTTGACAGTAGTAGAGTGAATTTTCTGCAGCTTTATAATGCTTCTGAGGGTTTTTTTGGGATTCAGGATCAGTTAAAAAGTGATGAATTATTGTTGATGCTTGATTATGGGATTTTTTATGAGTTTTTAGACATGAGAGATTTTGTGAATGGAGATCTTAACAAAGTCATTAATCTGGAGAATGCCCAGCCGGGGGTCGATTACGCCATGATTATTACTACCAACGCGGGATTATGGCGTTATGAATTGGGAGACGTCATTCAATTCACCAGCACAAATCCTTATCGCTTTAAAATATCGGGAAGAACCAAACAGCATATTAACGTGTTTGGTGAGGAGTTAATGGTTCATAATGCGGATGTGGCGATTGCTGTTGCAAGTGAAAAAACACACGCCATGGTAAGGGATTATACAGTAGCGCCTATTTTTATGGGAAATAATTCTGGGTCCCACGAGTGGCTCATCGAATTCGAAAAAGAACCGAATAATTTTGAGTTCTTTAATTCCGTGCTTGATGATACGCTAAAAAAACAAAATAGCGATTATGAAGCAAAACGCTACAATAACTTTGTGCTTCATTTTCCTCACATAAAAAAAATGCCGAAAAATAGTTTTTACAACTGGCTGAAAGCAAACAATAAAATGGGTGGCCAATTCAAAATCCCCCGATTGAGCAACGACCGAAAAATACTTGAGGAAATTCTTGCGGTTAATAAAATATCCTAACAAGGTCATCGTTTTTTGTGTAAATTAGTTTGTCATGAAAGCCGCCCTTAAGTTCCTTAGCATCATTTTCGCCTTCCTATTTTGTTCTTTTATTGGGGGCGACGATCCACGATTAACGGCCATTAATGTAAAGCAAGATTTTTTTACAGCCGATAATATTGGTAATGTGTACGTGATAAATGCCGATGAATTGGTGAAATTTTTACCTGGTGGTAAATTTTTTGCGCGGTACAGTAACCTCAAATTGGGCAGTATCACTTCGGTAGACGCTACTAATCCGCTTAAACTACTCTTGTATTATCGCGATTTTCAACAAATAGTTTTTCTGGATAATCAGCTTTCCAAAAACAGCGAGCCTGTTTCGTTAGAATTATTAGGTTACGAACAAACCGACCTGGTTTGTGCCGGGGCTAACAATAGTTTTTGGATCTACAATAAACAAAACAATGAACTACTTCGTTTCGATGAAAACTCAAAAAAAATAGCCTCTACCGGTAATTTAAAACAGGTGTTGCAGGTTAATCTGGCGCCTAATTTTATGTTGGAACATAATGGATATTTGTTTTTAAACTGTCCTGAAACAGGTATTTATGTATTTGACATTTTTGGGGCTTTTAGCCGGGTAATAACTCTAAAGGGTCTAAATTACTTTCAACTGACCGAAGATATTATTTATTACCAGAAGGACAGTGTTTTTTGCAGCTACAATTATAAGCTGTTCGAAGAAGCCTGCAAGGGCATTCCGCAGTTTAAAAGCGGAACAGTCGCAAAATACTATAACACCAAACTGTACACCACTTCTTCAGATTCGTTAACGATCTATCAATTTAACTAATCAGCCCATGAACCATTTGTTTAAAATTACAGTTTTGCTGGCCCTTTTAGGGCTTAGCCTTGGTATTTCCGCAACCCACAATCGCTCCGGCGAAATTTCCACAACTTTAGTTGAAGCAGGACTTTATACCCAAGTAATTAAAACGGAAAATGGCGTTGTTCACTGGAAAATAATGAAAAACTGACTTACCACTATTTAACAATTTTCCGTTAGGATTAATAGACCGGAACCTTAAATTTGTATAGATCCATCACATGCAGGCCTCACACCAAGCGATACTTATTCAAAAACTGGACGAATTTATTCGTAAATACTATAAAAACCAGTTGCTAAAAGGTGCATTCTATTCCAGTGGCATTTTGATTTCGTCTTTTCTTTCTGTGGTATTGCTTGAGTATTTTGGGGAGTTTAACAGTCTGGTCAGGGCCATACTTTTCTTTGGTTTTTTAATCGCGGTCATTCTTATAATCATCAAGTACATAGCCATCCCCATTTTAAAACTGAACAAAATAGGGGCAGTCATTTCATATAACCAGGCAGCGGTCATTATTGGGAACCATTTTTCCAATGTACAGGATAAGTTGGTTAACGTATTACAGCTTCAGAACAATCAGGGGCTTAATGGTTCTGATGAGTTGCTTGTGGCAGGTATTAACCAAAAAATAAATGAATTAAGACCCGTGGCCTTTACAACTGCCATTGATCTGCGCGAGAATCGGCGTTACCTGAAATTTGTGCTGCCTTTACTTTTTTTAACCACCGGTATAATTATTTTCTGGCCACAGGTAATATCAAAAAGTGCAGACCGATTGGTAAACTACCAGACCTATTATGCCAGGGAAATGCCTTTTGAGTTTAATATCCAAAATAACAAGCTTGAGGCGGTTCAAACTCAGGATTATAAGCTGGAAGTGAAAATTACCGGCGATCAGGTTCCTGACCAAGTATACATAAACATTCGTGGGATTGATTACAAATTGGAAAAAGAAAACACCACCAGGTTTTATTATACGTTTTCGAATTTGCAGTCAAATGTTGAATTTCAGTTGAACGCGGCTGGTTATTCGTCTAAAGAATACTTACTTAACGTATTGCCCAAACCATCACTTTTGCAATTTAATTTGCAGTTAATTTATCCACTATACCTGAACAAACCTAATGAAAACCTTGCCAATACAGGTGATTTGCAAATTCCTCAGGGCACAAAGGTGAATTGGGTGTTTAATACAAGAAATACAGATGAGTTGGATTTAAGATTTTTGGATAGCAGTGTTGTTCCACGGCGGAATAACGACGATCAGTTTAGTTATTCTCGCAAGTTTATGCAAAATAATAACTACACTATCCGCGCAATCAATCAATTTGTATCAACCGTTGGCGATTCTGTGAATTATAGCATTAATGTTATTGCCGACCAATTTCCTGCTATAGAGGTAAATGAAAAGATGGATTCTTTAAATCCAAAAAATATTTATTTCAGTGGGCAGGTAAAAGATGACTATGGATTTAGCAGGTTAACGTTTCACTATACAAAATGGAGTGTTGATAGCCTTGGCAAGACGATAGAAACAAAAGGGAGCATTCCACTCGCCATTTCAAAAACACAGGTTTCGCAGCCTTATTTTTACTTTCTGGATGTAGCTCAGTATAATATGTTACCGGGCGACAAAATGGACTATTATTTTGAGGTGTTTGACAATGACGGCGTTAACGGCGCTAAATCGTCCAAAACAGCCATGATGGTTTTTAAGGCGCCAACGCGGGATGAGATCAACCAGTCTACCGAGAAAAATAATTCCGAAATAAAAAAAGATTTAGAGCAAAGCATTAAAAGTGCTAAGCAACTTCAAAAAGACGTAAATGAACTAGCTAAAAAAATCAACGATAAAAAGCAACTTGGTTACGAAGAAAAAAAGAAAATGGAAGACCTTGTTAAGAAACAACAGGAGCTTCAAAATAAAATAGAGCAACTTAAACAGGAAAACACGTCAAACAATCAACAACAAACTGAATTTAGTGAAATTGATGAGTCGATCATGGAAAAGCAAAAACAGCTTGAACAATTGTTTGAAAATGTAATGACTCCTGAAATGAAAAAACTCTTCGATGAACTAAACAAAATGCTCGAAAAGTTGGATAAAAAAGAAGTACAAGAAAAGCTGGAAGAATTAAAACTATCGAATAAAGATATTGAAAAAGAACTAAGCCGCAATCTGGAAGCGTTTAAACAACTGGAGGTTCAGCAAAAAATGCAAAACGTAATCGATAAGCTCGACGAGCTAAAAAATCGGGAAGACGCGTTGAATAAAGAAACTGAAGGCAAAAAAGACTCAGAAAACAAATCCGATAAAAAGGAAGATTCAAAACCGGGCGACAAAGACGATAAAAAGTCGGGTGACATGAACAATAAAAAAAATGACCCTGAGAACAGTTCAAAAAAAGACGATATAAAGACCGATCCAAAAGAACTAAGCAAAAAACAGGAAGACATTAAAAAGGAGTTTGAAGAGTTGAAGAAAGAGCTAAAAGAGTTGGAACAGAAAAATAAGGAATTGGAAGAACCCAACCAGCTGCCTAAAACTGAAGAAAAACAAAATCAGATTTCCGACGAGATGCAGAAGAGTTCGGATCAATTAAGCAAAAAAAACAAGAAAGATGCTTCAAAATCACAGCAAAGTGCCAGTGAAAAAATGGAGGAAATGAAAGAGCAAATGGAACAGGCGATGGAGAGTAGCGAAGAACAGCAAGAGGAGGAAAATGCCCAGGCTCTCCGGCAAATACTCGAGAACCTGGTTAATCTCTCATTCGCGCAGGAAGACTTAATAAAGGAACTCCCTAAAACCCGGATCGACAATCCGCAATACGTGGCCATTCCCAAACAACAAAACAAACTGAAAGATGATAGTAGAATAATAGAAGATAGTTTGTTGGCCCTGAGTAAGCGTGCCCCGGCCATCAGTGCGATGGTTAATCGCGAAATCAGTGCGATTAATATGAACATGGAAAAAACAGTAAAATCGTTGGCCGACCGAAACACTGGTGAAAGCACAATGCGGATGCAGACCACAATGGCTTCGGTAAATAATTTGGCATTGTTGTTGAATGAATCGCTTGAACAGATGCAAAAACAGCAGCAGATGAAGATGAAGTCCAAAGCTCAAAAGGGAGGTAAGTGTAAAAAACCGGGTAAAGGTGACGGAAAAAGTCAATCTAATTCTGGTAAAACACCGCTGCCGAGCATGCGAAAACTACAGGAACAATTAAACCAACAATTGAAGGAAATGAAAGAAGCTCTGGAAAAAGGTCAAAAACCCGGTGAAAAGCCGGGAGATAAACCTGGAGACAAAAAAGGTCAAAAACCTGGTGGTATGGGTGGCCAAAATGGCGCCAGCGGGTTAACTCCAATTCCCGGTAACAGCGAGAAGTTTGCAAAAATGGCGGCCCAGCAGGAAGCGTTAAGAAGGCAGATGCAAGACCTCATGAACAAATTAAAGAATAAAGGTAAAAATCCGGGAGGGGATATTACAGACATGATGGAAGAAACTGAGAAAGATCTTGTAAATAAGCGAATTAGCAACGAAACAATGCGCCGACAACAACAGATTCTTACTCGATTACTTGAAAGCGAAAAAGCGGAACAGGAGCGGGAACAGGATGAACAGCGCAAAAGTAATGAGGCAAAAAACGAAAATTTAAGCAACCCTGGCCAATTTTTGGAGTATAAAAGACTTAAAGAGAAAGAAATGGAGTTGCTAAACACAGTTCCGCCAAGTTTAACACCGTATTATAAAGAAAAAGTAAATAATTACTTTAATAGCTTGAATAGATAATGATTCCTGCCAAGTACCAAACGTTAAAAATCAACTCAAATGCAGAAAGCCTGAGGTTGGTGGAGCGCCTGATAGAAGACGTGTGTGAAGTGTATAATGTAAGTGAGGACAGCTTTGGTAATATGATGATAGCTGTGACCGAAGCAGTAAATAACGCAATACACCATGGGAATAAAAACAATCCCGATAAAATTGTTAAAATCGGGTTTGAGTCCGAGGACAATAAACTCATTTTTTCGGTTAGCGACGAAGGAGACGGTTTTGACCATTTAGGCCTCCCGGACCCTACCGACCCCTCTAACGTTGATAAACTGAGTGGTAGGGGCGTTTTTTTAATGAAACATCTGGCCGATTTCATTCAATTTGAAGAAAACGGCCAAAAAGTTTTACTGGGCTTTCATGCCTGAGTTGGCTGGACTTACAGGTAAACAATAACCATTTCTCTTTCTTAGCAGCGTTTGTCTGTAAAAAACGCCAATTTGGTGGTAAGTTCTTCTGTTATCGGATTTAGCATTGTAAATTTAATAAGTGATTCATGATGAAATATGCCTCTAAAATAGTTCTGTTTTTTAGCCTATTGGCTAGCTTATTAATACGTGCGCAGGTTTTAATACAAAAGCCTGGCATCAACACTGATAAACTGGCCCTTCAGTATTTTGAACAGAAAGAGTTTGAAAAGGCCAATGTCTATTTTGAAGAATTGTATAGCAAAAATCCTGAAAACTGGTTCGGGTATTACTATAAAAGCCTTCTTGGAGCTAAAGAACTTTCACGAGCTGAAAAAATAACGAAGCGGCAACTTAAACAAAACAAATTTGATGTTTTCCTTTATGTCTATTTAGGGCAAATTTATAAATTAGAAAATGATGAAAAAAAGGAGAAGGAGTTTTATCAAAAGGCAATCAAAGAATTAAATGCTGTACAACCTTATCTGCAAAACCTGGCAGCGGCCTTTATGGAAGATGGTTTGTATGACTATGCGATAGAGGTTTATAACAAAGGCAGAAAAACAACACCCGATTACCCATATTTTTACGAGCGTGCGGAAGTTTACAAATCGAAGAATGATTTGGAAAGCATGATCAACGAGTATTTGGACGCGGTCGATTTCAGGGAATCTGAATTGCAAAATGTTCAAGTGCATCTTCAAAATTCTCTGGGATATGACGATGAAGCGGGAGGAATAAATAATCCCCTGTTAAAACAAGAACTTCAGAAAAGAATTCAGAAAAATCCTGATAAAATTGTTTTCAGTGAATTTCTCATTTTTATCCAAAAACAACAGAAAAATTTTGAAGGCGCTTTCGTGCAATCAAAAGCCCTTGATAAACGATTAAAAGAAGACGGAATTAGGGTTTATGATCTGGCAAAAATATGCGTCAGCAACCAACAATGGGAAACGGCCAAGCGCTGCTACGATTACATCATTGAAAAGGGACCAGATAATTTGTATTACGACGCGGCTATTCTGGATGGACTAAACGTGGAGTATCTGGCGCTTACTCAAAAACCACAGCCAGCGATGGAGGAACTCATTGCACTGGAACAAAAACTAACAAAGGCAAATGAAAAGTACAAAAGTAATTTTTTGAACGCACAGATCGTTAAAAACCTCGCTTCACTGAAGGCCTATTATTTGAATAACAGTGCAGGTGCCATTGCCCTTTTAAATGGATATATTGAACAGGCAGGTATGGAGGCCGCCGCTAAAGCAGGGTATAAAATTATGTTGGGAGATATTTACTTGTTGAAGGGTGAAATTTGGGAAGCGTCTCTGTTATATTCACAGGTAGAAAAGGATTTTAAATACGAAGCCATAGGTCAGGAAGCTAAATTTAGGAATGCGAAATTGAGTTTTTATGCCGGGGATTTTGCATGGGCCAAAACCCAGGCGGATGTTTTAAAAGGCGCAACTACCAAACTCATCGCTAATGATGCACTCGATCTTTCGTTAATAATTACTGATGCTATTGGTGTAGATACTAATGATGCTCCCCTAAAGTTGTTTGCAAGCGCCGAACTGTTAACCCTGCAGCACCGATATCAGGAAGCTATCACACGTATGGATAGCGTTAATTTGCTTTATACCAACCACACCCTTGGTGACGATATTTTTTACAAAAAGGCCCAGATCGGTTTTTTATTGGGCAAGTATGCCGATGTGGAAGCAATGTATAAAAATATTATTGAGTTTTATCCCGATGACCTTTATGGTGACGATGCACAGTTTAAATTGGCGGAACTTTATGATAAATACTTGCACGATACTGAAAAAGCTAAGCAGGCCTATCAGGATGTTCTATCAAACTACCCGGGTAGCATTTTTACTGTAGAAGCACGAAAACGTTTTAGAGAGCTAAGGGGCGATAATTTAAGTAATTAACTATATGAGAAAATTTTTACTGCTGTTTTTTTACCTTTTATTGGATTTTCCCAGAGCAATAAACTGGATCAGCAAAATGGCTTTAACGTGTATATCTTTGAAACTCCACCAAATGGATATAAGGATTTAACGCTCGAAATTGATGAGGGAAATGTTAAGTTGTATTCGCTGGATAAAGACCCGATAATAATAGCGAGTGTTGAATTTGAGTATGTTCATATTTCTTTTTTTAAAAACAAATTGTCGGCTATTGCCATGCGTACTAAGAATGGTAATGGAGCTCGCTTTTTACAATCGTTAAAGGAGGCTTATGGTCAGCCGATAAAACCGAAGGCCAACAAAGAAAATTATGAATGGAGTACTGCTAAACTTCAACTTATTTATGAAGTTAATCCTTCTGGAAAAGACGCTACAATTTCCTTTTACAACAAAACGTTGTACAAAAAATAGATATTTTAGGAAATAGTTGCGTTAAGCGCAGTCAATAAAGCTTTGGCCTTTAAAAGACATTCTTCATATTCGCGCTCCGGGTCGCACAAATATGTAATAGCGCCGCCTACAGCAAGAGATATTTCCCGGGAATTCTGGTTGTAAAAAATACTACGGATAACAACAGAAATCACAAAGTTTTCATTTTCATCTATCAACCCCATAGCTCCTGAATAATACCCGCGGTTGAAGTCTTCGTACAAGTCAATCAACTGCCTCGCTTTTAATTTAGGCGCTCCGGTCATACTGGCCATAGGAAAAGTGGCATCTAAAATTTTCTCAAAAGAGGTTCCGTTCTTAAGTTCACAGCTTACGGTGCTTACCATTTGGTGAACGGTTTCGAAACTCTCGATGTTGTAGAGTTTATTTACTTGTACACTTCCTTTAACAGCCAATTGCGACAGGTCGTTCCTGGCTACGTCAACAGCCATCACGTTTTCCGTTCTTTCCTTAATGTTGGTATACAGTTCCTCCTTCAGCGTATTATCTGCATCCTTACTTTTTCCTCGCCTAATGGTTCCTTTAATGGGTTTGGTGGAGAGAATAGTGCCATCTTTTTTTAAAAAAAGTTCGGGGCTGGCACATAAAATAAAATCGTTACCGATTTTCAAAAGGGCAGAATAAGGGGCTTTTGCAAGGGCATCTAGCTTTGAAAAAACAAGGAATGGGTCCATGTTTATACCTTGAGCAGCAAAACGTATGCAATAATTAATTTCATAAATATCGCCTCTTTGAATGTGCTGTTTTAATTTATGAAGCGTGTTTAGGTATTTCTTTTTAGGCGTGAGAGGTGTAAGTTGAATGCTGGCAGTGTTGTCGGTAACCGACGGCAATAAAATTTCCCGTTTATTTTTCAGGGAATAAAATTTTGGGTCAACTATCTCTTTCGGACTATGATAAGGTATTAAAACAAATGAGCTCCTGGCAAATTTTCCAGCAGGCATTAGTTCGTATAGATGAGCATATCCGGGTTTTTCGGGCAGGGGTATTAACAAAAAATTGTCAAACGAGTTAAAATCCATCGATGACAAAAATACTTAATGTTATGTCAATTATTTAAAGAGGATTAATATTGAGTTTAAATATTATTATTTAAATTTAAGCGTGCATATAGGATTATTTTTTGGCTCTTTTAACCCTGTCCATATTGGTCACATGGCTTTGGCAAATTACATGTTGAGTTTTACCGGTATGGACCAAATTTGGTTTATTGTGAGCCCGCAAAACCCATTAAAAAGTAAAAGTCAGTTACTCAATCAAAATCACCGCTTGCATCTTGTGAATCTTGCCATTAATGATCATCCGGGAATGCGCAGTAGTAATATTGAGTTTGAACTTCCTCAGCCTTCCTATACGGTTAGTACTTTGGCGCATTTGCGTGAAAAATTTCCTGCACACCGTTTTAGCCTCATTATAGGCCAGGACAACCTGAAAACTTTTTCCAAATGGAGAAACTACGAGGAAATTTTAAAACAGTTTCAACTCTTTGTTTATCCTCGACCTGGCGTTGGGCAGACTGAGTTTGACACGCATCCACAAGTGCATCTCACGCAGGCACCATTAATAGAAATATCGTCTACCTTTATTCGTCAGGCGATAGCGAATAAAAAAGATGTTCGTTTCTTTATGCCGGAGCGAGTTTGGAAGGAGGTTGACGAAATGAATTTTTACCAAAAGTAATTACGGCGCTCACCTGAAGCGAGTTGCTTCACAAACGTTCAACAAAAGAGGTTATCAATTTCATAACATCCGTATAATCGCTTAAAGGAAGTGTTTCGGCTTTGTCCAATACATCGTGATAGTATGTGACTCCGCCGAGCGTGTATATAAAAAAACATGGCACACCGGCTTCTGAAAACCAATAATGGTCGCTGTTTTTGGCTTTCCCTCTTTTTTTGATTTCTTTTACAAGTTGTTGTTCGGTATTTATGTTAGTGAGAAGTGCAATTTCTTTTTCGTGAATGGTACCGTTTACTACCATAATTCCATCGTCTCCGGTTGCTAACAGATCGAGATTAATCAGGAACTTTATTTTTTTGAGGTCAATGGTATTACTTTTGGTAAAATAGTGTGATCCAACGAGACCGGCTTCTTCACCAGCAAAGAACAGAAAAAGTGTTTTATATTTTGGAGGGTGAGTTTTGTAGTATTTTGCAAGGTTTAGTAAAACACTCACACCGCTGGCATTGTCATTACCTCCTGGAAAAAAAGTTCTTTTCCCGATGCCGCCCAGGTGATCATAATGTGCTGAGAAAACAATCATCGAGTCATTGTTGTACTTCCCGGGAATAAATGCGCATAGATTGTTGTTTGGAAAGTCCTTTACGAGTTTATTTTCAATATTTACTTCTACGGAACGAATGTTGGCGTAATCACTTTTGGTTAGCACCTCAATTTGGCAATAGTCGGCGGCTTCTTGTGCTACGCTGGCCGTAAGTTTTTTCTTTAATTGAAGTAAGAGAGGTGTTTCTTTTGTTTGTGATAGGTAGGTAACACTGTCTTTTTTCTGTACGCTAAACGTTCCATTAATCCCCCTGCTTTCAGGGCTGATAATAAAATCTGACCCTGGTGTAAGTTTCTTTCCATCAATCTTTAATTTTACTTTACCCGGAAAGGTGTTTACGTTAAACCTAAAAAGTTGATAGTACCCTGAAGCAAGCAAGGGTTCTGTATTTTGCAATTTTAGTTCGTCTACAATGTATCTGGCGGCTACCTTCAACCCATTTTTAAGATATCCCCGGCCATAACATTTTTTAGAGGTTAAAAATTTAATCACCTGTCTGGCGTACACGGTGTCCTGCGAAAATGAGGGATTTGAAAATAAAAATAGAAAAGCCAGTAAAAGACCGAAGCGCATCAATCAAAACGTTTTTTAGCAAGCGTATATAAATATTTTACAATCTCATTGCTGCCTTTCCATCCATAAAGGTCCCTTAAACTATTAAGATAAATTTCGGTATCGTGCCAGTTTTTCAAATTGTTAAGTTGTTCCATCGCGATGGAGTATTCAGAATTATTCTGCGAAAAAAGTTCATTAATAAATCTGAACTTGTCGTTAAGGCTAATACTTAATGCGGGAACAATTGGGGGGCGTTTAGCAGTGTCGTGCGATACCGGAGCAGAGGTTTCCGCGGTTTTCTTTTCTTCCTCAATAGGTTCCTGTTTTACTTCCGGTATTTTTTCCACCCTGGTTTCATGCACCTCTACTTCGCTCAGTTTAGCATGTATGTTGAAACTTGGTGAAAGTTCTTTATTGAGTTTATTGTATTTATAAACAGCAAGATTCTCCTGAAGGAGGGAAATTTTTTTCTGTAACGCTTCACACTCATCCACGGTGGGTTGAATAGTATCTTCCATAAAAATTTCGAGGGATTTTGCCAGTTCATGAATATCAAGCTGAATTTTATGCAGCAACTTATCTAAAGACATACTTTGTGTGTATTTATAACTAAAAATAATTTGATTTTATTACTTCTTGACCTACATTTAACTTTTGTTTTAAACGCTTTTTAAACAATATGAAATTTTACGGCTATAAATCAGAAAGGCATGTATAACACGCAACAAATAGCCGAAATCGTTCAGGGTAACTTAGTAGGTAAAAATAACTATCGGATTGGTTTTTTTTTGAATGATAGCAGATCACTGCAATTTGTCGACGATACCCTGTTTATAGCACTAAAAACCGACCGCAACGATGGACACAACTATATTCCATCACTCATTGAGAAGGGTGTAAAAGCATTTTTGGTGAAGGAAGGTTACTTGAGCCAATTGTCCTACGAAAATCAGGATGTGGTTTTTATTGTAACTCCTGACCCCTTAATTGCGATACAGAAACTCGCAGCCTATCACCGCCGTCGATTTAGCATCCCGGTAATTGGTATTACTGGAAGCAACGGCAAGACAGTAGTCAAAGAATGGTTGTATCAACTACTGAAAAAAAATTACACGATTTGCCGCAGCCCCAAAAGTTACAACTCGCAAATTGGAGTTCCTCTGAGCGTATTAAATCTTAATGACACGCACACGCTTGCTATTTTTGAAGCTGGAGTGTCAAAACCCGGAGAAATGTTTGCGCTGGCGGATATCATTCAACCGACGATAGGTGTGTTCACCTCTATTGGATCGGCACATGACGAGGGGTTTGTGACTATCGACCAAAAATTAGATGAGAAACTAAAGCTGTTTACCTCATGTGAAAAAATTGTGGTCAATGGTTTGGAAAAGAAAAAGTTCCCGGCGAATATCGCTGGTAAAACAATTTTTGTTTCAGAAAATGCCCGAGCCGACTTTACAATCCATTTTTCAGAACAGCAACTTACATTAAGCAGCAAAACAAGGGACTATAAATTTAAGATCCCTTTTTTTGACAAGGCTTCTGTATTGAATGTTTCTACCTGCGCAGTTCTTTTATTGGCGATGGGCTTTTCCGACTTAGAAATTGCGGAAAAACTGACCGCACTTCAACCGGTTGCGCTGCGTCTTGAGTTGAAGAATGGCATTCATAATTCACTGCTCATAAATGATTACTATAACTCTGACCTGGATTCGATAAAGATCGCGTTGAATTATTTGGATCAGCAAAATAGGAGATCAAAGAAAATCGTGGTTATCTCGGATGTGGAACAGTCGGGAATTTTACCAGCGACACTTTACAAACAACTTGCCGATTTATTTTCGAAAAATAAAATAGATCTGGTTGTTGGCATTGGCAGGGAAATTATAAATCATAAGCCCCTCTTTAAATCTAGTTCACTCTTTTATAACGATACACAAAGTTTCATTAATCAGTTCAGCAGTATCAACTACCTGTTCAGCGAGTCTAGTGTTCTTTTAAAAGGAGCCAGAAGTTATGGTTTTGAAGCTATTAGCCGACTACTTCAACTAAAAAGCCATGACACTATTTTTGAAATTAACCTCAATAAACTGGTAAATAACATAAATTACTATCGGTCGCTGATTTCATCAAGAACCCAATTGATGTGTATGGTAAAGGCTACCGGTTACGGAAGCGGCAGTAGCGAGATTGCGAAAACACTTCAACACATTGGCGTAAATTATTTGGCGGTGGCTTATGCGGATGAAGGAGTTGAATTAAGACAATCGTTGATTAATTTGCCAGTAATGGTGATGAGCCCGGAAGAAGATGCTTTGGATGATGTAATCAATTATAATCTGGAGCCTGAAATATATAACAAACGAGTATTACGGGCTTTTGTAAGGAAATTAGATATGTTGGGCGTTTCGGACCCTTATCCGGTTCATATTAAGATTGATACCGGGATGCATCGCCTGGGTTTTGAAGAACATGAATTGGAAAGCCTGTGTGAAGAACTCCGCGAATTACCTCAGATCAAAATCAAATCGGTGTTTTCTCATCTGGCGGGATCCGATAATCCAGAACTGGATAGTTTCACGCGGGAGCAGGTACGCATATTTGAAAAAGCATTCGGCATGATTGAGAAAACCGTTGCTTATCCTGTGTTGAAACACATTTGTAATTCGGGCGCCATCAGTAGGTTTAAAAGCGCCCATTATGACATGGTGCGCCTTGGCATAGGGATGTATGGAATTGGTGTTAATAAGGAGGAGCAAACCCAACTTGAGAACGTTGGAACATTAAAAACGCGTATCAGTCAGATAAAAACCGTACAATCCGGACAAACTGTTGGTTATAACCGGAATGGCAGGGTAGAAAAGCAAACCCGAATAGCGACGTTACCTATCGGATATGCGGATGGCTACAGCCGATTGTTGGGGAATGGTAAACACGGTGTTTACATACATGGAAATTTTTGCAGAACAATTGGCAATATTTGTATGGACATGATTATGGTGGATATAAGTGCGGTGGAGTGTGCTGAAGGTGATGAGGTGATTGTATTTGAGAACGCCGAACAAATTCAATTAATAGCAACAGCGATGAATACTATTCCTTATGAAGTTATGACCGGTGTTTCAACCAGAGTTAAGCGGGTGTACATTCAAGAGTAGCAAGTAGAATTTATTTACCGGAGCCAGGAGGTTCTAATTTTGAGATATTAGTTAGTGCCGTCACCAGATGATCAAGGTCTTGTAAACTGGTGTATAAATTTGGGGCGATCCTTACCCCATTTACTTCTTTGTGGACAATGGAGACACAGTGAATCTTATACTTGTCAAATAACCAAGTTTCGATCTGCTGAGCTTTCCAGTCTTTTACGCCAATTGTTGCCATTGAACAGCTATGTGTGGGTTTTAGTGATGTATAAAATTTCACATTGGGTAAATCCTTTACTTTTGTGGTCCAATAGTCTTTTAAAAACCGGAGCCTTGTTTCTTTTCTTACAGCACCGATGGTGTTATGAAAATCCACTGCCGTTCCAATTGCCATTTCGGAAGCAAAGGAACGGGTACCCAGGCTTTCAAATTTAATTATGTCATCACCATCTGGTTCAACGCTTGACAATAATGCCCATACGTTTCTGATTTTTTCTTTTTTAATATAGAGTAGACCGCTTCCGAATGGAGCACCCAGCCATTTATGCAGCGAAGTGGCCAGGTAGTCGGCACCTGTGTCGGGAAGCTTAAAGTTGAGGTGGGCAAAGGAATGTGCGGCGTCCACAATCACTTCACAGCCTTTGGCGTGTGCCATATCGGCAATTGCTTTGCAGGGAACAATATTACCGGTCCAGTTAATCATATGAGTGATATGGACAATTTTGGTTTTTGGACTGATCGCGTTTTCGTAAAGTTTTACGATGGCATCGTCATTCTCAAAAGGTTGGGGTATATCGATCCAGATTAGTTTTACTTTATCCCGTTTTTCTCTTTGTTTCCAGGCATTCATCATATTGGGATAATCAAAGCTGCTCAGTACAATCTCATCACCCTCGTTAAGATTCAATCCAAAAATAATTGAATTTAGGCCTTCGGTTGCATTTCTATTGATGGCCAGTTCGGCGGGCAAAACCCCGCATAACTCGGAGAGTTTTAATCGTAAGGCTTCTCTTCCCTGATCAAGAATTCGCCACATGTAATAGGATGGCGCTTCGTTCGAATATTGATAATTGCGTATATGGGCATCCTGAACGACTTTTGGTTGAGGACTCACACCGCCATTATTCAGGTTAATGAGGTTTGGAGAAATGGTGTAGTTTTGTCGCATCCAACCCCAAAAATCTTCATTCTCGGCTGAAGTCATCGAATCCTCATTCTCCAGCCGGTTTATTTGTTTGTCCAGAAGAAGCGCAAAAGGTCTATCCATTTCAGCTAATAAATTGGCGGTGTATGCTGACGCGACACCAGTCAGTAAAAAATTTCTCCTGTCCATACCTTGGGGTTTTGTTTAGATTAAAGGTAGTTAACAGGAATAGTAAATGCAATAAGCCATTATTTGCCCGTTGGAGCGCTTTAATCTCTGTATTCAACAGCCAATCGCCCCATAGTTGGGTAGTAGGGACAGGTTGCTTTCTAAAAAATTAACGAGGGATTACCGGCTAAGCGGGTTATTTGAATTTCGTGGATAACTCGCTCAGTGTTACTAAATAATATCCTGACAAAATGGATTAAAATTTTATACCTACCAGCAACACAAGGTGCGAACTATTCACGTAGAGCGAGGAAGCACTGTAATTTTTTTCAAAATAATAGGGGGAGAAGCTATAGCGGTAGCTTAACTCGGCAAAGAAATTTCTTTTTCCTGCTACGGTATTGTTTCTCTGAGATCCGAAGGTAATACTTAAAAAAGAATTAAGCCGGTCGCTAATAAAGGGGGTTTTAAATTTCAGATCAAGATTGTCTGTCTTTATCTCATTACCATTTTGTGTAACATTTAAGTTCCCAGGCAAAAGGTATCTTAGGTGATAACCAAACATCAAGTAGGCACTGTAAAGATTGTTATTTTCCCGGTTAAAAGAGTACTTTACCTGTAAGGGCACATTAATTTCATGAATAAAAAGCGAATATTTGTAATTAAATTTTTTGTCGTACAATTTGAGGGAATCGGGTTTAAAATAATAGGATTGAAACGTGAGTCCGTGAAAGAAATAATCCACGCCATATAAAAAAAAAGTTTTATAATCCCTGCCAAATCGGATTTCCTTTCTAAAGCTGAAAAGCGCACTGGCACGCAGAGATGGTGATTTGGCATGGTTGGTATTAATTGAGTAGAATCCAAGCGCGGGCCCAATACTCACTCTTGCTCCTTTAGTTTTTCCATTTATAGATTTTGGGGGCTTGGCAGAAAAGGAGAAGAATGTAAGAAATAGTAATACAAAAATAAGAGCTGTATATGTTATTTTTTGCATGCAGTAATTAATTTCGGATCAGGTTGGTAGCGGTTGCCTGAACGGTTGGCATAATTAAAATGTCATTAATATTTACATGCGAGGGGCGGGTGGCCACCCAAAAAATGGTATCTGCAATATCTTCAGGACTTAATGGTTGCATACCTTCGTACACTTTTTTTGCTCTTGCTTCATCCCCGTCAAAACGTACCAGGCTGAACTCGGTTTCTACCATGCCCGGGTTAATGGCTGTTACTTTAATGTGGTGAGGTAACAGGTCAATTCGCATGCCTTTGTTTAAAGCGTCTACGGCATGCTTTGTGGCGCAATACACGTTGCCGTTAGCGTAAACCTCTCGCCCCGCTATAGAACCAATATTAATAATATGGCCCTTCCCATGTTCTATCATCAACCTTGAAACAATCCGCGTCGTATATAACAATCCTTTAATATTTGTATCTATCATGCGCTCCCAATGAGCAATATTACCATCCTGTATGGATGACAGACCCGCGGCAAGTCCGGCGTTGTTAACGAGTAAGTCAATTTTCTTATTTTCTTCACTTAAACTTTTCACAGCGGCTTCTACATCACTGAGTTTGGTTATATCAAAACACAGGGTAGTTACTCTTATTTTGTGATCCGACTCCAGCTGTTTTTTTAATTCCTGAAGGCGTTCTAGTCTTCTTCCTGTTATTATTAAGTCGTTGCCGTTTTTAGCGAATATTTTCGCTGTGCTTTTCCCGATCCCCGAAGTGGCCCCTGTAATGAAAACTAACATATATTTTAAATAGTTGCTGGCGCTAATTTACTGTGCCTACGTCCGTAAACAAAATAAATAATTAAACCTATTATTAACCAGGCAATAAAGTAGATCCAATTTTTATAACCCAATTGCGAAAGCATATAAAAGCAACATAAAAGCCCTAAAGAAGGAATGAGTGAAAAATTATATTTTAACGTCATGCCCGAGAATACCGCAAATCCAATAAAGAAAAAGTACACGGGAATCTTTGTCAAAAAAGCATCTGTGCTTAAGTAATAATTAAGGGTTGGTTTATCAAACATTGCAAGTAAAACGAGCGTTGCAACGAAAAGAGAAGGAATAATGTACTTTGAGTTAACGTAGGGTGTTTTGAATTTGGATGCTGGGGCCGACGGGTCCATACGTAATTTCAGAACCCCCCCACAAACCAGCATAAAGGCAAAAAGTGTGCCCGCAGAACAGATGTCCGTAACCATATTAATGTCCACAAAAAAAATTGGGATTGCTACCAGGAAGCCCGTAAAGATAGTTGAGAAGGAGGGAGTTTTGTATTTTGGATGAATTCTGGCAAAAGCCGGTGGAAGCAAGCCGTCTCTGCTCATGCTCATCCAGATGCGCGGCTGACCGAGTTGGAAGACAAGCATCACACTCGCCATTGCTATTACGGCACTAACAGCAACCACCCCGCCGAGCCAATGCAGGCTTTGAATTTTTTCAAACACGTAGGCTAGTGGATCGCCCACTCCAAGCTCATAATAGTGCACCATACCAGTAATTACAAGCGCAATGGCCACATACAGTACAGTGCAAATAATAATCGAATAGAGGATACCGCGCGGAAGATCACGTTGCGGATTTTTACACTCTTCGGCTGTAGTAGAAATAGCATCGAAACCAATGTAGGCAAAAAATACAGCACTTATACCTGATAATAACCCACCAATCCCATTAGGGAGGAAGGGATTCCAGTTACTCGTATTCACAAAAAATGCTCCGACAAAAATAACCAATAGAACAACGGCTATTTTAATAAGCACCATGATGTTGCTGGCGTTGCGACTTTCCTGAATGCCCCGGTAAACGAGCATGGTAATGATTAAATTAATAAATAAAGCTGGTAAGTCGAATACGATGCGCAAACCAAAAATGTTGGGGGCGTGAGTGTAAGCATTGAATCCTTCTATTAGCCCGATGGTATCTCTGCTGGTTTTAATGGTTTCGAGCGATGTTCCACTGGTTAAAAGTGCGTTTACTTCGTTATAATTGTGTTTGGCGGTAAAATAGTCCATACACAACCATTCATTTACCTGGTAACCGAATATGTTTCTGACAAGTGTTGTAAAATAATCACTCCAGGAAATGGCCACAGTTACATTGCCAATGGCGTACTCCATAATTAGCGCCCAGCCTATGATCCAGGCAAATAGTTCGCCGAATGCGACATAACTATACGTATAAGCACTGCCACTTACCGGGATGAGTGACGCGAATTCAGCATAAGCGAAAGCAGCGAAGCTACACGCTACCGCCGTAAAAATGAACAGGAAAATAACCCCGGGTCCGCCGTCAGCACTGGCTTTCCCAATGGTTGAAAATATGCCGGCCCCAATGATGGCCGCTATTCCAAATGCCGTTAAATCACGAACGCCAAGGTGTTTTGCCAGACTACCGTGCGGACTGGCAGTTTCTGAATCCCTTAGAATGTCAGCGATCTTTTTCTTTCTGAACAAGCTCATTTAATAATCTTTTCGATCTTGATAGTGTTTGTAGTTTCTAAATATACAAAGTAAATTTAATCTGGCCTTTCATGAGATCCGCTTTTTATTGGTTTCAAATAGTATACGGCCGAAATAACTATAAAAATTATAATCGGACTGCGGTATCTGAAAATTGCGCCGCTATTTGGTGTAGTTGCCCCAATCAGCAGGCAAATTCCGAGGGCAATGGAAACGAAAAAAACGGCCGGAAAAGCTTCCTTTTTATTCTGAAAAACCCCTCTTAAAAAGATAAACAGAGACAGCGCTATAAGCAAATTTTCAAGAGAAGCTACCCACTGAAGTATGCCGTGAGCATTTGCAAAAAATGGGAAGAAAAGGGTGTAGTAAAAATAAGCCGCTATGGTGAGAACTGTATTTTTTGAGTATGAGTCAACAAGAATATTGGACCCACTCTTTGGGACATCATACACCAGTCTGTAAACCGTTAGTGTGTCAGAATTGGCCGTACAAAATAGCGTATCCTGCTGGTGGGTATGTTCCCAATAGATAAAAGCGGTGTTTTTTTTAATAGTAAAACTGCTATCCTTGTTCGGGGCTTTTTTTATGAGGTTATAGTCGTATGGGAGTCTGACAAATTTTGTAGTATCCAGCAAAAAAATACCACCTTTCGCTGCGTCGGCAAAAACCCGCTGATGTTCGCTTGTAATATCCGACAAAGACTTATTTTTCACAACCAGAGACAACACGTTTATTAAAGTTAAAATGACGAGTGTCCATGAAAAAAATAAGATCATCTTATATTTTACCTTTTTATGCTGAAGTGTAAAGAATAAAGAAAAGGCAATGTCGCAGGGTATTAGCAGGTAGGGTTTAAGCAAGCAGGATATAAAAAGCAAGACGAGTAAATAAATAAATCCGGGAAATTGGAATCCGCCTTCAATCATCTTCTTTAGTTGATAAACAGTACAGCCGAGCACAAATATGGAAATACCTTCTTTTAGCACAGCTCCTGTATAAAACCAAAGACTTGGAAAAAAACAAAGAACTAGTAAAAGCATAATTTTTTTGTGCGCAAAATAACCCTTCAGGGACTTGAACAAATAAATTATACCAATAAAACTTAAAAAGCAATTGAACAGGGCGTGTACAAAGTAGGAATTGAACGCGATAAAATGAAACACAGAATGAACTCGAATGACAATTCGGTTATCGTTATAAAAATAATCGTGAGAAACGCCATTGTCCCAATTAAAGGTATGCACCAAACACGTTTTGTATATGGAAGAAGTGGTTGAATCGTCCTGTAACCCCACCAGCAGCTTTAAATAGCCAGCCAAATCAATTTTCGAGTACTCACTGATGGTTTTGGCGTCACCATAAAATTTTCCCGCATCGAATCCTTCTATTCCTCCATAAGCACTTTTATACACGAAATAAAAAACAACTACACCAAGTGCTTTAAAGAAGAATAAACAGGTTAACAGTTTTGGAGAAATATTTTGATCGTTTATTAGTCCAAAAACCCTTGTTTTATAGATGAGTAAAAGGATTAAAAGCAGATATAGAACAAAGTATAAATCCACTACAAATTATCTGTAACTACTAAATAGTTTGTTTTGGGATCTATGTCGAAACGTGTTATTTTCTTTAATCCAAACGCTGAAAGGTCAAACAGAATTTTCCACTCCTGTAGCAAACTGTCGTAGTACAATATTTGCAAGCCTTCTGATTTTACGAGCCCTAAAATCGGATGCCAGACAAAGTCTTCGTTAAGCGATGGATACGTGGCAAATTTTTCAGCTTTGCGAAGTAAAAAATTATAGGTGTAAAATATAATTTTTGAGGTATCCTTTAGTCCGTAAAGTAACGTGTTGCGTGAGATGGGTTTAAACGCCCGAGAGGGAAAATTTCCCAGCCACCTGTCTTCGCTACTACTTTTTATATGGTAGCGCAGTGAGTGCGGTTCGGTTAATTTATAATATACAATGGTATCCTGATTTAAAAAAGTATAATAGCCAACGGAATCTACATCGAGTTTTGTTTCGTGAATGCCGTTGAGAGAATTGATAAAATGAATACACTGTGAGCTGTCATTTTCAACCACTACCGACGTAATAAATTTACCATCGGCCGTTAAAACTGGCGAGTACTCACTAATGGGTGTTTTTGTAACTGCGTTGGTTCTACGATGTCTGAGGTCATACTGATAAATATCAGCCTGGTTGTCTTCCCGAAAACTCACGTAGAATATTTTTTTTGAGTCCGGCGAAAAGCTAGGTTGGTTATCGTATCCTTCGCGTTTAGTTATGTTTATTGGTTTTTCCAGCGTCATTCCGGATTTTGAAGTTTTAATTCTAAATAACCAGAGTTCAGTGTCTGGTGCTTGCCCCTTTAAAACAAGAAGTTTTAGAAGACATAAAAGTAGATTAAGTTTTCTGCGCATCGAGATGTAAAAAATAGCGATTCATAATTAGGAAAACTAACCAGCCAAAGAAAAAGCCTGAGCTTGTGCCAACTAAAACATCACTGGGGTAGTGCACACCAAGGTATATTCTGCTGTAAACTACAATTAGTGGATAAAGAAAGAAGAACATCCGGTATTTTTTATTTACCCACTTAACACATAAAAAAATAAATGTCATTATACCAAAGGTATTTGCGGCGTGGCTCGAAAAGAAACCATAAGTTCCACCATGGTAATCGTTAATAACATGAATCTGTTTTTTGATCTCAAGATTATGGCTTGGCCGGTAGCGTTTAACAGAATGTTTGATTACATTAGTTGAAAAGTCGGTGCAGGCAAAAACAATGGCGCATCCCAAAACAAATTCGACGGCTTTTTTGAGAGTATATTTCCGGTAAAAAACATAGGCAGTAACCAGTATGATTAACACCGTTGGCCAGGTGTAACTCATAAACCACATCGTGTTATCCATAAAGGGGGTATGCATGGAATTTATTTTTAAAAATAAATTCCTGTCAAGCATTTTGAGGGTTTCAAACATGCTTAAAAGTAAAAAAAAGAAATGGAATTTATGCGCTTACAACCTCGCTGACTATTTCGGGGCTGGCTTTTTCCAATTTGGAAATCGCCCCGAACCCCCCTTGCACATCGGTTAAATTTTTAAATCCGTTCGCTAACATTATCGAAATAGCTACCATGCTGCGATAACCTCCCGCGCAATGAACTAAATAGGGGTTCGAACGATCCAATGTATTTACCCAATCGGAAATAAAATCCAGTGGGGCGTTTGTAGCAACTTTAAGATGCGACGTTTCAAATTCACCGGGTTTTCTCACATCCAGAATGTTTTTTGTAATCGTTAATTTATCGATAAAATTTTCGGGGCTTATGCTCATCACGGTCTCAACAGGTTTATTGGCCAGTTCCCAGGACTTCACGCCTCCGCTTAGGTATCCAAGACAGTTATCATAACCGACGCGCGCCAATCGCATCACAGTTTCTTCCTCACGACCCTCAGGTGTAATAAGTAATATAGGTGAATTGAGGTCGGTAATCAAGGTTCCAACCCATGGCGCAAATTGCCCGTCAAGACCTATAAACAATGCGCCAGGAATGTGCCCCCTGGCAAAATCGGCCGATGTTCTTACATCCAGAAGTATAGCGTTTCTTTTTTCGCGAATGCTTTCGAACTCCTTTACAGTGAGGGCAACTGAACCTTTTTTCAACACGGCGTCGTAATTTTGATATCCACTTTTGTTTAATGAAGCATTTTTAGCGAAATATTGTGGTGCCGGTAAAATACCAGTGGTAAGTTCAGTAATAAATTCTTGTTTAGAAATATTTTGAAGTGCGTAGTTAGTCTTTTTTTGATGGCCAAGAGTATCTGACGTTTCTTTGCTCATATTTTTGCCGCAGGCAGAACCGGCTCCATGCGCAGGATAAACAATCACATCATCTGGTAATGGCATGATTTTACTACGTAAGCTTTCGTAAAGCATTCCGGCAAGATCTTCCTGTGTGAGGTTTGATTTAATGGCAAGGTCAGGGCGGCCAACGTCGCCAATGAAAAGGGTATCACCTGTAAATATACAAAGAGGTTTTTGTTGAGCATCTGTCAATAGATAGGTGGTTGATTCAAGCGTGTGTCCCGGAGTATGCAACGCCCTTATAGTAAGGTCACCAATTTTGAACTCTTCATTATCGTGAGCAATATAACTGGCATAATCGGTATGTGCGTTTGGGCCAAAAACAATAGTGGCACCTGTTTCTTTGGCCAGGTCTAAATGTCCACTCACAAAATCGGCATGAAAATGTGTTTCAAAAATATATTTTAAGGTATCTTTATTTTTTCTAAGTAGATCCAGGTAGGGTGTAGTTTCCCTTAAGGGGTCAATAATGGCAGCTTCACCATTATGTGAAATATAGTAAGCTCCCTGGGCAAGGCAATTAGTATATATTTGGTGTATATTCATGTTTCAAAAATACAATTTTAAAGTAGTTTCGAATTGATTTTTATCTATGGAATATCGTTAAATTTGCGGAACGTAAATTATCATCAATCACATTAAAATTTAGTTATGGAAAACCAATCCGGGATAGAATCGTCAAAGGCACCGGAGCCTGTTGGATTGTATCCGCACGCTCGCAGGGTAGGCAATTTATTATTTCTAAGTGGCGTTGGTCCACGGGAAAGGGGAACAAAAAAAATACCGGGAGTGGAGCTGGATGAAAAAGGCGTTATAGTAAGTTACGATATAGCCGCTCAATGCCACAGCGTATTTAGAAACATTAAGTACATTCTGGAAGACGCCGGGAGCAGTTGGGATAAGATAGTGGATGTTACAGTTTTTTTAACCAATATGAAAGACGATTTTCCTATTTACAACAAAATTTGGGCTGAATATTTTAATGAAAACCCGCCATGCCGAACGACTCTTGAAATAAACAAGCTACCAACGCCAATTGCCATCGAACTAAAAGTGATTGCGGTTGTTGATTAACAATTAACCTTTTATTTAGTAATTGATAGGTATTTTTAAATGAATCGCGGAAGCTAAAACCATTTAGAATAACTCATTATCAGGCGTATTCTTCGTATTTACGGGTATAATCCTTTGGTTTTAAGATAATTTCACATATAAATTAACACTTATCGTTTTTTTTTAATATCTTGGAACAAAAATCCGATCAATTATGCTAATTAAAGAAAACCATTCTATCTTAATTCCGGTTGATTTTTCGAAGCAATCTTACATCGCCGTTAAACAGAGTTACAATTTAGCAAAATTTACGCGTTCAAAAATAATTTTAATGCATGTTTCGCCCAATAGTGATACGGAGCATAAAGATGACCTTGAGCAATTAGCTGAGACAACCCGTAGAGATACTGGTTTGCAGGTTGAAACGATGAACCTTAAGGGGGATGTGTATGAGACAACGGACAGGATGGCTGCTGAGTTAAAAAGCGCGCTCATCATCATAGGCCTTGATACGCATGTGAAATTCAGAAGTATTTTGGGTGGAAATAATATCACCAAATTTATTAAAAATGCCCCCTGTCCGGTTATCACTATTCGGTCGGCCGAGAACAGGGATGGATGTAAAAATATTGTGATGCCATTTGATCTCAGTCCCGAAAGCCGGGAGAAGGTTTCCTTCGCGGTTCAACTGGCAAAATATTACGGAGCTGATATACGCATCGTATCTGTATTTCATCCCAGTGATGATAAGTATGAAAACAAACTTCTCCCATACCTGCATCAGGTGAAAAAATTCATCAAACAAGAGGGAGTGAACTGTACAAATAAATCTATTCCGAGTGCAAAAGTGGCCGAAGCTATTGTGGACTATGCCGATAAGAATGACTGTGATCTCATCATACAAATGAATCAAAAGGATCTCACCATTGGCGAAATGTTTAGTGGTACATCCGGAGAAAAAATCGTAGAAATTAGTCAAATCCCGGTAATGACAATTAATCCCATGAAACGCGAAAGCATGAGTCACTTCGGTAGTGGCATGTAAACAAACCTCCCTGTAAAACAATTTCTTTTCCTGCTCCATCGCAGGACTATAGCCGTATTAAAATTCTAAACAATATGGCGCCGGAGTCACCTGAACAGGACTTTTTGCTCCTCACTCAAAACCTTAAACGCCTCTTATAAGGTTTAACAAATAGGCTCTAAAATTTAGCATTTATTGCACGCCATACCCGAGTTTTTTTAGTAAATTCGCTCTCCTTTTTTAAATAAAAGCAAGGTGTTTATAACGCCAAGGAAAGCATGAAAAAGTATCAGGAATATAAAAAGTTAGATCTCTCTGCCATATCAAAGGAAGTGTTGAGTTTTTGGAAAGAAGAAAGAACCTTTGAAAAGTCAGTTTCTACCCGCGAAGGAGCTAAACCGTGGGTGTTTTACGAGGGGCCGCCCAGCGCCAATGGTATGCCGGGCATCCATCACGTGATGGCCAGAAGCATCAAAGATATTTTTTGTCGGTTCAAAACATTGCAGGGATTCCAGGTGAAACGTAAAGCCGGATGGGATACACATGGTTTGCCAATCGAGTTGGGGGTTGAAAAATCGCTGGGGATTACAAAAGAGGATATTGGAAACGCGGTTAGTTCGAAATATATTTCAGTAGAAGATTACAACAAAGCCTGCCGTAAGGAGGTGATGAAATATACTGATAAGTGGGAAACTCTTACCGCGCAAATGGGGTATTGGGTAGATATGAACCATCCTTATATAACCTATGACAACAAATACATTGAGAGTGTTTGGTGGTTATTAAACAATCTTTACAAAAAAGATTTACTATACAAAGGATTTACTATTCAGCCTTATTCACCGGCAGCAGGCACAGGGCTTTCGTCGCACGAGCTGAATCAGCCGGGTTGCTATAGAGATGTAAAGGACCGTACCGCCGTGGTTATGTTTAAAACACTAACCTATCCGCAACCACTTAACTTTGGGGAACATTTACCGGACGTCTATTTTCTGGCCTGGACCACTACCCCGTGGACGTTGCCTTCCAACACGGCACTAGCTATTGGCAAGGACATTGACTATGTGGCCGTAAAAACATTTCATCCGCACCCGGAGAAGGGTAATGAAGTTAAACCCATTGTGGTTATCCTTGCCAGAGATCTTTTGAACAAACATTTTCCTGAAAAAAACGCGCAACTTGTTTTCGAAGATTTTAAACCGGGCGATAAAAACATCCCTTACCAGGTTATAAAGACATATAAAGGGGCCGAGCTGGTGGGCATTTCTTATGAGCAGCTCTTACCATTTGTGCAACCCACAGATGGCGATGCATTTAGAACCATATTGGGGGATTTTGTAACAACTACCGATGGAACTGGTATAGTTCACATAGCGCCAAGTTTTGGAGCGGATGACTTTAGAGTTGCGCGCCAAAACGGAATAGGTTCCTTAACATTGGTTGATAAACGCGGGAAATTTTTACCGGAAGTGCAGGATGGCGTTTTCCTTTTTGGGGAAGAGTTTGTAAAAGAAGCTTACCTGAATGATGAAGAAAAGAAAGTGGAATTTACTAAACAAAAACAAGTACTTGAGGGAGCAGGTAAAATAAAAGAGTTAAAAGCTTACCTGAGTGTAGATGAGCGTATTGTGCTGAAGTTGCAGGAAGAGGGTAAATTATTCAAAAAGGAAACCTATGAACACAGCTATCCACATTGTTGGAGAACTGACAAGCCCGTGCTATATTATCCCTTAGATTCCTGGTTTATTAAATCCACGGCGGTAAAAGACCGCATGATAGAGTTGAATAAAACCATTAATTGGAAACCGGAATCTACCGGTACAGGACGGTTTGGAAACTGGTTGGAAAACCTGAACGATTGGAATTTATCCCGATCGCGTTTCTGGGGAATCCCGATTCCGATATGGACCAGTGAAGATGGACGTGAACAACTAGCGATTGGTAGCGTTGAGGATTTAAAAACAGAAATTGAAAATTCCGTCGCCAAAGGATATATGCAAACTAACCCTCTCGAGAAATTTAAAGCGGGGGATTTCAATAGTGACAATTATGATAGTTTTGATCTTCATAAGCCTTATGCTGATGCTATCATACTGGAGAAGAATGGAAAAAAGCTGTTTCGCGAACCGGATTTGATTGACGTTTGGTTTGATAGCGGAGCGATGCCATACGCGCAGGTACATTATCCGTTTGAAAATAGAGAACTGATTGACGAAAAAAAATACTTCCCGGCTGATTTTATTGCTGAGGGCGTAGACCAGACGCGCGGTTGGTTTTTTACCCTGCACGCCATTGCGGCTATGAACTTTGATTCCGTAGCGTATAAGAATGTTGTTTCTAACGGTTTGGTACTTGACAAAAACGGAAACAAAATGAGCAAGCGTCTGGGTAACGCGGTTGACCCATTTGAAACGCTTGATAAATATGGGGCGGATGCAACTCGTTGGTATATGATTGCTAATGCTGCGCCGTGGGACAATCTTAAATTTGATGTAGAGGGAATTGCCGAAGTACAAAGAAAATTATTTGGCACGCTTTACAACACGTATGGGTTTTACGCATTGTATGCAAACGTGGATAAATTTTTGTTGAACGAACAAAACATTATTCCCGTAAAAGATCGCACGGAACTGGACAGGTGGATTATTTCTGAATTGCAAACCCTGATTGAAAATGTAACCCTGTATTACGAAACATTTGAACCTCATCGTGCCGCCCGTTTTATAGAAGAGTTTGTGGATGAACATCTGAGTAACTGGTATGTACGCCTTTCGCGCCGTCGTTTTTGGCGCGGTGAAATGAGCGATGATAAAAAAGCGGCTTACGAAACCCTGCACGAGTGTTTATTGGTGGTGGCTCAATTAATGAGCCCTATCGCCCCATTTTTTAGCGACTGGATGTATCATAACCTTACAAACCCTATTCGCGAGTTGGCGGTAAAAAACGATACACGTTTAAAATGGAACTCCATTCATTTGACAGAACTTGCCAAAGTTGAAACGAGTAATCAAGATAAAGATTTGGAAGAGCGGATGGAACTGGCCCAGAAAATTTCGTCTATGGTTTTGTCGATACGTAAAAAGGAAAACCTAAAGGTTAGGCAGCCCTTGCAACGGATACAAATTCCTATACTGGACAAGGCGTTTCAACAAAAAATAGAGGCGGTAAAAGAACTTATTCTTAGTGAGGTAAATGTAAAGGAAATTGATTTTGTGGATGAAAGTCAAACGCAGATTGTTAAGAACCTGAAATTGAATTTTAAAACCCTTGGTAAGAAATGCGGTCAACATATGAAAGCTGTTCAGGCTTATGCCAATGAAAATGGACCGCTCATCATTTCTGAAATTGAACGCAAAGGGCGTTATCTTCTAAATGTGAACGGGGCAGAAATTGTTTTGGAGCCGGAAGACGTTGAGATTATACCAGTGGATATGCCTGGCTGGAAGGTCGCAAACAGCGGGCAGATTACTGTGGCTCTCGACGTTAGCCTCTCGGAAGGGCTTAAAAACGAGGGTTTAGCAAGGGAGTTGGTAAACAGAATCCAAAACATACGTAAGGAAAGTGGCTTCGAAGTCACCGATAAGATTTTGGTTAAAATTCAGCAAAATTCTGGACTTGATAACGCTATTAAAAACAATTTGAGTTATATTTGTTCTGAAACTTTAACAAATAATCTGCAGTTGGTTCAAAATTTGTCAGGTCCAGATGCTGTTACAATTGAAGTCGACGAACTGATATCAACATTAATTTCTATTGAAAAATTTATAAATTAATCAGTAAATTATGGCTAAAAAGAAAGACAATAAAAAGGATAAAAAAGTGAAGTCGTCTGCCAAACCAGTAAAGAAGGTTGCCAAACCAGCTCCTAAAAAAGTTGTGAAAGCCGCTAAAGCAAAACCTGCAAAACCAGCAAAGAAAGTTGCAAAACCAGCACCTAAAAAGATAACCAAACCTGTGAATAAAACAAAACCTGTTGCAAAAACAAAAGTGGCTGCAAAACCTGCGCCTAAAGTTGATGCTAAGAAAGTAACCAAAAAAGTAGAGAAAGAAATGCCTAAGGCAAAAAAGACTGTTGGAAAACCGATTGATGCAATTGCAAAGAAGGGAAAAGATAAAAAACCTTCTAAAGCCGGAGCTAAAAAGAAAGGCAAAGGGGAAGATGACGATGAGGATGAAGATATTCCGGAAGAAGAAGAGGAAGAGGACGATTCTGACGTTGACGTAAAAGATGATTACGAGAAAAGTGACGACGATGATACCGCTGTAATTGATGGTGGTTTGGATGAAGCCGGACTCATTGATCTGGAAGGCGGTCCGCCTGAGCTGGATGATGATGATGATGAAATTCCAGAAAAACGCGGCCGTGGCCGTAGGAAGAAGAATGAGGGGAAGTCGAGTGGAGGAAGTATGGAAGCGTATATTCGTAATCGTCCGTTACAAATTGACATTAATAAACCCCTTATAAAAAAAGGAAATGTAGCGGCTCCGAAACCTTTTGTAAATACTGAAGACAACCGAACCCGTTATTCCGACAAAGAGCTTACTGAATTTAAAGAATTGATTCTTGAAAAATTAAAAGAAGCGCAAACGGATTACGATCTCTTAAAACAAACTTTGAGTAATGAGGATAACCATGGTACCGATGACACTTCCCCGTCATTTAAACTGTTGGAGGATGGTAGCGACGTGATGAGCAAAGAGGAAACTGCCCAACTGGCTTCGAGACAGGAAAAGTACATAGTAAACCTCAAAAACGCTTTAGTGCGTATCGAAAATAAAGCGTATGGCATTTGCAGAGTTACCGGAAAATTAATTCCTAAAGAGCGTTTACGTTCGGTACCCCATGCCACTTTAGGAATCGATGCTAAATTAGGCCAATCAAAATAAATGTAAACATGAACCATTCTTGGAAAAGGTTGTTTTCTTAATTTAAGGAGACAACTTTTTTTTTAAATACCCGGCAATATTAAAATTTCAAAATACACCTGCATGTTTAAAAACTATCGTATTCCACTCATAACCGTTTTTTTGATTTTATTAATTGACCAGTTTATTAAAATTTACATTAAACTCAATTATCCGTTAGGCGAGGTTGGTAGGTTAACCGATTGGTGCATTATTCATTTTACCGAAAATCCAGGAATGGCGTTCGGTTTTGAATTTGGGGGCGAATTTGGCAAACTAACATTAAGTGTCTTCAGAATTTTGGCCTGTATTGGCGGCGCATTTTATATCCGGCATATCATTAAAACGAAAGAACATCCTGGGTTCATTTTTTCCGTATCATTAATCCTTGCAGGAGCAATGGGCAATATTCTTGACAGCGCTTTTTACGGATTAATTTTTGACAAAGGTACTATGTTGAACCCGGATTTTCAGGAATACATGCCTTATGATGGCGTGGCTTCATTCACAAAAAATGGTTACGCTCCAAGTATGTACGGTTGCGTAGTCGACATGTTTTATTTTCCAATTTTTAATGGCCATTTCCCTTCGTGGTTTCCGATTTGGGGAGGCGAGGATTTTCAATTCTTTCGCCCGATTTTTAATTTTGCGGATGCATCTATTTCCAGTGGAGTCATTATCATCATCCTTTTTCAGAAGAAATTTTCGACAAAAAACGCTGGCAATAAACCGGATCAGGTTGAAAACAATGATCGGTCAACAAACCCTTCCTCGGAGTTGAACGCATCCCAACATTAATTTATTTCAGGGTATGAAAGAAGCAATTTTACTTATTAATCTTGGTACACCAGATGCACCGACTCCCTCGAAAGTGGGTAAATACCTGACGGAATTTCTAAACGACAAGCGGGTAATCGATATTAACCCTATTGGGAGATTTATTCTGGTAAACCTTATTATCGTTCCTTTCAGACGGTTCAAATCTTCCAGGCTCTATCAGGCAATATGGACAGACAAGGGTTCTCCACTGCTGCTCAATAGCATTGAACTTAAAGAAAAATTACAAAAAAAAGTGGGGAGTGACTATCTGGTGCAATTGGCAATGCGTTATCAAACACCGGGCATTAAGTCTGTTTTAAATGAATTAAGACAACAACAACCCTCTAAAATCCACATACTGCCGTTATACCCCCAGTATGCCAGTAGTAGCACAGGTAGTACTATTGAGGAGGTGATGCAACAAATTAAAGGATGGGAAGTGATTCCGGATATAACGATCATTAGCAAGTTTTACGACAGACCGGCATTTATAAAGGCATTGGTGTCGGTAGCAAAAAACTACAACGTAAATGAGTATGATCACGTGTTGTTCAGTTATCATGGCTTGCCGGAACGTCAAATATTGAAGGCTTCGGCTCATTACGGAGGAAATACCTGCCAGATGGGTAATTGCTGCAACGCGATTACTAAAAATAATCAGTATTGTTATCGTGCAAACTGTTTTGAAACCACACGGCAAATAGTAAAGGCATTAAATATTCCAGAAGATAAGTATACAACTACTTTCCAGAGCAGGCTGGATGATAAATGGTTAAAACCTTACAGTGATAAAGTGATAGAAGAGCTTGCGAAAAAAGGCAATAAAAAGCTTCTTGTTTTTTCACCAGCTTTTGTGGCCGATTGTCTCGAAACTATTTATGAAATTGGTACTGAATATGAGGAGATTTTTAAGGAGTACGGTGGCCACGAAGTAACTCTGGTGAAAAGTTTGAATGCCAATGATGAATGGGTAGATGCAGTAAAAGAAATTGTACTTGGCAACTAAGAGACGAGTTATTTAACAATCACCGCCATAATTTGGAAGGTCAATTAGTCGTCCCTTTTTCAAAAGCCATTAAACATTTACTATGGGTTTATTATCCGAACCCCGCGAATCCATCGCATCGCGAAGGCCATTGCCAACCAACATGAAAGAAAGTACCAAAACCATAATTGCTATTCCGGGAATAAAAGCCAGATAAGCTTTGTCCATCAATATGTAACCATGGTGGGCGTTAGTCATTTCACCCCAGGATGGCACAGGGGGTTGTGCGCCAATGCCTAAAAAGCTCAGACCAGCTTCGGTAAGGATAGCGCTGGCAAAATTACTTGCGGCAACAACAATTACTGGTCCCATCACGTTTGGTAAAATATGGCGGAAAATAATACGGCTATTTTTAAACCCAAGTGCCCGCCCAGCTTCCACAAATTCTTTTTCACGAAGACTTAGGATTTGCCCGCGGACAATTCGCGCGGCTTCCACCCACATCGTAAGTCCAACAGCAATAAATACCTGGGTAATGCCCCTGCCCAATACCAATGTGATGGCAATGACCAGAAGTAATGTTGGAATGCTCCATACCACATTGATCAGCCACATAATCACGGCATCGGTTTTCCCTCTGAAATAACCTGCCAGTGAGCCAAGAAAAACCCCAATGAGGATGGAAATGAATACGGAAATAAGCCCAACAGTTAAGCTAATTCTGGTGCCTATCAACAAACGGCTTAATAGATCCCGACCCAGTAGGTCTGTCCCTAGTAGAAAGGTTTTTTTTCTAATGTTTTCATGTTCAATGACCTCCCTGAGATCTTCAACCGTCTTTATTACAGGTGTAGGATTGTTGATTTCGTAAAACGAAAGCGTCTTTTTTACGGAATCGTATTGAACAGGATGTTTAGAGTCAATGGCATATACAACATCAGCAATATTAAAGTTACTTTTACTGCCGTTGTTGGGAGTATTCCCCGTATATTCTTCAACAACAATATCGGCACCAGAAAATGTGTAATCGAAAATAGGGTAAGTGGCAAACGAGTTATTTCTGCCAAAGAGCATTGTTTTGAAAACACCTGAGGG
>Ga0075158_10000300_pt1 | contig 40432 bp, 54 predicted proteins | sample JI91814BDNA_FD_70968 | JGI IMG/M metagenome (GOLD analysis project Ga0075158, IMG submission 70968) | Wastewater effluent complex algal communities from Wisconsin, to seasonally profile nutrient transformation and Carbon sequestration -... | ecosystem: Engineered > WWTP > Effluent > Algae... | reverse complement strand
GGTTTATCATTGCTTGTATCGTCATTTTGTTACCTCATTTTCTAAAATTATCCAATCATCAGCTGATAAATCCTCACAAGTAAATTCATAGATAGTATAGTTAGGGTGTAGTTCGTCATTAAAATTTTTATCAATATTTATTATTTCAATATTACTAATATTACTCCTTACTAAGATCACTCCATCTCCCCAAGAAGGTCTCCTAGCATAACCGTCATCAATTTGCAGTGAATTCATAAGCTCTATTATATTCATTTTATATCTCCAATGCCCCTCTGTATAGCTCCAATAAAGCATCTTCTTCTTCAATTTTACTTTTGTCTTTTTTGCGAAGTTTTAGCACTTGTTTTAAGGTCTTAGTGCAAAATCCTTTAGACTTAGCCTCGGCATAACCATCTTTTATTATTTCTAGATGATCGCTCTTTTCTTGTTCTAATCTCTCTAATTTTTCGATAGTATTTTTTAGATCGCTAGTATTAATTATGTCTGTCATCGCTTTTAACTCATTTGAATTTATTGTTATTTCCATTATATTTTACCTAATTATTTTTCTCTTCAAAATGGTATTTCATCGTCATCCAAAACAACTTCTGATCGTTCTGGTTTACCGTAATCGATTTTGTGTTTCCCACTAGCGACTTCTTGTGGCTCTGCTCCTTTATTTAATGTTTCATTGCCATACGTAGTTTTGTTAGCTTCTGCTTCTTTTGGGTAAGTTAGAATGTTAAAGTCTGTTACTAACACCTCAATACTTGCCTCAGCTGTGCCGCTATTGCTCATATACGCCTTAGCCTTTGGTACGCCTTTAACTAACACGCCCATCTTGTCTTTGACATATTCCTTAATGTTTTTAGACATTTTTTCAGAGTTAGATTTACATTCAAACCAACTAGTATCTTGTTGTTCTTGTCCGTTCTTATCTTTGTATTTTTTGTTAACGCTAATTTTAAACGTTACCCAATTTGGATAATCTTGTTCATTCGGACATCTTGCATCTTGGTACACGTAGCCTATTAGTTGTATTTCTGCGTTATTTCTCATGTTAATTACCTATTCTTGTTTTTCTAAATCATCCATAGTATTTTCCACAGACTTAACTATATTTTGACCATGCTTAGAAGTGCAAATAATAATCATATTTCTTAAATTATGTTTTTTGCAAAGTTTAATTGCAGCTTTATTTAAATCGTCTCCTATGGTCTTTTTCATGTTTACCCTCTTTTTATTGTTTCTTTAGAAAAAATTAAAGGCCTGTTTCTGTTAGCCTCATCTCGTAGTTCTATCGTCAAGTTGCTAGCTAACACGGCGTTTTCTAATTCAAGTCCAAATTTATCATCGATCCATTGAATGGTAAAAACTGATCCAACGAGAATGAGTTTTTGACTGGTCGTGTCATCTCTTACCCGTAGTTTATCAAACCAGTTTTTCCAAATATGAAGAGCTATTTTTTCTTCGTGTTTTTTTAGCAAAACTTTGGTTAAAGCGGATTTGAATTGCAACCACTGCGGGTTATTTTGCGAAGAAGTTTCCAAAACATCACTCCTTGCAAAACCGCTTTCAGTTACCACGGGTTCTTTGTTCACGTAAAGGTTGGTATTTACCAAGGCAAGAACAACACCCTCACCATAAACCGACTTGATACATTTTCGTATTTTAGCTTTCTCAATATCGTTGAAAGAAACTCCGATAGCTGGCTTGATAGTTACCTTTCCAACCTCTGTTTCTTCAAATTTGCAATTGTCTTGTATTTCATTAGCTGTCGTTCCAAAGGCATCAAAGATAGCCTTTGAGAGCAGCATTTTCCTAGTTTCTTTTTCAGAGATTAGGTTAGTTTCTTCTTGTTTCATAAAAGCCTCTTCATTATTGGATAAAATTTCAGTTTTTGGCTGATCCACGCTCTTTTCAATAGGTGAGATACTTGGGATAGTTTCAACCTCGAGTTGCAAAACCCCTATATTTTCTTGTTTGCTAATTATTTTTTTCATCAACGCAGAAAGACTCCTCTCGCTTTGCTCGTTTGGATGTCGTTGCATACGTTGCAAGTGAATAGCTTTTTTCTCAGCAGCGGTTAAGAGTTTTGGTTTATTGGTATCGTCACAAGCTGTGACTGTTTCCTTTGGTTCAGGAATAGCAACTTGCGAATGCTCCGTCAGGATAGCATTTGAGCAAGTTGTATTTTCCTTTTCTTGCGCGCGCGCATTATTTCTTTCTTTTATAGATACTTCTTCTTCGATAGAAGAGATATAGCCGTAGGCTATCTCTTCTATCTCTTGTAGTGTATCTTGTTTACTTATAAAGAGGTGGACATTTTTGTCCATCTGGGTGGACATTTTTGTCGAGCTAGATAGACATTTTTGTCCATCTGAAACGCTGTAAAACTTTTCTGGATTGGTAGCTTTTTCATAACCATTTTCAGTTAATTTTATAACGTATCCATAAGACAAATACTTGCCATGAAAATTGATGTGGTTATGATAAGCAGAATCTATAATATCGCTGATCTGATCCAGTAATCTTGCATTTTGCTTACTTGACTCAACTTCTGTTTTTTCAGATAGGAATTTATGATCTACAAAGATCTCTTTATGCGAGCTTTTTTGAATCATTTGAAACAAATTTGTTAACAAATTTCTAGCTTTTAAAGAAAGTTTTTTACTACTATCATTTGCTCTTGGAATGAGTTTAAGGTCTCTAAAAATATTATCAGACAATCTTTTAATTTTATTAGTCTTTTTATCTTTAAAATATAAACGTGATGATTTTTTATTATCAAAATTTAAAACAGCTGCTTTCACGCCTCACCCCCTAAAATTAAATCAAGTAACATATCCAGATCGTCCCAAAAAATACCTTTTGTAGTGTTCCCATTGGCAACTCCTCTTTTAACTCTTGCAGCCACAATTTGGACGTGCCTATCTTTATCTGTTGTCATAGTATTCATGACTCCTCCTAATGTTATGAATGTTGGTTAAGAAATATTTGCCACTCTCGGTTTTTTTGACCCTAGCTTGAAAGCAAACTTGTTCGTCCTCTTCCATCTCCGCTAAAGCTTTTGAGTTAAAATCGTCTGGCTTTAAATCTACCCACGTGCATTTGAGACAAATAGTATTGTTGATGTTTCTAATATCTCTAAATCTAGCACTGTTAGTCGGTTTAAAACGCCCATAAGTATGTACTTCGATCTCATCAAACGTAGCAAAAAACGTCATGTTATCTACGGTCTCAGGCCTACACGTTTTTACAAATAGTTTTTTACCGCCCTCTTCATTAGGTCGGTAATCTTTTTCTATTAAATATTTATCGTGAAGATTTTTGAGGTGTTTTTTGAGATAAGATAGGGATATATCTAATTTTTCTTGCCACTCTGAGTGAGATAGATGACAAAAGCCGCTAGGGTCTTTGTCCTCAACATTTATAAGCAGCCAAAGAAGTTTAGCAGACGAGCGAACGTTCTGCTTACAAATACAATTCAGTAAATTTTTATCAATACTCATATTTTTTCATAAATGTTGCTTGACATCTATAAAAAAACTTGGTATGGTATAGCTCATATACGAGCCGTAGCTATAAATAGGTTTTCCTTTTTATATGTATTGTTTGTGTGTTCCAAATCGTCTTTCTCAATCTCGCAAGGATCAAAAAAAAGACGGTTTGGTTGTTTTAGTAACGAATTACTAAAGTTAAGTTGTAATTATTCATAAATACTGGGTTCCAACCAAATAATAAGAATAAAAATATTAAAAAAAATCTAGGGTCTTTGTTAATTCAGGGACTCTTTTTTATGTCGTTGCTAGCACCCTCTAATCTTGCAAGGAAAAGAGCGCTAGTAACGACACCAATTATGTTCCTACTGATACCACCATCTCGCAAGATAAAAGTATTAGTAGGAACACCAATCACAAACAGTCCATACTATAGATTATGCGTAATCTACTAGGCAACAAAGACCCTAGAATCTTCTTTCTACACACAAACAACTAGAAAACTCTATCTACCAAGTAAATTTATAGATAGTCTAATTATTCAAGTTAACTAATATGTTAAACAACCATAGCATAAGTTAATATGCCATTCAAGCCTAAATAAACGAGTTTTTTAATAATATTCCTACTATTAGCAAACCAATAGCCATGATCCACTTTATATTAGTATTCATAATCGACATTTCTGTTCTTAATTCGGAGATTTCAGTTTTAACTTCGTATATATCTGCCTTAGTAGCCACGTCATCGTTTTTAGTATTTACACTCTCAACAATAGCTTCGGCACTTTCTTTCGAAATACCTGTGGCGATAATTCTTTCTATTGCTTTATGTGTATCTAAAAACGCCATTAAAAACTAAACTTTATTTAAGTTGTATTACTTATAACTTTTTTCCATTAAAGTTATCGGATGAGATAAAATTACTCCTATTAATTTATCATGTCAATAGCTTTTTTTATTTTTCTTGAATTTTTTATAAAAAAGACTATATATTAAAGATAATTAAAACTTTATAAAAAGTATTACTCAAAATGGATAAAACATTATTATTACGGGCTATAGATGATTTCGAGCCTTATACAAAATCTCAGAGAAGCATGCTTAGAATATTGGTTGGATTAAGCGTAGAAGACATTGCTAATGTCAGTTGTGCTTATATGATGAAAAATGCTGGTTTATCACGCCCTTCTATATATCTTAACTTAAAAAAATTTGAGAACGAAGGGTTTATTACGCGCATTAAAAATACTGGTAGTAAGCAAGATTCTTATAAGTTAAATTTAGAAAAATTAGATTATATCTTGCAGCTATATCAAAACAAAAAAGCCATGGAAAGCGATAGATAGCGAGATAAGCTAGGAGTAAGTATGTAAACAGCGAAGACACCCCGCATGAAGCGGACGTTTACTTATCTCAATTCTAATATATCATTCTTTTTAAGAGGATCAATAAAAATTGTCTAGAAACTGCCCTACTCATTGAATAACTTACTTAGTAAGTTCTGCTATTGTTTTTGCAGCTATAGTAGTACCAATATCTTTGACTTCTTCATATAAACTACTACCAACTTTTTTAAGTATTTTCTTTGTTTCTTTAAACTTTTCTTCCTCATTCTCTTTCAGGTTATAGAGATCGTATATAATTGATTTATTTATTAGTGGTTCAATTATTATTTGTTTTTTATTTTTGTCTAAGTTGTTAAGTTGATAAAACTCTTCTGCCATCTTTAATAAGATATTGCCTTTGTCAGACATATCTCGATAACATATCCAAGTTTTGTCTATATTCTCATAATCTATCAATTCTGGGGAGTGGGTGCAATATACAACTACATTATCTTGGGATAGTAACTTTAATTTTCTGCAGAGATTATTTTGCATAGATACATGGAGATAAGCTCCAGGCTCATCAAATAGAAAAATTGCACCCTTTTTATTTCCAAAACTACCTTTGGGATTAAATTCTGTTCTCATTACAAAATTGAAGAACCAATAAAATCCTTTGCTTCTTTGTCTTATATCGAAGTATCTATCTTGATTATTAACTCGCTCTACTAATTTAAATTCTAATGTACTACAACTTCTGTTAAATTCTATCTCTATTCTAAAATTAACTTCGCTTTTCTCTAATCTTATTTCTTCCCATTCTTCTGCTATAGTAGTGTTTAACCTTTGTGACATAGATGCACAAATTGATCTCACTAAATTATCGCTACTACCGCTATCAAGCAAATTCCGTATTGTTAAGATACCATCATTGTTAATACTTTGTATCAGTAGGTCAACCACATTAATCCAAGTCCTTAATTGCTCATCTTGCAAATTTATTTTATCAGGTAATGGGTCTGTAAAATCATCAAAATAGATAATCTTTGGCAAATAACTAACAATCTCTTTAGAAACCGAGTCTTGTACTTCTTCGGTCTCATTCTGTAATTCCTGAATTGAATAAAGGGTTTTTCCGTTAATAGTTCTAGTTATTGTCAATGAATCAGAATCTACTTTTTCAGCATTAGCGTTGAATTTCTTTATTATTTCATTAATTTGCGATTTAGAATCTTTAATGTTTATAAGTGCTTTTATTTTTGCTATATTGTTATCTCCAATATTATACAAATTTCCTACGTCTTTTAAATGCACTCCTTGAGTCATAAAATCATTAGAATAATCAAAAGCATATATGCCTTGCAATATAGTGCTTTTCCCACATTCATTCTCACCTATGATGCAAAAAAGTTTATTATCATCAATTCTAATAGTTAGAGGTTGATTTATAGCTCTATATTTTTCTAATATAAATTCTTTATATTCCATTATCTAATCGCATCCATGAGATAAATAAACTAATTTGATTAACTGCATAGGCGTAAGTACCCTATCCTGTTGAGCTGCTAAACTAAGTAATATTTTAGCTATTAATAAAGAATTGTACATTGTTTTGCCCTTTATCAAAATTTATTTCCTAATCATACTTTAAAAAAACCTCTTTGTAAAATTTGATTTTTATAGAACTTAGAGCAGCTGTACGGAAAAATCATACAGCTAGGAATAAACTTGGCTATTCAGAAAAAGGGATAAATAAGATATTCCTGTTATTTTATATTACAATTTTTCTGAATAGCAGCTTGCTCAAGAGCATCATACTCGCCTTTTAATCTTGAGTATTCACTGGCTTGTTCAGAATTACTATCTATAAAAAACAACGCTGGCCAAAATAGTATTGCCCCTACTCCAGTTGCTACATTACTTTTAGTAGAAGCATTTTTTTGAGAACCGTATAACTCACTTATTCTAGAATTCAAACGTTGAATTTCTAAGGTAATCTGAGCGCAGCTATATTCGCTATATACAATAGGCGAGATATACTGGGCTTTTATTTTATCAGGGTGTTTTGCGCAAGAAGATATTAAAGTTATTAGCAAAGGTATTGTAAGATATTTCATATGCTTGCTCCATAATTTATGTTCTTTAAATAAATTCTAAAAAAGCTTATCGGTCTATCAAAACAAACTATATATTCTAGTTTTACAAAATTAGCGCAACTATTTAGCAACGATTATAATAAAAACTAAAAATAATACTAGACAAAGATAATAACTTGTACTATACTCACTTTTGTGATCTAGGTCTGCGTCAAAATTCAGGCATAAAAAAAGCCTAAGTTTGCACGACTTAGGCTTTTCAGAACTAGATCACACTTAAATATCAACTAATAAGGAGTGAGTCCTATGTATACTATATCAAAAGAAGAGAAACAAACATATTTATTCGAGCAACTAAAGGGCTTGGCTATTATGCAAGCACGTATGTTGGGCCTAGACTATACTTGCAATGAAAATTGTGCTACAATAAGCAATCAATTTCCTTGCGAGAAGACTATGACCGATACATTTATTTCGCCTGCTCAGGCTATTCAAATTCAGCAAAACCTCGATTCAGCCAAAGAAGCTTTTGCATCAATGGCTTTGAGGATGCAAAACAAGATCCTTGAGACCGACTATAAAGAAGAGCTGCTATTCAAGGCCTTTGGTTACAACATTCCATATAATCCATACACTATTAATTTTCTTGAACTTGAACAACAAATTGACGAGTACGAAAGTCTATTACATACAGCTCAAGAATACGGTATTGATTGGGATAGTTCAGAATATGACCCTATTGCCTTGCAACAAGAGATTGACTACCATGAAAGGCAAGAGATCGATCAAAGAAATTTAATGTACTTAGATTACATATCTTCAAGAGCAATACAGATATGAAAAATGATCAAAACATTTTAGAAAAACCGTCGATCACATTAGAAGAGGGTAAAGTAATGCTTACTCATTCTACGAGCTATTGGGATTTCTTAGACAAAATGGAATTAAGTAGAGGCAACTCAAATGAATAATAGAGAAGAATGGCTAAGAGAGAGAAAAACTTATTTGGGTGGTTCTGATATGGCAGCTATTTGTGGTGTACCTAGTTTTAAGAAAACCGCCCTTGATGTGTATTTTTCTAAAGTAAATCCAGAGATTACCGAGTTAACTAAAGATGATCATAATTATGAAGCTGCTTATTGGGGAGCAAAACTAGAAGAAAATATAGCAGAAAGATATGCAGAAGAACATAATGTAAAAGTAACAACAGAGCCTAACTTAATTCGTCATCCTAAATATCCATTTATGGCTGGCAATATAGATCGGTGGGTAGGTAATCGTGAATATATCTTAGAATGTAAAACAGCTCATTTTATGAAATCCAAAGCATGGGGTGATGAAGGTACTGACCAGCTCCCTGAGTCCTATCTTGTGCAAGTAGCATGGTACTCTGCTATTTGTGATGTGCCAAAAGTAGATATTGCTGTTCTGATTGGTGGACAGGATTTTAGAATTTATACGTATGAGAGAAATAAGGAACTTGAAGATAAGCTAATTAAGATTGCCTGTAACTTCTGGTATAATCACGTTGAGAAGCGAATACCGCCAAAATGTAGTAGTTTAGCCGATACGTTTAATTTGTTTCCAGTAGGTAATCATAAGGAACTAACAGCTAATGAGACTATAGCTCAAAAAATATACGAGCTAAAAACTTTAAGAGAGCAAGAGATTAGTATCCAAAAGGCAATTGATAAGCTAAAAGTTGAGATTCAAGAATTCATGCAAGACTACGATATACTACTTGATAATAACGGATGCGTAGTTGCTACTTGGAAGAATACAGCTCCTAGATCGTCCTTTGATACTAAAAGGCTAAAACAGGAGCATAATGATATCTACCAGCAATATGTGCAGGAGAAAGAAGGATCAAGAATGTTTTTAATTAAATAGGGATAATCAAAATGAATTTTATAGAAACACTAGAATGTATTGATTGTGGCAAAGAATATGATGTGGACGATATGATAAGTATAGATGATGACCGTGATATTTATTTTTGTGAATGTGGTTACGAAAATTTATTAATTTGAACTTAAAATAAACAATCAAGAATGTTTTTAATTAAATAAGGCAGAAGGCAATTATGACGTTAACTAAAACAAGAAAAGGTAGAGCAACTAAAATAGATATTTTGGTCAGCAAAAACCTAAGAGCCAAAAGGTTGGAGGTTGGTATTAGCCAACAAGCTTTAGCAAGCATTATAGACGTTAGTACTCAGCAAATACAAAAGTATGAAAAAGGTACAAATAGAATTTCTAGCGGTAAGTTATTTGCTTTTGCCCAGTGCTTGAAAGTTCCAATAACTTACTTTTTTGAACAGAACAATAACACGAGGTAATTATGAACATTATAGAAGCGGTTAAAGCGGCTTATGAAGGCAAGAGAATAAGACGTAAAGATTGGTTTTTTATAAACAAAGAGGTATGCGTCTATATTTACGGCAATCGTGGTTTTAATGGAGAAATAGTCGAATTAATCCAACACATTGAAGGTTCTAATGAAGAGAAGTTTGCTACTTTTTTAGGTGAGGATATTTTAGCTGATGACTGGGAAGTATTGGAGGATTAGAAAGATAATAATTAAATAATTAAAGAGGGGTAATCAAAATGAATTTTATAGAAGCTGTAAAGAAAATGCAAAATGGAGAAATAAAATGGACTTATTAGAAGCATGCGACAATGGGGATTTAAATAGAGTAAAAAAGCTAATAAAAGCTGGAGCTGATTTAGAAATTCAAGATGAAGACGAACAAACTCCATTAACTACAGCAATGAATAATTGCAATTTTGACATAGTAGAAGAACTAGTTTTATGTGGTGCAAATGTAGATCGTAAAGTATATGGAATACCTATGATTATGTGGACAGATCATCTAGAAATGATCAAAATTTTACTTAATAATGGAGCTGACCCAAATGCTACAAATGAAGATTATAGTGAAAATGCACTATTCGTGCCTAGTAGATGGAAAGATGTAGAAATAATAGAAGAATTAATAGCTGCTGGTATAAATGTTAATGCGCAAAATAAATACGGTCATACACCATTATACGAAGCTATTAGTCATCTTAATCTTGAGTGTGTCAAAGTTTTATTAGAGGCAGGTGCTAATCCTAATATTTTAACAAATGCAAAACAGTCTCCCTTGTAAAAAATAAGGATATTAAAAGAAAGTTATATAGATTCTTCTAAGAAAAATAAAATTTTAGAATTATTAAAACAACATGGAGCAAAAGAATGAGTAATGTAGCAAAAGTAAATAATTCTTATGACATTGACCCACATATTTGGTCGACACTTAAAAATAGTTTATATACTGGGGCAAGAGATGAAAGTATTTTGATGGTTTTGGATTATTGCAAAGCTGGCAATCTAGATCCATTACAAAAACCTGTACATATAGTTCCTATGAGTGTTAAAAATGCACAAACTGGTAAATATGAGTTTAAAGATACAATAATGGCAGGTATTGGATTGTACCGCATACAAGCTGCTCGTAGCAATCAATATGCAGGTGTTAGTGAGCCTGAATATGGGGCAACTATAGATAAAACTTTATTGGAAATTAAAAAAGATGATAAAGGAAATATTAAATCAAAAGAAGATGTTAAAGTTTCTTATCCTGAATGGTGCAAAGTAACTGTTAGCAAAGTGGTTCATGGATCTATTGTTGAATTTACTGCAAAAGAATATTGGCTTGAAAATTATGCAACAAGTAATAAAGATTCAACTGCTCCAAATACTATGTGGAGAAAAAGACCTTATGGACAACTTGCGAAATGTGCAGAAGCCCAAGCGTTACGTAAAGCTTTTCCTGAATTTGTTAGTCAACAACCCACGGCTGAGGAAATGGAGGGAAAAAGCTTAAATGAACTTGATAGTGATTTAAAAAACGTAACCCCAAAAGCTCAAACTCTGAGTGCTAAATTAGATGAGTTAATTAATGAGCAAGTTAATGAATCTAATGATACCCCAGAGCAAAACGCTGAAAAACTTCAAGAGCTTTCAGCGTTGCTGCTTACTCATAACATTTCAGATGATATTATTAGTAAATGGTGCAATAAAGCTGGCGTTTCTTCGATTAACGAGTTAGATAATAGCAAAATAGAATCTTGTATCAATTACATTAATACTCAATATTCTTATTCGGACAAAATAGAGGTAGCATGAAAACGAATTACACATTTACGTTGATAAAAAGTATAAAAGAAGAAAGCGAAGATAATATTACTAGAAAACTAGTAATAAACGCTCGTTCAAGATTGCTTAATAATACAAGTCTTTATTTTTTAATTAAGTGTAATTATAAAAATGAAGAAAATTTTGTAATTGATTCAATCTCGTTAGTAGATGATTATAGGTTTTCTCATGAAGAGCAAAAGAAAATCTACTTAATGGGAGCTTTCGATTTAGGAGCTATCTATTGTGTTGATTTAGCTATAACAGAGCTTAAGGAAGAGTTGAATGGAGCTAAAGCTGATGATAAGAGAATTTTTTCGCAAAGATGGGATACGTTTAGTTCTCAGTTACAAGATTGGTATAACGGAAAAATAAAAACTCTTTTTAAAAGAGATATCGAATTAACAAAATTATATTTTGATAGCAAAAATGACTGAAACTAGACCTATATTAAAACTAAAATTACCTATAAAAAAAGAGGTTCTCGCCTCAAAGTTACCTGTAGTCGTGGTAGTAGAAAAGAAAAAAGAGGTCAAAAAAGTTGAGGCCAAGTTATTAGCACCTAAAGTAGCACAAAAACCAACTCCTAAGCCTGTTCAAAAACCAAAACCTAAGTACAAGGTAATCAATAAGAAGGAAGTAGTTACCAAGCCTGCTCTTGTTACGTACAAGTTATATGCCAAGATGCTAGCTTATTTTAAGAATAAATATCCTAAGTGTTTTATCACCCCTGCGATGCCTATTGCTATAGGCATTCACAAACAAATGTTCGAAGACGAAATAGAACTTGGAGTTTCAAGAAAACAAATACGTATATTTTGTGCTATATATTGTGCAAAACCAGAATATAAAGAAAGTCTTAAGGTAGGAGTGCTGAGGCTAGACTTATTAGGCAATGTAACAAGTAGTGTTACCGAAGAAGAATTACCTCCTATAAAATCACTATAAACCTTGCAAGAACTTAAGCTTTCTGGTATATTGTTTTAATACATATAATGTATTGATCCTTGCGAGATTATTATTTCATACTCAGTTTTTAGCTTTTTTAAAGCTCTCGCAATTTGTTAATATTCAAAGTGCATGGGTTTATGAAAGAGTTCTTAAAAAAAATCATCTTAACTAGATATTCCATAGTTTTTTTATCAGCGGTTATTGGCTTTGCTTCAATATATATGCTTGGTGATGATAACTCTATTGAAGAAATTTCCGAAGAAATAATAAAACAAGAAACTGGATTAGATATTGATTTAAGTCCTAATGCTCCAGAAAAATCAAAAGAAGATTTAAGTTTTATAACTAAACATAGGCGTTATAGATGAAAACGTCTTGGAAAGGAATCAACCTTATTAAAAAATTTGAAGGCCTCAAGTATTATCCTTATAGATGCCCAGCTGGAAAACTTACTGTGGGATACGGTCATGTAATTGATCGCAAATACTACGACTTATCAAAAGCTATTAGTCCTATTACAGAAGAAAAAGCAGAGCAACTTTTAAACGAAGATTTAAAGGAAGTTGAAGCTACTATCAAGCACGCCGTAAAGGTTGATTTGCTTCAAGGGCAATTTGATGCCTTAGCAAGTCTTGTTTACAACTGGGGCTGTTATAATTTTAGAGCCAGCAAGGGTTTAAAGAAACTAAATGATAAAGATTATAATGGAGCTGCTGATGAATTTTTTAGCGAAGAAAAAGGCGTTGTTGGAGTTAAAGGGAGAAAGTTAGCTGGTTTGGTTAATAGAAGACAAGCAGAATTTATGTTATGGAGTGGCGCAAATGAGTGAAGAAGAAATCAAGGGATTAAGCGATCAAGAGCTAATGTTAAAATGCGTAGAATTGATTTTAAGCAAGAATAAGATTCACCATTTAAACGATATCTTAGATGAAAGTAAGAAGTTGTATGACTTCATTATTACTAAAAGGAAATAACAATTATGCTAAAACACAAATTTAAAGCCAAACCAGTTACAGATGACGGAATTAGATTTGCCTCTAAAAAAGAACATAAAAGGTATCTTGAACTTAAGCTTTTGCAAAAATATGGGGAAGTAGTTTTTTTCTTGCGACAAGTGCCGTTTTATTTAGCGGGTGGCGTTAAGTATGTTTGCGATTATCAAGTATTTTGGATGGACGGTAATGTTACTTTTGAAGACGTTAAAGGCATGAAGACGCCAATGTATATCTTGAAGAAAAAGCAGGTTGAAGCAACCTACCCTATAACAATTACGGAGATTTAAAATGTTAAGCTGGTTATTACTTAATATTAAAGAAATTGGAATTTTAACATTTGGCTTTTTTTCGTTTTTAATATTAAATGCAAATCGAAATCTCAAAAAAAAGAACGATGACTTACAAAATCAAGTCAAAGATAATTTTAAATTAATGGACATTCAAGCAAAGGTAATAGATGTCACACACAACACTAAGCCTACTGATTTCGATGGTATTATTGACCTCATGCGCAAAGACAAATTATAAATCAGTTACGCCTTTAAATTTGCCAGAGATGCCTATTGCAGGATCAAAAGTAGCTGATGAATTAGTTACCCAATGTAACAAACAAAAATGCCCAAATATCACAAATTGGTTAAATGAACTTTATTTATTTAGACAACAATACTCAATATACAAAGAGGAATTAAAAAAATGAACTGGATACAAAAAATTATTGCGCTCACCGCTGGTCACAGCTCTTTTTTAAAGAATATTTTTATACTATTAATAATAACAAGATTGATTTTTCTAGAAGATAGTCAGCTTGCTCTAATCCTCGAGATAATAGGAGGCTTAATAGTTCTTGTTAGTCACAACGAAAACAAAGATTCAGAGTAAATTATCCACAATTTTTGTGGGTGATTATGTGAATTACTTTTCATAAACCATCAGAACAAAAGGCTATCGCCATTGCTTAATATTTAAGCTTATTTTATAATACAAGTTCGTGCAAATATCCTTAACAAGGTTTTTGTACGTGTTCTTATTAAAGATACTAACCTATATTATAGCTTATATCCTCAAGCAAAAACTGCTAAAGAAAAAGATCAGCATTCAAACAATAATTTACGTATTACTCATTCTTTTTGGTTTAAGGCCAGTTCTAGAAAAAGCATTAACTAGAGTAGAATTAATCACGGAGTTAAATGTCTATATAGAATATCTAGTTATGTTGGTGCTTTTTATTTGATTATATAAGTTGTTTTACAAATTTGACATTTTATAGTTCTTAAACTATTTTCTTATTCGACGTTCGTTGCTATACCTTCTTTTAATAGTGAAGATTTTTTATCTTCACTGAGACGGAGAGCTTTAACTCTTTAGTATAAAAAGAAGGTATAAAATGGTTAAAGTTAAATGTCGACCAGTTCGAGTTGACAAAAAGACTGGACCTAAAACTGTTACTGTAAAAAGTTTCAAAAGGTCTAAACCAAAAGCATTAAATAAAAAGTGTTCATAGAGACGCTTTAGTTTAGTGCTTTTAGCAACGAACGTCAACCCATTTTAACCTATAAAAACAATCTAATCAAACGGGCTAGCCCTGAGCATTTTTGTAATTTCATGAGATGTATTGCTATCTAATAATTTGTTTAAAGCCTGTCCATTTGGTTTGGCTTTATTTTCTTTCCTCCATCCATGCAACCAATCAAATTTTTCTTCAGAACTATCACCAGTTTTCTCTTGCTTATCTTGTTCTAGTTTTTGAGCTTCTCGAAGCAGAGTAACTGGGGTATAGCCAGTAATAGCTTTCATTCTTTGGCTAAATTTTACGGCATTAGCTGGAGTGGCATTCTCAGCAAAATTAATGGCAAGATCTAAGGATTTTTTATCTGTTAAAAAATGAGCTAAGACGGGGGCGGTTGCCGTATAAAATAAAGGCAAAGCTGGTCCTGTTTTTGCATAACTTCCTACACCTACCATCGCACCAAGCACATTCATCGTTGCCATAGTTGATGCTGTTCCAGAAGGGTTGGGTAAGTTTTTATTCTTAATTGCCATCGACCTTGCAACCGTTCCTAACTTTTCTAATCGATCAAATACCTCAGGAGAAGTTATTTTTTTTAGTCTATTTTTAGTGGTTTCATCGTGTAATACTTTTGATAAAGAATTGTATGTTAATTCACCAGTTGTAGTATTCTCTACATTAGTAAATAAATCTTGCACTTCTTTTCTGCGTGCAGATTTAGCAACTAATTTATCTGCTCCTTTATGATAATCATACCATTCTGGGTTAATTTTTCCATATTCCGATAAATCGTTACTAATAGAATTATAAAGTTTTTTAACCATCCCAGATGCTTTTTTTTCTTTTGCCCAATTAACAGATGTATCTTTCCAGTCAATTACTTTTCCAAGAGAATCTTGACTTGCAACTAAATCACCAACTGGAGATGGAATTCTTTTTATTCCCATCGGAACAAATTTATTTTCATAATCTTGAATCACACTTAATACTTTTTTTTCTCCAGGAGATAATGAGGCAGATTTTGATAATTCAGTTTTAATTTGTTCAGTTAAATTTGTAACATTTTTGGGTACTACACTTGCGCCTTCTGGCAACACTTCTTTTGCACGATCATATAATTGCTTGATTTTGTCATCTACGCTAGCAAGCTCGCTTTTAGGCAAAATACTATCATAAGCATCATCAAGCTCTTTTATAACTTTATTAGCCATGTTAAGGTATCTTTTTTGCATTATATTACCACTAATTGGAGCTTTACTTAAAATCTGATCCGCTAATGCTATTAGCTTTCCATTGCTAGCAGCGGCTTTTGGCAATGCTATGTCTAATTCTTGAGCGGCTTTTGCGGCATCTAAATTCAGTTTACCCTTACCAAGTCCTGTAGCTGTGATCAAACCTTTTGCTAATAGATTCCCCCCTCCTTTAGTCAAAGCGGGTATAGCATTAACTCCTACATTAGCTACTAGTCCTCCACCAAGAGTCTCTCCTGTTGATGCTCCTTGATCGTGTAAATAAGACATAGTACCGCCAGCAGCAGCAGCTCCTGCAACTTGTATTGGTTTAGTATTGCCGCCAATTTTTCCAACTGTAGATACAAATTTATTAGTAGATCCAGCTGCTCCACCACTTGCAAGAAAACCAGTTCCAAATTTTAAAGCTTCGTTTATATGTTTTTGATCTTCTGGAGTGTTAGTATACTCACCTGTAGCACTATCTATTCCTCTATCTATAGCTTCTGTAGCAGATGGAATTAATGGAAAATCTTTTTTTCTATCAGGATAAGCTATATCACGTAGTTTATTAATCCCCATCACTGGTAAATTATAAGCAAGAGCGGCAGTATCTAGTATCGCCCCACCAGCTCCTGCAACTATAGCTTTTCCTCCAGATGCAACACGATTACCTACGCTATATTGTTGTTGTTGAGTATTTGTTGAATTTTGCGTATCTAATTCATCCCAAAAACTACTACCGTTAACAACATTTAATGGTTTAGTATTTTGATTATCTAACTCAGCCCAAAAATTATTTTTACTCATTAGCTATACTTGCTCCTTTATTTCTCCATATTTCTACCTGATCTTTTGGAACTTCTCTAGTGCTACCATCTGGTGCAATCATAGTAACTGACTTTCTTCTTGTTCTCATGTAATCTTGTTTATCCTGCTCTATATTTTGATGAATTGAATTATCATATAAGTTAGCATGAGAAGCTTGATTAAATGCATTAATTTGTTGATTTCCTCGTACTATTTCCTCAATTACTTTGGGTTTTTCTTCGTCTAAAAACTTTTTAATAGCTTTTGGATTGCGTTCAATACTGACGAATTTACTTAAAACCCTCTTACCCTCGTCTTCGCCTAATTGCGCCCCTAATATAGGTTTTAGCATTTTTTCAAATTCAACACTTTTTAAATTAGCGTAATCAAGATTTTCATCCATTCCCCATGCTTGAGCAAAAGCACGCCAAGCTTGAGCTTTATAGTCGCTACCAACTAATCCAGGAGAATTAGATATTACATCCTCAACTGCTTCATAAGCGTTTAATATACCTTCATTAGCTTTAATAGCTGGTTTAATTTCGTCTCTAATTAATTCACGATTAAATTTAGCTGTTTGACTGTTTGCTTTGTATTCTTCTGGACTCATTCCTGGATTATTCATCTCATTTTCTAACTTTCCAGCCTGAGCATTATGATAATTAGTTTGTGAATATTTATTAGCAATATCAGCTTGTTTACCCTGCATTTCTAATTGACGCATTTTTTCAGAATCTTCATAGTTCTTTTTAGCCCCAGGCGACAAACCAGCCTCTATCATAGGAGCATCTTGCCCCCAGATTTCTAATGGACTAATACCAGCTTGGTACATCAAACCAATTATATTTCTACCTTCAATAACTCCAGATTCTGGGTTTTCATAATAAATAGTGCCGTTATGATAATGATCGAAATCACCCATGCTAGAATCGCCTAGACCTTGTTTAAAACGAGCATAAACTCCTTTTGCAAGTTGATTACTAGCGTTTATATCACCAGCTAAAGAAGCTTGAGATAATTGAGCCAGTGGGGCGGCTGTTTGTTGAAAAAGTTGCGTAACTTGCATTTTTGATTGTGTAGCTATTTGCGTTTGTGCTTCAATTTCTGCGGCTTTTGCAGTAATTTGACCAGCTTGTTGGAGCATAGGCGAAAGTTGTTGACGCTTTTGCTCATTAGCAGCTCCTTTTAATCCACCTCCTATACCTGAAAGTAATGCATTGGCTTGATGATCTTCTGGATGTTTAGCAGATCCCTTTCCAGCGGAAGAAAATGCATCGCCTACACCGTCAGCCCATGTAGGTTGATTGACTAAGTCTTTATATTGATCTAGTGATTCTTTGTATCCTGATTTCATATTTAATCTCGCAAGGTTAAGTTATTTTTTAAAAATCAATTTCTTTATCAGCCCAAGGTGCTTTCTTTTTTGGTCCAAACAAACTATTAAATGCCATTGAACCTCCCTGTCCCGCAAAACCACCTATACCAGCTCCTATACCTGCGGTTACAAGCTCTTTCATTGGATCTCTTGGGCGAGAATTAAACGCAGCTAATTGATGTTGATTAGCATTATTAATAGCATTATTATCAACTTGACGTGCATTTATTGCGCTTTGATTAGTACCATTAAATAAATCAGTTGCTACGCCAAGCATCATAGCTTTTCTTCTATCTAATATATTTGTTCTTTCTAACCCTAATCGTGCTTGTTCAGAAGCTCTTTGTTGCTCTAAAGTTTGAGTAGCTAAATCAGCTCGCATATCTTGCTCTCTTACTTGTAATTGGTTAGAAGTTTCAGTTGCGAATCTGGTAAGTTCTGTATTTGCTTGAGAATTTAATAACTGCCCTCTTTGGTTTAAATTACCTAATGCTTGCTGTTTTAGATTTTGCGCAAGTTCCGCCTGCTTTAATTCTGATTCTGCATAAGCAGTAGCTTTTTCTCTGGCTAAGGCTATTTGAACGCCCATAGCAGTCGAGCTATTTGCTAAACCCATTTTAGTAAGTTTTTGATCTATGGCCTGTTGCTTAAAATCAAAACCACGATCTAAAGCACCTTGAACAGCTGTTCTATAACTATTAATTAATTCTTGGTTTTGAGGAATTAAATAAGGGCTAGTAGTTTCCATTTGTTCAATAGCGTTGCCAAGCCTTGTCATAGCTGCACTCAAAGCTATAACTTCGGCAGCTCTCTCCTCTATAGCACGTCCTCTAATTTGTCTTACAGCCGGTAAGTTAATATTGGCTGGCTCGTCTAAATTTACTCTTCCTCTACTGTTTGCAAAGTTTAAAGATATTCTGTTATCAACTCCTCTAACAATCTCTAGTTTATCACCGCTTAATTCATCCATTATACTTGCAAAATTAATCGGCTTGTATTGATTAGCAATTTGCTGGTTTTCAGGTAAACTAGTAATCGGCGGCGGTGGTTGTTGTGGACTTTTAAAAGCTCCAGACTTTGATGCTAATATTCCACCCCCTACTGCGCCAATAAATGCTTTTGCAATAAAAGGCGCGGCTGCTACTCCCATAATTTTCTCCTTAAATCATTAAATAATAATAAGTTTTTGGCTTTGCTCTATTGTACTCTATAAACCCCGCAAACTCTAGTAGTCTTGGACTTACATCTGTTAAAGCCGCGCTATAAAGTACTTTTAGTTTATATTCTTTAGCAATGTTTATTAACTTACCCATAAGCTCTTGTTTTAAACCTCTACTAACCCAACGGCAACGCCACTTTGGGATTATTTCAATATGAACTTGACCACCATTTTTATCGTCAGGATGCTCATATACGGTTAAATTTCCTACAAGATCATTTTTATTTAAAATATTTAAGTTAAAAATAGCTTCTTTCTGTAAATTTAAATTATTCTTTATCACTTTCATTATGCCATTCCTCTACATCCTCTACTAAAAAAACGACTTTGGGTTTCGCTATCAAAATCCATGTCTGAAAGATGAAGAGATTCATAAGGATATTTACTATTTGTTGCAAGCTTCTCTCTTGTTAATCTAAAATCAGGATGTAGCTTTCTTGATGTAATACTATATTTTATATCACCTAAGTTATACTTATAGGCATCATTTAGATCTCGAGAAACTCTAAAATTGAAATCGTCTACTGTTTGAGCTGCAATTTTACCTTTAGTAATACACCGAACTTTATTAAAAGAAGTATGATTTATACTAAAATTTTTAAATTTATCAGGAGTAATAACTCCATTTTTAATATGATTTCTTTCTACCATACCAATTTTTGTTAAATTAGGTGATATTGGTAATTCATGATTAATAATTCCAAGTTTTTCTGTGCCAATAGAAGAATTTAAAAATTTCTCTGCTGTTATAGAGTTATCAGCAAAATCACTTCCTGTAATAGTTCCATCAGCAATAGTAATTGTGGTTATACTTTCTTTTAAATGTTCAATATCAATTACATTATTTGCAATATCTATTCCCGTGATTCCGCCATCATTAATATTTTGAGTTTTTATTTTCTTCCAAATAGGCGAATTGTCTCCTTGAGAAATTAATAATTGATCAGGAGTGGTTGCTGCAATTGCTGTTAATTCTCCATATCCATTAGTTGCTAATACAGATCCTACATTAGCTTTTATTAATTTAGCAAATGGTAATGAATAGTCGTTTATTGATTTATCAATAGTTAGCCACTCCGTAGTTCCATCACCAACGTTTGAAAGATAAGCATTAGGACTGCCTATAATTCCAGGGAAAGCTCCACCAACAATACTATTAATTTCAGGTACAACACTATTGTTAATATAATCAATTAATGAATCATATTGAGCATCAACATTATAAGATTCTATGTAGATTCCATTATCACGGAGTGTTTGAAAATAAGATCTATCACGATTAAATATGTCTAACATTATAATAACCCTAATTTTGCTCTAATTGCTGGATCTAAACATTCTTTGGGAATTGTTCCTAGATTACCTTCATTTGGTACTTTGTTAACATAATGTAATGATACTGAATAATCTTGTATATGTCTATTTTCTATAGCTCCATCTTCGATAAATTCTTCAGCAGTTATCCAACCTACTATTGTTGCAGCATCAATACTACCGTCTATAATATTATCAGAAGTAAATGTATAATTTACTAAATCATCAAAACACTCTTTACTTCTTACTTGAACACATTGCATAGGAACGCCCAAATAACTACTTCCTCCATTAGCCACGCTATTTGCAGCAATTGATTCAGCATTAAAATGTCTATTTTCTAAACTATTATCAGCTATAATAAAATTATTATTTGCTACATTAGCTTTTCTTTCGTTTATTAAATCAATACTAATTTTATTTTCAGTAATACTACCATCTAATAATTTATTACCACTTATACTAGCATCCTTAATGAAGTTAGTTAAAATAGAATTATCTGTTACATCTATACCAATTAATTCAGCTGATAAATGTTCTAACCCTATTGAATTTAAAGCGATATTTGTTCCTACAATTGATCGATTTAAAATATCACCAGTTTCTACTTTACGCCAAATAGGTGAACTATTTAATCTTGATAACAAAACATTATCACTTTCAAGTGCAGTTATCGGCATAAAAACTTTGCTGTTATCCGTAGCCAAAATAGACCCAATGTTTTCGCTAAAAAAACTATAATTATAATTAGTAAATTTTGATAAAGGAATACTGTAATCTGCGATTACATTTGTGTTAACTTTTGTCCACCTTGTTGTTCCATCGCCAATATTTAATAAACAAGCTCCAACTAAATTAGGGTCATTAACTCCTTTAATTTCTCTAGCAATTAAACCATTCACTAAAGGAACTATTTTTTTATTTAAATAGTCCGTTAGATTATTAAATTGAAAATCAAGATCCTCGGCATTAATCATCATGCTTCGATCTCTCATTATTTGGAAATAAGCCGTGTCTCGGTTAAATGGATTAATTGACATATTTATAACCCTAATTTTGCTTTATAAGATGGAGATAAATTTTCAATGCCGATAGCACCATGAGCAATCATTTGTCCTAATGGACGTTGTGAAGCACGGAAAACAGGATAACCAGTTCCTTTTTTGTAAAATAATCTCGCTCCATCTATACTATTATCTTTAATTTGCCATCCTGCAATACAATTTGGAGCAAGGTTATTTGGGTATGTAGCTGGATCATAATTTGAATTATATACTCTCCAAGCCCAAGTCCTATTATATAATGTAGGAGGTATTTTAAAATCTGGTGTTAGTTTTGTATAATTTATTGGATAAGTTTTAATATTATAATCTTGATGAAGAGAGTTATTTTTTGATAAAAACCAAGGATTAGCAATTATTCCATCTCTTAATGTATTACCCCATAAAATAGCTTTGCTACCATTTCTACCAGCAAATTGATTGGCAATAAGATTGCCTAATACATCACTATTAACCGCTCCATTAACTATTTTTTCTGTAGGAATTGTGTTATCTGCTATTTTACTAGTAGTAACGGCATTATCTGTTAGTTTAATAGCTATGAGACCCTCTTTAAAATTAGCTTGAACTAAACTAGAAAGAGCAATTTTTTTATCAGTAATTTGTCTATCTCCAATATTCGCTGCGGTAATTTTTTTCCAAACGGGATTACTATTATTTTGAGATATTAAACTCTGCCTATCCTCAAGCGGTGTAACCGCTCTAAATATTTGATCAACTCCTGTCGCTAGAATCGAACAAGGATTAGTCTGTACTAACTTAGCAAAAGATAATGATAAATCTGGTATTTCATTAAAAGTAATATTTGACCAGTCTGTCGTCCCATCGCCAACGTTTTTAAGATAAGTATTTACCTTATTTGGGTCTTGCGTACCAGGTGTTGTGTTAGCAATCAATTGATTCAATAAAGGAATAATTGAGGAGTTAATGTAATTTGTAATATTATTAAACTGGAAATCAAAATCCCCAGCTTTCATTAAGCCTTTTCTGTTTTGTATAGATTCAAAGTAATCTGTTTCTATTACTAAAGGATTTAATGGCATACTTTAAATCTCTTTTGGGTTAATATTTCCACCAGCAAGGAATAATTTATTAAAAACAAATAAATCATCACCAAGACCACTTAATTCAATCATTAATGAATCAGCAGTAAACTTAATTACTTCATGTGAGAACGTTGTTTCGTTAAAAGGATAAGGTTTTACTCCAAACTCTGAAACGTCATATAATACCCCACGTTTTTGTATTTCTATAGTATCGTTAATGCTTCTAGTTTCATCTTGGTTTATGTAAATACGAACTTTTACAGCTAATGGTTCTAATGATTTACTATCAATATATATATCCGTATTAGTCCACGTACTTTGAAAGTATGTCCAATTATATGCTATGAACCACGATAATTCACCCTTACCGTATTCGTTATATGATTGTCCATTTATTTTATCGGCGTAGACAAGAAGGTTTCCTTTTGGTGATCCTAAATATAAATTTTTGCTTGTTGGATCATATAATATACTTGTACTTTCTGCAAAGTTTTCACTAAATACTACCCACGCTCCCTCATTATTTAACTGGTAAATAAAACAACTATATTTAATTCTAAAACCTAAAAACCTACCATAAGGATATAAAAAAGCTCTCATGCTTCTAAAATCTCGATCAGTTTCTATAAAACTGAGTTGATTATTAATATAATGATCAATTGGAGTTGAGAACTGATAAGAAACCTGTAACTGTTGGTAAAGATTAACTGAACTAATCGATACAATGCCGTATTTTGACAAAAATATAAAATTATTTGGCACTTCCAGAAAAAGTGTTTGTTGTATTGCTCCAACTGGCAAAGTTTGCTCCCATTTAAAATCTGGTAGAGCAATATTTTGTCCATCATCTAAAGTGGTTGGATCTTCACCAGTCCATACTTGCGTTGTTTCTCTACCTAAAAACAATGTTTTCCCCTCAAAACTACTAATTGCTTCTAAGTTATCTGGCACATTTGAAGTGCTAGCCATATTAATAAAATCAATTTGATTAGTTTTTTGATTAAACCAATCGTATATGCTTTCTAATTTAGCAGCGTAGTAAACTCGCATTGCTAATAGCGGTGGTCTAAACTTATTTTGGTAAGACCTACCCTCTGGCAAAGCCCATAATCTTTTATGAACTATTGCTAGAAAACTAAAAGAAGGGCAAAGTTTTTGATATATTATTTTTCTAATATTAGCTTGCGGTACAACATCCACTGTAATTGTAACTAGCACTAAATTATTAGCAGGCGGAGCAAATGTTATGGCTGTAATATTGCACTCTCTATTTTCAACATCACTAACCAAAGTTAACCCATCACCTACATTAACATCTGTTTGTATCTCTATATGAGCAACTTGCGGAATAGAAAAACTTAAAACCTGGTTGTTAATTACTATAGGAGTTATATTAGGTATTGGAACTGGAGCTTTTAAAGGTAATAAATTTAGTCCATCATATACTTTTACTGATTCAACACCATTAGCAATAAGTAAATTTCCTTGGAAATTAACATGTGAAACTATTACTGCTGGGTCAAGATCATCTTCGATTAGTTCATAAGTATTATCCGTGTTTACTCGGTATATCCCAGCCCTCTCTATAAAGACAGAATAATTTACATCAAAAAAATCAGCTCTAAATGGTAAATTAAATTTAATCTCTACGTTTGTAGAAGTTAGATTTTCAATTTCTGCGCCATCGCTAATAGTTTGCCTAAAAAAAAGATAAACTCCGTCAAAGAGAACTTTTTTTAAATAAGAAACCTGATTTGCATTATATCCAGTTAAATCAATAGTAAACTGGCTATACCCCTCTAAATTTGGAGCATCAATAATAGCAATGCTGTTATGAGTTAAAAAGGATATTCCTAAATATTGAACATATATTAACTTTTCCGATGTGCCGTCGTTTTTTAAAAAAGACATTACAGAAATAATATCTCTAAAAGTTCTGTTGGCGTCAAATGGGAAGCTACTTACCAAAGACGTCCCGTATCTTAATGCCCCAGTTTTATTGTCGCTAACTAGTATATTTTGAATAAACCTTGCGTGGTTAGTATCGTCTTGGCTATTAGTATTAATACCTTTAAACGGAAATGATATAGGTAAGCTCTGCGGATGTCCTTGAAACATTATAACCCATAATTTTTAAAGTTAGCTAATTTAGCTTTATCCTTTTCCCAAACTTCCCTAATATAAGCCATTTTGTCCATAAAAACTTTATTGCTAAAATAAAAATAATACAAAGCTCCGTGTACTAGAAAAAGATGGTAAGGTACTGGATACACTGGGGTAGTTGTTTCTAAATTTGCGTCATCAATTATCTCAACCAAAGTTTTTGGATTAGGAACATAAAAAAGAGTGATATATTTCTTCGTTATGTTATCAATCGGATCAACCGCACTTAAAAAGCTAATCCCAGAAGTTGTCATATTACAATAAATATAATTTCCTAAAACCAAATATTGAGTAGGCAAAATAGATGCTTCATAATTAATACTACCAATAATTAAAGGCGTTTTATTAACTACAATATTTGTTACCTTAAATAAATCATCTGGAAGCAAAAAACCTCCTTTCACTTCATCTAAAAAAACATTAACTTTTTTAACTATAGTATTGAGTCCACTAGAGGCTATTTCATAAAGTTCCAAATTTGCCATATTCAAATATTTTAAATACGCAATTCTTTCTTTAGGAGTCAAATAACTCTTATCGGTACTTAGTTGGTTGGTTAATTCTATTAGTTCAGTTGTATTCATAATGATTCAAAAAAGGACGTCTATTAAAACGTCCCCTCTCTATTAGTTAACTATAAATTAAAAGTATATTTGCTGTTTTACCTTGAAATAACGCTTGGTTACCATTTGGTATTTTTATTACCAATGCATCTTTTATAACTGATAAAAGAGCCAATCCTGAAGATACGTTAATCCAAGAAGGTGTTGGGGTATTGTTGTTCTCGGTAGCATTAGTATCATATACTCCAACTATAGCCGCACCTAAAACAGATTTATTATTAGTAATACCAAGCTGACTTAAAGGAACTCTTACGAAGTTGTCTTGTCCAGCAGTTAATACACCGCTAAAATTAACTTGTATGATTTTAGATATTACTTGGTCAACAAAAGTATTAACTGTAGCAATATTAGAAAAACCGACACCTACTGCCGCATTTCCAGTAACACCTAAGGTACTTGGATTACACCCACCCCAAGTAGGACCTGTAATACCTGTATTAACGTTAGCATCGTTTGTAGCTAGTACTGGTGTTGGGGTAGCAATATTATATCTATTAACTATTAACATATATCCCTCTTAATTTATTTTAGTGAATGAGTGAATGATCCCATTATCGACTAACAAATTGTTAATCCCTTTTTTCTTAGGATCTCCTTTTGATGGGTATTTTAGCACTTTTAAACCGCTAATCTCTATGTGAGCAATACCTTTATGCATTTTGTAATCTCTTACATCAGTTTCAAAGGTAGGGGTACTTCCCATAGCAAAACCCATAGCAGATGCTCCGCATAAAGCAGAATAAGCTACTAAACTTCCACCATTACCGCTAGCAGTAATAAAATTACTAAACTCATCTACAACAATAACATCGACTCCCTCAATTGAACCTTTATAAGCAGAGCCGTATAGCATTGATGGCTGATATTGATTTTCGATGACACCTCTAATTACTTGATTCCTCCAATCGGCATCATTATCTCTCATGTAACTATAAGTCTCGGGAGCGATAAATAAAATATACCTATTATCTGCATAGCCGTTATGAGGATTAGTTACTCTATAAGGTCTAATCGCAGATTCTTTGTATAAATTAGCAGTTCTACCGCCTGTACGAGCTAAATTTACTAAGCGAACTATATGTTTCACTGACATAGTATGCCCGTTACCTACAGAGAAGTTAGCCGCTCCAGCTACGGCCGCCACAGTGGCCTCGTTAGTACGGAAGTCTTGGCCAAACATAAGTCTTTGGTTTGAAACAGCATCACCTGCTCCGTTATTAGCATCAATACCGCTAGCAATCATTTTGGTTGCAATATCTGAATAGCTAAAGTCAAAATTAATTAAGTTACGATCATTAGTTGTAGTCGGTGAAAATGCTAATCCAAACTGTGATACAATTCTTTTAGTATTAAGAAGCGAGGATTGATATAACAAATCATCTTTTATATCGCTATCAAGTTCGGCTTTAGTTTGTAACTTGAGTAGTTGTTCGTTAGTTATTCTAGTCGCAAATCTCAGATTACTGATTCTAACTTCATCAGTAACGTATGTTATTTCGCTTTCATCACCTGCTAACTGCTCTTCGCCTCTTTTTACAACAGGCATAAAAGTTTGACGAGTAGGAAATACTATAGTATCACCTTCGCCTTTGTTTTCCATGATGTTATGAATAATGGAAGTAGCACCTCCCATAAACTTACTAAATTGCGTATTATTTCTATATTCTTTTAAATATGGTTTTAATACATTTTTTTCAAATAACTGAATTTGAAAAGGGTTATTACGATCTAATGTCGCCATTTTATTACCTGTCTTTTTGAATATTAAAAAATATTAACCAAAAGCATTAAGCTTAAGGTAAAACTATTATTTAAATTCTTAAGATGGGAGAAATCTTGGTGGGGAATTTGAGGGAGAAATTAATGTTTTAAATTAGGTAAGGATAAACCGCCTAATTTAAAAACTCTAAAATGCCTCATTCTTTAGAAGAAATGCCATTTGTTCAACCTTTACGCCAAATATCTGAAAGAGATTCTTTGTTATTTGTATTTGACGTTTCTTGAACTTTAGAATTTATAGACCTATTATGAACTACCCCTTCGGTGGTGTCAAGCTCTGCTTCTAGCTCTTTATTGCGTTTTTCTAATTTTTCTATTTGTAAATGTAGCGATTTCACAAAAGGGATAATACCACCTGCTTTTTCTGCTCCTTTATGTAGATTATCGTAAACATCACCTCCTAAAATCATAATATTATCAATAACTACATTAGGCTCTTCATTCATCATATAATTTACAATTTTTTCTTGTTCTTCACTTGAAAATAAAGGAAGAAACGAAAAAAACGCTTGATACTTTTCTTCTGCATTATCTTCTTTATTATATTTTTTAAATACTCCAAATTCTTTATCAAGATTTTGCTTTAACTGTACATAAGGATTTTCTTTTTTCTCAAAGCTCTGCTCTGCTACATCATCTGAAATGTTAAAAGAACTTAAAGCAAGTTGTGCTTCCGATTCATCTATAATGGAATCTTCTTGTAATTTAGTTAAAAAATCAGTGACTTTCTTTTTAGCGTTAATATAAGCTGAATTTTTTTTATGTCCCCAAGCTTTTGCATCGTTTAATTGTTTTTTCAATAATTCATATTCTGTTTTAAGATCAACAGTTGTATCTTCTTGTTTATCGGTTGTTTTTTTAGACAGGGCTTCTTGTTTGACATCGGTTGTATCTTCTTCGGCTATCTTTTCTTCTACTGTTTTAATATCAGCCTCATCGGTTTTGATATCAAAATTATCCTTACCTGAAAATATATTAGCAAAAGTTTCTAATGTATCAGTGTTTTTTAAATTTTCTGTCATATTTATTCTTTACTTAAATTAGTTTTTATTTATTGATTGGTATTTTCCATTTCTTCTTGCGCTTGTGCTTGTTGCTGCCCTTGCAATATTCTTAAATATGCTTCGTTTAAGCTTTGTGCATCGTTATCTGTAAAACCTAATTTCTCTAAAAACAAAGGATCAGACAAGACTAATGCTGCACTTGGACTATTAAGCAAAGCTTCAAATCTTGCCGCTTCCTCTTCATTAGATGATGAATAATTAGGAGCGGTGTCTGCGCTAACTTCAAAACTTATCATTGAAATATCGTCAGTAAGAACTCCATAATTTATTTTGTTATCTTTGTAATAATTAATTGCATATTTGAAATCTTTAATACCCTTAATAGTATCTAATATTAACTGCCCTTCGGAAAATAGCATATGTTCATAAGTTGCGTGCAGTGGGTTTTGACTTCTTGCTGAATTTGTTGCACGTGCTTGAATTGCTACACCGCTAATAGCATTAGTTTGTTCGCCTTTTAATTCGTCAAACAATTGCGTTCTTTGTTCAAATTCCACATCAATTCTTTGTAATGTTTTTTCCAAATGAGGTAGCATCGTTTCAGAATTAATTAATTGTACTTGATGAGGGTTTTTAGAGAAAATCATTCCATCACGTCTATTTAATTCTTTACGTAAGATTGGTCTCATTTTTTCCAGATTTGCATTATCCTCATCAATAATCAAATATTTTGAATTAAGACCGTGTATTGTTTTAGTCCAAACATAATTTAAAGAAGTAGATAAAGGAATTAATCCATCAACTATTCCATAAGGAATACTTAAATAATTACGTTTTAAACAAAGCGGTAATAAAGGAAAATGTTTTTGATTAGGGACTTGGGAACTTATTGCTCCATGTTCTAATAGCACATCAGCACAAAATACACCTTTCCATATTTGAGTACCTTCTAACTCTTTTACAGTAGTGCCATTAGCTTTTCTTATATTTGCAAGTTTTTCATCAAAAGTATTAAAGTATCTGTATGTTTTTATTGCGTCTTGGTCTTCTGTCTCAAAACTAACAATTGCCTCGTAATATTTAACATTCTTTTTATAATAAACTTCAACAATCCGTGCTGATCTTCCAATAACCCAGTTTTCTTCTAAGTCTTCGCTATTATTAAGATCGGCATAAGGAGTATTACCATTACTATTAGTGATGTTTTTCCCGATTAATTGATCAAAGTAATCAGTGTATTTAGGATATCTTTCTTTTAATTTCACGCCTGATACAAAATAACTACGACAAACAAAATTAGAATCTTCTAATCGTGGTGATTGATCATCAGGATCCCAATAAATCTCTCTTGGGTCTACATAATCATAAAAGAAAGTTTGGTAGGAATTAGGTTCATATCCAAAATGAGTCCAACCAAGACCACCTATTAAAGCGTCTGTATATTTTTGAGTAGATTTATTTTGAAAGTCATTTTGCGATTGAATAGTATAAACCATATTATTCAAATATTCGGCAAGTAAACTATGCTGATCTACTCCTGTCGTTGGTTTAAAAGCAATGCGACGTCTTGCACTTATTTGCAGGGAAACATAAGTAGTAACTATAGGCTCTATCCGATTTACTACAAAAGGCATAGCACCAACATCAGCAAATTCTTGTTTTAATTCTTCATTCCATTGATCACCATAATAAAATTTCAGATTTTCATCATATTGCATACGCCATTTTTTGCGTACTTCTGAATTAATAGAATAGTTGAAATAATCCTTTAATTCCTGTAATAATTTTCTTTTTCCAGTTGTAAGATTTATCATAATTCATTTAATGTTGTATAACACAGAGTGCAATCAAAAAGCTCTGTATAGCCATTTGAAAAACACAATAAATTGTCTCCATCTGCTAAAAAAACTTCTAAACTGCCAAGTGAAATTAGATTAATACTTTCATTTGGTTGCACTAAAACATTGTGAACTAAAAAGTTTTCTATCACTGGAGAGGCTAAAAGCCTTACTATTTGTAAATTTATCCTAATATTAATACTTGAAACGTTACAAATATTAACAGCATTTAAAAAAATAGGTTTTTCCGCACTAAGCAAAGCTGTTTTTTGATCTGCTAAATTTGCAAATAATAAACTTTCATAATTAACAAAGTTCATGATTTTTTAATTATAACTTTTGAAAAAAATCTTGAAACTCACGATATTTAGCGTTTAAAATTTCCATTTCTTCGGGTGGTAATTCTTCATTTTTACTTTTATAAGAGTAAAAATCTGTAATACCCCTTTTTAAAAAATCAGATAAAATGCCAAATCTAGCAACGCTCTCAGCGCACTCGCACATCAGTGCATAATCTTTTAAACTATTATTTTCCATAATTTAAACCAGAGATTTTTCTAAGTTTTCAAGATGATCTTTTATCAACTTAATATCATTTATTAATAATGATTTACGATCTGTTGTAGCAATTGACTCTTCTCCAGAAAAATATAGAACGCCGTCACTATATAAAGCTTGTACGTGTTTAGGTAAAATTTGGATGATTTCTATTGGATTCATTTTTAATCTCGCAAGGTTAATTTAAACTATTATTTTATATTAATTATTTTTGTTAATCAATCAATATTTGGCGGTTGTATTGCAGCTAAATATTTTTTTATTTCGGCCAGATCTTTTTCTACTTCCGACATTGACTTATTCGCAGCTGCTAATAAATCAGCTAATTTAGGATCGCTTGTATCAAATCCGCCTCTAAAAATACTACTCGACCAATTTTGAAGATTCTGAGCATCAGTTACAAACCAACTAATATACTCTAGAGCTTCGTAATTCATCGGTAAAACCGTTGATAAAATCGGGACACTTTTTGTTTTTTCTTTTGTCATAAATTTACTCTTCTTTTAAATTGTTGTTCTAATACACTTACTCTTTTAAGTAAGTTCTGAGTTACCACCATTGATAACTCAAATAATTTTTGTTTGGCAACAGTAGGACACTCTTCATAAGTACCATATACAAACACTTTGCCATTTTTTAAAATCTCATCACTTCTAATCGTGATTAGATTATTACTTATCGACCCTATGAATACGTCATGTTCCGAATCGTCAAATATGATTCTTAACTTAGTACTATTGACGTTTAATTCTTTATCCTCTTCTAACGCTAAGAAATAAATATTATCTTCATGCTTTGTTACCGAAGCTAAGCTAAATACATTCGGCACGAAATCTTCCGATTTCATGTCTACATAATCAGGTAATATTTTATGTAAATGCTCGGCAATAACTCCGTAACTTACACCTCTTCCTTCTTTAATTTTATCTATATAATCGTATTCGTATAGAGGAATCCTTTCAAATAGAGTTATTGCTTTTTCTTCTATATCTTGGCTAACATTTAAAATATTTTTTTTCTTAATGGAAGAAAAAGCGTTAAATTCCGATGCCTTAACTCTATAAGAACAATCAAGAGAATAATAATTAGTACCACTAGAACTTCCTGTACTTCCGCTACCGTTTAAATAGCCGTAACCGCCGCTTCTTATAAAGGCATTACCTATACCTATTCCTGTATAAAAATACGTGTAATTACTTGCTTGCTGAGAAAACCAACTGGTTTTGGAACTAAGAGTATTGTTTACGTTATTGATAGAATTACTTAGCGAATTATTAATTGAATTTAACTGCGATACATTAACTGCGTCATAATTATTAACACCGTTATTTACATTAATTAGTCTATTATAATTAAAATCTATAGTTCCGTCAGGTTTAATCCACATGCTAACAGTCGGCTCAGGAAAAGGAAATGTCCCAGTAGAGCTTGTACGTATTTGCAGTCCGTTAGATCCAAAGACATCTAAAAAACCTCCTCGACTGCCGAAGGATACGCCGTTACCGCAGTATAGATTTAAAACGCCGCCGTTATTTGTGCTGATTGCATAGCCTGTTTTAGGATTAGCAGAAGGCAATGCTTGCTGAAGAATAGTTGCAAAATAATTAGTATTATTTACGACTCTAATTAAAGGATCGCTAAATACATTATTGCCGTTTAGAAATAGAGTCGAATCCATAGGAAAAGTAGGCAACGATTTACTGTCGACATAACCTTTTGTCGCAGCTTCGCTAGCAATGACGGGAGTCGGTAAATTAAATAATGTTTGCCCGTTAAAATCAACAGCAGCTATAGGCTTTAATAGCTTATTAAGCGGAGTAGCGTAAATAATATTGTTAACTTCATTTTGAAAGTTAACAATATGCGCAATGCCGTACGATTTTGTATCAACATAACTCTTAGTTGCCGCATCATCATAATTTATCGGAGTAGGAAGGCCAAATATCCTATTTTGCTTCATGTTCACTTTACCTTCAAATTCTATGAGAATATCAGGTGAAGGTGCCGTTAAATATAATAATTGTATATTAATAGGTATAATTTGAGTTTGTTGCTGTTCATGAGTGTATTCCAAAACAGCATTTGCTTGGTTTTGATAAGGCTCATCACCTAAAAAATACCTCCACTGCCAACCTCTGTAAGTTTGAGATGATGAATCACCTGTCATGAACCTTTCTACAAATTGAGGCCAGTTGCCGTAGATATCTTGAATTGTATGCGTCATTGTAGGGGTAACGAACGGATCGCTGTAATCCCAACGTATATTGAGCTCAGGAAAATTTAAATGCTCGTCAGCTACCCAAGAATTAGTAGAGGACAGCCAATCCCCCATACCGTTATAAAAAAGATTAGGATCTCCTGGTAAGTTAATAGGAGGCCCCCATCCGCCATTACCTCTTAATACGAAATTCGGATTACCAGGGAAACTTATAGGCGGATTCCAGTTTCCATTTCCGTCAAGAAATAAAGATGAGTCATACGGATAATTAAGACCGACTTGGCTATCAACATATGCCTTGTTGGCTGCATCGGTACCGACAATAGGAGTAGCTACATTCAAGATGTAGTTGTCTTGCATATCAAGATTGCCGTTAATAGCAAAAAGAGCTTTAGCACCTACGGGATAACCATAGTCGGCTATGCTGATTTTGAAGGCATTTGCAGTTACGAGCTGATTTAAATTATTGATATAGGTGTAATCAAGCGAATACTCAGGCAGTGTAGTTCCTGAATAATCAAGTCCATAACTAGTAGTCCAATCTCTATAAATGCCTGAACTATAAAGTCCAGTTCTGACTGTTTGGTGATACTCTGTCCTAGTGCCTGTATCAGGCAAAGTATGAATCGGTCCTAAAACACTCGGTATTACACCAGGATGAATTGCCCAGTCAAAATACATGCGATCATAAGCGTAAGGTATTTGATTTGATAACTGAGCATAGATTGCCCCATCTAAGTTACCCGATGCAAAAACATGTCCTATTAGGTTAAGATAATTACTTCCTCCACCGCCTCCCGTTGCAGAAATTACAGGATTGCCATATATACCGTCAGGATTCGTTATTGTAATGCCGCTACCTGCTTGCAAACTTCTTGCTTCAAAAGCACCTCCTGCTGAGGTTTGTACAATGAGTCCTGATTGCCAATTCAGAGCAAGATTACTCAAATGACTGTTTAATGTTAAATTTATTGTTCCACTAGAAGTAATAGGACTGTTTGAGACGTCAAGTCCATAATTAACGCTTTGAATACCTACAGAACTTATGCTACCACTACCAGGATCTCCTTTATCCCCTTTGGGTCCTTGTGGTCCAATCGCTCCCGTTAAGCCAATTTGTCCTTGTGGACCAGTATCTCCTTTATCTCCCTTTGAACCAGGTAACCCAGGAAGACCTGGTAATCCAATTGATCCTTGAGGTCCTGTATCACCAGTGTCACCTTTAGGTCCCTGTGGTCCAGTAGTTCCATCGTTACCTTGAGGACCTGTAGCCCCAGTTGTACCCTGAGGGCCCTGAGATCCGGTGTCTCCCTTAGGTCCGCTTGCGCCAGTCTGTCCCGTAGCTCCTGTCGGTCCTTGCGGCCCTTGAGGACCTGGATCGCCAGGGTCTCCCTTGTCTCCTTTCTGACCTGGAGTAATAACAATCCACTGTCCCGTTATAGAATCCCAATATTCAGGTTTAGTCATTGATCAATCCCTTTAATCATAGATCGGTATTAAACCTTATCATGCCTGCTGTCGGCGTAGTCGGACGCTGCGCTGTCGTACCTACAGGAATAGTTACAGAGGCATTACCCGGGATGATAGGATTAGGCGCAATACTTAAAGTAGCAATGTTATTTGCAACGGTCACAAGAATTTGATCAGCCGTTCCAAGAATTGAAGTTAATGCACTTTTAGCAAGTAGAGCAAAAGTAAAGGGATCTGTTCCAACAGTATTGACTATCGATGTTACCATCCATTCTGTTACTCCGTTTACCGCACCTGATATTATTTTAACTGTATTACCTCTTGTAACCTGACTTGCCGAATCAAAATCAACGGCTCTCGTTAACACCCAATTGGTACTAGCCGATCCAACATTCGTTATAGTATATATACCGTTTTCCGAGGCTACAGTTTGATCTTTAACAAGTATCCTTGAGTTTAACGCAGGTGTACCGCCATCAATAGTAAAGATACTTTGCGTCCCTGAATTAGTTAGAGTAGCGCCGACACCGCTTGTACCGTTACTATAAACGGTAGTAAGATTTGTACCTATCGTAGCATAGTTACAAGGCGGAACTGCCCCTATTGTATTTTTTACCCAGTTTTCAGTTGCAAAAGTGAAATATTGGCCATTATATACACCTTCAAATTTACCTCCTGTTGGTTCAGGTAACGGCGCTAATAATTTTTCATCTATATTTTGTAATTTTTTATTGTCGATTTCTTTCATTTTTTTTACCTTTTTTAAATTATAAATCTGTGTTAAATCTTATCATACCGACCTCAGGATTAACAGGTCTTTCAGCTGTATTACCAACAGGAGTTTTAATTGCTCCTTTGCTTAAAAAATTAGTGTCCATATTAAAATTGAAAGTTTTATATGTTGAACTATTTGTATCATTATCATAATTCATTAATTCATCATTTTTTTCATTCCATCCAGTGCCAGGGTGGCTGTGTCCAACATGTCTTAATGAAAACTTTTTAGGCAATCTGTAGTTTTGATGAGAACTATTATTTTCCATTTCAGCCTCCCACACAAAACCTTCTTGCCCATGAGACCTATTAAAAAAAGACCATTTGTAGCCAAATACTCCTATTGAAACAGGAACTAAATCGCTATCAAATAACTTTGAAGAATCCCATGAAATTGCTCTAATACCTGGTCTGTAATTTTTTAGTATCGGATCAGAACTAAATCTATTATTATCAAACCAGACGTTACCTTTGCCCCATTGAGATATATCATCAGTTTCGTAGTATTTGTTTTCGCACAAAAAAGGCTTGTATTTGTTGTTAAACAAATACTCTCCATAAGCCGATGATATAAGAGTACTAAAAATTCCTGTTATGCTACTTGCTCCAACCGATATTCCAACATTACTCCAGAACGATGCTTCGATCTCCCCCGTTAAAGTCGCTATCGCAGTTTGTAAGTTTACAGGTGTTACATAGTCATTAACTATAGGGGTTGCTCCGCCCGAGGCTATACTTAAGCCACTAATAAGAGAGTTTTTTAATAATCCATATCCAACATCGTTTAAAGCCGTGCTATTTGGTAAATTAAAATCCGATGACTGCAAAATGTAAGTGCTATCTGCAAGAGCTACAGCTTTTTCTACAGGTCTATTGCCGATATCGCCAACCCAAGCATTCCCTTCAGTTAGATCAGGTAAATTTAAAACCTGTATGGTATTTACGCTTACAGGACGATTGTTAGCATCGCCGATCCATATTTGATTTTGGTTTAGATTAGTTAAAGTCGTTAAAGGTAAATATCTTTTTGCAGTCGGAACATTATCAGTACCGTCAACATTATCGCCGACCCATAGATAATTATTAGTTAAAGTTGCATTGCTTATTGTCCCAACTGGATTATTAGCAAGCAGACCTGTCTTGAGCTGGTCTAGTGCTTGAGCATTTGTAAATGTAAAGCTGTTATTCAAACCCAGAATATCTTTTACTGTTTGAGGTAAAGCATTAACGGCAGGATTATTCCAATTAAAGCTGAATGTTTTGCTTTTTACTACCATATTAGCATTATCAAAAACCTTAAGCACTCTTCCTATCGCTATATGAAGGCCAGCCATTTCATTTGATTTAATCGTTTGACTATCTAATGGATTTAATGTATCGGGACTCCCTGTAAAAGTTTCTGAAAGCCAAGGTGATGATAACAACCAATCCAAAGAAAGAGGATCAAACATTGGGTTAGGTATTGGTATTGATGGAAGCATTGGCAAGGTAATACTAGCAACTCCCAAAACAGGTAGATTACCTAAGCCGATTGTTTTTGTGTAACTACTTATATCATCTTGATCTCCTATAAACAAATTTCCCATAGGTAATCGTAATTTGCCTGTGACAGGAGAAATAAAGTTATATAAGTTATCATATTTAGCCACAATTAAAAAAACCTTGGTTTGTCGTTATAGTTATATCGCATTTCTACTTGTCTTTTAGTTTTAGACATCGGTAAACCATCTAAAATAACAAACTCTAAAGCATTCATTAAGTGATCTCGCCCTTTGTTAATCTTCCCCTTCTCATCTCTTGAATACCCACGCCATTCATCCATAAACTTACGGCAAGTCTTGAAGACTTTAAAACGACCAGTTCTAATACGCTCCAGCACCGAGTCCACAGCCAGTTCTTTAGCATATTTACCTTTGTTTAGTTTTAAGCCAGCTTTTGCGTAATCATCAATAAGCTTTTCACCGTCTCTTTGAGATCCTTGATTGACCGCTGGATCACAAACACCTGGTATCCAGTCACAACCCATTATCATTAACGATGCAGCATGTTGAGCAGCTGTCTTTTCTGTCACTGAATATTCCTTGTAAATGTATAATATGTCATTGTCCTTATCATGAGCCATGAACACGACAGCAGTTGGTGCAAAAAATCCAACATCCATCCCAAACACACAAGGCCAATAATGAGGTATCTCAAAAGGCTCAACCAAAAATTCAGATTCCATAACTTGATATACAAGACCAGAACCAACACTTGGTATTCCCTTTTCCCTAGCTTCTAATTCGTAAGGCTTTAAAGTGCTTCTTAGTTGTTGTTTGGTTTCCTCTGATAAATGAGTATTATCATCCCACGAAGCTTGAATATAATATTTGCCGTTAAAAATAATTTCTGGATCAGTTCTTATAATCTCGTCTTCTTTAGATAGATCCTCAACTGATTGGACATCTTCTTGTTCCGCTTTTTTCTTGGTAACTCGATGCTCTAGGAAATAGGACATCATCTCGGTATAACCTTTTAGAGGCGTCATCGTAAGAATAAGCCTACCCTGTCCCATGCCGTCAACATCTGCAAGTCGCATACTACACTCGGTATATATGTCTTTTGGTGGTTCTTCGTCTAAATGTATTAGATTACATCTTGCTCCTTGGAACTTCTCTCTACCTTGTTTATATGATTTGAAATAAAGACTAGATACACCACCGCTAGAATGCTGAATTTGCACATAATCAACTGCGCCGTTAACGCCTGATAACATAGCTTTTTTTAAGATTAAACTTGGATGAATTAGTCCATCTGTAAATTGTCCTAATTCTGAATAACCACCTATTAACATTTTTTGTAAAACGTTTCTGGTGATCTCGTAGTTTTCAGAAGCAACCCAAGCTATAATAGAATGATTGAATTTGTGTCCACTCCACCAATCAGGGTAAACTCCTGTTAAATGGATAGCATCCTCAATACAACCACAATAAGTTTTTCCTGTTCTATTACCAGCAAGAAACAAACGCTCTATTGCTCCAACGCTTGCAGCATGAAAGTTCTTTTGTTTGAGATGAGGAGTGTAAAAAAGAAAGTTTTTACGTAAAATCTCTTCTGCTTCGGAATATGTAATTTCCATATATTAGATAATCTCGCAAGGTGGTTAATTGATTGGATTATAGCAATTATCAACGGACAAGCCAACTAAATAAAATCCGAGATAATATAAGAAACAAGTAATCTAATATCAATTACAATGTAGATGTTACTATGACATATATCTAGCACATTATTGATACATAAAATGTGTTATTACGACACCAGTATTACATCATAATAAATCACACTTGACACATTACCTACACACTGTTACATATTATATCTTTAAAAAGGTATGATATGATTCTATTAATAGGCGGAGAAAAAGGTGGAACGGGCAAATCTACTATATCAACTAATATAGCTGTAACATTAGCCAACAAAGGTCATGAAATAGTTATTGTTGATTGTGATCCCCAAGGAACATCTACAAAATGGTTAACACGGCGTAATAAATTTTATTCTGACTTGCCAAAAGTGTTCTCTATTCAAAAAACAGGGGATACATATGATACCATTAAGGATTTATCTACCAGATATAAACATGTAATTATAGATGCTGGCGGTAGAGACTCCGAAGAGTTAAGAACTGCAATGGTAGCTTGTGAAAAAATGTATATTCCTCTTAAAGCTTCACAACCAGATCTTGAGACTAGTAAACATATGACACAATTAATTAAACTTGCAAGAAGCCTCAACAATAAACTTGATGCCTATACAATAATATCTATGGCCTCTACTCATTATAATTTGAACGAAGACAAAGAAGCCATATCTTTGCTAGCTCAATCTAATATAGCAAAAGTCTCGGATGTTATTATTCATGAACGCAAAGTTTATCGTGATGCAATTGCTGATGGTAAAGGCGTAATAGAATATGATAATCCAAAGGCTATAACTGAAATTAACTTATTAATAAATGAGATATTTACAAATGCGTAATTCTAAATTTTCACTCGATACAGATGATATAGATCAAACTGTAATTGATAAACAAGCGTTGGCAGAATTTGCTAAAGGAGCAAGAACTCATGACATTATAGAAAACCTCGAATCTTGGCGTAATGCTGATAAAGAAGGTTCTCCTAGTTACAACATGAGGCTAACTTTTAATCAGTACCAAATAGGATTGTTGCGGCATGTTGCTAAACAGGAAAAACGTAGTCTAAGTAACTTGTTAAAGTTGGTGCTATTTGAAGAGTTAGAAAAACGTGTTAATTGGTTGAGTAAACCTTGACAGAGCGTCAATAAATCTCTAATATGGATTTACAAGTTTCATATACTTATATCTACTTCTTTTGGTTAAACTAGCTCCTATCGATTTTGAATCCCGATAGGAGCTACCAAAGTTCTTCATAAATTTTCAAAACCCGCAAAATCCCTTAACGAAGAAGCGTAAAAATCCCTACACATAACCAGGATTATGGAAAGTGTTGCTAAAATATCACGTTATATATATTAAGATACAAGAGAAGATTAATGGATATTTAACTCATTCTGCTCCATGATTCTTTAACTAACCTAGTCATTTCTTCAACAGTGCCTTTGCACTCTTCTTTTTGTTCCCCTTGTTGCTCAATCCCTTTAAACGTTCTAATCTCGTCCATGGCTTCATTGTGCGTAAGCTCCACAAACTGTGGCAATGCTTCTATAACTGAATCCCCCCTATTCTTACCTTTCTCGATCTCAACTAAGATAGTCGGTTCAAATGCTCTTTTAGGAATAAAGTCCTTAACATATAATTGATAAGCCCATGATTCACCCATTAGCATCTTTTCTCGAATTTCATTATATACAGCGCATGCATCATTAGCCGCTAACTTTTGTATCTCCATGAATTTCTTTTTGTATTCGCTAACAGTTCCTTTGGGTCTCCCCTTAGGATTAGCAAGATTACCTTTTTTAAAACTAGTTTTATTTATTTTAGTCATTAATTTTGCCGATTATTGCCGATTATTAATCGGCTTCTCGTTATTTATCTAATATTATAACATAAAAGACTTATTAATAAAATAACACACACCATCATTACAAGCATCATTGCACTCCATACTGAATTAACACGCTTAAAACATCATCTCTACCATCCCCTGTTGCTCCTATCCCAGCTGCTTGCGTTATAAGATCTATGTTACTATCGGGCATAAAACCGTTCCCTAGTAATTTTGCTAAGTTAACTGAATTTCCAGCTGCTACGTATGCGGCTAATAGCTGGTTTATCATTGCTTGTATCGTCATTTTGTTACCTCATTTTCTAAAATTATCCAATCATCAGCTGATAAATCCTCACAAGTAAATTCATAGATAGTATAGTTAGGGTGTAGTTCGTCATT
>Ga0075158_10000298_pt1 | contig 40607 bp, 34 predicted proteins | sample JI91814BDNA_FD_70968 | JGI IMG/M metagenome (GOLD analysis project Ga0075158, IMG submission 70968) | Wastewater effluent complex algal communities from Wisconsin, to seasonally profile nutrient transformation and Carbon sequestration -... | ecosystem: Engineered > WWTP > Effluent > Algae... | reverse complement strand
AACCTTTAGAGGAAGGCTGTTTAAACGTGAAGATACAGTAATGTTAATTGCTTGTGCATTGCACAACTTGAAACTAAAACACAAATTTTCATAATGAACTTAATCGATATAAACTCTATTATTTATTTCCTTGGACTCAGTGTTCTTCGTGTATCTGAACAGCCTGTTCAGAAAAAGGTAACAGCTCCTCGGAAAATCATTGAACCCAGGAAGAAACTTATTTACAGCCTCATTTGTAACGGTGAAAGTGACCGTACCCCTTTATTAAAACGTAAATACAAATCAAAAGGAATTAAAGAATTTTGCCTCTTGATCGAAACCCCGGATTTTGGCCGGGTTATTTACACACTTCGCAACCTTCGCACCGATACGTTCATATCGTATTCCTCATCTGATCTTACTTATTACTACCGAAGAGGCCCCCCAGCAGCGTAAATCAAAGATAATTGATAATTGAATTATTTTTTTCATATCAATGGGATAAATCCCGTTTTGATAGGCATACGCTATTAAAATAAAATCGATCGGTTCTAAACAATCAATTTAACCTAAAGTGAACATTTCTACAACGCGTTTGTAGTAATATTGTCTTAAAAAATTAACGGCCCGGGGGACTAAAAAAACACTTATGTGTGGTATATCAGGAATAATAAGTTTAAACCAAAAAAAAATTGATTATAGCTTGTTGGCCCAAATGACCAGGAAAATGGAAAAAAGGGGGCCTGATGGCGAAGGATTTCTTATTACAAATAACAGCGAATTTGCGGCTTCATTTACTACTGGCAACACAAGTTCCTCCATGGTACAATTGCAACATGCGCAGAATATGGGATTGGGCCATCGGCGGCTCTCAATTACCGATCTCAGCCCGTCCGCGTCGCAACCCATGTGCGATGTTTCAAAAAGATATTGGGTTGTATTTAATGGTCAGATCTATAACCATGGCCCTCTTCGAATAAAACTCGAAAAACTCGGTCACACCTTTAAAACGCATCATTCGGATACAGAGGTTATTCTAAACGCTTATAGCGAGTGGGGTATCAACTGTTTAAACGAATTTGACGGTACCTGGTCGTTCTGCCTTTGGGATGCGTTAGAGAACACCATTTTTATTGCCAGGGATCGTATGGGCGTGAGGCCGGTTTATTACACGGCGTATAATGGCATGTTTTATTTCGCCAGCGAAATGAACGCGCTCATTACCGATAAAAATGTCAGTCGCGAACTCGACCGCCGTGGCATTTACGATTACCTGACCTACACCCACGTGCCCTCTCCGGGAACAATTTTTAGAGATATCAAAAAACTTCCTGCCGCGCACTATTTGTTTTTTAAACCGGGCGAAAGGCTTTCGGTTGTTCGTTATTGGAGCCCTATCGTTACCGAACCCCTTCTTAAATTGAGTGAAAAGGAGATCCTTTCGATGATCCGTGAAAAAATATACAACGCGGTACATACCAGGATGCAGGCAGATGTGGAAGTGGGCATGTTGTTAAGCGGGGGATTAGACAGTAGTATCAATCTGGCTTGCATGAGCAAATTTAGCGCTGGTCCGGTAAAAACGTATACCGTAGGGTTTGAAAATAAAAACCAATACCGAAATGAGTTTGATCATGCCCGTAAGGTGTCGGCTCTTTTTAAAGCGGACTACCACGAATTGCTGGTAAGTGAAAAAGATTTTTTTAATTTTCTACCCCAGCTTTCTTATTTGCAGGATGAACCAATTGCCGACCCGGCTATTACTGCCATTTATTTTATTTCGAAATTAGCCTCTGAGGACAATGTAAAAGTATTGCTGGGTGGCGAGGGAAGTGATGAATTATTCATCGGTTACCAGCACTGGCGTTTAATATACGAGTTCGAAAAAGTATTTCGCGATAAGCCCCTTCTGGCTGGCGCCTTCGCTTACCTGCATAAAAAATCCGTATTCAGGAACAAAAGACCCCATTACCAGGCGTGGTCCTACAAATTGAGCAAAAAATGGCCAACTTTTTGGGGTGGAACCGAAATAAGAACCGAAGCGGACAAACATAAAATCCTTTCTCCAGACTTTCTGAATAAAATAGGTTATTACAGTTCCTTTGAGCCGTTAAATGATTTGTTTAATGACCTTACCGCCAAAAAACCTTACGAAACGTTTGACTGGATGACCATTAATGATCTCCAACACAGACTGCCCGATCAATTGCTGGCCCGGCTGGATCGTATGATGATGGCGGCCTCCATCGAAGGGCGGCACCCTTTTTTAGACAGCGACATCATCGAATTTGTTTTAAGAATTCCGCAACCGTTAAAAGTGCGACAAAGAACCGAAAAGTACCTCTTGAAAAAGGCATTTGAGAACATTTTGCCCAATGAGATCATCTATCGTTCCAAGGACAGTTTTTCGGTACCAATGAATGAACTTTTTAGAGATACTAAACGTAAAAAAGAGTACCTCGATGTGATAACAACTTTTAATCACCATACCGGAATTTTTCAGCAGCCCTACATTAAACAGTTAGAATCACCCGCCAGGTTAAAAGAGTTTTGGAATGTATTGAACCTTGCTTTATGGCATCAAGGCCGTCGCTAAAAATAGCAGGAGAATAACAGGGAGTTTATCCTCATTTAAATAAATAAAAGAAAAGCGTTCGATGACGCTTTTCTTTTTTAAATTTTAGAAGAAGAGTAGGTACAAAGAACCACTTTGTTTTTAAACAATTGTGCTCTGACTTTTTAATCGATGCCTCGTTAATTCATTCGCTTCATTTAATTCCACCCGCCACCTAAAGCCTGGTAGATGTTGATTCTGGCATTCATTTGCTGTTTTTTGGTTTCAATCAGTTCGAATTTTGAATCCAGGGCGTCGCGTTGGGTTAACAATACTTCCATGTAATCCGCGCGCGCCGATTTGAATAAAACAGTTGAAATGTCGATCGATTGCGTTAAGGCCTGCACTTGTTTTTCCTTTAGATCATAGCTTTTTTTAAGATTATTGATGTTTGATAACTGGTTTACCACCTCAATGTGCGCCCTTAAAATGGTTCGTTCGTAATTGTAAGCCGCCTGTATTTGCCGTGCATTCGCAGAATAATAATTCGCTTTTATGGCATTCCGGTTGATTAAAGGCGCTACTAAATCTCCTGCCAGATTGTACAGTAACGACTGAGGGGTTTTAATCAAATACTGCGGATTAAATGCCCGGAGCCCCGTGCCGGCGGTAATCATCAACGAAGGGTAAAATTCAGCGCGGGCGGCTTTTATATCCAGTTTGGCCGCCGCTAAAGCCTGTTCGGCCTGTTTAATGTCCGTTCGGTTCGCTAATAACTGCGAAGGAATTCCTGCGTAAATGGTGTCTAATACCAAATCCGTAAACCCTTTGGAATTTCTGACCACTGTTTGGGGAAATCTTCCCACTAAAAAGTTAATCCTGTTTTCCGTTTCGGTTATTTGTTGTAAGATGTAATACTGCCTGCTTTGATTTTTGAGTACTTCCGCTTCAAACTTTCGTACCGCTAACTCGGTCACCTTGGCGGATATTTTTTCCAGTTTTACAATTTCCAGAGCATTTTGTTGAATGGCGATATTACTTTTTAAAGTCTCCAGCTGATTATCCAACGCGATTAATTCGTAATACGCGTTGGAAATTTCGGCAATCAGGTGTGTCGCCATAAAGTTTTTACCTTCAACAGTGGAAAGGTATTTGTACAACGCTGATTTTTTAGCATTGCGCAGTTTTTTCCAGATATCTACCTGCCACGAAACATTAGCGCCCAGCAGGTAATTTTGCAGCGGATCAGGAAAAGCTTTTCCAGGCATAATGTCATTGCTGGCATCACTCGCTCCCTGACTGGTATATCGGCCAACTTTTTCGACCCCGGCTCCAGCACCAATATTCATAGATGGCAGGTAAGCTCCTTTCCTCGCCCTCACGTCATTTTTAGCGATCGTGATTTCCTGCAATAAAATATTCAGTTCCTGATTTTTACTCAGGGCCGAATCAATAAGTGCGGTTAAGGGTGGATCTTTAAAGAAATCTTTCCACTTTGTTTTTGCCGTATTGGCGCTATCTTTCGTGGTGTTGTAACTTTCCGGAACTGTTTTATTTTCTGTTCTGCTAACAACAGATACGTTTTTGCAAGCCACAACGGTGAGCATCATTGCCGCTATCACAAGGCGCTTAAAAATTATTTTTTTCCTAATCATGGGTTTCATTTTCTTCTGTTTGTGGAAAATTGTCCATTTTATGAACAAGGTCTTCGGTTAATGAACTCTCATCTTCATTTTTGATGAGCCTGCGGCCTTCGGCAAGGGATCCAAAAATGTAGTACAACCCCGGAACAATAATGACACCGAAAACGGTTCCAAAAAGCATTCCCCCTAAGGCAGAGGAGCCAATGGTTTTGTTGCCGATGGCGCCGGCGCCATGAGCGGCCACTAATGGAATTAATCCGGCAATAAACGCGAATGATGTCATCAGGATTGGACGGAAGCGGACTCTGGCCCCTTCAATAGCCGCGTCAATAACGCTTGCGCCCTGTCGTTGTTTCTGCACAGCAAATTCCACAATCAATACGGCGTTCTTTCCCAGTAATCCAACCAACATCACCAATCCCACCTGGGCGTAAATGTCGTTGGCCAGCCCCATGCCTTTAATTAACAGGAATGAGCCAAAAACACCTGCCGGGAGGGAAAACACGACCGACAGTGGAATAATGAAACTTTCGTACTGCGCGGCCAACACAAAATACACAAATACCAATACGATGATAAAAATATAAATTGCTTCGTTTCCGCGGCGGGTTTCATCGTAAGAAAGTGCCGCCCAGTCAATGTCAAAACCGTGAGGTAAAGTACTGGCAGCTACTTCCTGAACGGCTTTAATGGCCTCGCCGCTACTGTATCCTTTTGCCGGCCCGCCTCTGATGGCGGCCGTATTGTACATGTTGTAACGGTTAATTTCGTTGGCGCCCTGTTTCTTTTTAATCTTCATAAACGCTGAAAAAGGGACCATCTCGTCGCGGTTACTCTTTACATAAAGGTTCATGATGTCGCTGGGTATTCTCCTGTATTCAGGCGCTGCCTGCACAAACACTTTAAAAAAGCGCTGGTATTTTATAAATCCTAATTCGTAGGTGCTTCCTACAAAAATGGAGAGGGTGTTCATGGCATTGCCAATAGAAACACCTTTTTGCATGGCAGCCTGATTATCAATCTCTATTTCGTACTGAGGATAGTTAGCGCTGAAAAATGTAAACAACCCGGTTAATTCTTTGCGTTTTTCTAAGGCGTGCATGAAGTCGTTTTTTACTTTTTCAAGTTGGTTGTAATCGCCGCTGTTGGTTTTGTCCAGTAACTGTAAAGCGAAACCACCCGCGGCTCCAAACCCGGGTACGGCCGGTGGGTCGAAAAATTCTATGGTAGCGCCCGGGATCGCTTTTGCTTTTTGTTCCAATTCCGCAATAATTTCACTCACGGTGTGTTTGCGTTCCGACCATGGTTTGAGGTTAATAAGACAGGTGCCGGCGTTAGAGCCCCGGCCTTCGGTTAGCACCTCGTAACCGGCAATGGAGGAAACTGATTTTACACCGTCCACTTCCTGAATCACTTCCACAAGTTTATTCGATAAATCATTGGTGCGTTCCAGAGTCGATCCGGGCGGTGTTTGAATGATCGCATAAAGCATACCCTGATCTTCGCTTGGAATAAAACCAGTTGGTAAATGGTTATTGATAACAAATATGCCCAGGGCAAATACAACAAATAAACCAACCGTTACCAGTTTTCGGTGCGCAATTAAACGTAACAACCACACGTATTTACCGGTCAATTTTTCAAACCCCCGGTTAAAGCTATCCAGTATCCGGTTCATCCAGGTTTTTTTTCTGGGCTGGCCGTGATTGTTTTTTAGAATCATGGCGCACAATACCGGTGTTACGGTAAGGGCAACAATACCTGAAAGAACAATGGAGGACGCCATGGTAATGGAAAACTGCCGGTAGAAGGTGCCTACAGGTCCGGTCATAAATGATACCGGAACAAATACCGAAACCATTAATAACGTAATGGCGATTACCGCTCCGCTAATTTCTCCGATCACTTTTCTTACAGCGTTGTAGGGCGAGAGGTGTTCTTCTTCCATCTTCGCATGTACGGCCTCGACGACGACAATGGCATCGTCCACCACGATACCGATGGCCAGTACAAGCGCAAACAACGTCACCATGTTAATGGTGAGTTCGAAAAGTTGCATAAAGAAAAAAGCGCCAATCAACGAGATGGGTACCGCCAGCGTCGGAATTAAAGTAGAGCGCCAGTCGCCAAGAAAAATAAATACAACCAGAGCTACCAGAATAAACGCGTCTCTTAGGGTGTGAACAACATTTTCAATGGACGCGTCCAAAAAGTTAGACACATCGTAACTGATTTCGTAATCCATACCGGGAGGAAATGATTTTTTCAGATCATCGAGTTTTTCTTTTACCTTTTCAATCACCTCACTGGCATTACTGCCATAGGTTTGTTTTAACACCATCGCGGCGGATGGATGTCCGTTCATGTTAGAATAGATGTCATAGTATTCGCTTCCCAGCGAAACCGTGGCCACGTCTTTCAGGTGTAGTATTTCACCATCCGGGTTTGCCTTAATGATCACATTTTCATATTGTTTGGGATCGTTAAAGCGATCGGTATAAGCCAGCACGTACTCCAATGCCTCGGCTTGTTTGCTGTCCCCTCTGCCTATACGGCCCGGCTTACCAATAATGCTCTGATCGCTTAAAGCTTCCATGACCTCATCGGGTGAAATTTTATAGGCGCGCATGCGATCCGGATTTAACCACACACGCATGGCATATTGCCGACTTCCTAAAATCCTTACTTGCCCAATCCCGTTAATGCGCTGTAACTCGGGAACCATGTTTACACCGGCGTAGTTGAACAAAAATTTCATGTTCGCATTTTTATCTTTGCTATACAGATTTACATACATCAACATACTGGGAATTACCGGCGTAATAACCACCCCTTCGCGTTGCACGAGAATGGGAAGCCTGTTTGTAACCTGTTGAACACGATTGGAAACCTGAACCAATGCCTGGTTAATATCTGTTCCAGGATTAAAGATAACCTGAATGTTAGCCTCTCCGGCACTGGTCGCGTCAGAAGTCATGTACCGCATACCCCACGCACCATTAATCGATTGTTCCAGTGGAATGATGACTGATTCGGCCAGCGATTTGGCACTGGCTCCGGGGTAGGAAGCGCTCACCATCACCACCGGTGGCGCCACCTCTGGAAATTGTGAGGTGGGTAGTGTTTTTATAGCCAGTCCGCCTATAAATAATATGACGAGTGATATGACAATCGCCAGGACCGGTCGTTGAATGAATTTATTAAACATCTTCTTTTTTTTTAATGATTACACTATTCCACGTATACCTTTAATTTTGGGAGCACCGTTTTTGGATCCTCGTATTCGTAGGTGATTTTGTCGCTGTCTTTCACCTTACGGATTCCTTCAAGAAGAATTCGTTCCTGTTCTGCTAAACCCGATTTAATGATGTACAGATCGGGCATTTCCGAGGCGATGGTAATTTCACGCGAATGCACGACGTTATTTTTGTCCACAACAAATACGTACCGTTTTTCCAGCACTTCGTAAGTGGCTTTTTGCGGAATGAGGATGGCGTTCTTAAGCGGCACCGTCATTTCCACATTGCCGGTTTCACCATGTCGTAACAGAAAATTCGGATTGGGAAATGTCGCCCTGAAAGCGATGTTTCCTGTTTCATTGTTAAAATCCGCTTCAATGGTTTTAACTACTCCCGAATAATCGAACAGCTGGTTGTTTGCCATCAGCAGATGTACTTTTAACAGGTTTTCTTCCGTGGCATTGGTTTTATAATTTAAATACTCGGCTTCCGGAACATTAAAATACACCCACATCTCGCTGTTGTCCGAAAGGGTAGTAAGCAGATCTCCCTCATTTACAAGACTTCCCAGCCTTACCTGAAAGTGATCCATAATGCCATCAAATGGCGCCCTGATCTCGGTGAATTGCAAATGGGTTTGCGCCAGCGAAAGTTCCGCTTTGGCCTTATCCAGTTTGGCTTTGGCTAAAGCCAGTTCGTTAGGCGATACCACATTTTTATCCGACAACTGTTTGGTGTTTTGGTATTCAATCTCGGCAAAATTGGCTTCGGCCTGCGCTTTCTGGAGCTCCGCATTGTATATCAACGGCATAATCTGAAACATGAGCTGGCCTTTTTTTACAAACTGCCCTTCGTCTACGTAGATATTTTGCAGGTAACCTTTTTCAAGCGCTCTTAATTCAATGTGTTGTATGGAATGGATCTGACAGACATACTCTCTGATAAGGGTGGTGTCTTTTTTTAAAGGACTGGTTACCAAAAATTTAATTTCTTCTTCCTTTTCTTCTTTTTTTGAGTTGCAACTGGTGGTGCACAGTACAATGCACAGGCTCATGAACATGAGAATTTTCCTCATCATAATGTTGTTCGTTAAAAATGTAAGTGTTGTTGATGATTTTAAAACGGGGGAGCACGCGATAACGTTAACCCCGTTTATTTTTAGCCGGAGGCTAACGGCGTGCAAGAATTAAAAATAACCTGAATTCATCTCCCGGCCATTCAAAATTCCGCATAGGAAGGTAAAATCAAATTCGGAATACCTGAAAGGCAATGTACCGCTGGGATTGGGTATACGAAGGTGGCCTTTGAAACGGCCAGGGTTTTTTAAGAACGTTTTGTAGGGTATTTGCAACCAGAAAATAAAGCTGCTGCACTGGCGCGAAAAGAAATGATTTTAACTGGATGTTGTCATCCGATTCTTCTTCACAAATTTCGATGGCCGCATAATCGGTGGTTCCAAAACCATTTGCGGCTTCAATGTTCCGCCTTTTTTTAACGCTAGTTGAAAAATGCGATTTTATAATGCCGCTGTGTTGCTGGGAGCTGAGGGAAGAGAGAAGACCAATGTTAACGAACAACAACCTGAAAACAAATGCGGTGCAAATCAATGTGGCTGTATTTATTTTAAAGCGTCCTAACATGTGTTTTGATTTCGCGCATCGAAATTACATTATGTTTTAGTGATGTGAAATTATTTAGTGAAAATTAACACAGTGTAAATGAATGTCCCCAAACACCAGTTTTTTTATTTTCGGTTAAGCGGAGCGCTTCACGTTATGTTGTGAATTTTAATCCGGAACAGATCATTGAAACGGGGGTTATTTATAGATAACGGATTACGCATTTAAAGAGATGATGTAAGTGTAAAAGCCTTTCACAGTGGGAAAGGGTTTTTAATAAAAGATCCAATAAATTACTGTTTGATAAATTGGTTGAATCGGATCAATCCCTGGAGGTCCGTCTTTAATGTATAGACCCCTTCAGCTAGTTCACGAATGTCCAGTTCCAGTTTACCCGGTTCAACACGTTTCGTCATAACCAGTCGTCCCAGTTTATCGTATACGGTTAAGGTGGTTGGCGCAGGAACTTCAATGTTTAATACATCCCGTGTCGGGTTGGGGTATATGTTTATCTCATCCGTTTTTACCGTTTCATCCAGGCCTGTGCATTTGGAAACGTTTATAGCGAAGGTCGATGAAACCAAACAACCCTGACTGGTGCCGCTAATTGTGTAATTTGTGGTGGTGGATGGCGACACGGCTGTTACGCTGGTTGTAGATCCTGTGCTCCACGTGTAGGAGGTTGCCCCTTGCGCGGTAAGCGTGGTCGTGTTTCCGGAACAGATCACAAAAATGCCGCTAACGGTTAACGCAGGTGGTGTTAAAACAGTTACGGCTACCACCGTGGAAACCAGGCAGCCCAGGTTATTCCCGGTTAAGGTATAATTTGTGGAGCTTGTTGGCGAAACGGTCGCCGTGCCCCCTATCGAACCCGTACTCCAGTTATAAGAAAGAGCCCCTTGTGCAACAAGGGTGGCCGTTTTTCCCGGACAAATGGAGAAATTTCCACTAACCAGTAAGTTAGGTGGATTGGAAACCGTTATGGCCACCACGGTGGAAATGGAGCACCCCTGATTGATGCCGGTAAGTGTATAACTGGTGGAAGAGGGAGGAGAAACGATTATTCCGCTCGCCGTCGAGCCTGTGCTCCAGCTGTAGCTGGCTGCTCCCTGGGCGATCAGGGTAGCGCTGCTGCCTGTACAAACCGAGAAATTTCCATTTACAAGTAAGGAAGGCGCACCCGTCGTAAGTTGAACGGTTTCGGTGAGCACGCAACCGTTTGTAGGATGTGAGGCGGTCACCGTGTAAATACCTCCGGGAACACCAGAAATAATGGCGCTGGTATAACTTCCCACGCTCCACAGATAACTGTAATTTCCAGGCGGTGCGATATTGGCTGTAGCGCCTGCTGTACAAGCCAACAGGTTATTCGTGTTAATTGTTAGTTGTGGAATATGGATAAAACTGTAAAATGTGTCGGCGGCACAGGTGGCATAATTGGCCACAAGTTTCACTGTGTACGATCCCGCTGTGCTGAAGTTGTGCGTAGGATTGGAAAGTGTGGACGTATTGGAAGGTCCCGAGCCGGGGTCTCCAAAATTCCATACTACGTTGGTCACCGAAAAACCAGGCGGCGCGGTGCAACTTAACACACTCGCGCTAAGGGCAGAGGGCAACGCGAAGTCAATGTTTTTGCAATTGGCATTTTGGCCGAAGGGTGAAAGTGTATAAATAATCGGTACAGGAATGTCATCCGCAACAAAATTGGGAAGGCCCAATACGCCCGTGTTGGGGGCAATGGACACCGCGTTCAGTGTAAAATTACAAGAGGCGCCTGGCAGATCCGGATTTAAAATACCGCTCAGGTAGGGCTGTCCATCGCGGGCAATGTAAATAACTCCGTTGGGTGCGCGTTGCACGGCACACACCATGGGAAAATTTTGTGCCAGGGTGAAGCCCGAAGCGGCAATGGCAGTGGCAGAACCCGCGCAAAGGTCCCATTGGTAAATCACACCGACTCCGTTCGAAATACCACCTTTGCTACTGTATAATTTACTGCCGTTGGGTGAAAATTCGCAACCGTAATGGTACCCATAAGGAGGTGTTAGGTTTGTTTGAATGGGAATAAAGTTGGATACCACCCCGGAGGAATTATCAAAATCAAATACATCCAGTACCCCATTTTGAAGTGCAGCGGCAAGCCTTCGGCCGTTAGGCGAGAGTTTAATGGAACCGCCACCGCAGGACTGGTAGTGAATGGAACCAATGGCTGTTTTAACGGGTACCGGATTCACTCCCGCGGCAGTGAGCGAAAATACCATAAACGTGTCGCTCTGAAGTTTGTGACTCACAATCCAGAAGTCGGTCCCATTGCAGTGCCTTACCGCGGCTAGTTTTTCGGAGGTGGGGGTGTACAGCTGAACATTTTTAATAGTGACCTGGCCCATGCCGGCCTGCAGGCTCATGTCCACCATGGAGTAACTCAACCCGTCGGGACCACCACAATTATCGGTGGTAAAAATATAAAAGAGATCGGCGCTTCCTGGTTTTTTAACAATGATGGCCGACTGGGAAGTAGAGAAAGAACCACCCAGCAGGGTGCCGTTGGCCATGATCTGGTGTTGGCGGGTGTACACCGTATCGCCATTGGTATAAAAAAGAAGGTTGCCCGCCGCATCGCAAATACTGGAAGAGCCTTCCCGTGTATTCACCGATCCGGAAATGGCCGTTGGCGGGTTGGTGGTAAAATCCAATCCGGCAAAACGACCGAAAAACCATTTGGAGGTGGTACCCTGCGACCAGCTGCTGGCGGCTATTAATATGCCGGCTAGCAGAAGTATGACGCGGCTAAAGTAACTTGAAGAGCTCTTTGTTTTTTGTTGGCATATGGAACGTATTTGATTTTGCATAGCGAAGTCGTCGTCGTATTAAACCCATACAAACAGAATTGCAAATGGGTTGGGGTGGGGGGTGATTATTTCATTTTGGATTTTCTAATGTCCAATAACATTTTAACCAGTGGGGTTAGATCTATGCTTGTTGAATGAAATGTTAGGTATGCACCTTCTGAATCTTGGATTAGTGCTTGTGTAGTAAATTTAGTTCATTCTATGCTGTCATGACCGTTAATGTTTCTTGACTTTAATGCACCTGATTTTTCCAGTTCAATTAACTTAACAGATTTTCTTTGTTTTCGGATATAAATTGATTAAATGTAGTAGGCTCGGTTCCGGTAATATTTTCAATCCACTTACTAATTTTAGGTTCTTTCTGAAACCTAGGAAAGTAATGAAGCATAATCATCACGAGAATTAACATTGTAGAAATACCTTCTCGTTTTTTAGTGATAAAAAATTTTAAAAGACTTGGAGAAGTATAAGTAATACTGGTTCCTAAACCACTACTCAACGTTTCCGCCATTTCAGAAAAGTTGAGTTTTTCATCGCTGGTCAGCTCGTACGCTTTATTCATGTATTGAGTAACGTCACAAATTATTTTTGCGGCGACAGCTCCAACATCTTTCACGTCAACTAATGTAAACCTGGCATTTCCGGCTGGCAAGAATATCAGCTTCTTACTCACTAGGTCACTACGCAAGGTAGTGGTGAAATTTTGCATAAAATAAGCCGGACGCAAAAAAGTGTAGGAAATTCTACTATCCGTAATTAATTTTTCAATTTTATGATGGGGAATTATTTTGCTATTTTCCACTCCCTGAACAGATAGAAAAATAATGTGTTTAGTGCCAAGGTCTCTAGCGATTGCAATTAATGGTCTAAAATACTTTTCAACGTCTGAAATATTTGGTGGTCTCAATAAAAAAAGGATGTCCATGTTTTTTAAAGCCTGATTAAAGGACGAGGGATCGGTAAAATCAAACTTGACTTTATTTAATTTGAAAGGAGCTAATTTGGGATCATATCCTTCCGGATCTCTCACGCCAGCGTTAATCTCTAATGGGCATTTAAGAATAGTTAAAGCTTTCAAGACCTCTAAGCCGACATTTCCAGAAGCTCCGGTCACTAAAACATTTTTCATCATAATGGTAACAAAGATAGGCCTTAATATCTGCTGTTTATAGATTTAGAATAAAACTTTAAGATTCACGATGCAACTCAGATTTTTTCTTTAATAACACCTCTTTTGTTTCTTCAATCTCTTCGTTTTTAATACAACAGTCAACCGGGCACACCGCTGCACATTGCGGGTCGTCGTGGAAGCCGACACACTCTGTACACTTATCACTTACTATAAAATACACATCGTTGGTTTTAGGCGATTGTGGTTCTTCGCCGTCCACTTCTATTCCACTATTCCGCCCTTTGTATAAACCTTTAACACTGGTCCCATCAGCGTAGCGCCATTCCGCTCCTCCTTCATATATTGCATTGTTGGGACATTCTGGTTCGCAGGCACCGCAATTAATGCATTCTGAAGTTATAATTATTGCCATCTTTTTAAATCTGATTTATTTTAAGAAGTTATTTAAGCGACCTCTGTCATACCTTTTTGAGAATTACTGGTCCTTACGCCAAAGATTACCCGGGACAAAATTCTATAAGCCGAAGATAACACGGCCCTGTCGTCGAGTAAAATATTGTAATAGATTTTTCTTCCATTAAACTTAATTATATCCGGATTTTCATTAATACCAACATAAGGAATATCATGTTTTTTTAGATATTTTTCGATAGAAGGTATTCTTTCCCGGCCGTCTGAGTTGAATACGGAGAGATAATAGCCGATTTCCTTGCATACTCTCAGCAATTCAATTACATCTTTAAATTTGTATCCTTTTTCATTGTAATCAAAAACTGTGTTATCAAAATCGAACGCAACAATAAGTTTGTGTTTTTCATACTCATCGCGTAAACGGTTGTATGCATTTTCTTCGCTTAAGTAAACATCATTACCGGCAACAACTCTGTATTCAAAAGCGTCGCATACTTTCTTTTGTATTTCAGCTGCTTTATGTTGTGGGATGATTTCGAACAATTCCTTCTGCGCTTTTAGTATTTCTTTTTCTTTATCTACGTACATGATAGGTCAGTTTAAATAATTAGTTGTATCTATAGTACCGGCCGCTACGGTATTGTTTGTGTTTTCATTTATCAGGATAAATGATCCTGTAGTTTTATTTTCTGAATAGGGATCAAAACTTATAGGCTCAGCGGTTTTAATTAGTACTTTACAAATGTCATTTAGCTTTAAAGAAGTCTCATTTTTTATTTCGAGAAAAGAATGGATGTCAATTTTACTGATAACGTCTTTAATGACTGCCTTGGTACGAAAGCTGTTTTGCTGAAGTAATAATTTTTGACCTGGGGAAAAGCTCACATGATCCATCCAGCAGAGGGTGGCCGTGATCTCTTTTGCCGTTTTTGGCAGATGGTCTGTAGGCACAATATAATTTCCCCTGCTTACATCAATGTTGTCGTTAAGGTGAAAAACAACGGGTGTATTGATTTCCGCGAAATCCACTTCTTTTTGATTTACTTCCAGGTTTTTAATTTCCGATTCAATGCCAGATGGGAGTACAGTTACACGCTGTCCTTTTTGATAGCGACCCGAAGTGATTTGGCCAGCGAAGCCTCTGTAATCATGTAAATTCTCGGTTTGAGGTCGTATAATATATTGCACTTGGAAGCGTGGAGGACCATACGTGTCAATTTCAGTCACTTCACTAGTTTCCAGAAGATCGAGTAGAGGAATTCCTCCATACCAATTCATACGCTTCGATTTTTCGACCACGTTTTCACCGGTTAAAGCGCTGATGGGAATAAAAGAGATAGTCTTCAGCTTCAAAGGTTTGGAAAAAGCAAGATATTCCGCTTTAATTTTTTCATAGGTATCCTCTGAGTAGTCAACAAGATCCATTTTGTTTATACAAACAACAACATTGGGTAAGCCAAGGAGAGCAGAAATAATGGAATGCCGTTTTGTTTGATCTGTGATACCGTGCCGGGCATCCACTAAGATAATAGCCAGGTCAGCTTTGGAAGCCCCTGTGAACATATTCCGTGTATACTGAATATGACCGGGAGTGTCGGCAATAATAAACTTTCGTTTTCCGGTAGTAAAATACTTGTAAGCTACATCAATGGTAATCCCTTGCTCGCGTTCTGCTCTCAATCCATCTGTTAACAGTGCGAGGTCTATATCGGCATCCATACCATTCGTTTTACTCTGGCGTGTTAAGGTTTCAATGATGTCGGTGGAGATCGAATTGCTATCGTATAACAAACGTCCGATAAGTGTACTTTTTCCGTCATCTACATTGCCTGCTGTGAAAAATCTCAATAAATCCATTTTATTCAGTTTTGTGTTTTTAAATCTTTAGTATTGCCATGGTTTTTCAGAGTTTAGTATTTAAAACTAAACTCTGAAATGTCTATTAAAAGTAGCCGCCCTTTTTTCTGTCTTCCATGGCGGCTTCACTTACCCTGTCATCCATACGGGTGGCGCCACGTTCACTGATCCGGGCTCCTTTCAATTCTTCAATGATATCTTCTACGGTATGCGCCTCGCTTTCTACTGCCGCGGTGCAGGTCATATCGCCCACAGTACGATACCTTACTTTTGCTGTTACTATTTTATCGTGCGCATCTAACTTTACAAATTCATTCGTATTCATCAATTGTCCATTTTCTGTAAGGATACATTCACGCTGGTGTGTAAAGTAGATCGATGGTAATTGAATATTCTCCCGTTTTATATAATTCCAGATGTCAAGCTCCGTCCAGTTACTGATCGGAAAAACACGAACGTTTTCACCCTTGTTTATTTTGCCGTTGTAAATTGACCACAGTTCCGGACGCTGCATTTTCGGATCCCATTGTCCGAATTCATCGCGAACAGAAAAAATTCTCTCCTTAGCACGAGCCTTTTCTTCATCTCTCCTGGCCCCGCCAATACAGGCGTCAAACTCAAATTCTTCAATCACGTCCAGTAACGTATACGTTTGCAAACCATTCCTGCTGGGGAATTTTCCTTTGCCGTCCTGTAGTTTTTTTTCTTCAATGGTGTCAGCGACATAACGTACTATTAGTTTTTCGCCCAGTTGCTTTGCAAGTGCGTCTCTAAACTGTATCGCTTCCGGAAAATTATGTCCCGTATCTATATGCACTAGCGGAAAAGGAAATTTCCCTGGTCGAAATGCTTTCAATGCAAGATGTACCAAACAGATACTGTCCTTACCGCCGCTGAACAATAAGGCTGGTCTGTCGAACTGACCTGCCACTTCGCGAAGAATATATATTGCTTCCGCTTCTAGCTCATCTAAATAATCTGATCTTTGATTCATTTTTTAATTATTTTTTTTACTTCCATATAATTCGTACTCAATCTCACATTAAATCAGTGTGTATGCAACCCGCATTCTTTTTTGTCGTTTTGTTCCCACCACCATCTTCCTGCCCGAAAATCTTCTCCTTGCTTAATTGCGCGTGTACAAGGTCCGCAGCCAATACTTACAAACCCTTTATCGTGCAAAGAATTATAAGGGATGTTGTAGCGCTTAATATATCCCTTGATTTCGTCAAGCGTCCAGTTAATAAGAGGGTGGAATTTTATGATTGTGTTTGATTCATCCCATTCCAGCGCAGGCATACCTTTCCTGTTACCTGATTGCTCGGCGCGGATTCCGGTGATCCAGATCTTATTGCCCAGTAATGCCCGTTTTAAGGGTTCTACTTTACGAATGAAACAACAATTTTTCCTTTCTTCTACGGATTTGTAAAAACTAAAAGGGCCTTTTTCTGACACCATTTTTTCAACGGCTACCGTTTGGGGAGAGAAAATCCGAATGGGTTGTTTGTAGCGATCAATCGTGCTTTGTAACACCGAGTACGTTTCGGGAAATAAACGGCCGGTATCCAGAGTAAACACAGAGACCGGAGTTGAATTGGAAAAGAGCATGTGCGCGACCACCTGGTCTTCATATCCTAAACTCGTTGAGAACGTAACCTGACCCGGAAATGCACGTGCAAGGACATTTAATGACTCTTCCGCAGATAGCCCTTGTATTTGTTTTTCTATAGTATCTAATTCTTTTTGCATCTTTATTTCAACGCTTGTAAAATGTCCTGTAGTATATCATCTTTATTCTCTAATCCTATCGAGAGCCTGATTAAGCCGGGTGTAATTCCAACGGAAAGACGCTCTTCCTCTGTAAGTTTGCAATGTGTGGACGAGGCGGGATGTGTCGCAATAGTTCTGGTATCGCCCAGGTTAGGGGAGATTTTGATAATTTTTAATTTATCCAAAAACGTTTTAGCCGCGTCATAGTCCTTTAAGGTGACAGTTAAAATTCCACCTCCAAGTTTCATTTGTTTTTTCGCAATCGCATAATGGGGATGAGATTCTAAAAATGGATAAGAAACATTTTTTAGGCTTTTATGGTTTTCTAAGGTTTTTGCAATCAACAATGCATTCTCACTATGCCGTTCAATACGTAAAGCAAGAGTCTCCAAACTTTTACTGATTGTCCAGGCATTAAATGGACTGAGAGATGGCCCGGTTAAACGACCGAACAGGTAGATCTCCTGAATTAATTCTTTTTTTCCAACGACAATACCACCAAGCACTCTCCCCTGGCCATCCATGTACTTGGTTGCAGAGTGAATTACAAGATCCGCACCAAATTTAACCGGCTTTTGAATGTAAGGTGTCGCAAAACAGTTGTCAACAATTAATAAAATATTATTGCGTTTCGCGATGTTGGCCACTAACTCCAGGTCGATGACACTGATACCAGGGTTGGTTGGCGTCTCCACATAAATAAACTTAGTTTCCGAACGGATCAGTTTTTCTATTTCCTCTGGTGTATCGCTGTTAAAATAGGTATGTGAGATGTTCAGTTTTGTGAAATATTTTGTAAGCAAAGCATGGGTTGCACCAAAAACAGACGAGCAGGAAACAATATGATCGCCTGACTTTAAAAGCGCCATAAAGGTGGTGTAGATGGCCGCCATGCCAGATGCCGCAGCCACTCCGGCCTCAGCTTCTTCCAGCAGACAAACTTTATTTACAAATTCCTCCACGTTTGGATTGCTGTAGCGCGAATAAATGAAATCATCGCTTTCATCGTTGAATGCTGCACGCATTTCTTCTGCTGTATCGAACACAAAACTCGATGTCACGTAGAGTGGCGCTGAGTGCTCGTTATTCTGGCTCCGGGGTATTTGCGCTCTGATCGCTTGTGTTTCAAAATGTTTATCCTTCATTTGTATCTTCTTTAGTATGTATATCTTTTATTGTAAAATGATTCACTGTTAATTTTGAAGTTATTTTTGCAGTGGGATCCAATGTTTTTGAAACCGAACAGTACTTTTCCAATGACAATTTTACAGCTCTTGCCGCTTTTTCCATATCCACTTCGCCCTTTAGTTTAAAGTGAAGACAGATCGTTCTGAAAAGTTTGTGGTCTTCTACTTTTTCTGTTTCACCTTCTATTTCCACATCAAAAGTTTCAACCTTTTGCTTTTGTTTTTCCAACATCAGTAAAACATCAATGGAGCTACATCCACCAACAGCAGCCAGTAAAAGCTGCATTGGCCTCATCCCCTTTCCTTCTCCGCCAATCTCCTTTGAGCCATCCATTTCCAAAATGTTTCCATCCTCATTGGAAGCTTCCATGTGGTACTTGCCACTTATTCGTTTTACATTAATTTTCATCTGTATAGTTTTAAAACAAAGATAACTTTCTAGAACTGATTGATTCCGTTGACCGTGGTGTATTTCATCGTGTATTTAACACCAGGATGGATGTACTTGTAGGCGCTGTGTGCCATTAACGCAGCTTCATGAAAGCCGCATAAGATCAATTTCAATTTGTTCTTATACGTGTTGATGTCACCAATCGCGTAAACGCCTGGAATAGTTGTGGAATAATCTTCTGTATTTACTTCGATGGCATTTTTATCAATGTTTAGTCCCCAGGTTTCTATCGGACCTAATTTTGGACTTAAGCCAAATAATGGAATTAAGTGATCGGTATCAATTACAGTTTGTTCGTTTGTTTTGTTGTTGGTAACTACGACGCTTTTTAGCTTACCATTTCCGTTTACATAATTTAGATTTGTATTCAAATGTAGTTTTATTTTACCTTCTTCTGCCAACCTGAAAACTTTGGAGACGCTGTCGGGGGACCCCCGGAAGGATTCACTTCTGTGCACGAGCGTTAGTTCAGAACATATTTCACTTAAAAAAATAGTCCAGTCTAAAGCGCTGTCTCCAGCTCCTGCAATCACCATTTTTTGATCACGGTATTTTTCAGGATCTAAGATCATGTAATTAACTCCTCTGCCATTTTCAAATTTTGCAAGACCGTCTACTTCTGGCTTTCGTGGCTCAAAGCAGCCCAAACCTCCGGCAACTACAACCACTTTAGCCCGGATCTGGGTGCCAAGATGAGTGGTTAGCAAAAAATCTCTTTCGCCGCACTTTTCTAAATTCTCCAAACGTTCACCCAGCGTGTAGCTGGGATTGAAAGGTTCAGCCTGCTCTGCAAGGTTATCAATTAATTCCTGTGCCAGGATACTAGGATAACCTGGAATGTCATAGATCGGCTTTTTAGGATAGATTTCTGAAAGTTGTCCCCCGATTTGTGGTAAGTAATCAATTAAGTGACAGCGCATTTTTAAAAGGCCTGCTTCAAAAACTGCAAAAAGTGCTACAGGTCCGGCGCCTACAATGGCTATATCTGTTGTTATCATGTTCTAAAATAGTAGTCTTTTTAAACTTAAAATTATTACTACGATGCCAACCAAAAGCATAATGGATTTGGTTGGAATTTTATTTGCTAAGTAAGCGGCAAGTGGCGCGGCAATCATTCCGCCGATAATAAGTCCGCCGATAATCGTCCAATGGGTTAATCCAATCAAGGTAACAAAGGTTAAGGAACTTGACAAGGCGATAAAAAATTCAGCGAGGTTTACAGAACCGATCGTATATTTTGGATTTCTCCCCCTCACTATTAATGTAGAAGCCACAATGGGGCCCCAGCCACCGCCACCAATCGAATCGAGGAAGCCACCAATGAGCGCCAGCGGGAATATTTTTTTTATTTTTTGACGGATCTTATCTTTTTTGAGTGCCTTAAAAATAATGATGAGGCCAAGGATTAATGTATACGCAGAAACCAAAGGCTTTATAATGTAATTGTAATGCTCGAATGAATATAAAATATATGCACCGAGTATAGCTCCTAAAACGCCTGGAATTAAAAGACTTCGAAAGAGTTTGGAATTAACGTTTCCAAATTTAAGATGCATGAGGCCTGAAACACCACTTGTAAAAACTTCCGAAGCGTGAACACTGGCGCTTGAAGCCGCAGGCGCAATTCCAAAAGACAGAAGAAAGGTAGTTGCTGTGATGCCGTAAGCCATACCCAATGCGCCATCAATCATTTGTGCCGTGAAGCCAGCGAGGACATATAATAGAAAAGAGGAATCGATACTTCCGGCAAGATTTGAGGCAATTCCTCCAACAAGTTCGGGCGGAAAAAAATAACAAAGCAAATACCCAAAGATCAATAAACACGGTATTGAGAGGCTGTAGATCCATACACGCTGCCGGCTGATCGCGTTTATTCTTGAAGGGTGTCGCGATAAAACGGACGTAATTGTGTTCAGCCGTTTTACTTTATCGGTAAAATCTCCTTTTAAATAGGAACGCACTTTTGTTAGACTTTCCAGTGATTCATTAATTTCCATGGGAAACGATTCTTCAAACGTTTCACGAATGCGTTTTGCCAATGTAGGCGATTTTCCATTCGTGGAAATCGCAATTTTTATGTGACCTTTTTGTACAATAGATCCTAAATAAAAATCACACTGATCGGGTGTATCGGCAACGTTGGCCAGAATGTTCTTTTGTTTGGCCAGGTTTTTTATTATTTGGCTCATCAGTTTGTTATTGATGGCCACCACCACAAGATCTATTTCATTTAAGTCGTCTTCTGCAAAAGCTCGTTGATGAATAATTAAGTTAGGATAGCTCGTTTTAAAATTCATGATTTCATCCAATACCTGCGTGGCAATCAGGGTGATCTTTGTGAGTGGACTATTTTTTAAGATCGCTGAGACTTTTTCAAGGCCGACTTTTCCGCCGCCTACAATCAGCACGCGAAAGTTTTCAAGCTTAAGAAAAACGGGGAATAAATTATTTTGTACTTGTGTTGACATTTTAAAAACTTGTTGAGATCATTAAACCCACCTGGAAACCAGGCCCGCTTGTAACTACGTTTGCCAGCTTCCCATCATTCCAGTACGCACCAACCTCAGAAAAAATGGAAATTGAATCTGTTATTTTTTTTCTTAATCCTACGGAGATACCTGAAATATTTGCATAATTTCCTGCTTCAGCGCCCTTTGCGGTTGGGATGACAAGATTGACAAATCTTCCCATTGCAGTGAATGTCAGTTTATCATTCAGGTGGAAGGATGTGAGCGCTGCTATATTGAGGCTATAGGCTAAGCGGGTTTGATCCTGAATAAGTACGTGTGCACCGCCAGCACCTGGAACAAGCGCAACCTGTACTTTTCGCTCCGGTTTGGTAAAACAAACTTTTGCGTCAAGATTAACTCCAAATCCCGGGCCTACACTTGAGAAAGGAAGTGGTATGGGTGCAAGTCTCAGTCCGCAATCGATTCCTTTGGCGAGACCCAATCTAAAACCTGCGTGAGGAATTGTAAAGAAGCCGCTTGTCTTTTGCGGGCTACCTAAGAAAACAAGCTGCGCACCCATACCTGCGCCAAAACCAAAACGGTGTGGAGCTAAAGTTCTTGCTGTTCCAAAATTAACCACCCAAAAGGCGAATGTCCTTTTAGGTAACGCCACAAGCAGAAATAAGATCAGAATACCGTTTGTTTTAAATTTTATCATAACTCTATTTTTCATCAGAGTATTTGTCCCCTGAGCTTTTACTGAACTGGTTATTTTAGAAGCTATACCTAAGTGTTGTTCCGAAAGTTCTTTGATCGCCTAGCACGGCTCCATAATGTCCGGCATTTCCACCTGCGGGTAACAACTGCTCGTAATAATTCTTATTCAGAATGTTCCTGCCCCAAACGATAAAGGAAACACCTTTAGATACCCGGAAACCGATACGGGCATTAATGATGGAGTAGTCATCTATATTCAGGTACTTTGAAGGTGTCGGACTTGAGGAGAAGTTAGAACGGTAAGAAACTTCAGATGCAATATAAAACCTTCCTGAGTTTTTCAGAAATTTTCCGGCTACAGATAACTCTCCGCCAAAAGCACCGGCCCAATCGGAAATGCCTGGTAATTTTTGGCCTGAAACATCTTTAAATGCTACTTGTTTGCCGTTCTCAGTTTTTCCAGTTTCCTCTAATGGCAATGGCGCGTTTGTAAACTTTACATATTTTCCATCAGTATATGCTACAGAAAGAAACAGAGACAAGTATTGCTTCACAGCCATGTTTGCTTCCGCTTCAACCCCTTTTACATTTACTTTTTCTGCATTGGCCAGGTAACCTCTGTTAACGCCTAACTCTGGAGACTGTACATTCGTTTGGAAGTTTACAATATCGGTATTGAAGGTTGTAATATTTAAAGTTGCGCGTCTAAAAGGAGAGGACTTAATTCCGAATTCATAGTGAGTCACAGTCTCTGGCTTAATAATAGCTAGATCAAGATCGGCTTCGCCATCAGATTTCGTGGGTAATCCGGCAACATTTACGCCAATTGGCTTGTAAGCATTAGAATATGTTCCATATATATTTAACCTATCGGAAAATTTATAAGACAATGTTAAGTTTCCTGAGAGATTAGTGTTACTTGCACCCTTGTGGTAGGCCTGATCGCTATATACTGATCTTTTAAGAGCCAATAACTGCGCATCAGCTGTTTGAAGTCCTCCGAAAGTAGTTCTTTGGTAACTGGCGATCTTTTCATCAAAATTATACCTGATGCCCGGAAGAATGTGCAATCCCTTAAGGGTTTTCCAATCCAGTTGACCAAAAACCGCAGAGCTGAAAGATCTGATATTACTCTTTGTATTAATTCCGTAACCATCCAATAATCCTGGCGTTTTCCAGAGATTGCTTGTTGAACTCTGCGAAAACCGCCATTGATCTTTTCCAGATTCTTCAGTACCGTTGACATCAACGGATTGGTTAATTGCGTAAAGTCCAATAACACCGCTTAAATTGGACAAGATGTCTCCGGCATAGCGGAATTCCTGGCTTAACTGTTGCTGATTTGACGGATTTTGCGACTGGCTGAGCGCTTGTAACCCTGTAAAATCACGATCATTAGATGGATCCCAATTCCAAAAAGCCCAGGCGGAAGTCGAGGTTAACTTTCCCCGACCGATCTTACGTTCTATATTTAATGAGGCGCCTCCTAATTCCTGGAATGATCTCCATGGACTGTCAGAATCTATTTTACGGTCGAATGCGTTTCGACTTGGTAACGAATAATTTAGATCCTTTGCTATATTATCAAATTGGCGGTAGGCAGCTCTTTCTGTTTTAACAACTCCTGCTACTACTTGCGCATATCCATCTGGCCTTTGAATGTTGTAATTGGCAGATAGGATGATATTTAGTTTTTCACTTGCAACAAATAAAATCTGACCTTTGACTCCTTGATTATTCAATGTGTTTGTTTTGTCATCCGTCCTGACATTGTCAATGAGGCCATCGCGATGAGTGCCTGAGAATGAGATGCGGGCCGCTATTTTTTTTGTAAGCCCGCTGCTGACAGTGGCTTTTGCCTGAACATACTGAAAATTGCCATAGCTCAACTCTACAGCTGCTTCGGGTGTAAAAGTAGGGTTGCGGGTTGTAATGTTAAATGTTCCTGCTGTAGTATTTTTTCCAAACAGCGTTCCCTGTGGTCCACGTAATGCCTCTATCCTTTCAATATCGATGAAATCAAAAGTCGTAGCGGCCGGCCTCGCGTAATAGACTCCGTCAACATAGAAGCCCACACCTGGGTCTATACCATCATTAGTTAACCCAAAGCTTGAGCCTAAACCACGAATATTTAATGACGTATTTCGAGGATTGGAAGTGTACAGTTGTACAAAAGGAACCAACTCTTTAGCCCGGTTAACATTAAACGCGCCAGCTTCCTGAGCTCTTGTTCCACCAATTACAGTTATTGGAATGGGAATATCTTGAACCGTTTCTTCTCTTCTTCTGGCGCTTACAATTTGAATTTCTGATAAACTATTGTCTGATTCTAGGACTAACTGCAAAGGATCTTTCGACAATGTATCGATTCGTTTTTCATATTTTCTATAACCGACATATTGAATTTGAAGAATAAATGGCGGCGTTTCTTTGACATTAAACCTAAAATAACCAAGTGAATCTGTGACTACGCCAGTTTTCGTATCTTTTAAAGTAACAACCGCGCCAACAAGAGATATCCCGTTTTGATCCTTGATAGTGCCGGATATTTCGTTAAGCGTTGAAGTGTTTAATTGAGCCGTTATTGAAAAGGCAATGGAAATTAAGAATAAAGTTATTTTTGCTTTCATAAAATTTTAATTAATGGAATTATTTGGAGTGAATAGTAAAACTGAGAAGTACAATGCCATCAAATGATGGCATTACATTTTTTACAACATCGCTCAAAATAAACCAGGGTAAATATTCTATGTTTTGGACTCATTAGCTTAATGAAAAATTTAAATTGTATTTTACGAAATCAACCTGTCGGCTATGGCTTACAACTTCTCCAATAACGATTACTGCGGGTGCGTTTATTTTTTTCGTTTCAGCAATAGAAATAATGGAGTGAATACTTCCCACTGCAATATTCTGACTAGGCAAAGAGCCATCTTGTATAAGAGCTATGGCAGTATCCGCTTTTCCTTCTCTTGTAAATACTTCTACAATTTCCTTTAGTTTGGATAAACCCATCAAAATAATAATAGTAGCATCTGTTTTAGCTGCGAGTAAAACATCATTTGAAAGGGTATTGTTTTTTGTAGTACCTGTTATTACCCAGAAGCTTTCGCTGATGCCTCTGTGCGTTACCGGTATTCCGGCGAGCGCTGGTACCGCTATGGAGCTGGAGACACCTGGAATAACCACTGTTTCAATATTAAATGTTTGGGCGTACAGTATTTCTTCCTGGCCCCGTCCAAATACAAACGAATCTCCGCCTTTTAAACGAACCACGTGGCCATGTGTAAAAGCCAGATCCACAATCAGGTTATTGATCTGTTCTTGTGTGTACGCGTGTTTGTTATTGCGCTTACCCACGTAAATTTTTAACGAGGCGACTGGCGCATGGACCAGTAATTCTATATTCACCAGCGCATCGTAAAGAACGACGTCTGCTGTTTTTAAAGCGTTGATTCCTTTTAAGGTGATAAGCTCAGCATCTCCGGGACCGGCGCCTATTAAGGTGAGTTTAGGTGTTATAAGTGACATGTGTTATTTTTTTAAATAAAAATGAATTTTGTGATGTGTAAAAAAATATAATCTACAGTAAGTTCTTTTCCACGTTCAACATCGCTTTAAAAAGTTTGTTATTTTTTCGGCAATCATTTCAGTTATTGTTTAATTTTTCGATACCCTTTTACTATATCCAGGAAATTGTTTGCTTGCGCAAAATAGATTTCTGAAAATTCTTTTCCCGGTTCTTGTTTGTTTATTTGAAGTACCAGATCTTTGAAAGTCAGTTCAAGTTTTAATAAACCCGTTTCCACAAAGTGTTTGTCAAAGTCACCAATAAGACTATGATGGGTATTCACATGGATGCCTGCATCCAGAAGCAACCCTTTTGCTGCGTGAATAAATGCCGCATAAGAATAATAAATACTGTCACCGAATTTTTCATTTTCGAAGGCTTCCGCGCTCCATGCCAGTTTTTCTTCAGCTTCATAAAACAAGGTTTGAACCAGATCAATTATCACTCCGGCACATTCTCCAACACCAATGGCTGTTTGAAATTTTTCTTCAGACCCCCAATCATAAAATTCGTTTTCCTGCAGGTTGGAATTATCACCGATTTGTTTTAAAAGCTGGTAAAAATAATCTTTGCCTTTTTTATCGTAGTACGAATTAAAGTATTCTCCTTCTACCGCATTTGTTTCAAAATCATCAAATAACTTTCGCAGAATGTCCGGTGCGCGTTTGCTGGCGACTTTAATTACCTTTTCAGCAATACGTCCCTTACCATTTCCAAGCGTCCCCCCACCTAAAAGCACTTGCACGGCAGGGACTACGTTAGCACCAACTTTAAAAGAGCTGCCGTGAAACCCGATCTGCGCTAAACCGTGCTGACCGCATGAATTCATACATCCGCTGATCTTTATTTTAAGATCGTTATTGTAGATGAGTTCAGGATATTCATTATAAATTACTTTCTCCAATTCAACGGATATAGTCGTACTGTTTGAAATAGCGAGATTGCAGGTATCCGTTCCAGGACAAGCGGTAATATCACCCACCGAATTAAAGCCAGGAGTGGCAAGTTGCAGACGTTGCAGTGCATCGAATAAAAATGGTAACTCCTCCCTTAAAACATTTTTCAATAAAAGTCCCTGGTTAATAGTGATCCGAACATCTTCAGGATCAGCATACGCCTTTATCACTTTCACCAATTCACGTGAAAGTTGGGAAGAAATGTTGCCCAATAAAATCTTAATGTAGACGCCAAAATAACCGCTTTGTTTTTGTTCAAATGTGTTGGTTTTCAGCCATGCGCTATATTTCATTGCATCATTGCCAGGTAATGTGCTTGGCAATTGTGATTTTAAACTTGGTATTGGTTCACTGAGTTTCGAATCAATATTGACAATTTTATTAAGAATAGCTTTTTCTTCCTCTTTTACTAAGTTCAGGAATTCAGAAACACCAATTTTATTAATAAGATATTTAATACGGGCCTTATGCCTGCTGTTTCTCTCACCATAACGGTCGAATACCCTGATGGCAGATTCTACAAAGGGGATCAGTTTATTCTCCGGCAAAAATTCGTAAGCTATTTGCGCTAGGAAAGGTTGTGCGCCGAGACCTCCGCCTATCAATACTTTAAAACCACGTTCGCTTTGTTCATTTAATTTGGGAATGAATCCAAAATCATGAATGTAAGTAACAGCTGTATCTTTTTCGTTATTAGAAAAGGCAATCTTTATTTTTCTTCCAAGCTCCTGACCGAATGGTTTGCGTAAAAAGTAAGTGAACATCGCTTGTGCGTATGGCGATACATCGAAGAGCTCTTCCGGATCAATACCGGCTTCTGCCGAGGCCGTGATATTCCGGACGGTATTTCCACAAGCTTCTCTGAGTGTGATATCATCTTGTTCCAGTTTTGCCCAGATTTCGGGTGTTCTATCAAGACTTACGTGATGAATCTGGATGTCCTGTCGGGTGGTCAAATGTAAATTCCCATTCGAGTACTCGTCGGAGATATCAGCAATGCGCAGTAATTGCTTGGTAGTTATTTTACCAAAAGGTAATTTTATGCGGATCATTTGGACGCCCTGCTGACGCTGGCCGTAAACGCCACGGGCCAGGCGTAGGCTCCGGAATTTGTCTTCCTGTATTTTACCTTCTCTATACTCCCTGATCTTTTTTTCAAGATCAAGAATGTCTTTTTCCACTAAAGGATTTTCAATTTCTGTTCTAAAACTTTGCATTATTTTGTGGCATTATAAAGTTTGTACCATTCTTCATTTGTGAGCTTAATCGCATAGGCACTAGCCGCGTTCTTTATGCGTTTTTTATCTGGACTTCCGATGAGAGGTAGCGCCCCCAGTTTATAAAGCCAGGCTACCGCGATCTGTTCTATGTTAACTGAATAATTTTTCGCTATTTCCGTTAAGACTTTGCGAACCTTGATCGCTTTTTTATCTTTTCCGGTCAATATTCGTCCACCAGCTAAAGGTGAAAATGCAATAGGCTTGCTGTATTGCTCTTTAATGAAATCAAGTCGTCCATCGTTGATGGCTTCGTTCTGCACTAAATTAAGTTCTATGTGATTAGTAACAATAGGTTGTGATAAATGTGAGGCTAACAGGCGGTGTTGAAATACATTAAAGTTAGAAACCCCTATATGCTTTACCTTTCCGCTATTCAGAAGCTTTATAAGCGCAGATGCTGTTTCCTCTGGCTGATACAAAGGATCATAATGTTCCAGGAGAAAAATATCAATATAACTTGTTTTTAACCTTTTCAAAGAAGCTTCTATACTTTTTGTAATGTGCTCCGGACCCAGGTCAAAATAATTTCCTTTCGAGCGATCTGAAAAATTTCGGATGCCTGACTTGGTAAAAATTACAATATCTTCACGCTTAACTGAACTGCTAGAGATTACTTTTCCGAAGAGTTCTTCGATTTTACCGCTTGAATAGTTGTCGCTGTGATCAAATGTGTTAACCCCTAATTCAAGATTGTAATTAACGATGTCTGTTATTTTTTTTTCGGTAGCTAAAGCTGGCTGCGTCCATCTCCAGAAGCCATAAATTGCCGCCGATACTTCCGGCCCCGATTCGCTAATATAAATTTTCTCCATTTTTTTAATTTTAATTAAGTGTAATAAAAAAGCCCCTCCGGCTGCACGGAGGGGCTTATGTTATTCATTCCTTTCCGTTAACACCAATAATGCATCATCCAGCAACACATCATAGGTGAAGCTAATTTTAAAGTATGTTGTTCTATTGTTTTCATTTTTCGTGTTGCAAATTACAGTCTTTTATTTTGAGTATGCAAGTAAAAAAGTAATTATTTTATATAAATCCTATAGGATTAATAGGATATAAATCCCCCTATTTCTTACCCTCATTGAGTTTTAATTTTTTCTCCAGTTTTTTTTCGCGTAAAATAATATCGGCCAGGCTTGTTTTTGATAATATCCTGATGCTTGCCTCTCTAACCTCCAAAACGACATCCCTTAAACCGCATGTCTGCTCGTGAGCACACTCGGTGCAGCGTTCATAAAAATTAAGGCTTACGCATGGTAGCAAAGCTATAGGTCCGCCGGTAGACCTGATAACAGTGCTTAGCATAATTTCTTCCGGGTGCTTGTTGAGATAATATCCTCCGGTAGAACCCATTTTACTCCCCACTATTCCTTGATTTCTTAGTTCAAGGAGGATTGCCTCCAGGAATTTCCGCGGCATTTTTTCTGACGCAGCGATCTCTGATATCCTCATCGTTTTTTGTTCCTTGTAAACTTTTGCCAGGGCCAATAATGCTTTAATGGCATATTTTGTTTTTTTCTGTAGCATAAATTGAAATGTTTTTTCAAATATACTACTAATTTACTAGGAATTAAATAGATTTAATTTAAATATTTGGTTGTGGCGTTGTTCGCAAATAAGGTTTTAGTTCTTTAGACCCTTTTGGAAATTTAGCGGCAATATCTTCGGTTTTTATGGCTGGAATAACAACAACGTCCTCACCGGGTTTCCAGTTTGCAGGTGTAGCTACGCTGTAGTTGGCCGTTAATTGAAGGGAGTCGATCACCCTAAGGGTCTCTTCGAAATTTCTTCCTGTAGAAGCCGGATAGGGTAATGAGTAACTTTACTTTTTTGGCAGGATCAACGATCACAACCGATCTTACCGTAAATTTATCAGACGCGTTGGGATGTACAAAACCGTAGAGTTTTGATACTTCAAACACAGGATCTGCGATAATAGGAAAGTTAACACGTGTGTTCTGAGTGTCGTTAATGTCCTTGATCCACTCTGTATGAGATGCTACTGCGTCTGCACTCAGCGCAATGACCTTTACCTTCCTTTTTTCGAACTCATCTTTCAGCTTTGCAACAGAACCCAACTCGGTTGTACAAACCGGAGTAAAATCTGCCGGGTGAGAAAATAAAATTCCCCAGTCATTCCCTAGAAATTCATAAAAATTAATTTTTCCTTCGCTTGATTCCGCTACAAAATCCGGTGCGGTGTCTCCTAATCTAATTGAAATATTTTTATTTTAAGTTGTTAGTAATTGTTCTTTATTTGCTTCTATGTGTTCTTTTACGTTTTCATTTGATTTCAATTCATAACTCACAAGGGAAACAAATAGTTTATTGACTTGAAGATAAGTTTTGTTATCGATCAGGTTCTGCAAATTTACTTTCCCTACCACGTAGTTGAAGTCCTCACCAGTAAATTGTTCCTGGATTTCCTCAAACTTAATTTTTTCAAGATTAGAGGCGTTATTATATCTCAGGTACACCGTTACGATAACATTGTTTGTAAAACCAGAAGCGTGTTTTTGCTTGTGTTTTTTGTATTCGTATTTGTAACCGTGTGATAAAGCTGAAATATCGGAGAGAACGGCTGCTCCGGTGGGTAAACTGCCGGCACCTCTTCCCTGCAAAAATTGTTCACCAGAGAATTTACCTTCCACGATTACGCCATTAAATTCGTTTTCAACATTAAAAAGATTGCTGCATTTGCTTACAAAGCGGGGGACCACAAGCGCACCAATCTTATTATCTTCAAAGCGCTGGATCACCGATGTTAGTTTTATTCTGTACCCTTTTTCCGTTGCATATTTTATGTCTTTTTCATCCAATGCCGTTATACCAATATTTAAAATATCTTCTGGTTTAATGATTAGGCCAAAAGCATGAAGGGCCACAATCACTGTTTTAAATTTAGCGTCAAAACCTTCTACATCATTGGTGGGGTCACTTTCCGCGAAGCCTTGTTCCTGCGCCTGCTTCAATGCGACAGGATAAGATAATTTTTCGTTAATTATTTTACTTAGAATATAATTGGTGGTCCCATTAAAAATACCCGATACTTTCTCCAATTCTTCATTGTCGAAATATTCTTCCAGCGACCGGATAATTGGAATGCTTCCACCTGCGGATCCTTCATAAAGCAAAGACACATCATTGTTCTGCTGAAGCTCATACAGCTCTTCCAGGTGCAGGGCCAGCATTTTTTTATTGGCGGTAACCACGTGTTTGCCTTTTTTTAATGCTTCGCGCACGATTATAAATGCTTCTTCGGCATCATCAATCAATTCTACGATCACATCAATTTCCGGATCGTTAAGAATTTCAGATTTATCAAAGGTGATTAGTTCATTGGAAACTCTGCGGATTTTATTTCTATCCTTTACGGCGATTTTTACAATGTCTGCTTTAAAACCGGTGCTGTTGTTCAATACGTGATATAAGCCTTGTCCGACACAACCGAAACCAAAGAGTCCTATTTTTAATTTTTTTGTCATTTTTTTTATTTTTAGTTAGAAGTTAATAGTGTGTGGTTAATTGATTTGTCTTTTATAAAATGATTTGAGATCACCTGTGTTAATTTTTCTGTCTCCATCAAAAAACCGTCATGCCCGTAAGTCGATTCTATTTCCGAGAAGCTTGCGCCCTCGATATGCTCTGCGATAAACTTTTGTTCATTCACAGGAAAAAGAATATCGGATGCGATACCAATAACCAGGGTCCGCACTTTAATTTGAGACAGCGCTTCCTCTAGAGATTCCGAGCGTTGCCGTGTTACATTATGACTGTCCATTGCCTCAAGTAGGCGTACGTACGAGTAGGCGTTGAAACGGTTCACGAGTTTTTGTCCCTGGTAGCGCTGGTATGAAGAAGCTGCATGTCCGTTCAGTTTAGTAGTATCTGTGTCTTTTTGCGTTTCACTATACGCAGCGTAACCACGGTAACTGAGCAGTGCTATGCTTCTTGCAGCAGACAGTCCCTTTTGCGCTGCATCCGGTGCGTTTGCATAATAACTCCGGTCAGCTTTAACGGCCATGCGCTGCGATTCATTAAAGGCAATTCCCCAAGGTGAATGTTGCGCATTTGTGGCTATCAAAATTAAATTGTCGACCAGGTTTTTGTTTTGTAAAGTCCATTCCATGGCAATCTGCCCTCCCTGAGAACCACCGATTAGCGTGTGAATTTTGTCAATTTCTAAATGAGTTTTTAGTAACTCCAAAGATGCCGCTATATCTTTAATGGTGACCAAAGGAAAATAACCGAACCAGGGTTCTTTAGTATCAGGGTTAATGCTTAACGGGCCTGTGCTACCATAACAAGAGCCTATATTATTAGCGCATACAATAAAATAGTCTTTTGGATCGAAGAGTGTATTTTCCCGAAACAAACCTTTCCACCAATCGAGTACGTCGCTGTTTGCAGTTAATGCATGACAAACCCAGATCACATTGTTTTTTTGAGAATTTAGCTTTCCGTAAGTATGATACGCTATTTCCAGTTGGGGCAAAGATTGTCCACCTTCAAGCTGGAAGCGGTTAGCGTGTATGAATGTCTGATAACTCATAAAATTTAATTAGTATAAATTAGTCCTGAAAAAATAAGATCTTGTTTTTCGTTACTTGCCGATAAATTAATGGGGTCTACCAGGTGTCTTACGTTAGAGTGAAGCGTATTCATCGGGAAAGAGCCACCACACAGCGCTATTCTAAACTCTGACTGAAGTTCCAGTAGCGTTCTGTTTTGTTGAGAACCAATCAGATTGGTTTTATTTAGTTCTTTTTTGTATTTTGATTTATTGTACTTCATCTTGGATGTTTGTAAAGATTATGATAGTAGAGATATGAACTGAACTTCCCCGAATCAGAGATGCGTCACATCAACCCTGATTGCCAGGGATTAATTTTTTCCGGTAAGAATACAGGAAAAGCCTAGCAGGTGCAGCAACAGCAGCACATACAGCAAGCCATCATTAAGAAATGAAGATTGGAAACAGAATTAAATCGTTTTAAAGGAAAACTTTTTGTTTTTGATTTTTTGTGGCTCATTTTTTCTTTCTAATTTATTTACCCCTGTTTTTCATCAGGGTAGGAGTTGGCACCTGTTTTCCAATTCCTCCAGATTAAATCCGGGTAGAACTTTTAGTTGGTTGCCAGTGGGTCAAAGAGCCTATTCTCTCGCCACTTCTTAATAAATTAAATCCACATGAGTGATTTTAATTCTGATGCAAATTTACAGCATTTAGTTTTACACTACCAAATTTATTTTATAATTTTAAAGAAATTCCCAAGGAATCCACTAGTCAAAGGGGATACAGGCCATGTTAATTTTTCATTAAATCGTAGACAAAAGAACACGCTCTTTAGATTAATAGTGATATAATTTTAAATTCTGGAAAAAACATGTGTATATTAACCCTAATTCGAGTTAGCGTCATTATTGGATGATATAAAACTTTCAGAGGCTGATAAAGCCTGCAATGAGGCCTTTGGATCATCTGACAATTTCTGGATCCAAAAACATATTACCTTTCTTTCCGTTTCATTTTCTGGATCGTGAGTAAAGCACCTTTTCAACATCATTAAAAGTAACTGCCTTAGCTTTCAGCAGAATTAACAAATGGTACAAAAGATCGGCAGCTTCATTTTTAAAAAGTTCAAGATTATTATCCTTGGCTTCAATGACTAGTTCCACAGCTTCTTCGCCTACTTTTTGAGCGATTTTATTAATTCCTTTTTTAAGAAGGTTACTGGTATAAGAGTTTTCACTTTTCTCTTTGGATCTCTTATCTATCGCCTGTTCCAATTCATAAATAAAACCTTTAGAGGCTTCATCACCGAAACAGGAGTTTTTTCCTGTATGGCATGTAGGCCCTATGGGACTTGCATGGATCAGGATCGTATCCTGGTCGCAATCCATGTTGATGTCTTTTACCCAAAGATAGTTTCCAGAAGTTTCTCCTTTGGTCCATAGCCTGTTTTTACTTCTGCTGAAAAAAGTCACCTTTTTTTCCTTCACTGTTTTTTCATAGGCTTCATTATTCATATAGCCAAGCATAAGCACTTTTAGCGTGTGGCAATTTTGGATAATCACCGGGATAAGCCCATTTCCTTTTTCAAAATTAAGTATCATCGTATAGGTATATTTTTATTTTTTAAGTACTGTTTAAGATCGGGTATGTTTACTTCTCCGAAATGAAAAACACTTGCAGCGAGACCAGCGCCGCATGGCGTTTGCTGAAACAGGTCTTGAAAATGCCTAGACAATCCTGCGCCACCAGAAGCGATGACCGGAATATTAATAGCTGTTGAAACCATTTGCACAAGGTCAATTGCAAACCCATTTTTAACACCGTCATGGTCCATCGAGGTGAGTAGAATTTCACCGGCACCTAAACTTTCAGCTTGCTTAGCCCAATCAGTTACTAGTAAAGACGTTTGCACCTTTCCGCCATGTGTAAAGACATTCCATGAATTGGAACTAAATCGTGTGTCAATCGCGACTACCAAACTTTGATTACCATAATGTTCGGCAATTTGAGTAATCAGTCCGGATTGATTTACAGCGGATGAGTTTATCGCTATTTTGTCTGCACCGGCATTGATAATATGTCTGGCATCTCCCAGGGAAGATACGCCTCCACCAACTGTAAATGGAATAGTAACAATCTTTGCGATTTTTTCAATGAGAGGGATCAAGGTTTTTCTTTTTTCGTTAGTGGCACCTATGTCCAAAAATACAAGTTCATCAATGCCTTGCTCTACATAACGCATGGCCAGTTCCAGGGGATCACCTGCATCGTTTAAATCAAGGAAATTAGTTCCTTTCACGGTTCGGCCGTCTTTAATATCAAGACACGCAATTATCCTTTTTTTTAGCATAGTTCTTTTAACTCTTCTAATTTTATTCTTCCTTCATACAAGGCTTTCCCTATTATGGCTCCTTCACAGCCAATTAGCTTAAGTTCTTCAAGGTCTTTTACGGACCTTATACCTCCGCTGGCTATGAGCTTTACAGAAGTCTTCTCAATTATTTCGGAGTATAGATCCAGCGATGGGCCTTCGAGCATACCATCCTTGAGAACATCAGTACTAATAACTTTTCCTACACCGTAAGATTCATACTCCTTAATAAAATCAAGTATATCCATATCAGACAAAGCCGCCCAGCCGGAAATTGATATTTTACGTTGCTTACAGTCTGCACCCAAAATGATTTTTTCAGCACCATATTTACCAAGCCATGATAAAACAAATTCTTTATTCGTCACTGCTACACTGCCAACCGTAATTTGGCTCGCACCGAAATCAAAAACTTTTTGAAGGTCTTCGTCCGTTCTCAGCCCTCCGCCAAAATCAATTTTTAAAGAAGTACTGTTAGCAATTTTTTCCAGAATGCCGTAGTTTAAAACTCGCCCGACTTTGGCTCCATCCAGATCCACCAGGTGTAAATATTTAAGACCTGCGTTTTCAAGGAGCTTTGCAACTTCTACAGGATTCTCGTTATAAACAATTTTTGTGTTGTAGTCACCTTTGGTTAAACGGACACACTTGCCGTCTATCAAATCTATTGCTGGAATAATTCTCATAATGCTAAGAAGTTTTTAAGAATGGTTTCGCCAACACTCCCTGATTTCTCGGGGTGAAATTGAGTAGCGTAGAAGTTATTTTTTTGAATGGAAGCGCTGAAAGGCACAATGTAGTCGCATGTTGCCACAGTTTCCGAACATAATTCTGCGTAATAGCTATGTACGAAATAAACACAGTCGAAAGAGTCAATCCCGTTAAACAAACAGCCTTTTACATCCATAAAATTATTCCATCCAACATGAGGTACTTTATCAAGGGTCGGAAATTTCTTTACCGAAGTATTAAAAATACCGAGACAGTTCGTAGTATCTTCTTCGGAAAAGGAGCACATCAATTGTAAACCGAGACAAATTCCTAAAACAGGTTGAGTTAATGAGAGCAGTAAAATATCTAGATCGTTGTCTTTTAGATAACGCATAGCTGTTGAAGCTCTGCCCACACCGGGTAAAATAACTTTTGCAGCTTGCCGAATTACTTCCTTGTCCTCTGTGATCTGGCAATTGTATCCCATCCGGTTCAGAGTGTTTTTAACCGATGTGGCATTACCGGCGTTATATTTTACGATGGCGATCATAGACTTCCTTTTGTGCTTGGTATGCTGTAATTATTATTCTGTTTTACTCCCATTTTAAGTGCTTTAGCAAAAGCTTTAAAAATGCATTCAATTTTATGATGTTCATTATTTCCTGAGGCTGCTATGTTCAAATTACATTTCGCTGCATCGCTAAATGATTTAAAAAAGTGCATAAACATCTCGGTCGGCATTTCACCGATTTTTTCACGCTTAAAATCGGTATTCCAAACCAACCAGGGACGTCCTCCAAAATCTAAGGCTACCTGCGCCAGGCAGTCATCCATCGGAAGCAAAAATCCATACCGGTCAATTCCTTTTTTATTTCCAAGAGCTTTATAAAATGTTTCGCCAAGTGTTATTGCAACGTCCTCTATTGTGTGATGCTCGTCAATATGGAGATCGCCTTGTGCCTGAATAATCAGATCAAACTCTCCATGCTTTGAAATCTGGGAGAGCATATGATCGAAAAATCCAAGTCCCGTAAATATTTCTGATTTACCTGTTCCATCAAGGTTAAGGAATACACTTATGTTTGTTTCAGATGTTTTTCTAGCGACTTGAGCTATTCTTGGTTGTAACTTAAGAAATTCATAAATCGTTTTCCAACTCATAGTTGTTAGATCCGCTTTATTTTTTTTATCCTCGTTTATAAAAATTGCCTTGCAACCAAGATTATTTGCTAATTCTATATCGGTGAGGCGGTCGCCAATAACATATGAGTTATTCAAATCATACATTCCACTTATATATTTTCCCAGCATTGCAATTCCTGGCTTTCTGGTTGGCTTATTTTCTTGCGGGAAAGTTTTGTCTATCAGGATCTCCGAGAATATCACACCTTCGTTTTTAAAAGCGTTGATGATTTTCGTCTGCACTTTTAAAAAGTCAGCCTCTGGAAAGGAAGAGGTGCCTAAGCCATCCTGGTTGCTTACCATCACCAATTCATAATCCATTTCTTTTGCTATGCGCGAAAGATACTGGAATACCCCGGGATAGAATTCCAACTTTTCGAGGCTGTCAACCTGCTTGTCAATGGGAGGTTCAATTACGAGCGTTCCATCGCGGTCAATAAAGAGTATTTTTTTCATAGGGCAATGTTGTTAAGGATTCCAATTAATTTTTTATTTTCTTTGGGACTACCCACAGTTAAGCGGATACAGTTGGCAATAATGTTGTTCCGGTTTCGGGTGATTACTTTATTATCAATTAACTCCTGATAAATTTTGTTGGCGTCATCTACTTCAACAAGAAAAAAATTAGCGTCCGAAGGATAGACTTTCTTTATAAATTTCATTTCTTTTAGTGCTACTTCTAATTTTATTTTTTCAGCGAGAATAGTTTCAAGGTTTCTCATAAAAAATTCGGGTTTCGATAAAGTCTGTAAAGCGGTTAGCTGGTTTAATGCACTTACATTGTAGGGCGACTTCACCTTATTAAAAAGACTGATAATTTGAGGAGAGGCATAGGCAACCCCAATTCGCGCTCCCGCTAGCCCCCAAGCCTTACTGAGTGTTTGGCACACAATTAAATTTGGGAAACGATTCAGTTTTTTTGACCAGGAAAATGCTTTACTGAACTCAATGTACGCCTGGTCAAGAAAGACAATTCCCTTAAAAGTTTTAAGAATAAATTCTATCTCCTTTGCTTTAATAAGATTGCCTGTTGGATTATTCGGCGAGCAGATAAATATGAGCTTTAGAGTTTTATCACTTAGATAATATTTTAGTCCGGACAGCTCTATTTGAAACTTCGAATTTAACGGGACTTCAATGAACTTTGTATCGTGAATGTCCGCTGCAACCTTATACATGCCATACGTTGGCGAGAAAGTCAGCGCTTTGTCTTTCCCCGGGATACAAAAAGTTCTGTAAACGAGATCGATGATTTCATCACTTCCGTTTCCAATAAAAATATTAGATGTTGCTACATTGCTGAATTCCGAAAGTTTTTCTTTTAGTTCTTTCTGTTTTGGATCCGGGTAACGGTTTACTTTTCCAAAAGGATTTTCATTCGCATCTATGAATATTCCTTCACCACCCTTAAATTCATCTCTTGCACTCGAGTACGGTTTAAGGCTCAGTATATTTGGCCGCACTATTTTTTCTAAATTAAACATCTGACATGGTTTTTAAACGGATGGATACTGCATTTTTGTGCCCTATTAGCTTCTCCGCTTCAGCCATGAGCTCAATGGCTGGTCCAATCACCTGGAGCCCTTCTTTAGTAATTTCCTGGAAGGTGATCTTTTTTACAAAACTATCTAACGATACACCGCTATATGATTTTGCATAGCCGTTTGTGGGAAGCGTGTGATTGGTGCCGCTTGCATAATCACCAGCACTTTCACAGCTGTATTTTCCTAAAAAAACAGATCCAGCGTTACTAATTTTAGCAATGAGCCGATCTGAATTTTCAATGGCGAGGATCAAATGTTCAGGTGCATAAAAATTGCTGAATTCAATGCAGGTATCGAGATCCTTTAAGAGGATGAGCTTGCTGTTTTTAAGCGCTGCCAAAGCTATTTGTTTCCGCGGGAGGTTTTTTACCTGGTTTTCTAAAGCAATCTGTACTGCTTTGATTACAGCTTCTGTATCGGATACTAGCACAACCTGGCTGTCGTCGCCATGCTCAGCTTGGGAAAGTAAATCCGCAGCTATAAATTCAGGCACAGAAAATTCATCAACAATAATTAATAGTTCACTTGGGCCAGCGGGCAGATCTATAGCTGTGCCCAGCTTTTGAGCCATTTGTTTTGCGGCAGTCACATACTGGTTGCCCGGGCCAAATATTTTATCTACTTTTTGAATGCTTTCTGTTCCTAACGTTAAAGCCCCTATGGCCTGAATGCCGCCTATTTTATGGATGGAAGTTATACCGATGAGTTGCGCGGTATATAAGATGACGGGATCTATTTCGCCGTTTTTATTTGGGGGTGTGCAAAGCACAATTTCCTTGCATCCTGCTATCCGCGCCGGAATGCCCAACATCAACACAGTAGAAAAAAGTGGAGCAGTTCCGCCAGGAATGTAAACGCCGATCGTTTCGATAGGTCGGTCTTCCCGCCAGCATACTACGCCTTTCGACGTTTCAACGGGTTCTTTTATTTGACGCTGGGATCTGTGAAACTTCTCAATGTTAGCTTTTGCTAAACCGATCGCGTCTTTCAGGTTTTCGGAGACGACGCTGCAACTATTTTCAATCTCGTTTTGATTCACAGCAAACGTAGTAAGGTTCACATGGTCAAAAAGTAGTGTGTATTTAAGAAGCGCCGCATCTCCTTTTTGTTGTATTTCTTTAAATATCTCGGTTACTTTATTTTCGAGATTTTCCTGATTTTGATTTGGTCGGGTTGACAAGAAAGCCCAGGTATTCTTATCAGGATAAATAAATGTTTTCATTTTTAAATAATTTAAAGGATCATTTTTTCAATAGGCACTATTAATATTCCTTCCGCGCCAAGTTCTTTCAGCTGATCAATAATTTCCCAGAATTGATCTTCCTTGATAACGGAGTGGATGCTGCTCCATCCCTTCTCGGCTAGCGGCAGAATAGTTGGGCTTTTCATTCCTGGAAGAACGCGGGATATTTCGTTGATGGACGTGTTTGGAGCGTTTAGTAAAATGTATTTATTTTCAGAAGAATTTTTAACAGCTTTAATTCTAAAGAGTAATTTTTCAAGAATTTCTTTTTTCTCTGTCATTAGATTTTTGTTGCAGATCAATACAGCTTCACTGGTAGTCACGAGTTCTACTTCTTTTAAGCCATTCATGAGTAGTGTACTACCAGTACTAACAATGTCAAATATCCCATCTGCCAAACCTATTCCCGGTGCAATTTCTACGCTGCCGCCAATTTCCTCTATCTCTGCGTTTATGTTTTCAGAATTAAAGTAGTCACGAAGAATCTGCGGATAGCTCGTCGCCACCTTTTTGTTATTAAAATAAGATGCATTATGATAGTCTGCTTCCCTTGGAACTGCAAGCGACAAACGGCACTTTGCAAAGCCTAGTTTTTTGATGGTGATTACAGCTTTATTTTTTTCAAGCACTTCATTTTCACCCAGTATGCCAATGTCTGCAACGCCTTGTTCTACATATTGGGGAATGTCGTCATCTCTGAGAAAAAGAATTTCAAGCGGAAAGTTTTCTGCTTCTGTCTTCAATTTTCTCTCGCCATTTGGGAATTTGATGCCGCACTCTTTTAAGAGTTGAAGGGATTTTTCGCTTAGCCGTCCGCTTTTTTGAATGGCAATTTTTAGTTTGTTCATCTGTTTTAATGTTGGTCTGAATAAACCGCAGGAATTGTACGAAAACAAAAAACCCGCCTGAATATTCAGACGGGTTTTGAAATAGGTTTAAATTACATATATCATCTCCAGCTCGCCTGAATGCAAGAATGTGGATGATGGTGATGTAACGTATTAAAATTCATTTTGAATAATTGAATTGCAAATTTAAATTAATAAATTGGTTTCGCCAAAAAAAATCGGAATAAATAGGTTTACTATAAGATCGCTGATACTTTGATAGGAGATTTTTTTAGTTACGACCTGAATGATGGTTCAAATTTGTTTTCATTGCCAAATACTGAATCATCAACGGCAGAACCTGGATTCTTTCATTACGAAAGACTTGAACCGGAAAAATCAGTAACAAACCTACAACGGAGCTGGCAACGTTAAAACAAAAACCCTCTCACTTTTGTGAAAGGGTTTTTGCATTTTGATGTGGTGCCTCCAGGAATCGAACCAGGGACACAAGGATTTTCAGTCCTTTGCTCTACCGACTGAGCTAA
>Ga0075158_10000292_pt1 | contig 40851 bp, 66 predicted proteins | sample JI91814BDNA_FD_70968 | JGI IMG/M metagenome (GOLD analysis project Ga0075158, IMG submission 70968) | Wastewater effluent complex algal communities from Wisconsin, to seasonally profile nutrient transformation and Carbon sequestration -... | ecosystem: Engineered > WWTP > Effluent > Algae... | reverse complement strand
TGAATATCCATCTCAACATCCAAAAAGGACAACTCATAAACGTCCCTGAATCAATCCTCACGAAGCCAGGATATGCGGTAAACGAAAGGCTCTTCTGGATTCCGGGAGCAGGGGGATTCCAACTCTCCGATGAGAACCCAATAATCAGAGACTTTTATGATGAAGATGAAGTCCCAATGGCAACAGCCGAAGAGTTCAAAGAAAAGTTCGAGTACTACCTGGCCCATCCAGAAGAAAGAGAAAAGATTGCGAAGAAGGCGCACGAAAGGACACTACGAGAACATACCTACGAGCACCGAATAAGAAACATCTTACTTCCACTGCTATGAAGAAACTTGTACTTGGACCTGGCCCTGGGTTTCAAGACCGAAAGAGGCAAGACCTTGAAAAAGGAATAGAAACCATCGGAATTGACATCATTCCAGAGTTTGAGCCGGATTTCTGCATGGATATCGAGCAGAACAAAATACTTTCTGTAGTCGGACAAGGAGAGTTTGATGAAGTAGAAGCCCATCATATTTTTGAGCACATCCAGTCGAATAAAGACTTCAAGCGAATCATGTGGGAGATATTTGAAGCATTGAAACCCGGTGGATATATCGACATCTGCGTTCCATATTGGAAAGACGACTCGGCGGTAGAATGCTTTGAGCACATCCGGTTCTTCAACGAAAACTCGTTTATGAATTTCTACGATAACAGGTATGGAAAGGAGATGGGTCTTCCAATGTTTGAAAAAATTGTCAACGAGGTTAGACAGCACGGGAATGGAAGCAAAGAGGTACACGTTTGTATGCGAAAGGTATGAAATGTAGAAAATGTGGTAAGGACGGGGCAGAAATTAAGAGGTTTGGATACTGGCCGCCATACGAAGAACATTACTACCACGAAGAATGTAAGAGCGGACACGAGGAAGAAGTTGTAACCCTACAGACTCTAGACGCTGATTGTAACGACTGTTTTTTCTTCAAAAGAGGTGAGATGTTATCGAAGGGAATATTCGACGGCTGGTGTAAGAAGTACGATAAAGAAACCAAAGCATATCCGAACTTTTGCTCAAATCATAAATGTTTCAAACACAGGAAATCATGAAGTACTATTACTGGATTAAATTGAAGGTTCTAACAATTCTCGGAGCGCATTATCATATCTACGGAGACAATCCAGAGAAAGAAAAACCTGAGCTTCTGACGAAACCGTGCTTTAGACACTTGATATCAAGAAAGCACGACAAGAGTTCAGCAGAAAGCCGTTTTAACGAAAACTTAGAAATATGACACTCTCAGCTCTCATCTGCGCCAAGAATGAATCTGACTTCATCGGTATCTGTATTGAGCACCTCGTTACTTTTGTGGATGAAATAATTATTGTCGACAACGGAAGCTCGGATAACACGAAAGAAATCGCCTCACGGTACGATAAAGTAAAGATCTTTGATTATCCAGAGACGATCGACATGAGTGCTGTTCGGAACTTCTCTCTCTCAAAAGCGACAGGTGATTGGTTTATTCAGGTAGACCCGGATGAAATCTACCCCGCTTCAGAAATGCGAAAGATCAGAGAGTTCATTGAAACCGCCGACGAGAAGGGCTATATATCAGCTCGTGTTCACTACAAGAACCTCTCCTGGCGTTCAGGCTACGCCCAGACAGACTTTGGACACTACCCAGACCGTTTGTATCGAAGGGATGTCGTAGAAGGATACCGAGGAGTTTTACCGGTAGATATGACCTATGTTAAGAAAGAGTATCTCCTCGCACCAAATAAGACTAAAGGCGATATCGGTCCGTTGGAGTACGACAATGAAGACGACAGAAGTTTCATCCATCCGAAGCAGCCTATTCTGGATGTTACGTACTACCACCTCGCTAGGACGCGAGGATATGCTTTCGAGTATGAGAAGCAAATGAGGTATCAACACAACATCCACCCGGACTGGAATGATGAACAATGTCGAGAAAGCGTACTCATCAACCATTGGGTTTCGGGTAGGTACGACGTCGAGCCTGTTGTAGTTCCAAAAGGAATCCCGACCAAGACAATCAGAGACCCGAAAGTGAGCGTCATAATCACAAACTTTGAATATGAAAAATACGTCGGAGAAGCGATTGAAAGTGTCCTCAATCAATCCTATCGACCGCATGAAATCATCGTTGTTGATGACTGCTCATATGACAACAGCCGAGGAGTTATTGACCGCTATCCAGTCAAGAAAATATACAGGAAAGAGAACGGAGGCCCAGCGGCTGCCAGAAATGAGGGAATTGCGAGCAGTACGGGCGATTATTTCCTATTGCTGGACGCTGATGATCGGCTTAAACCAAACGCAATTGAAGCGCTACTCAAAGAAGCTCAGAGAACTAACGCAGAAGTTGTATACCCTGACATGGAAGTGTTCGGAGGACGGGAAGATATAAGGCAGGGGGTGTGGGAAATGCCTGATTATACGCCGGAAGGAATGCTTCAGGCTCAGCTCGTTCCGAGTGTCTGTGCTTTAATCGATCGTCATGCTTTTGACTGCGCTGGAGGGTTCAACATTTCCTGCTACTTTGAAGACTGGTTCTGGTATCTCACGCTCTCACATACACTAAAGCTGAACTTCAAACACATACCTATTCCACTCCTAGAATATCGGACACATCCCAAATGTAGGTCGGACGTTGGGAACCCGCACAGAGAAGAAGCAATGATTTATTTTAAAAAGTATTTTCCAATAACAGTATGAAGCCAACAAAAGGATGGGTGCATATCGAAGTGGTAGCGAAGAGAGAGAACGGAATCGTCTTGCCGGATTCTCTCAAAGGAAGCAGTGAGTACGTTTACAATGTCGTCTGTGGAATGAGCAAGCTCGATGAGAAAGATGAGAACTGTGAGATTAAGAAAGGTGATAAAGTTCTTCTCGCTCAAGGAACACCAGCCTATACGGTGAGCCAAGAAGGAGACAAGAAAGACATCAAGTGTATTCCGATTCACGGCATCATCACAATTCTATGAGGTATCTAATGGGGTTAGGATTAGTAGTGTGTCTCGTATGGCTGGCAGCTCTATTTCCGTGGTTGATTCTTGTGGCTGCGGTAGTTTTCTTCTTATCAGTAATGGCAGATAACTAATATGCTGGCGTGGATTTCTACCAATACGAATACTTGTGGGGGGATGATGGTTCCGTTTGAATACATCGCTCGCATGAAGAAGCTCGGTATCGAGACTGATATGTTCGCCGAAGAAGGGAATCCAGACCTGGAAGCGTTCTATGGTGTCAAAGTCCGTCCGCTTTCAGAGTTAAAGACAACCGAGGATGACGTTATAATCTCCACCAGATGGGAGCAGTGTGAAAAACTAACACCGATGCTTGGAAAGAAGTTCCAATTCGTGCAGGGAGATGATTTGCAGCTCTTAGGCGATGACCAAACAAGAGAACAGTGCTCATACTGGAGGAATCATAAAGAATGGGAGCTAATCGGAGTATCACGATACTGTCTGATGCGATGGAACCGGGGAGAAGTGGTACCAAACGGACTGAATGAAAGATTCTTTACTCAGCTCCCAGTCACCAAGGACATAGATATCCTCATTGAAGGAAACAACGAGCCAAACAAGAACATTCCAGAGGCTATTGCGTTAGCCTTACAGGTAAAGATGAAGCGCCCAGAAACAAAGATAGTCTGGCTCGGTAGGGAAACAGATGATAAGTTAGGTGTAGAATGTATTACGAATCCGAAGCAAGAATACATCCCGGCCATTTATCAGCGTTCTAAAGTCTTAATTAAGCTCTCCAAAAGCGAGGGGTTTTGTCTCCCAATCCTCGAAGCGATGGCTTCTGGATGTCTCGTAGTCACAACGACAATGGGAGGGAATGACGATTGGTGCGATCACGAACGGAACTGTATCTTGGTACAAGATTGCTTTGCAGCAGACGAAATAGCTGAACATCTGGAGAACGGCAAGCATACCTGGATCGTAGAAAGAGGGAAAATGACCGCAAAAGACTTCAACTGGAACAAATCAATAAATAAAATGCTATATGTCACCGGAGGAAATCGCTAGAGAAAGCCTTAAAAAGAGGATTCTGGACGGTGTGTTAGAAGCATTCGTTAGGATGGATGGATTCGAGGATAATGCAGGGAAAATTATAATTACAATCCCTAAGCCGTTTATTGCAGAGCGTAGAGTGATAAAGATAAACGCCTTCCAAGAGTGGAATGCTTGACATCCATTTCAGGTAGTTTATAATAAAGGTAACTGAATAGCCCAAACTTTGTTAAAGGGGCGATAGAGCTGTAGAGCTTTGTCGTCTCTCTTCGTTTTTACAGGCGTTTTTCCTATAAGGAAGCGAAGGCGAGCCGGGTAGTACCCCTAGTAAAGCCGCCTATAACAACGAACTATAAATTATGGATTCATCCGTAAACATAAGCGCAGCGCACAAGAGCGGTAAACCGCTTTCTTTCAGCGTTAAAGAGGACAAGGGATTGAGGAATTATAAGGTCGAAACACGCCAGCCACTCACGACTGACCATGAGCTTCGGGTATCTAACCCAGGCGAATCAGAAGCTAAACAGACTTTCAAGAAATAATATGCAGCCATCCACACCAAAGCACACGATGACTTCTTCAATGGTAACCCCAAAAGCTACTAAAGTAGCCCTCCAAGGTATCGTCGCAGAAGGACAGACAGAGTTCCCGAAGAAGGATAATGGTTCACGCCCTAACACAAAGAGCATGACACCGAAGTTGACGCATAACAAAGACGATCACTCAGCATAATGGCAGGGCGACCTCTTAAGTTTGAAACACCAGAAATACTTGAAGAGAAAATCAACGAGTATTTCGCTAAGTGTGAAGCTAAAGGGACAAAGCCGTTTATCACAGAGTTAGCCTATTACCTTGACACGAGTAGAGAAACATTGCGTGAGTATAAAGAGCGACCAGAATTTGTTGACTCTATAAAAAGCGCATTGACGAGATGTGAAATGGCATTGGAGCAAAACCTGATTGAAGGAAAGGTAAACCCGACAGGAAGTATCTTCAATCTCAAGAACAATTACGGCTGGAGAGATAAGACAGAAACAGACATCACCACTCAAGGAGATAAGATAAGCACCGGAGTAATAATCCTCCCTCAAAAGAATGGAAGCCCACTGGAAACCTCAGGAGAAGCAGATACAAGCACTGTCTCGAACTGAGGATGAAGTGCTCTATGGTGGTGCAAGAGGAGGAGGAAAGACAGACGCAGGACAAGCCTGGTTGACATACGACATCGCTAACCCAAGATACCGAGCACTCGTTATCCGTAGGAACGCAGATGACCTCAGAGACTGGGTAGACAGAGCCAGAAGAATGTACCTTCCAACTAAGGCAGAGTTCGCAGGGAACCCAGCAGAGATAAAGTTTCCAAGTGGAGCGATTATCCGAACTGGACATCTAAAGGATGAGAACGCCTACTCGAAGTATCAAGGTCATGAATACCAGAAGATATTGATCGAGGAGTTAACCCATATACCGAGAGAATCGGACTATGAAAAACTCCTCGGTTCGTGTCGTTCAACCGTACCTGATATTTACCCTCAAATCTTCGCTACAACGAACCCGGATGGTCCTGGGTATATGTGGGTGAAGGAACGATGGCAGATACCAGACGAGCCGAAAGAGAATGTTCTTGTCGAATTAGAAGACGGACGCAAGAGAGTCTTTATCCCCGCGAGGATAGAAGATAATCCTGTTCTCATGACTGCCGACCCTGGTTATGTGAGATACCTCGAATCCATGAAGGACGAGGACTTACGGAAAGCCTGGAGAGAAGGTTCATGGGCCGGTATCCACGTTGAAGGAGCCTACTACCGAGAGCAAATTAATAAAGCTCGTGAGGAGGGTAGGATTACCAACGTTCCATACGTTCAAGGAATGCCAGTGAATACCTACTGGGACTTAGGAATCGGAGACTCAACAGCAATACTCTTTTTTCAGAACATTGGTCAAGAAAGACATTGGATAGACACTTATGAACAAGAAGGAGAAGGCTTCCCACACTACGCGCGAATCCTCCAAGAAAAAGGCTACGTTTACGGAACTCATTACGCCCCGCACGATATCGAGGTTAGAGAACTGGGCAGTGGTCGTTCCCGCCTCGAAGTGGCACAAGCTCTCGGAATCAATTTCCAAATTGTCCCGAGATTGTCGATCGAAGATGGGATAGATGCGGTGAGAGGACGGTTCAACACCCTATGGATAGACCAGGAAAAGAATAAGGAAGCGATACGGGCAATAGGGAACTACCACAAAGAATTTGATGAGAAGCGAGGCACATTTAAGAATCAACCGTTCCATGACTGGTCAAGTCATATCGCAGACGCACTAAGATACTGGGCAGTTTCGCCTGATAATAACTATGGAGGACAACTCAAAACAAGTTATCGCGAAGGTAGAGGAGATGGCGGTTAACGCATGGCAAGGACACCGGACATCATTCACTGAATGGCGTCAGAAGTGCCAAGACCTTGTTGACCGTTACGAGAACAAGCTCCGACCTGGCTCAATCACTGCCCAGTTAAAGGTTAACGCTCTTTTAGGAGCGGCTTTTTCGTTGGTAGAGAACGCCTTACCTCGGATTATCGGCAAGAAACCGAAGTGGCGTTACCTTGGGAGAGAATCAGAAGACGCTGAAGAAGCTGAAATCTATGACGAATTTTCCGAGTATCAGTTCGATGAGGCGAATGCAAAAGAAGAACTCGAAGAATTGGTGAAGTGGGGACTCATTACAGGTCTTTCCGGTGCTGAGATGGGATGGGAGAAGCAGCAGAAAGTCGTACAGAAGTCTGGCAAGAAGATAATGGGACTCGTCATCACGAATCCGATGGCTCTCAAGGCCTTGAAACAGATGGGACTCGACAAGAAGCTCCAAGACGGAAAGGTAGACAAGACAAAGAACACCTCCAACTGGACAATTACAGCAATTCCTTCCTATGACCTTATCTGGTCGCCTACTGCTCGAAGGATTGCAGACGCTAAGGTTCGTGGGTATAAGATGCGGAAGAACCTGATTGACCTGAAACGAGACGGCTACAAGACTGATTCACTCGAAGCACAGCTTCTTTCTAAGGATGAGGACGTTAACCGGGCCAACTCTCGTGAAGGCATTAGCCCATCGCAGAAAGTAACCAATCCACAAGAGCAGGAGATTGATGTAGCTAAGCTCTATGTCGACTACCAGGACGAGAAAGGAATGGTCAAGAGCTATATCGTCATGCTCGGCTGCATTACCGGGGGCTCCCCAGAATCTATCGGGACAATCGAGAATCCACTGGATGAGAAGGTTACTCCAATGGTGTTCTTTACCCCTATCAAGCGACCTGGGAAAGCCTATGGATTCGGACTCATTGAGCCTTCGATGGGAGTGATTGACGCTGAAGAGGACGCTATCAACCTGAATCTTAAAGGCGAGTTCATCGCTACTGTTCCTCCGATTGAATACAACCCAGCCAACATCATTGACCTAGAGGCTCTGAAATACGAGGAAATGGCCTTGACCCCTGTTCGTAACCTCGGACAGTCAATGGCTATCATGCCAACCCCACGACCGAATACAGGCTCCTACCAGTTCTTGACTGACTTCCTCCAGAAAGCCAAGCAAAACATCTCAGGGATTACAGACTATCAAACTGGAGCTGACCAGAAGGCAGGCTCTCAGACACTTGGTGAAATCCAGCTTAAGACTGAGGAATCGAATAGCCGAATGTCTCAGGTCCAGACAAGCTTCGAGAACCAAGTCATCTGGCCGCTCGGATACATTGCTCTTGTGATGAACAAGCAGTATCTCCGAGACGAGAAAGAGATGATGTTCCGAGTCGTAGGAAAGAAAGGACAGGTTGCTTCAAAGACAATTGACTTCGAGGACATTGATGCTATCAAGGACATCGCAGTTATCCCAGGTTCTACCGCTCTCGCTTCTCAGAATGCTGAAATCCAGAAGTGGACTGGCCTCCTACAGATTGCTAACAGTGAAGCAGATACTCCAAACCCAGTTCCGATCGACAAGAACCCAATCGTCGAACGACTCCTTGAGAACGGCTTTAGAATCACTGACTCCGAACTCTTCCTCCCAAGTCTCAGAGAGCGTGAAGAGACTGAAGTCGGTGGGAAAGCCGCTCAAATCGAGGACGCTAAAGGTGAGAACGAACAGCCTCAGAACGCTAGAGTCCTTCCTGAAGATGATGACCAGACTCACATCGCTATCCACAACGCTGAGATTGAACGCCGTAACCGTGAATTAGAGATGGCACAACAGCAGGGTATTGACGTGCCACCGGAAGTCATCGAAGAACTCCAGATGCTCACACAACACAGAGACGACCATGTTACGAAAGCAGGAGGAGTGAACCCAGGTGCGATGCCAGGTGAAACACCAGTAAATCCAATGCAATGATCTCAGGAATCTACAAGCGAACTACTCTCGACAAGCTCCTCAAGGAAAAAGAGAATCGTGAAGAGCTTAAGGGATGGGCAGAGGCAGAGATAGACTTTGAAGCCGTCTGCGCCCAGTACCAAACAGACTTCTCCAAGCTCTACGAGTACATGAAGTCAAGATACATCGTAGACGGAGAACAGGGATTGATGCAGAGACTAGTCAAAGCCACGAAAGAAGAAGAGCCTAAGATAGTTGGTCAGATCAAGCGGATGAGGCAACTCCATAAGAAGTTCATGAAGTATGCAGCGAACCTTCAAAACTAAGATGACCCGGAAGTCTATATTAGACTTTCTCGATGAGCGACGTGAGGAACAGTCGTATCGCGTGAAAGTCTCGTATCGTGGGGAAGAGTCTGACTATTCAGGCTTCGACCTCCAAAGATATCAGGCGAATAACCATAACCCCGACGCTCGTTCACGTCGTTAAATAAGGAATGTAAAGGCTATGGCAGAAGCAGAAGGCGTAACCCCGGTAGCAGAACCGTCGACCCCGCCAGTCGTTGAAACGCAAGCTCCTAACGTCAGTGAAGACGTAAAAACGCAAGGAGAGGCAGACTACAAGGCTCTCTATGAGAAAGCCAAAGAGGAAGCCGAAAACAAGTCTCGTGCTTTGAAGGAGACACGGGAGAAAGAGAAAGCAGAACGGGAAGCTCGATTAGCTCTCGAAGCCCAGATGCAGTCTCAACCCGTGCAGCAGAATGACGATGACGCCGTGCAGATGTTCTATGAGAATAAGGCCAAGACAGACCTTCTCACCCTCGCGGTGACTGACCCGTTTGTTAAGGACAACTTTAATCTCGTTCTTGAAGCGATGTCTCAAAACCCAATGGCGGGTGCTGAGGTAGCCGCGATGAGAGTTAAATCAAACATTATGGATGGCATTATCAAATCCGCTGACCTCGCAAAGCCGGAACCTGTGCAGAATACACCAACCCCAGGTGCAGTACCGGAGAACCAGAACTACGAAACATTTGAAGGTGACGAACAAAGCGTCATCGAGAAGATGGAAGCGAAGTTGAAAGGTATTCGGTAATGAAATGGGGTCTAATCTAAACTAGCCCCTAAAATTATGGCCTCAGTTGCTAACACCACTGGCCGACAGCAGGGTGCAGTGTTCATCCCACGTGTAGTCTCCGACTACATCATCAAGTTTCGTCAAGCTAACCTGCAGTTCGCGAAGTTCGTGACTGTCCGTAGCGAAGACGTCTCTTTCATGGGACAGACCATTGACTTCCCAACGTCGACCGAACTTACCGCTTCGGCTTATTCCGACGGTAACGACCTCATGGACCTCCTCTCCGCTCCGATTGAGACGAAGAAGAGCCTGACGGTTTCCGAACTCGCCGTGTGCCCGGAAGTTATCCTTGATACCCTCTCGGCTCAGGCAAAAACCGATGCTAAAGCCCTCGCTATTGAGCGTTGTGGTTATGCCATCGCTAAGCGTGTTGATACGGTTCTTCGTAACGAAATGGCTGACTTCTCGGTCAACGCCATTCAGAACGAAACGACCCCGACGACCGCTATCACCAAGAATCACCTCTTGGACGCGCAGAAGACCCTCGACCTCTTGGATGTTCCCGAGGAAGACCGTGTCTGGTTCCTCTCACCGAACGCAATCCGTGACCTCATGGCGGATACTGGTAATTACTTTACATCGATGGACTTCTCAGATACTAAGTCTCTCGTGAAAGGTCAGCTCCAGTACCTCATCTTGGGTGCTCCAGTTGTGAAGACAACCAACCTTGCTACGGGTACTGCTGGTTCTCCAGTGTCGACCTACTACAAGAACGGTTACTTCCACAAATCTGCTATTGGACTGGCCATGCAGAAGGACGTAGAAGTGCAGCAAGAGTACTCACTCCGCTATCAGGGTCTCGTCGTGAACGCTCGTTGCCTCTTCGGTACTGAGACGCTTCGCCCGACCCACGGTGTGATGATCTATCGCTAATAAGTGCTTACAGGGTGGCCGACTACTCGGCCTTCCTACTAAGCAATTAAAGTAATAAAGTATGGCAACAGTAGCAAATAGGGTTCCAAGTGCTCTCGATCAGAGCATTGTGCAGAATACAAGCGGGATGGAAGTAATGGGTTTAGGAGAAGGCCTCGACAAGACCAACGACGTAGTAACAGCATTTCCGAAATCTCGAAACCTATCAGTTATCAGTAAAACTACAGCCGTCACAATCGGCGGTGGTGCAGCAGGAGATACTTTGCTTTGTGGACTGTATATTACAGCCGCGCTAACGGGAACCTGTGTCATTACTGGTTTTGCTGATTCAGACGGTACAGCCCAGTCAATTACGCTTCCTGCGGCAACAACTGCGGGATTTAAGGATTTTGGTAACGCTCTCAATAGCGCCGGAGCACTGACTATCACTTGCTCAAACGCTGGAGACGATAACCTTGTATCCGCAATCTGGGTAGCAGCTTAAAAGAATACTATGCCAAGGACATCAGTAGCACGAAGGAAGGTCGTGAGAGACATGGGAACATCCCTGTTGTTCGGTGCTGCGTCAACTGACAGAGTAGATTGCGGCACTGACTTCATCGGAGCGGCAGCGGGTAGTATTACAGCATGGATTAAACCTCGTCACGTTGGAGGTGGTGGGAACGGGAGAATACTTGATAACGGTAAAGTCGTGTTTCTCGTAACCGGGACCGGAAAACTATCACGTTTGAGTGGTTTAACAACCGGATCAGGCGGGGTATTGGGAGCGGACAATGTTCTTGCACAAAACACGCTTTATTTTGTTGCGATGACATGGACGGCAGCAGGCGCTGTAAACCTTTATATTAACGGTGTTCTTACTGGCGCGGCCGACCAAGCAGCAGGGGCCGTCGTAGCAGGTTCAACAAACCTCATTCTCGGAAACCGAAACGCTCAGGACAGAGGTTTTAGCGGTTGGATTGATGAGGTTCGTGTTTATAACACAGTACTGACTGCTAATCAGCTTCTTGATTTGATGTATTCAAACATCGTTCCTTCTGGATGCACAGCGGAGTATCTGTTCAATGAAGAGTCTGGTTCGACAGCAACTGACAGTGTTGGCGGGCATACTGGAACAATTACGGGTGCTACTTACTCTGAAACATTACTGACGTGAGAACAAAAGTCTACACCACTACGAAAAAGATATTTGGAAACGGCGCATGGTCTTGGTTTTCTGACCCTCGCGCCGTTAGATATGTAGGGAGTAGTGATAAGACGTACATCGGATATGTAAACAGCTCTGGTGATGTGATCGTTTCGAGCTACGATAACGCAAACGGAACGACCGTAAACTTCACGCTCAAATCTGCCTATCACGTTGACGACCACATCAATCCGGCGATACTCATTCGACCAGACGGAAAAATACAGTGTTTCTACTCCAAGCACTCGAACGGAGATACGATACTCTCTCGAATCTCGTCGTCAGCAGAGGATATATCGGCGTTTGACAGTGAGTTTACTGTCTACAATACGGTCGTTGGAGCATTCGGTGTAGCCTATGTGAATCCAGTGTATCTTTCAGCGGAAGCAAAATACTACCTGTTTTGGAGAGCGGGAGACAGAAGCCAGTACTATGCTACCTCAACCGATGGGATTACTTGGTCTGGTGGCGCGGAAATGCTTGGAAATTCACCTGACCGTCCGTATCTGAAATATACATCGAATGGAGTAGACAGGATTGATTTCTGCTACACGAATGGACACCCAAACGAAGAAACAAACAGTATTTACCACGTCTATTATAAAAGCGGAAACTTTTACAAGACAGATGGAACGCTTATAAAGGCCATCGCTTCGCTTCCCCTGGCCGTGTCAGACGGGACGAGAGTCTATGACGGAACGACGACAAATTCATGGAACTGGGACATCGCTACTGATGCAAATGGCTATCCAGTAATTGTCTTTGCTACTTTCCCAACCACATCTGACCACAGATATTGGTATGGGAGGTGGAACGGTACTGCTTGGGTGGTGAATCAGATCACACCTGCTGGACAAGGACTATACGCTGCTGAGATTTATTACTCGGCCGGTATTTCTCTTGACCACGACAACCCATCAATAGTCTATCTCTCTAAAAAGTACGGAAACTCCTATCGTTTGTATCAGTACGAAACGCTTAATAATGGTGCTAGCTGGACAAAGGAATTGATAACTGAAAGCGGTGGAACACTCACGATTCGCCCAGTGTCTATTAACAATCACGGAAGTAACTTGAAGCTGCTGTACCTCTCAGGAACATACGCAACGTACACATCATTCGCTACTGAAGTGGTTGGATTAAAAAGAATATGATTACTATAGACCCCTATACATTTGAGATACGAATCAATGGTATTCTCAAAAAAATCTGGTACTGGATAACTGATAGATGTAACAAGTGTGGTAAGAAATAATGAAAAACTTCATCTGCCCAAACTACTGCCACATAAACGTCTCCAATTCAGTAGACAGATGTCCTCACTGTGGTTCATGGATGCTTTATGCGGGTGATGATTCAGAAGCAAACCGAGAAAGACTCAAGGAAGATGCACGACTCAGACAACTGGCGTACAAAGATAAGTTCTCACGGCACAAAATAGTTTAATATGGCGACACTCACCACTTACACCACCACAGTCCAATCAGAAGTCGATGATGCATCGGCTCGTGCTCAGACTGTCATTGAAAGAAGTTTGAAGGATACTTACCAGGAGATTTTAAAGCACGTCTCCCGATTCTTGGTTGGGACTGATACCTATTCAGTAACGGCCTCTGCGGGCACTCAGGAATACACTCCAACCTCATTCTATGAAACTGTACGAGTTCTCTGGAAAAACGCTTCTGAGACGAATTTTAACGTGTTACATGAGATTTCTGAGGCCGAGGCTATCGAACAGCACTACAACGACGCCAATGGGACGCCCCAGTTCTACTACCGGAACGCTCAAAACGTCATTTTAGTCCCGACTCCTGATAATGCCGGAACCCTAGAAGTCGTCTATGTTCCAGTTCAGTCAGAACTTGAAGGTTCTACGGTTTCGATCATCCCTGACCGTTATACGAATGTGATTGTTCTAGGAGCAATAGCGCGATTTAAGATGTACGAAGGAGTCCCAGAAGCGGTTGATTACCAAGCCAAGTACGGTGCTTCCCTTCAAGACATGAAGAAAGAATTAGCCGCTCAGTTTACACCAGTTAAACCTAAGTTCTTCGGAATGTAGTATGGGTTTCCAGAATAAGTACAAGATTCGGAACATACCAAACCTCTCAGGGGGTCTGAATGACTTTGCGGACCCAACGGAAATCTCTGACAACGAGATGGCTTCGTGCGAGAACTTCGAGGTGGATGACAAGACCATAAGGACATCTCCTGGGTACGTCATGTACGACGCTTCTCCTTCAGCCGATCGCTACTGGGGTATATTCCATGCTCGTTTCTCATCCGGTGCTCAGAGACTCATCCGCCAGAAAGGGACGACTCTCCAGTACGACAACGGCTCAGGGACGTGGACGAACTGCACCATGCCGACGACTGCTTCACCAGTAGTCACCGTTATTCTCACTCAGATACAGTGTTCCTTTGAAATGCTCAATGACATCGTCCTTTGGTCAAACGGGACGGATTCAGTGATGAGTTCGACCGATGGAATCACCTGGACGCTGCGTAGTTCGCTCCCAAAGGCCAAGAAATTGCTCCACAACGGGTTAAATCGTATTCTGTACCTAGCACAGCCAGCCGTCCCTTCACGCATCGACTGGAGCGATATAAACGACCCTCTTACGGTTGGTGCCTCTAACTTCCAATTTATCGGGAAGAACGACTCAGATGACATCGTGGATGCGGTCATTACCCCGAACGGTGGATTATTTGTGAATAAAACCACTCGCTTCTACTCGATTTCTGACGTCACTGAGGGTACGGTAAGCGTTGACCCACTCGGCTATGCCCCTTGTGTCGGGAGAACGGCGGTTTCGACAGAAAACTCTATCATCTGGGCTGGTCCGAATGGAGAAATCTACGAATATACCGATACAGTACGTGTTATTTCAGGTAATATCTCTCGAACGAACATCTCACCGCAGAATATTAGCCTCATGACGGCGGTTTATTTCAATGGAAAGTACCGCCTCGCCCTCCCAGAGTCTTCCAACAACTACAATTCGATCGAACTCGTGCTCAATCGGAAGCTCTACACCGGAAAAATGGAGAATCCATACGTCATTACTCGGAATCGACGGAACATCGGGTGTTACGGAGTGGAAAACAGATTTGTTTCATCGGTTTCTCGGACTCGCCTCTACTTCGGAGCCTCGCTTTATACCGCCATCTTTGCCTATATCAACGATTTCCGAGACTCAGGTGTGACTCAAGGACTCAATGGAGCAGAACAAACCTGTTACTTCTCGACAAAGTTCTTCCAAGAAAACGACCCATACTACCTAAAGCGGTATGTAAAATCCTTTGTCGATATATTCGTCGAGCAAGAGACTAATTTCACGCTCTCGTATCGCTTCGACAAGAATGGTCAATGGGTTGATGTTAGCCGTACTGCATCAGGTGAGGATATTGATTGGCTCTATGACTCAGGAGAGACAGGCGGATTTTCAGAAGGATATTCATTCTCAGGACTCGCTACGAACAAGATATTCCAAGACTTAGAGAAAGCCCAAGACCCGTATGGGATTCAATTAAAGATAACTGTCTCAACCAACAAAGATGTTTCGTTCTACGGACTCGCCTATAAATTCCTAAGTAAACCAAACTTTCATTAAGCTATGAACCTATCATTTCAAGACTCAACCTATACAAGCTCCAACAAGCCGTCTACAGCGACGCTAAAAGCAGACATCCAAACTATCGAGACTGACTTTAACGCTCACGAAGCAGACACCTCAGCTCATGGCGTTTCTGGTGCGATCGTCGGTACGACGGATTCCCAAACGCTCACCAACAAGGCCATTACCTTTACGGACACAACTATCGGGGTAAACGTAAAATCCCGGGCTGCGAGAACCACAAACCAATTAATCGCGGACGCAACGCCTACTAAACTGACGCTTGATACAGAGACCTATGATATCGGTGGTGACTTTGATTCGGTAACGAACTACCGCTTTACTGCCCCGGTGACCGGGTACTACATGATATGCGCCCAGGTGAATTATGCATCTGCTGGAGACGGGTCTGTTCAACAGCTCGACATCCGTAAGAACGGCAGTGACTTAATACGGTCTACAGACAGGGCGGCAGGAACTGGGAATAGTTCAGTAAATATCAGCGACATCGTTCTTTTGACGGCGGCTGATTATGTAGAATTGTGGTTTACTCACGGAACAGGAGCAGGAGAAAACTGCACTGGGTCCATGACTGTTCACTTGCTTTCGATCTAGTATGGAATTCCTCAGAACAATATCTAAAGGCTACGAAGCGCAGATAAGACGGATATTGCTCAAGTTCATGGCCCCATCAATGACTTCGACCGAACGAGACGCACTCCTAAACCCTGAAAATGCTCAGATTATATACAATGAAACCACTAATAAACTCCAGGTAAGAGCAAGCGGCTCTTGGCAGGACTTACATTGAGGAAAATTCTTTATGAAGATGTTTACGAATAACATTAGAAAACTCAGTGGCTTCATCAAGGCTGTTGAATCTTTTGCTTACAGTTTTGCCAAAAGCAGTCACTTGAACTCTCCACTTATTTCTATCCGTCTCGAAGTAGACACCTTTATGGCCGCTTTTGGAGGAAAATTTAACTCCTTTATTAAATTGATTCTGACTTTTACTAGCAATTCGAAGATTAGCCCTCCTGTTATCAAGAACATCTCTGTTAGAATGGTCGCATACCTCTCCTTCAAGAAGCTCTCTCCCAATCGATCTAGAAAGAATGAACCTGTGGATACCAAGCCATTTACCAGTATCTTTTCGAATACCTATAGCATAAGGATGCAACTTGTAGCTCTTTTTTCTCTTATAAGAGAGCGAAGCAAAACATCTAAAGAAGTCTATAGTAGGTTGGTAGTCAATATCATCGACAATTGTGTAGACAGAACGCTTTTTGCAAACGAGTATTTTTTTCATAGGTTTTTGAAATTAGTACAATTTAAGTTTAATACACTCCCACACTAAAATCAAGTAAGCTATGGCATCAAAATCACGAGGCGGTCTATCCGCAAGAGAATACGCAGCGAAACAGTCGGGAAAGGCGATGCCATACTCGTCTGTTAAAACATCCTCAAAATCAAGTTCAGTATCTTCAGGCGCACCGAAAGCTCCCTCTTATGGAGACTTTAAGTTTGATTCTTCTAAGTTAGTTCCTCAGTACACCGCTGAGGCAGCTTCCATTTACAATCCACAAATCCAGCAGATTCAAGGACTTCAAGCGTTAACGAAAGCTCAGGCAGAAGACGCTAAGGTAAAGACCAAAGACGAGTTTTCCCAGCTTCTTAAACGAGAACAAGAGAACATCAACCGCCGTGGAGCGTTCTTTTCAGGTGGAGCCATAGACCAAGAGAATAGAATTGGAGCTCAAGAGGGTGGAGCCTTACGAGATATCGGTTTCCAAGAACAATCAGCCAACCTCCAGTATCAAGGAACGCTCTCAGAAATAGCCCAGGCTCAAAAGGATTATGTTTCTTCTAAGGTAGAAGGGGCTTATTCTTCAGCGTACAAAACTTTTCAAGACAAGATAGCCAACTCGATGAATCAGTATCAGTTAGAGTTAGGTCAGTACAACACTGATAGGGCCTTTAACCAGTCAGTAATCGAAAGTGATCGGAACTACGCCCTCTCGGCAGCAGCTTCAGCTCGTGCAGGGGCTTCTCAGGGAAATGCAGAATCTAACCTCAAAGCACAACTTACTGAACAAGTCTACTCTGGTGCTATATCCCGTGAAGCAGCGAAGCAGATTTACGCACAGAAATACCCAGGAAACGACCCGAACTGGATTTATAGTGCAGCTTCCGATGGATATGAGAAGAACATAATCAGTGCCGCAAAAAAGGACGGGGTAAACCTTTCGTCTACCCAGGTTTCGGCTCTCGCTGATATGGATGCGACTATTGACTTGGCAAAGAAAGTCAGACTCCAGGCTGGCTCAGTAAGCACTGGTCCAATAGCAGGCCGGGTTGGACAGGCGGCTCAGGTAGTCGGAGGAGCCAGTGATGATTTCGTAAATCTGAACGCTAACATCTCACAGATTAAAGCGAACTTCATGAAGGCTATCTCCGGTGCGGCTGTCAGCGAACAGGAAGCACAGAGATTGGCCGCTTTCCTCCCGTCAGTAAATGACCAGGAAAACGTCATTCAAATCAAGCTGAAAAACCTTGAAGAAAACCTGCAGGCAACTAGGAACTCACTCTATACCGCAGCCGGGAGTCAAAACCCATATAGCGTGAACCAGACAAGTCAGATGATACCAGTGTACGACTTAAATACAGGACAAGCTGGACAGATACCAGAGAACGAATTTGATCCGCGGCAATATCAACGAAGATAATATGCCATTCATACCAGACAATTCAACGCCAGGGCTAAGCAAGAAAGAAAGGACTAGCATCCTTCTTAAACGTGCTCAGGAAGATGCAAATGCTGCACGAATAGAGGCAGCACGAACTAAGCAGGAATCTGGGTTTGCGAATACGATTGTTCGTCTTACTGGAATGGGGAAAACCGCAGACACTTTCTCTCGATACGGGGCAAATAAAATGTCATCTCCAGAAGCAAGACAGTTTGCTCCAATGCCGACACGGGGAGAGATGGCTGGTGCAATTGGGAATACCGCTTTGCTTGCTTATCCTGGCTCAACAGTAGCTAAGGGGGTTGCGGGAGCTGCCGGAAAGTTCGTTGGTGCAGGGGCTGCAAAACTCGCTGGTTCGGTTGCTTCACTGGGCGGAGCAGGGTACGGTTTCGATGTTGCTCAGAATCTACAGGAAGGAAAGACAGGATTTGAAGCTGCAAAGCCTGGATTTGGCGCAGCACTGGGAGCAATCCCGCTTGCAGGAGCCGGAGCGAGTGCAGCGAAGTCAGGGATACAAAAAATCGGAGCCAAACAAGCCCCGAGGATTATCAATTCACTTATTAAACCTCTCCAGAAAGACTTTGCTTACGGTAAGAATCCGGGGAGGGCAGTAGCGGAAGCTGGAATCAAAGCCAACAGCTTTGAGGAATTAGTAACAAAAATTAGTCAGTCTCGCCAAAAAGCAGGTCAAGAAATTGGCGACCTAGGAAAAAAGCTAGAAGGAAAAGTAGTATTGAACCTGCAAGATACATTGCTTCCAATTAATGAGGCGATGGAAACTGCTGCGAAGCAGAACAACGCAACACTACTACAGAGATTGAATTCTGTCAAGCAGTCAATTACTGAAAACCTGAAGAAAGGTGTTGATGAAGCTGGAAATCCCATCATTGTTTCTTCTGGTGTTAAAAACATTGCCGGAGCGTCTTTCAAAGAAGCAAGAGAGATGATGCGAGCTATTGGAGATGTTACAGCATTCACCGGAAACCCATCCGATGACAAGCTGGTGAACTCCGCTCTGAAGAGAGTGTATGGGAAGATGAAAGAGAAAACTCTGCAGGGTGCTGAATCCGCAGACCCCGCTATCGCAAAAATGTTTAGAAAGGCGACTGAGAAGTACAGCGACCTGACTTCAGCCGAGATCGCCGCAAAGTATCGAGACAAGATTCTGGAGAGACAGAATATAGTCAGCTTTGGACAGACCACCGTTGGACTTGGTGGAGCGTTGGCAACTGCAATCGCTACCGGTGGGGCTGCTGTCCCGACACTTATCGCTGGCATGGGAGCTGCTGGGTTGCAGAAAGCTCTTTCTTCGACTGCTTTCAAAACGAGATTGGCTTCATGGCTCGCTAAAGTTCCAGCGCAAGAAAAGGCTGGAATTCTCACACGATTCCCACAGCTACAGGAAGTGGTAAATACAAGAACGCCGGGTGATGTGTTCCTTGATTCTAAACTCGGAGGAAAGCTCAAAGAAGGAGTAAAGAACATGAAAGGCAAAGGTGGCCTCTCTATTCAGGATGTAACAAAACAACCTGGATACAACCCTCTCCTCTCCGAAGCCAAGAAATACTCTACACCAGAGGAGTTTGATGGGGGTGGAAGTTTTCTTCGCGGCGACCCTGAGAAAAGGGCAGCAATGATGGCAGATGTTGAAAAAAGCAGAAACTACGACTACAAACACTCTGTCGGGGATAAGGTAAAGACAGAAAAAGGCGATGTAATTATTGCAGATAGATATATTGAAAATGGTCAGGCTAGGTATACTGTCTACCCGCCAGGAAAGAAAAACTCTTACGCTCATCATGTTTGGATGAAAGAGTCAGATATAATGCCGCCTCAAAAGCCGGTTGATACGAAAATCATTCCTGAACTTGAAGCTTTCCACAAAAAACTAAAAGAGGCTGACACTATAGAGTACAAAGGCAATACTTATCAGGTTGGTGCTCTGGGAAAAATATCAGACTTAAATGGAAATCCGAAAGAAGTTTGGCTGCAGCTTGTAAGCCCAAAAATTGGTGTCAAGGACATTACATTAGACCAATCCCAACTCATCGACCTCTGGAAACAAGCACAGGGAGAGACTAAAAGAGGATTTGGTTCAGGAGCAGGAAGAGTCAAGAACGATGTAAAGTCAGCCATTCAAGAGGCTACAGGGAAGATTGAAACCCAACTGAAAGGACTGAAAAAAGAAAGTCTATCAGAATTTGAAGCGTCCGAGATGATTCAGGCGCTCAAAAAGAACCTGGAAAAATCAAAGACCCTTGACCAAGTAGAAAGTTTCATGTCCGATATCCGCGCTGAAATCGATAAAGTGCTAAAATTAAGAGGTGATAAGGCTTTCAAAATGCAAGGTGTAAAAGACCTGATGACAAAAGCTAAGAACTCGCCCAATTACCAGCAATTCCTCAAAGACACAGGTAAAAAGGACTCTGCCGCAATGAAAAGACTCTTTATTGACTCAAAGAAATGAAAATAGGAGATATTGTCTACCATCCAGAATACGGACTTCTCAAAGTTACAAAGAGTCAATATAAGCGTCTTGGTAATCGTAAGGCGTTGTTTGGTATTGACGAATCTGGTCAAGAACACGAACTCGACGATAATGTAGAATCTCCTGAAAAATACCTAAAGGAACGAGCTAAAGAAGAGGAGAAGATACTAAAAGAAGAAGAAAAGGCCTTCAAAGCAGCTGAGAAGCAAGCCAGAACTGAGGAAGTTGCGATCACTCGAAAAGAGAAGGATGAGGAAGGAAACACAACTTATTACGGAGAGAAGGATGGAGAAGAAATAGAGCTTGATGGAAAAGAAGGACGATTTCTTGCTAAGAAACTCGATGAAGTGAAAGAGGCTATTCAATCCATCCCAAAGGTAGAAATACCTGAGCCTAATGAGTTTCCTGCATTTCCAGCTATCCCTGAATATCCGAAGTTTCCTGCCTTCCCTGAAAAGATGACAGTCAATCTTCCTGATCTCTCAAAGATTGAGGCTGGACTGGAAAAGATACTCTCCAAAGACGACGAAGAGACTCGTTCTTTGATTAAGCAGTCTCTCGAAGAGCTGAAGAAAGTAAAGTCTGACGCTGGAGTAGTTATTGCGATAAAGAAACTAGCTGAGGCTATCCCAAAGACGAACGACTATACCGAGATTCTTCAGAAGATTCAGGAGAAGCTCTCACCAGTCGCGAGTGACTTAAAGATAAATAACGAACAATGGAAGCAGCTTACTAAAGCTCTTTCTAGTATGGGTGGTCCTGGTGGTGGGCCTGGAGCTGTTCAACTCCGAACAGAATCAGGGGCGATCATCAACCCAGCCACTTCTGAGAAGCAGGATGCAATAGTAACAGCAATTGAAAACATCACCATCCCTGCTCCTGCTGGTGGGGCTACGGAAGCAAAACAGGATACTATCATCACTGCTCTTGGTGACATTACAACACCATCGGACACGCAGCCAGTTTCTGTCTCGTCCCTTCCTCTCCCAATCGGGGCTGCTACCTCTTTAAACCAAGACACTCTCAATTCACTCATTGAAACACTCCAGGAGCTTGTCCAACGGCTCGCCCCTTTAGCTGCTGCGATGAACAGCGGAGCACCTGCCATCAGAACCACGCCAATTGCTTCTGTTTCAACCGCTGTTACAGGGACGGTCACAGCGACAGTCGCAAGTACGGTAGTCAGTTCACTCACGAACTTCGGTACAGGAATCCCCGCCTCTGAAATGGCACATGACATGAATAATCAAGTGGCTATCTTGGCCAATATAAATAACGTCACACCATAGCTATGCCAGAAACCCAGAACAACGTACCAATCCTTCACCGTAAGGAATGGCAGACCATGATGCCAGCCCCGACTACTACTGCCGCTGGTTCGTTTGTCATATCTGGTGGTTCAGGAAATAGGCGATACTCTTTATACATGGTGTCGGCAACAGTCCACTACCTCTACGACCACTTTGAAGACGACTGGCTTCCCATCGCTTCTGGAGCGTTTGGTGGGACTTTTGGTGCTGGAGCGTGTGGTGCTCACCTTCCTTGGTCTACTACATACACCGCAACAGGGGGAAGTACAACTACTCTCACTGTTAACTCTGCCACTCATAACATCAACGGCAACGTGGTCGGAGATGAAGTAGAGTTTTTGACTGGAACGGCTGGAAACATCGGTCAACGGAGAACCATAACCGATATAAAGACAAACATCGGTACTGGGACCATTACAATCACGTTCAACGCCGCTCCAAATAGCGTAGCCAACAACGATACATTCCGAGTCTCATCTGGTTCGTTCTTTGTTCTGTGTGCGGGTACTCTATCAGCCACTACTTTCCGACGATACGACATCGCTACTGGTGCCTGGTCTTCCCTGACTAACACTGGACTTCCGGCTACCTGGGGAACTGACGGACGCATGGTAAGCCCTTATCTACGTTCTGAATCGTATGACTCTGGAACAGCTACATCTGGTTCTTCAACTACTCTCGTCTGTACTGGAAAAGGATGGACGAACGACCAGTGGATTAACTACCAAGTAAGAATCACCGCCGGAACAGGTGTCGGTCAGAAATCCCGCATCACTGATAACACGACCGATACTTTGACTTTCGGGGCTGGTGCAACGATTGACTCAACTTCACAATTTGTCATTGAGGGAGATGAAAACGCCATCTACCTACTCGGAAACAACGCTGTCACGATGTACAAGTACTCCATCTCTGGAAACTCATGGGCGACCGTTTCACCGACGGTTGCAAGAGCTGGTGCACCCATCGCTGGTATGAGTGCCGACTGGATAGGGGAGACGGGGAATACTGTCTGGGCGGACATTACTGACATTAAAGACGGACGATACATCTACTCGCTTCGTGGCGGTACTTCTGTGATAGACAGGTTTGACATCTCAGGTGGTACCAACGGTGCAGGAGCTTGGACAGCCGTAACGTACGCGCCTTCTCTTCAGACATTCGCAACCGGAGATTCTACAGAATGGTCCGGCCAGTTCCTCTATATCGCCAAGGAAGGTACCGCAGCCATCCCACAGCGGTTCTACAAATATGACCTTATTGGCAACGTGGTCTATCCGCTTACGACTGATTGGTATCTCGGTGGAGCTGCGCTACTGGGAAATAAAATATGGGTGAAGAATCTCTCAACTGCCGGAACAGTGAAGTGGCTCTACTGCTTACAATCAACGTCAACTAACTTACGTCGTATAATGTTATTTTAATTAACCACTATGCCAAAGAAGCAGTCGCCTAAAGCAGCCGCAGCCAAAGACGCAAACGGCGGTAAACTCGGACAGTTCACCACTGAAGTCTCAAAGACTATCAAGAAAGCTAAAGAGGAGTCGGCAGCGTTCTTCATGGAAGAGATAAAGAGATTAAAACTAGCTCACTCCATCAATCTAAAATTATCCGTAAGAGAGGCAAGGAGAGATGGTTTTCGTAGCTCGTTTAGTCTAGCTGTTCTCTTAGTCGGTATGGTAATCGGTGCGGCTCTGTTCGCCATTTTGAGTGTATGACGCGGAGTATAGAGGACAAGATATTGGACCGTCTCGACCAGGCACTCATCCAGGCGAGAGAATCAACCAATCCATCCTTGTCGTCCGTCATTCTCCAGATGACCAACAAACTGGACCAACATATCCAGACGCATGAAGAGGACGTAAAGGATATTAAAAACGACATCGCATTACTGAAACAGAGCGTCCAACCGGCTGTGAAAGCCGTAGATACCGCTAACGGATTACGGACTGGGGTTATTTGGATGGCTGGGCTTATCATCGCTTCCGGCTCAATCTGGGTAGCTATCGTCCAGGTAAAAAACTGGATAAAACACTAAGACTTCACCGTTTGCCTTAGATGGTAGACGGTGGGGCCGTAAGGGTAATAGGGGGTTCGCCTCCTCCCCACGCCAGTTCTTTAGGAGATGCCATGAAAGGCCAGTCGCTCGCCGACTTGAAGGAAACGTACCGTATCAACGGGTTCTGTCTCGTCTGCAGCAAGGGGTTCCAATATCCCTATGGCCGTCATCACGTTGAAGGCCAGATGCAGTCAGGGACGTGCAGTAAAAAGTGTGAAGGAGAATATCGTGCACCTGTTCTTGGTCAACAAGATGAACCAGTTGAAGGTGGACACGCTCACCTTCTTCCGGATAGCCCACGTCTGGGCGTTCGGGACTGACCCTGACCTGTCGAATGACGTGGCTCAGTACGAGCTTCACGCTCTCATCCCACGCTACGTCGTCAACTATCTGAAAACCCTTCAATAGGAGGCTCTATGCGTAATCTGCTCATCGCTGTCCTCTTGGTGGCGCTCTGCGCTTTGGCTCCGGCCTTGGCTGAGACACCGCCACAGAAGCTGCTCGACCATGTTTCGAGCAAACGCCTTGTCCACGACAAGAAGTGCAACTTCCGCGAAGAGAAGAACGTCGAATGCCTCATCTACTTCGACGATGCAAACGATGTGGTCTGGCTCGTGCTCTTCGATGCCAACCTCGACATCACCCGTCTCGTCTCGGTCAAGAACCGGGTCGAATCAATTGTCTGGTGCAGGAGCAACGTGTGCATCTGATGTGGCGAAGGGAACCTAACCAGTTCCCTTTCACTTTATTTGACTGCATGCTAAGTACATGCTACTATTTAGGTGTAATAACTAACATCTAACCATGCCACAAGAACGATACACAGTCGCCCAGTTCAGAGGGTCGAAAGCCAAGAAGAAGTTGGAGAGACTCGATAAAGCAGCCAAAGCCAGGAACCTCTCACGGAACCAGTTAGTCGAAGCAATCGTAGATGATTTCCTCAGAGATAAGTAATATGAACGGGTACGAACAAAAAGAAACAATATCTCACAAACCACTCCTTATTTTTATTCTCTGTTTCGTAATCTGGATGTTCTACAACTACTAGTATGAATAAAGATTTAATACAGGCCATAGAAAAGGTAGAAAAAGCAAACGAACACATGGAGAAGGGGATAGAGAACATGAAGAAAATAGCCGATGAGATTGAGAAAATATCCAAGTATCTAGATGAAAGGAATAGGTAATATGCTCACCTACTATAAAATCTTCTGGAAACTCGAACTGCGCCGTGCCTGGTGCAAGCTCATCAGAGACCATAAGAACCGCCACATCGTAGAAGGCCGACAGAACATGGCTCACTGTCCAGACTGCGGTAAAGTCCTCAGATACGTGATGGTACGAGCGCCTAAATATAAGTGGATGTAATATGCACAACCAAGAAAAATGTAGGTGCTGTAACTGCATAAACGTACTAGCATATATCCTGTTTTTGACAGCCTGTTTCTTCGCCGGAGTAATTATTGGTTCTTAGATGTATGCACAACCAAGAAACCTGTGACCTTTGGAAATGTGACCACAAACCTATGAACTGCTACTGCACACATCCAGAGAAAAGCCACGAACTCATGGGTCCGAAAGAGAAGAAGCCGTGTCTCCATTGTCCGTGTCGTGGATTTGTCGAACAAGCCGAGAAGGAACAAGCCCACATCCACACTCAGGAATGTCTATTTAGTACAACTTATTGCCCAGAGCTTTCAGTAAGGCGGGCAGTAGAGAAGATTTACAAGGAACAAGCCTCGGATGATGTAGCTCACTCAGAAGCTTGTACTGATTCTCCGCTCAGAGAATGTAACCCTGACTGTCCAGCCAAACCACAGGAGGAACCAAGTTGCCCAGGAGGTGCAAATTGCGAATCATCCTATCACCGTCCAATGGAAGAGGAGGAACCAAAGTGTGAGAATGGATGTCCAAAGGATGAAATAAACCCTGATGCCTGTACCTGTCCCTGCCACCAGAAAGAGAGTGAGTCAAAGGAGGGAAATCCGGTCTATGTGATGACAGAAATTATATGCCAAAAGCTGAAAGAAATTTACGAATCAAACATTGTCCTCCCTCGTCCCAAAGGCATGTCTATCGGAGAGGCGATGTGGAATTTCTATATATGGTTGAGGAATAGCACAGCATTCCATGTCGGGTTTAACGACCTCACTGACGAAGACTTCCTCAAGCTCTGGCAAGAATGGCTAACCAGTCTAAAGAAATAAGTATGAAAAGTAGATTTCTAAAAAGCATAGAGCGGTGGAAATATACCTCACCGGAAAGTCCGATGGAGCTTGCTGAGGCGGTTATATCTATCTGGGAGGATTATGGTAGGACGATACTCAGAAAAGTACCTGGACAGAAAACGATGCGCCTCACGCTCATAACTGGCGGATGGAGTGAAAACGAGTATATTGTCGCAGCGATAGAGAATAGTCAGTTTTCATTCCTGTTTTGGAAGAGTTCAGACCGAGGCGGACTACACATCTACGAGTTTCCAATAGTATAAATCACTCAGCTAAGTAAATATGACTCTCCAGGAATACGAGGAAGGAATCTACAGGTCAACGACAACGGCGGCGGTCATAGTCGGATGGTCACTCATAATCGTTTCGTTTGTGTTTAATATAATTTATGCCCTCCCTCAGTAATGTGACTCTGAAATATGAAAAAACAAGACTTTGATCGCGGTTTTCTAGACTTATGGTTTGAAACAGCATTACAGTCGGTAGCTACCTTGTTGTTTATAGCCGCGTGCGTAAAGTACCTAATCACTCACTAAAGGCACTCAAGTATGGAAAACAAGTCTTATGCCGTTGTAATAGCCGTTCTGATGTTCTTAGCCTTCGTACTTTCGGCGACTGCTCCGCTGTGGATTGAGTACTACGGTAAAAAGGCAAACGCTATTATCTGTGAAAGTGCTGGTGGAAAATACGTTCTTAATGACAGTGATGAAGTGAGAAAGAACTCCCTGTCAGTCGCCCCTATGAAGTGTATTAACCAACCATCTAAATAGCTATGGACAAAATCTTAACTTGGATAGCGGCAGCATGTTTTTATGTAGTGCTCGTTCTTGGCTCTATTACTCTCTGTGTGTTTATGGTGAAAGGAATAATTTGGGCTTTTACAAACTAACTCCATCTAAATAGCTATGAACGAAGAAACAACAAATATAATACTTTGTGATGATTGTGGCGTCGAATACTGTGCTCACTGCGGACATAACGGCTGTCCTGGAGGTAGGTGGGTGTATACAAGCGCTACAACATCAGCCGTCCCTGTTTTTATGAACGGGAAAACCTACAAAGAACACTTGGAGCGTGAAAAAATACGTTACCATCATAGCTCATAGCTATGGGAAAGGCGATCATTCAGTATCTCCCGTGGGTTCTCTCTGCTATCACTATTTGGATGTTCATTCTGGCGGGAAACAAGTATAAGTCAGCATGGATAGTCGGGCTGTTCAATCAAGGGCTGTGGCTTATTTGGATAGTCGCCAGTTCTTCCTGGGGGCTACTTCCGATGAACCTCGCCTTATGGGTTGTTTACGCTCGCAATAATTTCAAATGGAACAAGTAACCACTATGCCTAACAAAGAACCAACAAAGGAACCTGTAGAACATCTATTCAACTGCGACTGTTACCTATCGGCGAAGTTTTGCCCAGAGCTGAAGTCCTATGTCCAAGAAGCTCTCAAAGCCCGTGAAGCCGAATTGATTGAGAAGATAAGTAAGAACAGGTGGGGAGAGTTTATCAACCTAGAGCAGGTCATCGCTTTAATAAAAGGATAGTATGGACCTCTTAAAACACCTCAAGTTTTTCCGTAACTGGCTATCACTCCCTCCCCGATGCAAGTATCATGGGCGATCGCACCTATATCGCTCTGGTTCTGGCCAGTGGCTTTGCATGGTTTGTTTCCAAACAGCAGATGACTATGTTCTTGACGAGCGATAAAAGAAGGTGTAGGAAGGTGCTAAAATGTAGGTACAAGAGAGTAGGAGCAAGAGCAGTCCACGCTCCAACCGCCAAACGTCAAGCTGGTAAAGACTGAAAACCCAGTAGACACATGGCTCCCTCTTAGAGTGCCGTATCGTACTGCTGGCCAAACCAGGCCGCTTATCCTCTTCGGTGGATATCCGTTACAAGCGGCGTTATACGACATTCAATAGAGGTTGATTGAACACTGGGAAACAAGCCGATTAAACCGAAAGGTGGCCGCAATCCCCTTATCAGCTAAACTTTCCAGTGCTGAGTCCATCTACCGCAACGAAGCTAAAAGGCTGGCGGATAACCATTGAATCTATCCTACGAATACCAATGTTCCCGCCTTTATACGAGCCAAGCAAGCAGAAATCTCAGACCGAAAGTGGGAGAATGGCTTTTTCTGGTTTCGTGTTTTTGTCTCTTTTCTCGTTAGCCTTCTTGGGATTTCTCTCTATCTTGTCTATCACTCGTGGTCAGTAGACTCTCCTTTTATTGAGCCACGAATCGTAGCGAGCGGCCAGAAATACGAGCCAAATCCCTATTACCCGCCTGAGAAAAAAGTAATTCCTGAGTATCTCAAATATGAGCGAATCGGTATCGAATGAGCCAACAATCGGTTCAACCAATCCAAATATCCAGTTAGTCTATCCTAAGCCGATCGAGCTATTGGATGAGAGCGAACATCATTCAACTGTAGAACTTACAAAAAAACTCAACGAAGCGTTAAAGGAGATAAACCGTCTAAAGAAGTAATATGTCTAAGAAGTTCATCTGGCCGCTCGATAAGGTATATATCACTCAGGGTTTCGGAGAGCGCCCAGAATACTACAAAAAGTACGGCATGAAAGGACATAACGGTGTTGATTTAAGAACACGGCACTGGGACACGCCATTGGGGAAGATGTATGTTGTCTCAATGGATGACGGCGTTGTTTTGGAAGTCGTGAACCCAGGGACATCCGGATACGGGCGCTACATAAAGGTCAAACATACCGACGGCTCGACCATGCTCTATGGCCACCTCCATAAGTCCTATGTCTATAAAGGCCAAGTCGTGAAACAGGGTCAGAGAATTGGACTCACGGACAATACCGGTGACTCATCTGGTCCACACCTCCACATCACATACAAACCAGCCAAGCCAAACACGGCTAATGGATTCGGTGGTGCTGAAGACCCAATCCCGTTTATTAAGAAATAGTATGCAAATAGACGGTATCTCAAAGGCCCCTGTGGCCTCAAATTTGCCCCAAGGTGACGTTTATCTCGGTAAACTGGAGTTAGACCAACCTGTAGTGGAAAAGCCATGGTGGGCGTTTATTGAGTCCCCACGATTTTGGGTCATGCTCCTCGGAACTGTCTCTATATACCTGGAAACGAAAGGCTGGATTGGAGAAGCAGAGCGTAATCTTATTGCTTCGATCGCTGCTATTTTCATTACTGTTAAGACCGTAGACCGAGTGGTGGACAAGATGGCTTGACAGGGAATAGGATAGGTGCTTGACTGTATTTCCTACTCCGTGCTAATATGTAGCTACAACCGAATACGCACTGTGTTTACCGGAGTAGGACCCGTTAAGTACGCAATAGTGCCCGCCCGTGTCCTACCATAGGGACGGGCATTTTTGTTTCTTAATGGGGGATAGGTCCATGATTGGGTAACTGTACAGCCGATTCCCCATTAGGAAATAAGATTTGTTTCTTTATAAAAGATGTGGATTAACTAGAGATACATTACAACGTCAAGCGGGTTCCTAGGCCGCCGAGAGTCCAAAGAAGAAGTCTCTGAAAGGTGCAAATCCGAACAGTGTAGGAGAAATAATCTAAGGAAATACTCGTTGTATATCTCTAACTAGTCCATATCAATTGGTTCATCGACACAGACCAGTAGCCGAAGTACAAGGCCATCGGGAAAGAAAAAGTCTAGGTAAACAAACGCTGTAATCCGTTCCCTAGAAACTGGTCGGTGTGGGTGAGTCAAATATCGTTCTTTCACGCATGGATAGCTAAGTGGCAATGGAAATTCGTGGGTTGAGCATAGACCGTATAGGAAGCCTCGGGGATACCTGAGATACACCATTGTCGAAATGCTCCTATCCATGTGTGAGCGGATGATTCGTTACTTTCAAATCTGGTTCATTTCTAGGGTATGGGTACGAGTAAAGGCTATATATAGCTATCGGACTCGGCAGGGTAGCGCCCTGAATGATGGGGTAACGACCATCACCGTATCCCAGAAGTGAATCAGTATCGTTCTTTCCAATCTTCTTAGTAGGTGGCGAGCAGAAGGTAGTCGCTCAGCGTGGAGTGCATATTGACGGAACCACGGCCCGCCCATTGCGTTTAGTGGTGGGAGAAACGGATTACCCTTAAATGGGCGTAGTCGTATGCGGTGCAAGGTGACTATACGAGTATCAAAAGCGAGACCAGGATGTAAAACGGGACGACGCGCCTGGTTGGATAGGAGAAATCCGAATCTATGTCCCTCTCGTCAAATCCTTGCACTACTAAGAGGAACTGAGAGCGCGATCAATTTAGTTTCAAAGGTTTTCGGCGTTTTTTCAAAAAAGAAACGCTCATAAACCCCGGAAACCTCAGCGATCACCTAATCCATGTCTTACCAGGGAATATAGGGAATCGTTACCACAACCAAACACTCAAACCAATGGGGCTAGAGGATATGGAAAGGGAGGAGCTAGGAACACGGGGTATAGTCGACTAAGTAGACAAAATATGAAAGAAAAAAGAAATTGGGAAAACACTGAATTTACAAGACAGGTAAGGATAAGTGAAGAAGACCTAGCGTATCTAAGGAAGATTAAAAAGAAGCAGACAATAGCCACCGTATTAAGCGATATAATTTATAAACACAAATATGGGAATGCTCGACTTCGTTCCGAGAAAGGAGTTTAAGCCAAAGAGGCGTGAGGGTGATACTCCGGTGGTTTGCGACAAGTGTGGTGAAACCTTCATGGGTCAGTCGTGGATGAATAAACAGAAAAGCCGAATGATAAGCTGCCCCGACTGTTGGAAGAAAACCGAAGCACCAAAGGATTACGACGATATTTTTTAAATAAAACTATGAACCAGTCAGAATACAGCACTAAGTTATCGGCAGTAAAAGAGATACTTACAAAGTACACCGACCCGCAGCCAAAGTACGATGGGATGTATAGTGACGAATTAGCCCGGTTGATACTAATCGCCCTGAACATTGGCGAGGATAAAGTAGTCTAACTCAACCTCATTCCGAGGGTAAAGAATAAATATGACAACTAGAGAAGACAGGCAGCAAGCCATAAAACTATTCGCGCTCATAAACGGCTGGAATAAAGAATGGCTAGTCTCTCAGCAAGAAGCGATGGAGTCACTTTATAGCAGGGAGTTTTCCATGATGGAGGCCGCTATAGAAGCTCTAAAATACTCATCGTACCCAATGCAACACGAGGACTATCTCAGGCATGATTTCCTCAAAGCGTTTTTTGCTAGAAACCCAAGGGTAGAAATGCTATCGAGGCCGAGACTGAATTTTGTTGCCCCACCGCTGGAACCGAAGTTTGCAGAAAGTTACTCCTACGAAGAAGCCTGGAAGTATCATGCACAGGTCATGGTGTTAATTGAAAAATCGGATGAAAGAGAAGAGTACCTGTACAAAATGGTACCGAAGTCAGTCATTGATGAAATTGAGAAAGCGGAAAGCGCAAGACACAAAAGAATATACGATATTCAGAGTCGAGTCTAACCAACCCCTAACTAGAGAAAAGGATATGAACCTAGAGCAAGAAATCGCAGAAAGAATGGAGAACCTCGCGGTTGATATAGCGGTATCAGAGGACAGCGTACAGAGGGCAAAGGCATACGCCTCCTTCAAACCCCAAGCCGTTAAGATAATCAAGTCTATTCTGGATAAGTACGAAGAAGAAAAGTCTAACCCTACAGGTAAAGATTAAACGGTATGAAAACAGTGATAGAAGTAGAAGTGAAAGATGTAGAGGTTGACGAAGAGTACTATTCGTTCAAATACCGCATCTCTGTCAACGGGAAACCTAGGAAGTGGGAGAGATACGATGGGGACTATCAGAACGGTCAGTCGGCGAAACAGTGGAAGAAGGAGGTAGAAAATAGATACGCCGTTGAGTGTGCCATGCAGGATTTCCGTCTTTATTAACCGAGAGTATGAAATCACTCCAATCATCCCTCTCAACTAGTAAATAAATACATATGATCGAACAAATTTACCAGGATTTTACCACCAAGATGCTTCCAACCATTCAGGAGGGTCTAGTCATTACTAAAGACTATTTCTTTGATCTCTTTGGACGGTATGTTAAATATCTCATTGTCGTTGATTCTTTAACACTTTTTTTATCGATTGTGTGTCTTGTAGTTTCTGTATATGCGATGTACCGAGTGAATAAGTATGGTATGCAGCTTAGCAGAAATTATGATTGGAATAACTACTTTGACAAGGCTTGGCCATCGTTTGCAATTGCTGGCCTCGTTTTTGCATCATTGTTTTTCATCGCAGCCATCAACGCATCAGCAAAAAGTCTTGTTAAAGATATTTTCATCCCAGAGGTTCGTGTGTATGAGGAGCTAAAAGATTTCAAGAAGTAATATGCGCTCACTCCAATCATCCCTCTCTACTCGTCTCCAATCCCTCAAAGAGAGTCCAAAGAGTAAGGCTAAGTTTAGTTATCAGGCGTTAGCTGAGGAGATCGCCGCGAAGTACAAAGTCCCTTGGAAACGGTTTATCTTCCTTTTCTACAGGGTCGAGGAGTGGAAAGTAAGAAAGGCGTTTCAGGAAGCAGACACCGTGGAGAATCTAATAAAGTTTAGCCTTAACCAGAAGTAGTATGAAAAAAGTAAAAGTTGTTTTAGGGAAGATGGTAAAGAAGACCGCCGGAAAAATGCACGCCTGGTATGAGAGTAATGTCGGCGTTATCAGAAAGCCAATCAAGAATCCATCGAAGTAAGTCCCTCTAATCACCTATAACAGTATGAAGCCCATGGTCGTATGGCCAGTAAGTAACTCTAATCTAAATCTATGCGTAAGTATCGTATCTTAGCCGCCGCAGCGTTCCTGGTGCTCTGTGCGTTCGTCGGGTACAAAGTAGCGAAAGCCTGTGAATATGTCCCGACCTGTGAGGAACTGAACACCTGTGAGCCAGTCGAGGAGCCAACCTGCGAGGAACTCCAGAACTGTGAGCCAGAAACACCTCCAGTCGAAGAGCCAAAGGTCTCTACACCAGACGCTCCAAAGCTCCACACCTCACAAGGTCCAGCCGGGGTAAAGGGTGATGGAACCTGTCAGCTTGAATGGAAAGAAATCAAAGGTAGCAAAAAGGTGGAAATTCGGATCGCCAATGACGGCGTATTCGGAAACGGCTTTAAGTCATTTGAAACCAAAGATGACGGAGCCGAGTGGGTCGAGGGAATCACTGGCGAGAACGCCAAAGTGAAGTTCCGTGGCCGTGACAGTAAAACAGAGTGGTCAAAGGCAATCAATCTGGATTGCTAACTCTTACAGGGTCGGATTCGTCCGGCCTTGCGTAGAGATTTGACAAAAGGATTGACATGGCGTAGTATAGAAGTACTTTTTAATACCAAATGCTATGCAGGCTGGCGAAAAATATGGAAGGCTTACGGCGGTAATGTTCTTGGAAAATCGTGGCAAGAGGAGAGATCGACCACACTGGCTGTTCCGCTGCGATTGTGGAGTTGAACACATAGCAAATTCATACAATGTAAAAATTGGCGCAACGAAGAGTTGTGGATGCCTACGTTTAGAAAACAAGGGTCCAAAAGTCAAACATGGACACTCGGTTGGTAAGTTCACCGGAAAGAATACCTGGTCGCCAACATACATGAGCTGGACAGCAATGAAGCAGCGATGCACAAATCCGAATTATCACGCTTACCATAAGTACGGCGGAAAAGGGGTAAACATAGAAGATATGCGCTGGCTCAAATTTGAGAACTTCCTAAAAGACATGGGAGATCGACCATCCAAAAAATACTCCCTGGATAGGATAGATAACCAGAAGGGATACTTTAAGGAAAACTGTCGCTGGGCTACCGCTAAAGAGCAGATGAGGAATACTAGCAAAACAGTTTATATAGATGTTGGTAACGAACGGGTAAAGCGTATCGAATATGCAGAGAGTATCGGCACCAGAAGCGAAACCGTAGGACAGAGAATCCTCCACGGGTGGGACGCAAAAGATTTGAAGGAAAATAAGAGACACTTGAATACAGGGATTATGCAAGGAAACGAAAAGAACTATAAGGATGAAAAGAAGAAGATAATGGAACTGTTCAAACGGTCCACAAAGATAGTTTCGACGTACCTATCAGTACTAGACTCTAGGGAGAGACAGATTATCGAAATGCGCTTTGGTTTAAAAACAGGTAAGAGGATGACACTACGGGAAATCGGTGAAGTTGAAAATTGCACCCGTGAGCGCATCCGTCAGATCGAAGCAAAAGCTATGGAAAAGATGCTCCGGTTCTACTCGGAACTATCCTATTGACAAAGTACTTGACACGCACCAGATATTTTGCTATCATTAAGGTACGGTCAGAGAGGCAGACGGAGGCCCAATACTCAAAACTCCTCGCCAGTCTCCTCTCTAACCTAATAGCCTAATCAATAGCCTCTCGATGAAGTCACCTATCCTGTCCGTAAACAGTCGGTAAAAAGATAGTTGACGCCACCGGGAGGAGTAAAACAAAAGTATGAACGTAGTATTTATAGGAACAGTCGGAGAGTTCAGGTTCTGGCTCAAGCAGCAGAGACTCATGTTACTGAAGAACGCCTGGTTTACACCTAAGAACTAACTATGAAAGACGTACAAAGTTGGAGCCACAGTCAGATGAACGCCTACATGGACTCAAACATCGAAGGTTTCTCAATCGATCAGGTAGGACACATGGCCTGGTATCTCGGAATCAAACATGAGCAAATGCTCCGAGAAAAAGACGCTAAAGGAAAGTGGGCCGACAAAGATTCGATGCTCATGAAAGAACACTTTGACGAGCCAGCCGATGAAGATGAACCAGAACGCTAACACTATGACACCACAGCAAAAATACATGCTAGAGGTCGCAAATAGTAACTGGGTATTCGTCCCAGCGCACCTAGTAAAGAAGCTCAGAAAATACCCTAACGATTATCGGAAAAGACTGAGCGAGATGGCTAAAAAAGGATGGGTAGTAAGGACAGGAACACTCGATCGGTTTGCAACATGGGAGATAACTAAAGCAGGTAAGAAAGCACTAAAACAAATAACTAAATAAGTCTCGGGGTGAGCGAGCGTATAAGTCTTATGACCAAGCGCCAACTCAAGAATCGAATCATCAAGAAGCGTATCGCCGTCAAAAAGAACTTCTATCTTCATTGGCGGCCTCGGATGCAAAAGCTGTTCTTCCCAATCTGTTTCCTCATATTCTCGGTTGCCTGTATCAATCACTGGTACAACAACCGTGGAGTCTGGACATTCGAGCAAGCTGAGGTGGTGGCGGTAGCTCAAGCGTCGGAAGTTATTGAAACATCCCCAGTGACGAGTGAGAACGTAGCCGACTACACTTTGGATGGTAAGCCAGGCCAAGAATCTGCAAGCGTCACGGTGGCGGCTGAATCGAAAGGAGATACCAACACACATCTTCCTGTGTCGGTCGCCGCCATCGAGACAAAAATCCGTGAGGTGTTTCACGAAGAGCCAGAAGTCGCTACAGCAATCTTCAAAGCAGAATCAGGGCTAAACCCAACAAAGGAATCAGACTCAGATAGGATGGCCGATGGACGACCATTCAGCGCCGGACTCGCTCAAATCAATCTCACAGTTTCAGGAATTGATGGAGTGGACTGTACTAAGGCATTCAGCGGGCGGAACTACAAAGCTAAAGTCATTGATGAATCCCTGTACAAGAAATGCCTAAACCTTGCAAAGAATCCTGAAAAGGCACTCCTCGCTGCCCGGGCAAAGTACGACAATAATGGTTTTCGCCACTGGTCAGTGTTCCTATCTGGTGTTTACAAGCGGCATATGTAGTTGACAAAGAGCCAAAAAAAGTTGTAGAATACAGTCATAATTAGCCTTGTAATCAAAGATGACGGTATCTACTTACAAGGCGGGTACCGTCTTTTTTGGAGAAAAATATGGAAGTTCCAAATGGTTATGTAGAAGTGAAAGGGTTTAACGGAAAATACTTTGTAGATAAAACTGGTTCGGTTTGGTCAACCTTTTTAGGAAGACCAATGTGCCAAAAGACTACAGGCGGAAGATGGGGGGGCTATAAAGTAGTACACCTATGTAAACCGGAAGGGGGAATGGCATATCCGCAGATTCACAGGCTAGTTTATGAGGCATTCGTTGGAGAAATAAAAGATAAAATGCAAATAAATCACATAGATGGTGTAAAGTGGAACAACAATGTAGAAAACCTAGAACAAGTCACTTGTTCAGAAAATCACCTACATGCATTCAGAATAGGCATAAAGTCTCTTAAAGGTGAAAGACATAATAATCTGAAGTTAGATCAGAAATCTGCTGACTACATACGAGAAAGTAAGGAACCAGGTGTCTACTTAGCAAAAAAGTTTGGAGTTGTACCAACCATGATATGCAGAATAAGGAAAGGCAAGGCGTGGACTAAATAAAAATATGCAACCAGACGAAGAACTCATCATCCTCCTCATGAGGAACATCACGGAATCGATAAAACCTGCTCTCGATCACCTCACAGATGAAGAATTGTATATCGCCATCTATCGGGCAACGGGCAAGGAGAGAATGAGGGGCATAATCAATCAACACTAGGCGTATGAAGATTACCGAAGTGGTTTACAGCAAGAGCCGTACCCTCCAACTGGTTCAATTTGAGCCAACAACTATCTTCTACTCCATGAAAGCTGAGCTGGAAGAAGGAGAAGACCCGAAGACTGTCTATGCCGCGATAAAAAAGGAAGTCGATGAGTTAGTGGCCATAGATGTCGAAGTCCTCAGAGGAGATAGTGGTAAAATAGTAAGGCAGGCGGCAAAGGAAGTTCTAAAGAAGAAAGAATCCGACCCATTCTAAAAATCATGCAAACACTTACCATCAACAACATCGAGACGAAGATGACCAAGACTGGGAATACCAAGGTAATTCTCGTCTGTCAGGAGGGGAAGTTCTATTTCTACCGGGACACCAAGAACGGGCCATCGAAGGCGCAGCAGCAATTCGAGAAGTTCCGCTTCAAACTGGGTGATGTTGTCCAGGCAGAAGTCAAAACCGAGCAAAAGACTTTCACGAACGACCAAGGAAAAGAGATCACCTTCAATGATAACTGGATTCAATATTTCGCCGAGGTTGAAGGAAATCCCGTAAGTGGCACCAATGTACCAACTAAGGACGAAAACGCAGCCACGGGGCAAATAATGGGCTTTAACGAGAAAGTATGGGAGCGTCTAGAGAATATGTCTAAGTGGGCAAAGGACATCGAGAAGCGTGTCTTAGGACTCGAAACCCTCAGCGAAGGGAAAGCCCTTGACCTCCACCAGTCATTCCCAGTCAGAGACATCCGTTCGGCAAGTGAAACTCCACTCGATCCAGAAGACGCTGCTAAGATAGTAAACAGCCATAAAGACGACGGAATCCCAGTTATTAACCAGACACCAGAAGGCTTTGATAAGTAGTATGTCCAAATGGTACGAACCAAAACTTGAAGATATAGACCTGGATGATAAGGAAGAAGAAATCCATATCTGGATAGACAGTGACGATATGGGAAACATTTACGCAGCAGTGAAAGTCAAAGATATTGAAGAGGTACTAAAAACAAGGAAAAAATAGGGATGTACCACTTCAAAAAGAAAAAGAAAGCGAAGTCAAAACCGAAGGGCTATTATGTAAAAAAGCTCGACATCGTTTTCAGTCAGTACATCAGACAAAAGTACGCAGATAGTTTTGGAATGTCACGCTGCTACACCTGTCTCAAGCAGGCCCATTGGAAAGACCTCCAGAACGGTCACTACATCAGCCGGGGACACATGAATACACGGTGGGATGAAGAAAACTGTCGACCTCAATGCGTAGGATGCAACGTCTTCAAGAATGGAAACTACACGGAGTACGCCCACAGACTGTTACAGGAGATCGGTGAAGACGGATTGAACGCCCTCATGGAGAAGAAGAAACTCATCCGTCAGTGGACTGTGAAAGAGCTAGAGGAAAAAATAGCGTATTACAAGAATTTAGTATGAAAACCATTCAGACTCCCGCTGTAATAACAACGATTTCCTCTCGTCAGGATGGTTCACTACGCTTTAGCGCTGAGACACCAGAGTACACAGATACAGAGTTTACAGAATTTAGACGGCTTCAAGGAAAGAATGTCTCTCTCACTATCAAACCGACAGACGAAGCGCCAGAAGAGGAAATGGAAGTAGAGGGAGAACTGGAAGGAAAGCCACGCCACATCAGACTAAGGAACAGCCTGTATGTCTTATGGGATAAAGTATATCGAGACACCTACCCAGACTTCGATGACTTCTACAAAGCAAAACTCGATCGCCTTATAGAAGATATCCAGTCAAAGATACCAGTCGTATGACCCTAGACGACATGAGAAAAGCGCAGGAAACCCTCTCTAAACTAAACAAAGAGAGACGGCGTAAGCATGGAGAATATGTCGTAGTTAATTTCGATGAAGAACAGGCCGCGCAATTCAAAGAGACTAAAGGTTACAAGGATATAAAAAACAAGATACCGGAATGAACACCCACTTCCAAAAGAACCAACACGCTGAATCTTTCTTTGGATTAGCAAGAAAACCGCTAGAGGAGGAACGTAAGAGAATCATTGAAAACATCGTCATAGCCGAAGGACTAAAGATAGAAGAGAATGAAAAGAGAGAACTATTAGATCGGTTATGGAGTAAGAGAAGGGAAATAGAGAGGATGATAGAGAATATATGAAATTCTATGGATACTGTGGACATTGGAAATGGAGAGTGAGACTCTTAGCACCGTTCTGGGCTTACCTCGACTGGAAACGAGGAGATAGGAGATACATGGACTGCTTGAAGAGGGCGCTATTCTTTCCAAAAGCAGTCAGCCCATTCTATAAGCATAAAGCCGGATATAATCCAATTTATAAGTAATAGAGAAATCACCATATAGTGTTTCCGAGTACCAATTAAATTCCATTGAATTAGCCGAGCATGGTCGAAGCCAGGTACTTGGCGCTCGAAAGCACTCTATTGACAAAGTGTGGAAAATAGGGAAAAAAACAGCTAAAATATAGATAATATCATGAAATATCTCATTCTAGGCGGCTCAGGATTTCTCGGTACTTTGCTTGTTGAACGACTTTACGAAGGGAATGAATTGACGGTAGTCGCCAGGAACGAGGGAAAATTGATCGCTCTCAAAGAGCAGTTTCCGAATATAAAAATCATCGCAGGCGATATAGCCGACACCTGGACGGTGGCAAGCGCATTTCTGGATAAGCCAGACGGATGTTTTTTATTGAGCGCTTTTAAGCACGTAGGGATGGCTGAGAAAGAAGTCATGCAATGCGTGAAGTCGAATGTCATCGGGACTCTAAAGGTTCTTAGGGCTTCGATGGAGTACAAACCGGAGTTCGTCATACTAACGAGCACTGACAAGGCCGCTCAAGTGGCAGGGGTCTACGGAGCAACAAAGCTGATTGATGAGAAACTATTTGAGGAAGCTGAAAGACTGAACCCTGATACCAAGTATAGAGTCGTCCGGTATGGGAATGTTATTAAGAGTACCGGGTCTTTCCTTACAAAATGGGAGCCAAAGATTAAAGCAGGAGAAGAGATTATTCTTACCGACCCGACGTCAACAAGATTCTTTTGGTCACGAGAAGAAGCGGTAAAACTTATATTCGACTGTCTTGAGAAAGCTCCAGACGCTAAGCCGTGGATTCCGAAGATGAAAGCAATATCGATTGGAAAGGCATTGAAGGCATGTATGAATAAGTGGGCAGTTAAAGGAAAAGAAAGTCCAATAAGAGTAATAGGGTTACAAGAAGGGGAAAACCTCCACGAGACTATGGGTGGCGGAGTATTCAGTAACGAAGTCGATCAGTACACGGTAGAAGAGTTTGAGAAGTTTCTATGAACCTTACAGCCGCGTTAACGACCGATGAGTTAATGGAGCAGATGTTTCTTGTTAGAGAAGCCGAGAATATCGGACTAGCTCTTAGAAAGGAGCTGAAGCTACCAGTAAAACTGAGATTACTAGAAGCCCAAGTAGATACACTCAAAGGCGATAAAAGAGTGTTTTTGTATAATGAATCAAGCGAATTGCTCGGAGACCGTGACGGTTTGAATGTAGACGAAGTGAATCCGTTTATCATCCCATTCGGGTTCGGACACTGGGCACGAAAGGGAAAGAGAATAAATGGGTACACGATCGTAGTACAGCTCTGTACAGTTGTTACGCCTCGTGCAGAATTGGAAGCAAAAGAACGAAAAGATTACCAAGAAAAGATGATGGAAGCAAAGCGAAGCGGTGAATACGATGAGAATACATACAAAAGGTTTAAGGATAAGATATGAAAACATTTTATATCCCATTAAACGACGACAACTTAGGAGGTTCAATCTGGGTTCGTCATATTGGGGATACTCTTTCACAGATAGGCCATGATGTTCGTTACTGTCATTTTGAATCAGACACAAGTTATGGAGACTACACCATTATCCAAAGTGAATGGATCGAGAAACCAGTCTATAAAACAAGTCGCCGCGCTATCGTCCTTCTCGGGCATTTCACTGCTCAAGTCTATCCAGACTCTACAAAACTTAGACCGCAAGATATCGTCCTCACCCAGTGGAAAGGTGAAGTTGTTGAGGACTGGGAGAAACGAAGTGGATTGAAGGCCCATTACTTTCCTCATGGGTATTTCAAGGAAAAAGACGATTTCACTGCGTACTTTTGCGACATGGACTGCACATGGATAGGCTCAGACACACCGTTCAGAGACATTTCACGGCTCGATAGCATAGGATACTTTAGCCCAAAGCCTAAACCAGAAGACGTTAGCGCAATTTATCG
>Ga0075158_10000291_pt1 | contig 40872 bp, 40 predicted proteins | sample JI91814BDNA_FD_70968 | JGI IMG/M metagenome (GOLD analysis project Ga0075158, IMG submission 70968) | Wastewater effluent complex algal communities from Wisconsin, to seasonally profile nutrient transformation and Carbon sequestration -... | ecosystem: Engineered > WWTP > Effluent > Algae... | reverse complement strand
GCGACGACGGCCCGGTCGACGTCGTACAGCTCGTGCCGGAGCATCGCGACGAGCGTCGCGGCCGGGATGGCGACGTTCATCGCGATGAGGCCGCCGAGGGCCACCACGGGGGTGCCGGTGAGGAGGTAGCCCGCCCAGCACAGCAGGATCGTCGCGGGGACGGTGAGACAGGTCAGGAACATCCAGCGCAGGCGGGCCCGGGCGACCTCGTCGGACGCGGCGCGGTAGCGGCGCCTCGTCGCGAGGGCGGCCATGACGAGGGAGCCGTAGAACACGAGCAGGGCCGGGATCGAGCCGTACCCGACCCAGTGCTCCCCGAACGGGCGGGGCCAGTCCTGCAGCGGGGGCATGAGCGGCCCCGGGGCGACGGCGAGCAGGAGGTTGAACGCGACGACCGACCCGAGCAGGGCGAGCACCGTCCGGCGAGCCCGCCGGTCGGCCGGGCGACCGTCGGGGAAGAGCAGCAGCACCATCGCGAAGGGGACGAACCAACCCATCCAGATGCCTTGGGTCAGGTTGAGCAGGACGGCGCTCGCCGGGAGGTCGCTGGGTGCCGCGGCCAATGCGTCGGCCCAGTTGCCGTGCGCCATCTGGAGCAGGATGTTCGTCCCCGCGGCCGTCAGCCACGTGCCCACCCAGTTGGCCGGGTCGTGCCGGGTCGCCAGCCAGCCCGCGGCGAAGGGGACGAGGGAGGCCAGCACGGTGCCGCCGACGATCCAGGTCCCGGCCGGCTCGGCGAGGTCGCGCACCGCGACCACCGTCAGGGCGAGGAGCGCGACGGAGACCCCCCACAGCAGGAAGGTCGTCCGTCTCGCCCAAGGCATGGCTCATGCTAGGGCGGCGGTCCGCGCCGCGTCATCCGTGCTGGTACCGACACCAGGTCGCGTACCTGCCCCGACGCGCCCACCCCGGCCCGACGGTGACGGTGGAGTCCTCATCCGCACACCGTCAGGAGCACGATCGTGACCACCACCGACCACCTCACGCAGAGCGCGACGACCGACGCTCGCGACACCCGCGACCTGCGCCGCACCTGGCGCCGGGTCGCCGCCCTCGCCCTCGTCGCCGGCCCGCTCGGCGTCACCGTCATCCGACTCGTCATGCCCTACTGGACCGACGACGCCCCCGCCCAGATGGTCGCCGGCTTCGCGGCCGACCCCGGCCGGGGTGCGGCGATGAACTGGCTCTCGCTCGTCGTGACCCCGTTCCTGCTACTCAGCGCCTTGGCCATGGGGTTCGTCGCCCGACGCCGCGCACCGGTCATCGCGACCTGGGGGGCTGCGGTCCTGTTCGGCGCCTACGCCCTCGGCAGCGCCGTCAGCGCCCCGGACATCTTGGTCACCGCGCTGCTCGGGCGCGGCGACGACGAGGCCTCGGTGGCCGCCACCGCCCAGCTCCTCATGGACACCCCGGTCATGCTCGCCGGCGCCCTGTCCTTCGTCCTCGGCCACCTCGTCGGGATGGTGCTCGTCGCCGTCGCCGTCGTCCGGGCGCGCATCGTGCCGCTGTGGGTCGGGCTCGTCATCGCCGTGGCCCAACCGGTTCACGTGGTCTCGGCTGTCGTCGTCCCCAGCCGGATGCTCGACGTCGTCCTCGGCTGGGGCGCCACGACCCTCGGCTACGCCCTCGTCGCCCGCGCCGTCCTGCGGACCCCGGACGACGAGTGGGACCTGCCGCCCGTCCCGCGGTGACCGCCCGGCGGTCAGGCGCCCAGACCTGAGGGGGACGGCGGGTCACGACCTCGTCGTCCACCCTCTCGCCGGTCGGGGCGAACTGAGGGCCCGTCGAATGGCCGACTGCGTGCGGGCGGTCTGCTCAGCGATCTCTCGTAGGGAGGCCCCGTTTTCGTACTGCTCTTTCGCGAAGGCGATCAGGGCTTGGCGTTGCTCGGGGGTCTGTCGGGTGATGGCGGTGCCGATGAACTGCGGGAGCGGATCGCGGACAGGCCGCCCTGGGTAAACCATCAGGCGCGGGCCGCGCGGACGGCGTCGGTGGTGATCCGGGTCCGCAGCAGAAGGGCCTCGGTCTCTGTCCGGATCGTCTCCATCACCGGCGCCGCCTCGGCCCGCAGGAGCGCTTCGACCTCTTCGCGTTCGGCGCTGTTCCGGGGTTGGGACTCCAGCTCGGCGGCCACCTCGCTCCACCACCGCCGCAGGGTGTCGGCCCGGTAGGTGGCCACGATCAGCCGATCGGGCAGCACTTGGTCCCAGTAGGTCTTGCGGTAGCCGGCCACCCACCCCCCTGACCAGTCGATCCCGTAGTGCAGGAGCAGGATGAGCCGCCTAGCGACCCCCGCCGGCCCATCCACACCCACCGGCGTGACAGCCGCCTCGGCCGCGCCCACGGACTGAATCGCCTCGGCAGGACCAACACCCTGGCTCAGGCGGCGGCCCCGCATCAGCACAATCGGAGACGAGCCCTCCGCCGCGATTTGCGCCGCTATATCGGCCTCCAAATCGTCAAGCCACGCCTCAACCATCGTCAAGCCACGCCTCAACCGCGGCCTCCGACTCCGGCGACACCTCCGTGATCTCGGCCCCCTCCGGCACGCCACGCTCCAGCACATACCCAGGACCCACCCAGGTGGGGAACTCGGGTTCAAGGGGTGCCGTGGTCATTCTTCAATAATACTCCTGTTCGAGAGAATCCACCAGGGTCTAATCGGAAATTCGTTGCACTTTACGAACCGACTTCGCCGCAGAAGCACCCCGTGACCACCCCTGGAGCGCTGGCGGGCGGCGCACCATACGACGCAGCGACGATCACTCCCACGCCGCCCCGTCCGCCGCCGCCCCCCGCCAGGCGCCTCCGCCGGCGCCCCTCGCGAACGTGAGCACGCCTTAAGTTCTTGAGCACGCCGTGGACGACGTGCTCAAGTTTCTAAGGCGTGCTCAAGTTCGAGGGTGGGCTCAAGTTCGAGGGTGGGCTCAGACCGTGAACCAGGGGCTACACACGACCCCCGAGGGGAACACCGCGATCATGCGCACCGTCCCGGCGGGGACCTGGGTGATCCGCTCACCGAACCGGTCCGGCGCGACCGGGATCACCTGGCCGTTGGGGAACTGCGCCGAGATCACCTCGGCCGCCTCCACTGTGTCCTCATCGTGTGCGACCAGCACGAGCCGGCGCCGCCGATACCCGGCCGGCTCGATTTCGACCCGCAGCCGGATGCTGCCCACCGCGAACGCCAACGCCGACTCATCCCCTCGGGTCAGCACCGGGTCCGCAGTCAGCTCAGCCAGCCGCGCATCGACGTCCACCCAGTCATGGATCGCCGACGCCGCCTCGAGCACCGCTTGTGGGGTGGACTCTTCGTCCTGGACCAGGGCCGCCAGGATGGCGATCAGCTGACGGTCGCCCTCTCCATAAAGTTCGTCATTAGTGGACATCGGCTGACTCCTCGAGGTGCTTGCGGAGGGTGGCAAGACAACGGATGCGCGTGGGCCCGATCGACCCGACCGGAATGGCCAGCTCGGCGGAGATGTGCTGGTAGCTCTCGGACTCGACTACCAACCGCCGCAACAGTTCTCGGCAGCGCTCACTCAGCAGCGCGAAGGCCTCGGCGACCTCCAGGATGGTCTCCTGCCGCAGCAGCTCATCCCCCGGCCGAGCGTCGTCGGAGGCGATGTCGGCGACGGTGATGTCGACCGGTTCATACCGGGACCGAGCCCGGATGAGGGCCAGACACTCCCGCTTAGTGGTCGTCACCAACCATGCCCCGACCCGCTCCGGATCGTGGATCCGGCCGAGATTCTCCGCCAATCGCAACCACACCGTCTGACTCACATCCGCGGCGTCGGCGTGGCTGAGGCGGCAACGCAAGGCCACGGCATACACCAAGCGCGCGAAGCGCGTCACGAGTTCGTTCCACGCCTGAGGATCGCCGTCGCGCGCCCGCTCGACGATGCTCGTGAGGTCGGCGTCGCTCATTGCGGTGGGAAGGCGAGCACGTATGCCGCCGCGTCGTCGTCATCGAGATCGAGCACGTAGCCGTAATCCGGGCTGGGGAACGGCCGGGCCGAGCGGGCCCGTAGTCGATCCAGCGCGTCGCTCGGCGCGGCCCCCTCCCCGACGAATCCGGCGAGTTCCCCGGCCACCTTGGGCGCGGCGAAAGACGTGCCCGCCCACATGCCCCAGGGGTCCTGCTGCGGGTCGGTGATGTCCTCGACATACAGGCTCACGACCGGCATGGCCACGGCACTGAAATCCACCCACGGGCCGTAGTTGGACCAGGCCACCGGGTTGAGATCACCCTTCAGGCCCCCGACGCCGACCGCCCTCGTGTGCGAGGCTGGCAGCATCGGGATCGCCGTGCCGGAGTTGCCGGCCGCCCCCACCACGACGACCGAACTCGGCACGGCATGCAGCGCGGCCGAGATGGCGGGCGAGCCGATCAGATCGGGATCCTCGAAGCCCAACGAGATGTTGATGACCTGGCAGCCGTCCTGCACGGCTTGTTTGATGCAGTCCTTCAGGCGCCAGGAACTGCCGAACCCCCACGCGTCGACCGCGCGATACTGCCGGATCGTCGCCTCCGGGGCGTGCCGTAGGACGCACCCCGTGACAAAGGTCCCGTGGCCGGCCCCAGGCGCAAAGACGCCGGGCTGCAGCGGGTCCAGCGGGGGCCGTCCGTCGGGCGGGTCGATGACGTTGTCGCCCCACCCATCGGTGCGGGCCACCCCCTCGCGCTCGAAGCCACCGTCGATGACGCCGACGACGACGCCTTCCCCCACCGGGAGTTCTCGATCCTTGCGCGACGCGACGACATCGGCCCGGTTGAGCGCGAAGTCGACCCGGACGGCCGGATCCGCATTCCCTTGGGGCCGAACAGGTTTGAACGTGATCGCGGTATAGGTGACGTCATCGAAACTGATCTCCAGGGGCGGCTCCCCACCGGCGGGGGTCGCGCGCATGTCGCGCAGCGCGGCATACAAGGAGTCGGCGTCGAAGGGGTCCACGCCCAGGCGACTGATCCCCAGATCGGGGTCGTCCTCCTGACTCACGATCGAGGAGCCGAGGCCGGCAAGCCAATCCGCGACGCGCGGGAGTTGCTCGGTCACGGCAATCACGGTGCCCGTCACCACGGCTCGGACGCCGGGCCCGATGACGTCGATGGATGGGCCGGCGGATGCCGGGTCGAGCGAGTTCCCGGCCGCCGCCTCGCGCAGGTACTCGGCGTAGCGGGTCAACCGCACATATGACTCCCGCCCACGACCTGGCGCCGAGGCGAAAGACTCTTCGAGTTCGCTATAATCCGGGCCAATTGCGCCCGCCAAGAGTTCCCTCTGTTGCTGCGGGTCCTCGTGCGCCATGATTTCTCCGTTCGGTTCCCGTTCTCGAGGGCGGTGTTATGACAAAGGAGTCATAACCTCGCGCTGTGATACATGCCGATTCAATCGCCCAGGCCCGGTCCTTGGGAAGCACGATCCTGGAGAACCCCGCGACCGCGACTCCCGCGGCGGAGGACTTCCTCGCCGCCGTCGAAAACGCCGGCCACCACGAGGCCGCCGCCATCGTGCTCAACGCCTTGGCGTATGCCGCGCGCGAACTCCTCCACTCCTCCCAAGCCATGTCGTATGCCGAGCGGGCCCTCGCCCGGGCCACCTCGGCCGGATCCCGGGTCGAGCAGGCGCGCGCCTTGGTCAATCGCGCGATGATCGCCTTCGAGACGGGGGCGGTGGCGCAGGCGCGTGCCGACGTCGATGCCGCCCGCGACTTGGGCGAACTCGATGCCGCCGTCGCCATCGCGGCGGCCCTGCTGGCCAACGACGCGGGCGACCTCCCGACGGCGGTCAGCCTGCTCGAAGGCGTGCTGGAGCGAGCCGATCTCGACCAGTTGATGCGCCTGAAGGCCCTCAACAACCTCGGTTCGATCCTGCTGGCCACCGACCCCGAGCGGGCCCTCGCCTCGTTGCGGGCGGCTGAGGCGCTCGTGACCGACCCACAGTCGATGTACGGCCCGGTCATCATGGTCAATTGCGCCCAGGCGCTGGTCTATCTCGGGCGTCTCCCCGAGGCCATGCGGACGCTCCAACAGTCCGAGACGGCCTACTCGGCGTTGACCGGGCGCGGCCTCGAGGCCGAGTGGCAACTCGAAGTCGGTCGCGTGTTCGGCGAGGTCCGGCTCCTGGGCGAGGCCCGGGCCGCGCTGGATCGGGCCCTGACCGGGCTCGCCGGCGACGGCGGCGCGCTCATCCGCGCGGACGCCCTGGTCTCGGCGGCCCGCCTCGCCATCGCGGATGGAGACGAGCCCAGCGGGGACGCCTTCTTGCAGCAGGCGGAGGAGCTGTATCGCGCGCAGGGTCGGACGGCCGGGGCCGCGATCGCCCTGGTCGAGCGACTGCGACTGACACCCGATCCCGACCCGGATCTGCTCGCCGAGCAGGCCGAGATCCTGACCGCGGCCGGCCTACCCCGCGACGCCGCGAACGCGTGGCTGACCTCTGCCGCGGCGTCCCGAGATCGCGGGGACCTCGCCTCGGCCCGGGCGCGCTGGGCGCGAGTGCCGACGATCGTCAACGGTGACCCCGTGGCCGCCCTGGAAGCCCAAGCCCGGATGGATCTGCTGGACGGTCAGCACCAGCGGGCCGCCCAGTGGATTGCGTCGGCCTTGCAGGTCGTCGACCAGCGGGCTGCGGTGGCGGCGGCGCCGGATCTGCGGCAACGGATTTCGGCGCGGCGCATCCGCTTCGAGCAGCTCGCGCGGCAACTGAACGAGCACGATGCGCCACACCGGCAACTGGACGCCTTGCTGCGGGGCCGCCCGCCGGCCGCGATCCCCCTGCCCGAGACCGCCGCCGCCGAGCAGTTGCGGGCGCACTGGCGCAACCTGGCGAGGCGTCTCACCTCGGCGGAGGAGGACGCGGCGACGTTGGTGTCGTTGTCGGCGCAGTTCGTGGAGGTCGAGCGCGCCCTGCGCCAAGCCCAGTGGTCGGCCGTCGCCGGGTCGCCGGCCCGCGCCGCCCATGGCGTGGCCGATGTCGCCGCCGCAACCGGCACCCCGCTGATCGCCATCGCCCGGTTCGCCGACCGAGCGGTCGCCTTCGCGCACGCCCGTGGGACGACCCGGATGACCCCACTCGGCTCGTGGAGCGAGCTCCTGGACGACCTCGCCCAGCTCGGCCGGGCGATCGCCCGGATTGCCACCGGCGGGGGGACGCCGCCCGTCCTCGCCGCGGCGACCACGCTGGGGTGCGAATTGGGCGAGCGCCTGCGGCCCGTGGTTGCCGACCTCGCCGACGACGAGGCCATCACGCTGGCCCTCGATCGGGGCCTCGAATCGACGCTGCTCTCGTCCCTGCCACCCCTGTGGAACCGGCCGGTCACCATCGCCTCGCTCGCGGTCACCGGGACTCCGCGGGCGGCCCGCGGCCCCCTCGGCAGCAGCGCGGCGCGCGTCGCGGTGGCGGTCGGGCCGCGCCTCGACGGCGCGGACGCCGAGGCCGCCGACGTTCTGGCCGTATGGGGAGCCGGCCAGACCCATCGCCGCGCCACCGACGTCGTCGCCGCCTTCGCGGACGCCGATGTTATCCACCTCGCCGCGCACGCCGGCCTGCGGTGGGACAACCCGCTCCAGTCCCAGATCCACCTCGACGACGGCCCGGTCGCCCTAACCGAAGTCCTCGCCGCAGCCCGGGGTCGGGCGAGCTCTGGGCGCGCCATCCGGCTCCTCTACCTCGCGGCCTGCTCCCTCGGCGGCGGCGTCAGTGACAGCGCGCTGGTCAGCGCGATCCCGACCCTGGCCGAGCACGACATCGAGACGGTCGTCGCCGCCACCATCCCCCTGCCCGACGCCGAGAGCGGGTGGATCGCGCGGACAGTGCACGAGGCCGTATGCCGCGGCGAGACCCCCGCGGCCGGCCTCGCCCAGGCGAGGGCGCGGGTACGCCCGGGTGACCCGGGAACGGCGGTGACGTGGGCAGCGCTCGCGTGCCTCTCGGCATACGCGGGGCTGGCGTGAACGAGGCCCCTCAGGCGGCCGGCGTGAGACGGGCCCGCCCGTTTTCGCGCAGCCACCCGTCGAGGACCTGGGCCGTCGTAGCCACAGATCCTCGGCAGTGAAGGTGCTACGCAGAGCCGCGACCGCCCGAAGCAGCGCCATCCCATCGGCCATCCGGTTGAGCCGGATGGCATCGGTGAACATCGAGAAGAGTGTCGGCTCGCTCGCCGTGCCCGCCGGCCTGGCCGGCTCCGGCTCGGCGTTCAGCTGGCTCCTCGAGAGCACAACCTCAGCAAGCTAGTGCAGGGAGGCGCTGTCGAAGGCGACCGTCGGTGGAGGAAATCACGGCCGGTCCTCCGACCGACAGCGTTGTCGACGTGGTCCTCGCCGTGGTCTGCCGCGGACGCGGCACGAGGTCTCGCACCAGGGCGGGGACTTCCACTCTGGTGCGCAGGCCAGCCCGATCGATCCGGAGTGCGGTCACGGTTGGCGCGCCGCTCGCCACCGCCTCATCGAGGAGCGCGAGGGCGTGCTCAGGTGCGAGCGGCGGGAAGCCACCCTCCTCCAGACGTCGCCAATCCTGTTCCCGCAGAAGCGAACTCAGTCCCGTCTGGGTGCGCCACAGCCCGAAGGCGACCGCGGTGGCCACCCGACCCTGGCTCCGTCGCGCCTTGGCGAGGCCGTCGAGGAAGGTGTTGGCCGCGGCATACGACCCCTGGCCGGCGGCCATCACCTGACCACCCGCCGACGACACCAGGACGTATGCCGCGAGCTCGCGATCCGCGACCGCCTCATGGAGCGCCCAGGCTCCGTCTGCCTTCGCCCGCCAGGCGGCCGAGAGATCGCCCGCGCTCAGATCGGAGACCAGGCCGTTGGCCGACCCGCCGGCGGCGTGGACCACCGCCTCGAGGTCCGGAATCTCTGCCACGAGGCGGCGCACCGCCGCGGGGTCGCCCAGATCGCAGCCGACAACACGCACCTCGCTCCCCAGCGAGCGCAGTTCCGTCGTGAGGTCGGCAATTCCGGCGGCGGCCAGCGCCCTGCGAGAGGCCAGCACGAGTCGGCGATATCCCCAGGAGGTCACGGCATGACGCACGATCAGCCGACCCAGCCCCCCTGTCCCGCCCGTGATCAGACAGGTTCCCTGGCCGAGTTCGCGAGCGGGGGGACGCGGCGAGGGGGGCGGCAGTGGCACATAGTGCGATATGTGCACGCAGCCGGCACGCACCGCCACCTCGGGCTCGTCCGAGCCGATGAGGTCGGCGGCGAGGCTCACGTCTGCGCCAGCGGGGAAGTCGGCCAGCAGGAACCGGCCAGACTGCTCGCCCTGCGCGGCCCGCACCAGACCGGTGATTCCGCTGTGCTCGATCGTGCTGACGTCACCCTCCGCAACGGATCGCGCTGACCCGGTGACGATCACGGCACGCACAGACTGCCACCGGCTCTGCCCGGCCAGGATTCCCAGTTCGCGCAGCGTCCAGGCCGCCGCCTCCTGCGCACCGGCGCTGGACTCCGATCCGGTTGGCGGCAGGAGCACCACATCAGCGGGCTCGCCCGTCCACGGCGCCAGCGACGGCGTCCACCGGCCGGCGGCCACCTGCTCGGGAAGCACGGGGGAAACAACGATCACCTGCCCGTCCGAGGCGGGGACCGGCATCGGGGTGGGCCGCCAGCCGACCCGCCACAGATCGCGCGACGCCCGGGTGGCGGGACGCGGAACGACCTCGTCGGCCGCGACCACGAGATCGCCGGCCGCGTCGATCACAGTGATGCGGATGGCATTGGCCATGCCGTCCGCCGGGGACAACCTCGCGGTGACCTGGTCGCCCGAGCGGCCGGCCCCACCCGGACAACCGACCACACGAATGGCACCAACGCGGAGTCCGGTGTCTCGGCGGCGCCAAGACCACCCACGGCAAGGACATGCATTGCCGCATCGAGCAGCACGGGGTGGACCACGTGGGACGCCAAATCCAACCCGGTGACGTCAAGCGAGGCGACCAGATCCGAACCCTCGCGCCACGCTGCCGTCACCGCCTGGAATGCCGGGCCGTAGGTGAAGCCGCGGTCGGTCAACACGGCATACACATCGTCGACGGGAAGCGTTTGCGCTGCCGGACCGGGCGCGCCAACCTTGCTTTCCGCCATGGTCCGCGCTGCCGCCAACCGGCCCTCCGCGTGCATCGTCCAGGAGCCCAGGTCGGGGCGCTCGCGCCCAAAGATCGTGACGGCCGGGGCGTCCGACGCTGGATCGGAGACGACCACTTGGAGGGCCGTGCCCGGCGTCGCGACGACAAGGGGAGCGTGAATTGTCAGCTCCGCGAGCGTGGGGCGATCGAGAATCTGGCCCGCCGCCAAGGCGAGTTCGACCAAACCGGTGCCGGGATCGCCGACGCATTGGCGACGCCTGCCCAAGAGGCGAGCGTCTCCCCCCCTGCCGGAAGGCTGACCCCCGATCGACGATGCCTCAACCCCACCGGCGCGGTGCCGGTGAGAAGGTCGGATGCGGCCGCGAGGTCGAGCACGCCCGCAACCACGCCGGCCGTCACCAGGCCGAAGCCAGCTCCATCAACGGCCCGAGGCCGCATGCCGATGCGCTCCAACACGCGGCTCAGCGCCACCTGCACGAGCATGCCGGCGACCGGACCGTCCCCCTGGATGTCTGGGAACCCTGCCTCCGCGATAACCGCGTCGAGAGTCGCCTCCCATTCGGAAGCCCCCGGCCAGCTGATCCGCGATCGCCCGCAGCCGCGCGACGTCGTCGCCGAACCACCAGCGCGGCGTCACCGCGCCGGTGCTCGGTGCCCGGCCACGCCGATAGGAGCCGGGGGTGCCAGTGCGTGCCGCAGCCAGGGCGGATGCCAAGTCGGTAGCGTCCCGTCCCCATACGACGAGCCGGTCCGGCAGGGTGGCGCGCCGAGCCATGGCCGAGGCGATGCCAGCCCCTCCCGACGGATCCGACCCCGATGCCTGCAGCCGGCCCAGGAGGAGATCGCAATAGTCATCGACGGCCTCGGGCGCACGCGCGGAGAGCACTAATGGCGTCGGAGAGCCGAGGAAGGTCGCCATCGGGGCGCCGGTGCTGCTTGGCGCAGGCTCCCACTGCGGTGCTTCTTCGATGATGACGTGGGCATTGGTCCCCGAGATCCCGAAGGACGACACGGCCGCGCGGCGCGGGTCGGTGGTTTCCCAGGGGCGCCCCCGCGTCAGCAGACGCACGGCGCCCGACTCCCAATCGACCTCGGCAGAGGGCTCTTCGCCGTGCAGCGTCGGCGGCAAAGTGGCGTGACGGATCGCTTCGACGACCTTGATGACGCCGGCGACGCCGGCCGCCGCTTGCGTGTGCCCAAGATTGGATTTGATCGAGCCGAGCCAGGCGGGCCGATCCGCAGAGCGGCCCTGGCCGTAGGTGTTCAGCAGAGCCTAGGCCTCGATCGGGTCGCCGAGTCGCGTGCCGGTCCCATGCCCCTCGATGAGGTCGACCTCCGCGCCGGACACGCCGGCCTGCTGCGTCGCATTCACCCGCGCCCCGAGGCCACCCGCCAGCTCATCTGCTTTCCGCACGCGGGAGGCTCGGCGAGCTACTTCTTCGGCGTCTCCCGCCAGCTCAGCTCCGCCTTTGAGGTCGGCGCCCTGCAGTACCCGGGACGACAGGACCGTCGCAATGAGGCGTGTCTGGAGTCGGTGACCGCATTTGCCGACGGCGTGGTCGAGGAGATTGCGGACGTGCTCGACCGGCCGATCATCCTTTTCGGCCACAGTCTGGGAGCGACGCTCGCCTACGAAGTCGCGCAGCGCCTCATGCGGCTCGGTCGCCCTCCCGCTCTGCTCATCGCGTCCGGGCGGCGGGCGCCGGGGACGGCGCGGGTGAGCCAGGACGTCCACCTCGGCACCGACGACCAACTCTTGGCGACGCTGCAGAGGATGAGCGGCACCGCGCCGGAGTTGTTCTCTGACGAAGAACTCATGCGCACTGTCTTGCCGGCCGTCCGGGGCGACTATAAGGCGGCCGAGACCTATCGACACCCTCACCACTGGACGCCGTTGCCCCTGCCGATCACGACAATCAACGGGGTCCAAGACCCGGAAGTGACGCCGGCCGAGGTCGAGGCCTGGCGGCACCACACAACCGGGGAGTATGCCGCGCACTGGTTCCCGGGCGGACACTTCTATCTCAACGACCATGCCGAGGCGGTCATGCGACTGATCCGTCAGGCCGGGATGCGTCTGTAACAGCTCAGGCGCTCAGGGCCGGTGCGGTCTCCTCGACGAGCAATGATCAGAACCTGTGGATGGCCTTCGGCGGGGTGACGTGAGGGAGCGCACCTTCCCGAGGAAGAACTGAAGTCCAAGTAGCTCTGATCGGGACCGGCGTTGACGCGCTGGTTCGGGAAGGTGCGCTCATGCTCACCGCAATTGACCAGGATCCGCGATCCAACCAACACTGTCGACGGTGCTCGAAAACTGAACAGTTTCGGCGCTTGAAAAGTGAACACCCTCTGAGATTGGAGAGTGATCACTATGGAGGACTGGGCGTTGATCCGGCGGTTGGCTGCCGATGGGGTGGCCAAGGCTGAGATCGCCAGGAAGTTGGGGATCTCGAGGACGACGGTGGTCAAGGCGGTGGCTTCGTCGGGACCGCCGAAGTATGAGCGTGCCGCGTCAGCGACGTCGTTCACGCCGTTCGAGAGCAGGGTCCGGGCCTTGTTGGCGGAGACCCTGGGCATGCCGGCCACGGTGATCGCCGAACGGGTTGGCTGGAGCGGGTCGATCCGGTGGTTCCGCGACAACGTCAACCGGGTCCGGGCTGATCATCAACCGATCGACCCGGCGGACCGGTTGTCGTGGTCGGCGGGGGATGTCGCGCAATGCGATCTGTGGTTCCCGCCGCGCAAGATCCTGCTCGAGGACGGCACCCGCACGTTGCTGCCGGTGCTGGTGATCATGTGCGCGCATTCCCGGTTTGAGGTTCCCCCCGGACCGTGGAGGCATCGACAATTTGGATCGAGATGCCGGAGAAGCGGAAGAAGTACGACCGGGAGTTCCGTGAGGGAACTGTCCGGATCGTCGAAGAGACCAACAAGCCGATCGCGCAGGTTGCCCGTGACCTCGGCGTGAACGAGGGCACTCTGGGTAACTGGGTGACTCGTGCGCGCGCCGAGGCCGACGGCAGCCGCGGCCTATCCCGCGATGATGTCGCCGAGTTGAAACGGCTCCGCGCCGAAGTCGCGGAGTTACGGATGGAGCGTGATGTCCTCAAGCGATCCGTGGTCCTGTGGGTGAAGGAGGCGACGAAGTGAGCGTGGCCCGCTTCATCGCCGACCAGACGAAGTGAGCGTGGCCCGCTTCATCGCCGACCAGAGGACCAAGCACCGAGTGCCGCACACCATCGTCTGTGCCCTGTTGGGGGTCTCCCTGGCGTGGTTCTACAAGTGGCGGGCCCGAGCCACCGGGCCGGCCGCCGACTCGGGCCTGCACACCACCCGAGATCTGCGCCGCGACACTGTCGACCGCGCGGTCGCGGTGGCGTTCCGGAAGGCCCGCGGGGTGCACGGCTCACCCCGGCTGGTCCATGACTTGCGCGACGACGGCTGGACCGTCAGCGAGAAGACGGTCGCGGCCTCGATGCGCCGTCAAGGGTTGGTCGCCCGCCGGATCCGGCGCCGTAACGGCCCGACTAGGCAGGACAAGACCAAGCGCCGTTCCCCGACCCGCTCCGACGCGACTTCACCGCCGACCGCCCGAACAGCCGGTGGGTTGGTGATATCACTGAGATCCCGACGGGAGCCGGGAAGCTTGCACCTGGGCTGGCGTAACCACCTACGGCTGGGACGGGACTACTACGTGCGCGTGGACACCAACGACTACTCCCCCGCACGCGGGGGCACCCCCAGGTCCACCCCAGCGCGATCGGAGGACGGGTCGACGTCACCGCTGACCTAGCCACCGTCCGAGTCCGTCACGGCGGCCGTCTGGTGGCCGAACACGACCGGCGGTGGGCCCGCTCGATGACGGTCACCGACCCCGCGCACGTGCAGGCTGCTGCCGTGCTGCGACGCACCTACCAAGGCCGCGACCCGGTCCCAGCGGAGGACCCTGCCCTGGGCATGGTACGAGACCTGGGCGACTACGACCGCGCCTTCGGCCTCGACGCCGGTGGCCTGTCATGAGCGCCAAGACCAGCGCTTCGACGTCGGCCGCTGAGACGCTCAAGACGATCACCCACCTCGCGGCAGCATTGAAAGCGCCACGGATCACCGAGTCCGCCGCCCGGCTGGCCGACCACGCCCGCGACGCCGGCTGGACCCACGAGGACTACCTCGCGGCCGTCCTGGATCGTGAAGTCGCCGCCCGCAACGCCTCCGGCGCCCAGCTGCGGATCCGAGCCGCCGGGATGCCCGCAGTCAAGACCCTCGAAGACTTCGACTTCGACCACCAACCCGGCGCCCGCAGCACCGTCCACGCCCTGGCCTCCGGGGCCTACCTGACCGAGCACCGCAACGTGGTCCTCCTCGGCCCGCCCGGCACCGGCAAAACCCACCTGGCCACCGCCCTAGGTGTCGCGGCCGCCAGGCAAGGACACCGCGTCCTGTTCGCCACCGCCACCGACTGGGTCGCCCGCCTGGCCGAAGCCCACACCCGCGGCCGGCTCCCCACCGAACTGACCCGCCTACGCCGCTACGGCCTGGTCATCGTCGACGAAGTTGGCTACCTCCCCTTCGAACAAGAAGCCGCGAACCTGTTCTTCCAACTCGTCTCCTCACGGTACGAACACGCCTCGCTGATCCTCACCAGCAACCTGCCCCTCAGCTCCTGGGCCGGCGTCTTCGGCGACCAAGTCATCGCCGCCGCCATGATCGACCGAATCGTTCACCACGCCGACGTCATCGCCCTCAAAGGCGCCTCCTACCGCCTACGCGACCGAGGCATCGACACCCTGCCCAGCATCAAAGCCGAACAAGGCTCAATAGACTGACCAAACCGTTCACTCTTCAAACGCCGAAATCGACCAGATTTCAAGCGCCGTCCACAGCACCTGACGGATCGCCGAGGCCTAGCGCGGGGCGCACCCGGTCAGGGCGACGCCAACCAGCCCGCATGTTTCCGCGGGTCACTAGGACGCACAAGGCGCACCCGACCCAACACGGGTCACTACCCACGTTCACCCATCTGCTACCACGCGTCTCGGTCGTACGCAGCCGTCTAGGGCAAGCAGAGGGCCCTTCCTCCGAACGGAGAAAGGGCCTCTGACCTGCGTAAACGTGGAGACTAGGGGGTTCGAACCCCTGACCTGAAGCTTGCAAAGCTACCGCTCTACCAACTGAGCTAAGTCCCCGAGACCGGGAGTATGAAGTTGTGGGAGCCTGCTTGCAAAGCAGGTGCGCTACCAATTGCGCCAAGGCCCCGAGGTGCGCCGGGGGGCCGGCGCGGGTAGGTCAGCTTGCTGGCGTGCTTGATGGGGTGGTGGGTGCCTCGGGCTTCGGCGCGGTGGCCTCGGCCCAGAGGTCCTTGTCGGCCTTGGAGCGGTCGAGGTTCTTCTTGACGATGGTCGCACCAACAGCGGTGGCGATGACCAGCAGCAACTTGCGCATGGTGTCTCCTCCCGGGGAAACGGACCCGCCTCGACCGATCGAGGTGGGTTGCTGGTGGGCCTAACAGGACTTGAACCTGTGGCCTCTTCCTTATCAGGGAAGCGCTCTAACCGTCTGAGCTATAGGCCCCAGCCACGCGTGCCGACGAGGACACGCGACGCACGAGATTACCCCACGCGGGCGCGCCCAACCAAAACGAGGTCAGTCGTCGGTGAGCGTCATCTGCACGCCGCCGACCAGCGACGCGCAGATGTTGTAGAGGAAGGCGCCCAGCGTCGCCATGGCCGTCAGCAGCAGCACGTTGACGACACCGAGCACGACCGACAACGACACGACTCGGCCGAAGCCGGCGATGTCCATCAGGTCGAACTTCGTCGAGGTGTCGCCGATGACCTTGTTGACCATCGAGTTGATCTGGTCGAACACGCCCATGCCGGACAGGAGCATCCACAAAACGGTGATCATGACGACCGTCGCGATGCCGAGCCCCACGGCGACCAGGAAGGACACCTTCATCGCCGACCACGGGTCGATCCGGGAGGCCGTCAGGCGCACGCGGCGGCCGGTTGGCCTGGCGGCGGAGGGCGCGATCGGCTTCGGCGCGGGCGTTGGCGGGACCGCCACAACCTCTTTCACGCTCACTCTTCACCTCCGGAATCGGTGGGGGCAACAGACCCCGTGTCCTGGTCGGACACTACCGCGTCCACCTCGGAAACCTCCGGCGCCCCAGCGGAATCACCCTCGGACCCGACTTCGGCCTCGACTTCGGCGGCGGCCTCGCTGCGAGCCACGGCGACGATCGCGTCCCCGGTCCGGGGCGTCGCGAAACTGACACCCATTGTGTTGCGTCCGGTCAGGCGGACCTCGTCGACGCGGGAGCGGACGATATTGCCCTTCTCCATCACCACGAGCACCTCGTCGGCCGCCGACACCGTCAGCGCACCGACCAAATCACCGCCCCGCTCGGACAGCTTCGCCACGGCCACGCCGAGTATGCCGCGCCCCTTGCGCGACCACTCCGAGGCCTTGGACCGCTTCGCCAGCCCGGATTCGAAGACGACAAAGACATCCGGATCCGTCCCCGCCGGGATGACGCTCATTGACAGCAGCGAATCCTCGGACCGGAACTTCATCCCAGTCACCCCGGACGTCGCCCGGCCCATCGGCCGCAGCTGGGTGTCGTCCGCGGCAAAGCGGGCCGACTGCCCCTTCCGAGAGACCAGCAGCAGGTCGTCGACGTTGTCCACCAGCCCGGCCCCGACCAGATGGTCGCCGTCGCGCAGGTTGATGGCGATGACGCCACCACTGCGCGGGGAGTCGAACTCGGCGAGCCGCGTCTTCTTCACCAGCCCCCGCTCGGTTGCCAGGACGAGGTATGGCGCGGCCTCGTAGTCGTGGATCGCGAGCACCGCGGCGATTGTCTCCCCGGGCTGGAAGGCCAGGAGGTTGGCCACGTGCTGACCCTTGGCATCCCGACCCGCATCCGGCAGTTCGTACGCCTTCGCGCGATAAACGCGACCAAGGTTGGTGAAGAACAACAGCCAGTGATGGCTGGTCGTGGTGAAGAAGTGCGACACCACGTCCTCGCCACGCAACTGTGCCCCGCGCACGCCCTTGCCGCCACGGCGTTGCGAGCGGTACTCGTTCACTCGAGTGCGCTTCGCATACCCACCGCGGGTGATGGTGACGACCACATCCTCCTCGGGGATGAGGTCTTCCATCCGCATGTCCCCGTCGAAGGGGACAATCGTGGTGCGGCGGTCATCGCCATACTTCTTGACGATCTCGGCGAGCTCGTCGGAGACGATCGTGCGCTGCCGGCCGGGCTTGGCGAGGATGTCCTGGAAGTCCAGGATCTCGGCCTCGATCTCGTCATGCTGCTCAACGATCTTCTGCCGCTCCAAGGCCGCGAGCCGGCGCAGCGGCATGTCGAGGATTTCCTGCGCCTGCCGCTCGTCGATCTCCAGCATCGCCATCAGCCCGGCGCGCGCCTCATCGACCGTGCGCGAAGCGCGGATCAGCGCGATGACCTCATCGAGCCGGTCGAGCGCCTTGAGCAGACCGCGCAACAGGTGGATGCGCTCCTCCGCCTTGCGCAGGCGATAGGTCGTCCGACGCTGGATGACGTCAATCTGGTGCTCGACCCAGTGCCGGATGAAGGCGTCGATCGGCAGCGTCCGCGGCACCCCGTCGACCAGGGCGAGCATGTTGGCACCGAAGGTCGTCTGCAGCGGGGTGTGCTTGTAGAGGTTGTTGAGGACGACCTTGGCAACCGCATCGCGCTTGAGCACGATGACCAGGCGCTGGCCGTTCTTGCCCGACGTCTCGTCGCGGATGTCGGCGATCCCCTGCAGGCGACCGTCCTTGACCTGCTCGGCGATCTTTTGCGCGAGTGCGTCCGGATTGACTTGGTATGGCAGTTCCGTCACGACCAGGCAGGTGCGGTTCTGAATCTCCTCGACCGTCACCACCGCGCGCATCGAGATCAGGCCGCGACCAGTGCGGTAAGCATCCTCGATCCCCTTGCGCCCCATGATGAGCGCACCCGTGGGGAAGTCCGGCCCGGAGATGCGGGCCATGACCTCGGTCAGCTGCTCTTCGCGTGTGGCGTCGGGATTGGCCAGCATCCACTGCGCCGCGTCGGCGACCTCGCGCAAGTTGTGCGGGGGGATCTGGGTCGCCATCCCGACCGCGATGCCGGCCGAGCCGTTGACGAGCAGGTTCGGGAAGCGCGACGGCAGGACCGTCGGCTCGCTCTCCTTGCCGTCATAGTTCGGACCGAAATCAACGGTGTCCTCGTCGATGTCGCGCACCATCTCCACCGACAGCGGCGCCATCCGGCACTCGGTGTATCGAGGCGCCGCGGCCCCGTCGTTGCCGGGGCTACCGAAGTTGCCCTGGCCCTGCACCAACGGATAGCGCAGCGCCCAGTCCTGCACGAGGCGCACGAGGGTGTCGTAGATCGCGCTGTCGCCGTGGGGATGGTATTTGCCCATGACGTCGCCGACGACGCGACTGCACTTGTTGAAGCCGCGATCCGGTCGGTAGCCGCCGTCCCACATCGCGAAGATGATCCGCCGGTGGACCGGCTTCAATCCGTCGCGCACATCCGGCAGCGCCCGCGCCACGATCACGCTCATCGCGTACTCGATGTAGCTGCGCTGCATCTCGACGTTCAGATCGATGGGCTCGATCGCGTCGGCACCCTCGGGAGGCAGTTCAGTCATCTCGCTCTTCTCACGTTCGGATTCACGTCGTCAGCTGGTTTTCGAATCAGGCTGGGAGGTGGGGGGGTATGCCGGCGCGGCTGGATGGGTCTGGCGGGAGCCGGGGCGAGCGCCAGCGAGCCGCGGCGGATGGGGGCCGCGCCGGCATACCCCCCATCTTCCAGCAGCGACCAACATCAGATATCGAGGAAACGGACGTCGCGGGCGTTGCGCTGGATGAAGCTGCGCCTCGACTCCACGTCCTCACCCATGAGGATCGAGAAGATCTCGTCGGCGGCGGCGGCATTGTCCAGAGTCACCTGCAGCAGGGTGCGCTCGGCGGGATCCATCGTCGTCTCGCGCAGCTCTTGCCAGTCCATCTCGCCCAGACCCTTGTAACGCTGGATCGGGTTCTCCTTGGGCAGTCGCTTGCCGTCGGCCTGACCCGCCGCGACGAGCCCGTCGCGCTCGCGATCGGTAAAGGCGAACTGGTGCGGCCCATTCGCCCACCGGATGCGATAGAGCGGCGGCTGGGCGAGGTAGACATAGCCGGCCTCGATCAGTGGCTGCATAAACCGGAAGAGCAAGGTCAGCAGCAGGGTCCGGATGTGCATGCCGTCGACATCGGCATCGGCCATCAGAATGATCTTGTGGTAGCGAGCCTTCTCGATGTCGAAGTCCTCGCCGATGCCGGTCCCGAACGCGGAGATCAAAGCCTGGACCTCCTGGTTGGCCAGGATCTTGTCGATCCGCGCCTTCTCGACGTTCAGGATTTTCCCTCGTATGGGGAGGATCGCCTGGTTGAACGACTCTCGGGCACGCACGGCGGAACCGCCGGCCGAGTCACCCTCGACGATGAACACCTCGGAGACGGCCGGGTCCTTGGCCTGGCAGTCGCGTAGCTTGCCGGGCAAGCCACCGGATTCGAGGACCCGCTTGCGGGTTGCCTCTCGCGCCTTGCGGGCCGCGACGCGAGCGGTCGCCGCCTGAATGGCCTTGCGGACGATCTCCTTGCCGACACCCGGGTTGCGTTCCAGCCAGGCGCCGAACTCATCCGTCATGGCGCGCTGGACGAAGCCCTTGACCTCGGAGTTGCCGAGCTTGGTCTTGGTCTGCCCCTCGAACTGGGGCTCGGCCAGCTTGACCGAGATGACCGCCGTCAAGCCTTCGCGGACGTCGTCGCCGGTGAGATTCTCTTCCTTCTCCTTCAGCACATTCTGCTTGCGGGCGAACTCGTTGATGAGCTTTGTGAGCGCGGCCCGGAAGCCCTCCTCGTGGGTGCCGCCTTCGTGCGTGTTGATCGTGTTGGCGTAGGTGTGGACCGACTCGCTGTAGGCCGTGGTCCACTGCATCGCCAATTCCAGGCTGAGGCTGCGGGCGGCGTCCTCGACCTCGATGCTGATGATGTCGGGGTTCACCGGGTCGGATTTCTTCGACCCGACGAGATGGGAGACGTAGTCGACCAGCCCGCCGTCGTAGCGGTAGGTCACGGTCTTGGCCTTGGTCGCGACGACCGCGTGACCCTGCTCGGCGGCCTCGCTGTCGACGACCTCCTGCACGTCGTCCTCGAGGTTGTCGAGGTCGAGGTCATCGTCGCTCGCAACCGGAACCCGCTCGTCGATCAGCGTGATGGACAACCCCTTGTTGAGGAAGGCCATCTGCTGAAAACGCGCGCGAATCGTCTCGTAGTCGAACTCGATGGTGTCGAAGATCTGGGCGTTGGGCCAGAAGGTGATCGTCGTGCCGGTGGCCTCGGTCTCCTCCATCCGCGTCAACGATCCGGTGGGGACACCGTGGTCGAAGGACATCCGGAAGGCGTGGCCCTTCTGGCGCACGCACACGTCCATACGCGTGGACAGGGCATTGACGACCGACGAACCGACCCCATGCAGACCACCGGAGACCTTGTAGCCGCCCCCGCCGAACTTGCCACCGGCGTGCAGCTGGGTCAGGACCAATTCGACGGCCGAGACCCCCTCGGTGGGGTGGATGTCGGTGGGTATGCCGCGGCCGTTGTCCTTGACGCGAACCGAGCCATTGGCCATGAGCGTGACGATGATGGTGTCGGCATAGCCCGCGAGCGCCTCGTCCACCGCATTGTCGACGATCTCCCAGACGAGATGGTGCAGACCGCGCTCACCGGTGGACCCGATGTACATACCCGGGCGCTTCCGGACGGCCTCCAGGCCCTCCAGAACGGTGATGGCACTCGCGTCGTAGGCGGGCACGCTGGTCTCGTCGGGCCGATCAGCCACGGTGCTCCTCGGGATTCGCAATCATGGCGCCAAATCGGTCACGATCGGCGGCCTGGGCAACGCTCAATTCTACCTGTCACCGGTCGAAAACATGGCATTGGACCACCTTTTGGGCCCATCTGAGCGCATGGGGGGCGCCGCTCCACGGGGGGCTATGCGACGACGGGGTTTCGCGGCGCTACGCGGCTGCTGACAGGCGTCGGCTTGGGTGCCTCAGCTCAGCTTGAACGAACTGATGGCATCGCTCCAGGTGCCCATCGCGGCCTGTCGATCGAGGTAGCCCGCGAACCGGCCGCCCGCGTAGTAGCTCTGCCGGTAACCGAGCAGGTCACAGCCGTTCATCGTCACGAACGAGCTGACGCGGTTGTCCCAGCCGAACGGCATGACGGCGTTGGCATAGTCCGTATCCAGCTTGCTGGCGGTGCACGGGTGGTAGCCACCGAGTTCCTTCTTGGCACCAAGGAAGTTGCCGCCGTCGAAGAAGACGACTAGGACCCGCCAGCCCGGCCGGGCAGCTTTCCACGCCGCCACCTCGGCGGCCGAGGTGAAGCACGCCGCCTCTCCGCCGTCGAGGTCACCCACGCAGTGGCTGCTACTCATCGCCGGCGCCTCGATCCCCTCACCGCCGACGGCGCTCGCGGTGGGCATCCCGAGGGCGACGGGGACAGCAACGGCCGTCATGGCTGCGGCAGCGGTCAGGCGAGAAATCATGGGAACTCGTTCTTCATGGCGGGGTGTGCGATCGGCTGGGTCAGACGCCAAGTATGCAATGGAGCTACCGACGAGTACGCCAATCCGGGCGAGACGCGTGCCCGGGTTGCCGGTCGTTGGATTAGCGTGGGCGCCGCCGGGGCGAGGCCGCGGCATACATCCATCTTTGCGGCATCTGCCCATCAATGCAGGGAGAGTCTCGTGACGACGCCAGTACCCACCCGCCCATATGTGCTCGTGCACGCGGGGGGCCGGACGTGGCAGGCCAGCGGACAACTGCACCGGACCCGGCTGCTCGCCGACGTTCCCGCGCCGGCGCCGGCCGGTGGCCTGCCGGTGGTGAGCATGGTCCCCTACTGCCAGATCCGGGAGCGGGGGTATGCCGTGCACGACGGCGGCGAGGAGATCCTCACCCTCGTCCCGGACGAGGTCGTCGACATCGACCCGGAGAGCCTGCGACTGCCCGGCGGTGCGGACTCGCCTCTCACCCCCGGACCGCTCGAACTCACCTCCAGCGACGAGGAGTATGCCGCGATCGTCGAGGCGGTCATCCGCGACGAAATCTGCCGTGGCGAAGGGGCCAACTTCCTCATCTCCCGACAGGGCCGGGTGCAGGTCGGGCCCGTGGACGACGCGGCGATGCGTGATCTGTTCGCACGCTTGGTCGCCGCCGAGCCGGGCGCCTATATGACGTATTGCTTCGCCACCGGCGACCGGTGGTTCGTCGGCGCCTCCCCGGAGCGGCACATCACCGTCACCGATGGCGAGGTGACGATGAGCCCCATCTGCGGGACCCTCCCGAAGAAGGCGTTGACGCGTCGGGCCGACCTGATCGAGTTCATCACCGATCCCAAGGAGATCAACGAACTCTTCCAGGTGGTCGATGAAGAACTGAAGATGATGTCCCGACTGTGCAGCGCGGGCGGGACGGTGGTCGGGCCTTACCTGCAGGAGATGGCGGCGCTGGTCCACACGGCATACGACCTGACTGGGCGCAGTGAACTGGCGCCGATCGACATCTTCCGGGACTCAATGTTCCCGGCGACGATGATCGGCAGCCCGCTGGAGAATGCCGCGCGGATCATCCACAAGTACGAGCCGGGGTCACGCCGCTACTACACGGGCGCGGTGCTCGTGCGCACCCGTGGGGAGGGGGGCCGGGAGAATCTCGACTCGGCGATCACCATCCGCTCGATGGAGATCAGTGCCGCGGGCGAGGTGATCCTGCAAAGCGGCGGCACGATCGTGCGCGACTCCGAGCCGGTCAAGGAAGTGGCCGAGGTCGTCTCCAAGATGCAGGGGCCGCTGAACGCGCTGCACGGCGTACCGGCCCCGGCCCCGAGCCTGGATCAGTTCACCGACCGGGCCGTCAACGACATCCTCGCGCTGCGCAACAAGTACCTCTCGCGGTTCTGGACCCGGGAACAGGCACACGAGGACGACCGCCCGGCCGGGCGCAGCTTGCGGATTCTGGTGATCGACCACGAGGACGAGTTCACCTTCATGCTGGTGCACGCGCTGCGCAGCATGGGCCATCGGCCGCAGTGGCACCGCTGGTCGGATGAGGGCTTGTCCCTAGGTGACTGGGACCTGGTGCTGCTCGGGCCCGGCCCGGGCGACCCGCTGGACCAGGGCTCAGCCAAGATGGCGAGCCTGCACGCGCGAGTCGCCGAATGTTTGGACCGGGAGATCCCGTTCGTCGCGGTGTGTCTGGCGCACCAGGCCCTGAGTCACCAGCTGGGGCTGCCGATCGTGGCGCTGGACCCGCCGCGGCAGGGGGTGCAGGAGACCGTCGACCTGTTCGGTCGGCAGGAAGCGGTGGGGTTCTACAACACCTTCTGCCCCGTGACCGATGCGGGTATCCCGGATGGGATCGCGGCGGCGACGCTGGAGGACGGGCGGCATGTGGCCGCGCTGCGCGGACCCCACTTCTCCAGCTTCCAGTTCCACGTCGAGTCGGTGCTCACCAGCAACTCGATCACCATCCTGCGCGACGCCATCGACCGGTTACCCAGGTCGACGGGCAGAGCCACGCCGTAAAAATGGGCCGTATGCGGCGTGTCCCTGCCCGTCGAGTTCGTGGAGGCCCGTCGAGTTTGTGGGCCTGGCTCAGCTCAGCCGGAAGCTGGAAATGTCGTTGTTCCAGCGCACGAGCTTGATGTCGTGGTCCACCCAGCCACGGAAGGCGTCGCCGCGGAAGCTCGTGCCGTCGTAGCCCTTCATGTCGCAGCGGTTGCGGGTGACGAAGGAGCCGGCGCGGTTGTTCCAGCCGTAGGTGCCGAGGTTCGGTAGGGCGTAGTCGACATCGCGGGTCGTGGTCGTGCAGGCGCCGTTGGCGTGGCCGAGCGTTAGCGTCTTGCCGCTGTAGCCCGTGCGGTCATAGAAGATCACTAACGGGATCCAGCCCCGCATTCCGTCGGTCGCGCGCTGGGCCTCGGCCTGTGTGGCGTGGCAGCTGAGCAGCCGGCCATCGGTGTCTCCGATGCAGTGGGCGCCGACGGCGCGATCGGGAGCGGCCTGGGCGGGGGCGGCCACGGCCATACCGCCGAAGGTCGCGGCAGCGACTCCGACATAGGCGAGCTTGCGAAGCATGAGTTGTTCCCTCCTGGGTACGTGGGTCAGGTCCTCGGGCAAGTTGGGTTACTTGTGGTAGCCACTCCGCTCACCCCATCGACGTTGCCAGCCGAGCCCGACCGTGTGGCTCTCCGGAGGTGGTTTATTTCTCAACCAGTTGCCCACAACCGGGCGCCCGTATGATGAAAGGTGCGTTCCCCGCATACTCCCCGAAAGGCTCCTGCCGCATGTCCTCCCGCCTGTCCGACGTCGCGTCCCGCCGCACGATCCTGCCCGCCGGAGCCTCGGTCGTCGACACGCTGACGGCGGCGAACGTCCTGCTCAACGGCCCGACTGGGGTCATCGCCGTCCAGACCGACGACGGCGTGGAGCGCGACCTGACCTGGGTGCCGGACGCCGAGACCGAGGTGGCGCTGATCCAGCGTGACTCGCCGGCCGGGTTGGCGATCATTCGTCACTCGACCACCCACATCATGGCCCAGGCGGTCCAGAACCTGTTCCCGTCCACCCGCTTGGCGATCGGCCCACCGACCGCCGAGGGCTTCTATTACGACTTCCTGTCGGATCGCAACTTCACGCCCGACGACTTGGTGGCGCTGGAGGAAGAGATGCGCCGGCTCGTCGCCGACGGGCAGCTTTTCCGACGCCGGGTGCTGACCAGCCTGGCTGACGCCGAGGCCGAGTCGGCGCAGGAGCCGTTGAAGCAGGAGCTCATCGCGACTCACCCGGTCCCGTGGCGCTTCGAGGGCGACCCGTATGGCGATGACGCGCTGTCCTATTACGACAACCTGTCGTACGACGGCGAGCGGAAGTGGACCGACCTGTGCCGCGGCCCGCACGTGCTCGACACGAAGTACCTCGGCGTTTTCACGCTGACCCACGCCGCCGCGGCCTACTGGCGCGGCGATGAGAAGCGCGAGCAGCTGCAGCGCATCTATGGCACCGCCTTCTTGGACCGGAAGGCCCTCAAGACCTATCTCACCGAGCGCGAGGAGCGTCTCAAGCGCGACCACCGCAAGCTCGGCGAAGAGCTCGACCTCTTCACCTTCGACCCGCACATCGGTCGCGGTCTGCCGCTGTGGCTGCCAAACGGCACCATCATTCGCGACGAGTTGGAGAAGTGGGCGCGCGAGACCGAGCGGTCGCTGGGCTACAAGCGCGTGGTCACGCCGGCGCTGGCCAAGGAGGACCTCTACTACCTCTCCGGCCACCTGCCCTACTACACCGACGACATGTACGCCCCGATCTCGATCGAGGACGAGACCTACTACCTGCGGCCAATGAACTGCCCGCATCACCACATGGTTTATCGGGCGCGGCCGAAGTCCTATCGCGACCTGCCCTACAAGGTCGGCGAATACGGCACGGTCTATCGCTTCGAAAAGTCCGGGCAACTCCAGGGGCTCATGCGCACCCGCGGCTTCACCCAGAACGACGCGCACATCTACTGCACCGACGAGCAGGCCGAGGAGCAGTTCCTTGAGGTCATGCGGATGCACGAGATGTACTACCAGCAGCTCGGCATCACGGACTTCCACATGGTGCTGGCCGTGCGTGACCCCGCCAACACCGACAAGTACCACGACGACGAAGAGATGTGGACGCGCGCCGAGGCGATCACCCGGGGCGCCATGGAGAAGTCCGGCATCCCGTTCATCCTCGACGTCGGCGGTGCGGCGCACTACGGCCCGAAGATCGACTTCATCATCCGGTCCGTGACCGGCCGCGAGTTCGCCGCCTCGACCAACCAGGTCGATCTCTACACACCGAAGCAGTTCGGCCTGACCTACAAGGCCTCCGACGGGACCGAAAAGACCCCGATCGTCATCCACCGCGCGCCGCTCGGCTCGCACGAGCGTTTCGTCTCCTTCTTGACCGAGCAGTATGGCGGTGCCTTCCCCTTCTGGCTCGCCCCCGAGCAGATCGTGGTCGTCCCGGTCACGGACACCTTCGACGAGGGCGCGCAAGCGGTTGCCGATGAGTTGTATGCCGCGGGGCTGCGCGCCGAGGCCGACGTCTCGGATGCCCGGATGCAGGCCAAGATCCGCACCCACTCGATGCGCAAGGTCCCTGTCACGATCGTGGTCGGCGCCCGCGAACTCGAAGAGCGGACGGCGTCGGTGCGGCTGCGCACCGGCGGCTCCTGGACGGCCCCGCTCGATGAGGTCAAGGACTACCTGCTGACCGTCGCGCGCGACCGCCGCCTGGTGCTCGACACGCCGTGAGCCGAGGGCGTTCTGGGAGCGGCGGACGCGCCAGCGTCCGGCGCGCCCGGAACGCCCTCGGGGTCGCGGCAGCGCTGCTGCTCAGCGCGTGCACTGGGGCTGAGATTGTTGCGGGAACCCATACCTCTGCCCTCGCGCCGGCTCGCGCATCGTCGACGCCGAGTTCATCACCGAGTGGCTCGCGGACCTCGTCACCGAGTGTTTCGCGACCCCCGGCGGGCACTCCCCGGCACGTGACGCGTCGCGGGGCCTATGCGCCAGCCGGCGCGGAGGCCTTCGCCGACACCCCGGTGTACTACCGAGACGGCTGTCGGTTCACCGAGGATTCAGCGCAGGTGCCGGCGCCCGGAACGTGCCACTACGGAACGCCGGGAGGACGTCGGGTCGCCCTGGTGGGGGACTCCAAGATCGGCCAATGGCTGCCAGCCCTTCAGCTGATCGCGCAGGCCGAGCGATGGGAGTTGCTGTTCTATTCGCGCAGCGGCTGCCCCTATGCAATCGAGGGCGTGAGCACCGATTGCCGGGCATTCGTCTCGACGGTGCACGAGCGGCTCGCAGCTACGGAGAAACCCGACCTCGTCATGGTCTCCCAGATCGGGCACAGCACCACAATCGCCGCATCCGAGGCCGCACTCTTGGCCGAGCTGGCCGCGGCGGGAGCCCGCGTCGTCGCGCTAGCCGACACGCCACAACCCGGCCGCGTGTCCCTTCCCGAGTGCCTCCTGGCCGCGACGGACTACTGGCGGGATTGCCGGTTCCGCAAGAACGACGGATCGGGCACCAGGACGCTGCGGGACGTGGTCGCTGCCGTCCCCGGCGCTGTCTTCGTCACGCTCAACGACCTCCTGTGCGCACCCGCGGACGGCTGTCCGCCCGTCCTGGACGGCATCGCCCTCTATCGCACCGGCTCACACCTGACCGCGAGCGCCGTCCTCGCCTTCACCCCAGCCCTGCATAAGCGACTCATCGAGGCCGGGGTGGCGCGCGGACCAGTCGTCGCGCGGAACTGACCCAATCCAGCCCGCGCGCTCAGGCCGGGTCCTCGCGGAGCGTGCCGTCGAAAAGCTGGCGAAGGTGATCGGGGAGGTGCTGCTCCGGGATCTGCACGTCGGTCGGCGGCGCCGAGCACGTGACGCCGTAGCAGAACGAGTCGGGCCGGGTCCGCTCCGCGCTCGCCTGCGCACGACCGTCAATGGCCTGCAGCGTGCGGCTCCCGAGAACCGACCGCCACTCCTGCGCCCGCGCCCGCGGAAGCTCATCCAACGCCACTGCACGCCGCACGGTCTGCCCGATGAGTCCGCCGCTGCGCGTCACCTCGACCACGGTGCCGGCCGGCACATCCGCCGGTGCCGGCGGCGTCGGGGCGTCCCCATCGCGTGGGTCGGGATCGGATTCTGGCTCCTGGGTGGCCCCCAGCACGCCCACCTCAGCCCACGCGTCGCGGACGGCGACCGCCTCGGGCGAGTCCGCGCCATACGTGGAAATGGCCTCGTCGACGGTGAGGCCGGCGAAGGTGACGAAGTCACAATCGGCACTGATGCCGGGGCCGGTCAGCACGGCATACCAAATCCGGCCGGGTGCCTCCCAGGCCGAGCCGCCCAGGGTGGTGGCGACGAGATAGAACGCCTTGTTGGGGATGCCCGAGTTGATGTGCACCCCGCCGTGGTCCTCGTCGGTGTCGACGTAGTCGTCCATGTGGGCCGGCTGCGGGTCCCGGCCCAGCAGGGGATTGTCGTATGCCGTTCCCGGCGCCTTCATCGAGCGCAGCGCCTGCCCGGCCAACTCACCGATCAGGAGTTCGGCGCCGATCAACCAGTCGGCGTCCGCGGCGCTCTGGCCCAGCGTGCGCTGCTTGACCAACGAGCCGAAGACGTCGGACATCGACTCGTTGAGCGCGCCGGGCTGCCCTTGATACATCAATCCGGCCGTGTGCTCGGTCACCCCGTGCGCCAACTCGTGACCGATCACGTCGAGGCTGGCGGTGAACCGCCCGAACACCTTGCCGTCACCGTCACCGAACACCATCTGCGTGCCGTCCCAGAACGCGTTGTCGTAGTCCTGCCCGTAGTGCACGGTCGCCCGCAGCGGCAGACCGCGCCCATCGAGTGAGTTGCGCTCGAACACCTCGGCATACAGCTGCCAGGTGTCGCCCAGCCCGTCGTAGGCCTCCGTCGCCGCCACGTCGTCCGTCGCCGGATCTCCCTCCCCGCGGACCTTCGTGCCCGGCAGGGCCGTGGCGTTGTGGGCGTCGCTGATCAGCCGCTCCGGGCCGCCGTCGATCGTGCTGAGCGGCAACCGTGGCCGCCCGGCCGACACTCGATCAGGGGCGAGGTGACCACGCCGACCGATCAGGCGCCGATCGGCATCAAGCAGCGCCTCCCGCGCGCTCGCCGCGATGTCGGCGTCGGCCGCATGGGCGAGCCGCTCGAGAATGTGGGGCGGAACGATGGTGCACCGAGACATGTCCCCTGCCTTTCCTGAGTGATGCCTCCATCTTGGACCAGAGCACCGACAGCCGCCCTGGCTACGCCTCAGCCATAGGTGTCGCGCGGGCCCCGGCCACCCGTCACGCCGCGTCGGCCGTGGCGCCAAGTGGGGGCGGTCGGACCCAGAATCCGGAGTTCGGTCACGACGTCCGGGCCGGTCTCCTCGGCGATGCGCGCCAGCAGGCTGCCACTGAGCAGGCGCAACTCCACGGCCCAGGACGTCGAGGCGGCGCGCACGACAAGTACCCCGTCGTCGAAGGTCTCCGGCCGGGCGTGCTCAGCCAGCGCGGGCCCGACGATCTGCGCCCACCGGCCGATCACGCCGCCCACCTCGACGTCCCGCTCCCAACCGCGGTCGGTGACGAGCCGGTCCACGACATCGCCGAGCAGACTCGGGTCGCGGTCCGTCGACTCGACACGCCCCGTGACCGGATGCCTTTTCCCTTTGGGTTTCGATCCGACCCGTAGGCCTTTGGCCCGGGCCGCCGCGCGCGCCCGGTTGAGCGCCTCCGTGGCCGCGTCGACCCCCGGCTCGTCAGCCGCGTCCAGTGGCTCACTCATTGGGCGGCACGACCTCGACCGACCCCCGCGTGACCAGGAGACTGGCGCCCACCAGCGAGGCGGGGATGTCCTCGGCGACGGCCGCGGTGATGATCACCTGCTCGCAGTCGGCGATCAGCCCCGCCAAGCGCTCCCGCCGCCCCGCATCCAACTCCGCGAAGACGTCGTCGAGGATCAGCACCGGATCCTCGCGGAGGTCATGCCGGAGCAGTCGGTATGCCGCGAGCTTCAGCCCCAGCGCAAATGACCACGATTCGCCGTGGCTGGCGTAGCCCTTCGCGGGCAGCTCCCCCAGCTGCAGCACCAGATCGTCGCGGTGGGGCCCGACGAGGCATTGACCGCGCTCGATCTCCGCCTCGCGCACGTCGCCAAGAGCGCCGAGCAGGGCCTGCGTCAGTTCCTCGATTTCGGGCACCTCCCCCGCCGCGATCGCGGCGGCGACGGACTCGGTCACGGACGCGCGATAGGTCACCGTCGCCTCCCCCGCACCCCCGCTGACCGTCTCGTAGGCCTCCCGAAGGTGGCCGCGCAGGTCCCGTAGGAGCCGCAACCGGGCATACAACAACTGCGCCCCGAGGGCGGCGAGGTGCCCGTCCCACACATCCAACGTATGGAGCGCGTTCGCCCGCGCCTCCTCCTGGCTCTCCCCCTCGGGTCGCCGCCCGCCCCGGCTCCCGCCGCGACCTCGCCGGAGCACCGGAGCGGCCGACTTCAGCAACGCACTGCGTTGTTTGAGGATTCGGTCGTAGTCCGCGCGGACGCCCGACCAGCGGGGTTGCCGCTGGACCAGCAAGTCGTCGATGAACCGCCGCCGCGCCGCCGGATCGCCCTTGACCAGGGCAAGATCTTCCGGGGCGAACAACACCGACCGGACGTTGCCGAGCACCTCCCGTGGTCGCGCAACCGGGGCGCGGTTCACGCGCGCCCGGTTGCTGCGGCCGGGGTTGACCTCGACCTCGATCAGGGTCTCGCGCTCGTCGCGCACGACCATAGCGCGCACGATCGCCTGGCTCGCACCGAAACGAACCAATGGCTGATCCGTCGACACTCGGTGCGAACTCAGGGTCGCGAGGTAGCCGATCGCCTCGGCCACATTGGTCTTGCCTTGGCCGTTGAGACCGATCAGGGTCGTGACACCCGGGCCGAGCGGGATCTCCGCGGAGGGATAGCTGCGGAAATCGACGAGGCTCAGGTGCCGAACGAACACGAGGGAGCGAACTTAAGTGGAACGAACGTCAGGTGGCTAGTGCGACGCCCCGTCACCGTTGCGCAGGGCCTCACCCTCCGCCACGGTCATGACCTGGTGCCCGCCGAACTGTCCACGCAACGCCGCGACGGCCTGCATCGTCGGCGAAGCCTGCTGCCGCGAGGCGAATCGGGCGAACAGCGAGGCCGAGATGACCGGCATCGGCACCGAATTGGCGATGGCCTCCTCGACCGTCCACCGACCCTCGCCCGAGTCGGCCGTGTAGTCGGAGACACCCTCCAGCGTGGGGTTCTCCTCCAACGCCTTGACCATCAGGTCGAGCAGCCAAGAGCGCACGACGGTGCCGCGCGACCAGGCCTTGAAGGCGCCCGGGACGTTCTTGACGATGTCCTTGGCTTCGAGGAGTTCGTAGCCCTCGGCATACGCGGCCATGAGCCCGTATTCGATGCCGTTGTGGACCATCTTGGTGTAGTGCCCGGCGCCGATGTCGCCGGCGTGGACGAAGCCCTCGTCGCGCGGGCCTTCGGGCCGCAGCGCGTCGAAGATCGGCATGGCCAACTCGACGTGCTCGTCCCGGCCGCCGACCATCAGGCCATAGCCATTCTCCAAGCCCCAGATGCCGCCGGAGACGCCGCAGTCGAGGTAGCCGATGCCCTTGCCGGCCAGCAACTCGTCGTTGACGAAGTCCTCGGTGAACCGGCTGTTGCCGCCGTCGATCACCAGGTCGCCCGGGGAGAGCAGATCGCCGAGCTTGGCGACCGTCGAGCTCGTCGGCGCACCGTGGGGGACCATCACCCAGACCAGCCGAGGGGCCTCGAGGGACTCCACGAGGGCCTCAAGCGTCGGGACATCGGTGACGTCGGGGTTGAAGTCGAAGCCGACGACCTCGTGCCCGGCACGGCGAATGCGCTCGCGCATGTTGCCGCCCATTTTGCCCAGCCCGATCAAACCGATCTTCATGCCGCCTCCTGAAGGTGTCCGCTGGTGCGCTCGGTCGCGCACGCCCCGGCTCACTCTAGGACGTCAGGCGCACCGGCTGCAGCACGTAGCGGTAGCTCACTTCCGGCGACCCGTCCACTTCGGACTGTCCCGTCAGCATCGCCGGCTTCAGCGCCTGAGTGAAGCTCAACCGCGCATAGGGCATGTGCAGCGCGCCGAGCCCGTCGAGAAGGAAGCCAGGGTTGAAGGCGATCTCGATCTCGGGGCCGTCGACGCTGGCCTCCACTGCCTCCGAGGCCTGCGCATCGTCGCCCGCACCGGCCTCGATCGCTACCTGGCCGTCACTGAACCGCAGGCGGACCGGGGTGTTGCGCTCGGCCACCAGCGCCACGCGCTTGACCGCCTCGACCAGGTCCGCGGTCTTAACGACGGCCTCGGTCTCGGAGGTCGTCGGGAAGATCTTGGAGACCTTGGGGTATTCACCGTCGAGCAGCCGCGACGTGCTGTGCCGCTGCCCCGCCTCGAAGCCGACAAGCCCGTCGCCGCCGGCAGCCTGCCCGAGCGCCACGGCCACCGAGCCACCCTGACCCAAAGCTCGCGCCGTCTCCGCCAGCGTCCGCGCCGGGATGAGGGCGACATGGGAGGCGTCTCCGTCGCTGGGGTTCCAGGTGAACTCGCGCATCGCCAACCGGTAGCGGTCGGTGGCGAGGAAGGTGACCTTCTCCCCCTCGATTTCGACCCGCACCCCCGTCAGGATCGGCAGCGTGTCCCCGCGATCGGCGGCAATGGCCACCTGCGCGACCGCCTGAGCGAAGGTCGAACCGTCGATCGTGCCGCTCGCGGTGGGCTGCGTCGGCAGGGTCGGGTAGTCGGCTGCCGGCATCTGCAGCAGGGCGAACCGGGACGAACCACAGGTCACCGAGACCTTGTTGCCGTCCGTCGCGACGTCGACCGGCTTGTCGGCCGGCAGGGACCGCGAGATGTCGGACAACAGGCGACCGAGCACCAGCGCCGTACCGGCCTCGCTGACCTCAGCGGCGACGGTGACGCGTGCCGACACCTCGTAGTCGAAGGCCGACAGCGTCAGCGTCCCGTCGGCGCCGGCCTCGACCAACACACCGGCCAGCACCGGGACGGCCGGACGCACCGGTAGGCCGCGCGCAACCCAGGTCACGGCTTCGGCGAGGACATCACGCTCGACTCGGAACTTCACAAGGACCACCTTAGGCCGGGCGATCGCAGCGGCGCGGCGACCTACACGATGACATGGCCGCCGTCATCGGCGAACCGGGATGCCGAGACTAACCCGCCGCTGATCCCTTCGGACAGTTGTCCCCAGTCCTTGTCGGGGCGCATCAATCAAGTTGGGAGGATTCATCATCGTCATAGCGCCTGGGGATGCTGGGGAAAACCCGTCTCTGCCGAGGTCAGCGCCTCCTCTGCCCGTGGACAACGCCTGTGGGCGGAGCGAGGACAGTGACGTGCCCTTGGGGAGAGCGGCGCGGCATACACACGAAAAGGTGTTCCTGTGGACAGCGCACGTATGCCGATCCACCGCTTCTCCACGTCTCTTGCCACAGGAATCGGACCCCTCGAGGCCGGGAAAACGGCATTTCCCCAGGGTTTTCCCCAGACTGTGGATAGCGGCGGTCCGGTGACCTGTCGGTAGGTGAAGGAACGGTAACGCCTTATGCACCGTCAGTGGATAGACCTGGGGATGAACCCAGGTTGAGGGCGCGCCCGACCGTGCTCAGTCGACGACCGGTGCCGCGCCGCGCGCGGAGCCTTGCTGCTTGATCCGGTTGGTGAGCTCGGTGACTTGGTTGTAGATCGCGCGCCGCTCGGCCATGAGCTGACGGATCTTCTTGTCCGCGTGCATGACCGTCGTGTGATCACGGCCGCCGAACTGCTGACCGATCTTGGGCAAGGAGAGGTCGGTGAGTTCCCGGCAGAGGTACATCGCGATCTGCCGCGCCGTCACCAGCACGCGTGAGCGGGAGGCGCCTTGGAGATCTTCGATGGTCAGCCCGAAGTAGGCCGCCGTCTGGGCGATGATCGTCGCCGCACTCGTCTGGTTGGCACTCTCCACGGGCATCAAATCGCGCAGGACGATCTGCGTCAGCGGGAGGTCTACCGGCTGACGGTTCAGGCTGGCGAAGGCCGTCACCCGGATCAGGGCACCCTCAAGTTCGCGGATATTCGTCGAGATCCGGCTTGCGATGTACTCCGTGACGTCCGCAGGCACGGTCAGCCGCTCTTGCAGGGCCTTCTTGCCGAGAATCGCCATCCGCGTCTCGAGGTCCGGAGGCTGCACGTCGGTCAGCAGTCCCCACTCGAACCGCGACACCATCCGCTGTTCGAACCCGCTGAGCTGCTTGGGGTGGACGTCGCTGGTGATGACCACCTGCTTGTTGGCGTTGTGCAGCGTGTTGAAGGTGTGGAAAAACTCCTCTTGCGTCTGCACCTTGCCCGACAAGAACTGGATGTCGTCGATGAGCAGGACGTCGACTTCGCGGTAGCGGCTCTGGAAGTTGGCCGCGCGGTCGTCCCGGATCGAGTTGATGAAGTCATTGGTGAACTCCTCAGAGTTCACATAACGCACCTTCACGTGCGGATACAGGCTTCGGGCGTAGTGGCCGATCGCGTGCAATAGGTGCGTCTTGCCCAGCCCGGACTCACCATAGATGAAGAGCGGGTTGTAGGCCTTCGCCGGCGCCTCGGCGACCGCGACGGCCGCCGCGTGGGCGAACCGATTGCTGGCGCCGATGACGAAGGTGTCGAAGAGGTACTTCGGGTTGAGGCGGGTGAGCTCGACCTTCTCCGGCTGTTGCGTATGCCGCGGCGAGGCCGCGTTGCGGGGCGCTGGTTCGTCGTCGAGCGCGTCGAACAAGGTCACCGGTCCGGTGCGTGGCTCGGGGGCGATCGGCTCGGAGGCCGGCTCCTCCTCCACGTCGAGGCTCGGGTCGACCGTCACCGCCACCTTGGTGGGCTGCTCCAGGGCGTGGGCGAGGGCTTGCTCGACGGGGACCCGGATGCGGGTCTCCAGCATGGTCTTGGCGTAGTCGGTCGGGACCGCGATGAGCGCAGTGTCGTCGAGCAAGCCCTTGAGCTCACTTCCGGTCAGGAAGGCCCGTTGCTGCGCGGAGACGCCGTCGGACTCCAGTCGGGTCAGGACTTCGCTCCAGATCCGGGCCCGCTCTCGTGCGCCGTCGGTCACCCTTCACGTCCTTCCGCCACGCACTGCGAATCGAGTCAGTGCGAGTTGTCCACAAAGTGGTCCACAGGCTGTGGGCAAGTACAACCGGTGCGCTGGGGGTAACTTACCCCGTCGCGACGGATGATGAGCCCTTCACCGGCGTGCCCTTCGGCGTGGCGTCCACGCATCAACCCGGCGCACCGCCATACTGCCGGGTTGCCACTCCGGTATGGACGAGTTTGACCCTGCCCGCGCGCCTGCCGTACCGTTGTTCTTCGGCCTTTCGGCCGTTTTCGCATGCCTGTGGCACTGGGTTGCCGGACGCCGCAGGTTTCCGATTGCGGCCGACAGTCCCGTCCGCACCCGCCTGGTCGTGGCCGTCCGCCCCGACGACCTCGACACACACGGAAGAGTTCTCGTGAGCAAGCGCACCTTTCAGCCCAACAACCGTCGCCGCGCCAAGACGCACGGCTTCCGGCACCGCATGAGCACCCGCGCGGGTCGCGCCATCCTGGCCGCGCGCCGCCGCAAGGGCCGCGCCGAGCTCTCCGCCTGATCCGCTAGGGCTGTGCTGCCGGCACAGCACCGGTTGCGGACCCCCGCCGAGTTCACGGCCGTCCTGCGCACGCGGGGAGGCCGCCGCATCGGCACCCCGCTGCTCGTGGTGCACGCCTTTCGCCCGCCCGAGCGGTCCGACGGACCGCCCCGGGTGGGCTTCGTGGTGTCCAAGGCCGTCGGCAATGCGGTGGTCCGCAACCGGACCAAGCGGCGCCTGCGCCACCTCTGCGCGGCGCGGCTCGCGGGCGTCACGCCGGGCACCGACCTGGTGATTCGGGCGAATGCGGCCGCCGGCGGTGCCACCACCGCGGATCTGGGTGCCGCTCTGGACCGCGCGCTCGTGACCCTCGGACGACCCGCATGACACCGGCGCAGGTGCTCGCACAGCCGCTCGTGTGGCTTATTCGCGGTTACCAGCTGCTCATCTCTCCCTTGACCCCGCCTTCGTGCCGCTATTACCCCTCCTGCTCGGCGTATGCCGTGACCGCCCTGCGCCGCTTCGGTGTCCTGCGCGGCAGCTGGCTCGCCATCCGGCGGATCTCTCGGTGCCACCCGTGGGCGCCGGGCGGGGTGGATCACGTGCCCGAGCGCCATACGACCTCGATCTCGACTCCGGCGAACTGACGCTCGCCGCCATCAGTTAGGACAGCATGGGCGACTTCTTCAACAGCGTGCTCTACCCCATTGAGTGGGTGGTCGCGTGGATCATGTACGGCTTCCATCAGGCGTTCACGGCGGTCGGTATGCCGGCGGCGTCGGGCTGGACGTGGGGCCTGTCCATCGCCGGTCTCGTGATCGTGATGCGAGCGGCGCTCATCCCGCTCTTCGTCAAGCAGATCAATGCCTCGCGCAAGATGCAGATGATCAGCCCGGAGCTGCAGAAGATCCAGGCGAAGTACAAGGGCAAGACCGATCCCGAGTCACGGCAGAAGATGACTCAGGAGACGATGGAGCTCTATCGCACCTCCGGGACCAACCCGTTCTCTTCGTGTCTGCCGATCCTGGCCCAGTCGCCGATCTTCTTCGGTCTGTTCCGGGTCCTCAATGGGCTCCAGGCGATCGCCAACGGTGACAAGGACGCCATCGGCCCGATCACGAAGGCCGTGGCAAGTCAGGCCGAGCAGGCACAACTTTTCGGTGCGCAGCTCTCCGACAAGTTCATGGGTGCCGAGACGACCAGCACCAAGATCGTCACCGTCGTGCTCATCATCTTGATGTCGGTCACGACCTTCACGACGCAGCGTCAGTTGATGACCAAGAACATGCCGGCGTCGGCGCTGGACAACCCGTTCGCGCGGCAGCAGAAGGTGATGCTCTACATCCTGCCGCTGTTCTTCGCGATCTCGGGCGTCAACTTCCCCATCGGTGTCCTCATCTATTGGTTCGTCACCAACGTGTGGTCGATGTGCCAGCAGTTCTACGTGATCCGGCGTATGCCCGCGCCGGGCTCGCCCGCCGACAAGGCGCTGCAGGAGCGCCGTCGTCGCAAGGGCATCGATGTCCCCGGTGAGGCGAGCACCGTCGCCGGAACGGTCATCAGTGACGCGACCGGTGACCAGAAGCCGACCGGTGGTCAGAGACAGCAGCCCAAGCGCAAGGGCAAGGGCAGTCGCAAGCCGGGGAGCGGTTCGCCCCGCCCCGACGGCCCGCAGGATTCACCGGACTCTCCCACGGGCGCCTAACCCATTTACTACTATCAGTAACCTGGCGTGCTCCGGACTGAGCCCGGCGCGTCGGCAGACGAAGGAGTCGCAGTTATGTCTGAGCAGTTTGAGACCGCGCCGGAGCAGGCCGAGGCCGAGTTGGTGGCGGTCGAGTCGACCGGGGCCGATGTGGTGGCCGAGGTGACCGCTGGGGATGAGGTCGCGGCGGAGGATGGCCGCTCCGCCTCTGGCGGGAACCGCCGATCCCAGTTGGAGCGCGAGGGTGAGGTCGCCGCGGACTTCCTCGAAACGCTGCTCGACATCACCGACCTCGACGGCGACATCGACCTGGACGTCGACGGCGACCGGGCCGCGGTCGCCATCGTGGACTCGGAAGAGGGCCGCGTGCCGCGCCGCTTGGTCGGCACCGACGGCAAGGTCTTGGACGCCCTCCAGGAGCTGACCCGGCTTGCGGTGCAGTCCGTGACGGGCGAACGCTCGCGGTTGATGCTGGACGTCGCCGGCTTCCGTGCGGAGCGTCGCAATGTGCTAGTCGGCATCGCCCGCAACGCCATCGCCGAGGTCAAGGAGACCGGCGAAAAGGTCGACCTCGAACCCATGACTGCATTCGAACGCAAGGTCGTCCACGACGAGGTGCTCGGCGCGGGCTTGAACTCCGAATCGAGCGGGGTCGAGCCGCGCCGCTATGTCGTCGTCCTCCCTGCCTGAGGACCTTCCCTCCCCGCCGGAGATTGCGTCGAGCATCTTCGGTGATCGGCTGGGGGTCGCATCCGCCTTTGTCGCCATCCTGGCGGACACCGGTGTCAGCCATGGGCTAATCGGACCCCGCGAGGTGCCGCGCCTGTGGGATCGCCACGTCCTGAACTGTGCCGTCATCGGTGAGGCGATGCCCGAGCGCAGCGTTCCGGTGGTGGATGTCGGGTCTGGCGCCGGACTACCCGGCGTTGCGCTGGCGATCGCCCGGCCGGATTTGCAGGTGCATCTCGTCGAGCCGATGGCCCGTCGGACAGCGTGGCTGAGCACGACCGTCGAGTCGCTCGGATTGACGAATGTTGAGGTGCATCGAGGTCGGGCCGAGGACTTCCGTGGCTCGCTGAGCGGACGCTATGTCACCGCTCGCGCGGTTGCCCGCCTTCCGAAGCTATTGGCCTGGTGTGCCCCGTTGACCGACGTCGGCGGACACATTGTGGCGATGAAGGGCACCAGCGCCAGTGAGGAACTGGGTGAGGCACGCCCCGTCCTCAAAAAGTGGCACCTAGTTGACGCGCGCGTGACCACCGTTGGTGACGCGCTGCCCGACCCGACCACAGTGGTCATCTTTCGGCGCGGGAGTCGCCGTTAGAGTTGTCTTTGCGCTGTTTCACGTGAAACAGCGCTCGACCACCTGATGAAGGACCGAAGTCAGCAGTGAAGGGAAAACGCCCAACCGTGCCAGATTTCGACCCCACTGCCGGCCCGCCCATTGCTGTTCTCGATGATGAAAGCTCCGCCGGCGCCGGTGGGGGGCGGCCTACGGCATACTCCGAAGAACTCCTGCGTTTCGGCGGGGATGTTTCACGTGAAACGCCGGTGATCACTCCGCTACCCAAGCCAGCTACACCGCGAGTGCTGGCCGTGTCGAACCAGAAGGGCGGGGTAGGTAAGACCAGCAGCGCCGTCAATCTTGCGGCCGCGCTGGCCGAAGGCGGCCTGACCGTCCTGGTCATCGACATGGACCCACAGGGCAATGCCAGCACTGCCCTCGGCATTGACCGGCACGCGGACGCAATGATGGGCGTGTATGACGTTCTGGTTGCCGACCGCCCCCTCTTGCGGACTGTTCGTCCCTGCCCGGACGTTCCTGACCTGTGGGTCGCGCCCGCGACCATCGACTTAGCCGGGGCGGAGATCGAGCTGGTGGCGATCGAGCGGCGCGAGTTTCGGCTCCGGGAGGCACTCGATCGCCTGCGGCAGCAGCTCGCGCGTAACCGCATCGGGGCACCTGATTACGTGCTGATTGATTGCCCGCCCAGCCTGGGCCTGCTGACGCTGAACGCCTTGGTCGCTGCCGATGAGGTGGTGATTCCGATCCAGTGCGAGTACTACGCACTTGAGGGGCTGACCCAGCTGATCCGCACGGTCGGTCTCGTCCAGGCCAGCCTCAACCCCAGCCTGGGGCTTGGGGCCATCCTGCTGACGATGTATGACGGACGCACCCGACTGGCCGCTCAAGTCGCCGAGGAAGTGCGGACGCACTTTCCCGACACCGTCCTTCGGGCGACGATTCCGCGGACCGTGCGCATCTCTGAAGCCCCGTCGTATGGGCAGTCCGTCGTCACCTACGAGCCGAATGGCGTTGGCGCACATTCCTATCGGGAGGCGGCCCGAGAACTGGCTCAGCGGGCCGCAGCAAAGTCGCAGGAAGGCGAGCGCGCATGAGTGACAAGAAGAGGGGCCTCGGTCGGGGATTGGGTGCGCTACTGCCGGCCGCCAGCTCCGAGTCGTTGGCGAAGTCCGCGGCGGCAGGCCCGATGCGCGAGTCAGCGCCTGTCCCCGACGGATCTGAATCCGGGCCAGCAAGCTTGGCTCATGAGCCGGAAGGCTTCGCCGACCCGATCGTGGCCAGCTTCGCCGAGCTCGACGTTGACGCCATCTCCCCGAATCCGCGCCAGCCACGCACGGTCTTCGATGAGGACGAACTGGCGGAGCTGAGCTCCAGCATCCGGGAGATCGGTGTCCTGCAACCGATCGTCGTGCGCCGGGCGGGCGCAGGCTTTGAGCTGGTCATGGGTGAGCGGCGGCTGCGCGCGGCCCGCGCCGCGGGGCTGCGCACCATACCGGCCATCGTTCGGGAGACCGAGGATGAGGACCTCCTGCGGGATGCCCTGCTGGAGAACCTGCATCGGAGCCAGCTGAACCCGCTGGAGGAGGCCGCGGCATATCAACAGCTGTTGGATGACTTCCACTGCACGCAGGAGGAGTTGGCGAGCAGAATCGGCCGCTCTCGCCCTCAGATCAGCAACACCCTTCGCCTTCTAAGGCTGCCGCCGCTGGTGGCTCGTCGGGTGGCAGCTGGCGTCCTGTCAGCCGGCCACGCACGGGCGCTGCTCGCCCTGCCGGACGGGGCGGCAATGGAGCGCCTGGCCCAGCGGATCGTGGCCGAGGGCCTGTCCGTGCGGACGGTCGAGGAGATTGTCACCCTCGGGGACGACTCGGCCCCGCGGTCACGAGGACCCCGCACCGTGGTGCCACACCCGGAACTAGACGACCTCGCAGGCCGGCTCTCGGACTTCCTCGACACCCGAGCCAGCATCCAGCTGGGCAAGACCAAGGGCAAGGTCACCATTGAGTTCGCTGGTGCGGAGGATCTCGCCCGGATCCTGGCCGCCATCGGATACGACAACGGCGCCCGCCCCTGACGGGACGAGCGCCGTAGCGCTAGGTACTGGCTCAGCCGAGGAAGGGCTCCAACTCGCGCAGCAGCTTGGGCTTGGGCATCGCGCCGACGAGGCTCTTGACGATCTCGCCACCGACCACGACGTGCATGGTCGGGATGCTGGTGATGCCATAGCGGCGGGTCACGGCCGGGTTCTCGTCGGTATTGAGCTTGACGACCTTCAGCTTGCCGTCGTGGGTCTTGGCGATCTCCTCCAGAACCGGAGCGATGGCGCGGCACGGGCCGCACCAGGGGGCCCAGAAGTCGACCAGCACCGGGGTCTCGCTCTGCAGGACATCGGCGTCGTAGGTTGCATCGGTGGTGATGGAAGTGCTGCCAGTCAT